>UMGV01020326.1_pt1 | contig 72242 bp, 47 predicted proteins | sample 1965361 | NCBI WGS metagenome assembly UMGV01 (sample SAMEA4836081, study PRJEB28245) | human gut metagenome | biome: gut microbiome; material: fecal sample | place: Denmark | collected 2008
CATAGCCGTCCTACAAAAGGTTTTCGGACGGCCTGGGGGAGGGAGAATAGGAGCCACACCGAGAAGAATACGAAGTCCGGAACGCGAGAACTCGGGTGCACTGTTCTGGTTGAGTGTCCATCCTTCGGGCAAATGCTGGTGATATCCTTGTGGAATGATCTCTTTTGCTCCATGTCCGTTGTCCCAGAACAGGGAGCAATGCTTGTCGCCCGTCGACGCCGTGTCGGTGGACGCGAGAAAGACAAGTTGCTTGCCGTCTACACTGAACTTAGGACTGCCGTACCATGCTTTCTTCTGTGAAAGGACTGTCGCCTTGAAACCATGCTTGAGGTCATAGAGAGTCGCACTTCCTTCCACGGGTTGCTTCTTGGCTATAGTGTCCTTCTTGTTCTTGATCGTCTCCGCCGATTTCTTCTTTTCCGGATTGACCAGCACTGTCAATCGACTGGCATCGGGAGAAAAAGCGTATTCAGCAACATGCTTGAGCGTATCACACTGCCCTGTGGCTGTGTTGACAACGATCAGCACCTTGTCATCATGGTCGGGCTTGTCGGATTTCTTGGGTGCTCTCTGATCTTTGGAAGTGCTCTTTGCCGCCGGTGCTGTATCTTTTGGCGAGGCATCGCCCTCGATATAAGCCAGGAACGGCTGCGATACGAGTCCGGTCTTGTAGCTTTTGATGGTTCCCCATTTGGAAAGGCTCATGTCTGAGAGACGGACAAAAGCCACGGAGTCTTGCGGCATCTTGTCTTTCTTGACGTTCTTCTTTCTGGCTGCAAGTATTTTGCGGAAAGGAGCCTTGACAAGCATTGTCACCGACGTGCCGTCGGCGGCTATGGTTGCCCGGTAGCCACGTGGTATGACCAACTCTCTACCATCCTTGTTGCGATGGATGACAAGCATGCCGTCTCCTTCCTGCGGATTGACCTCGAAAACAGCGAACTTCCCGTCGGGAGTCAACTGTGGAGCCGACACGCTTTTCCAGCCGTCATACACCGAATGGTCAAGCGGGCGCTTCTGTCCCATCATCGACAAAGTGACAAGAAGAAAGAGAAGGAAAAGATAATTTCGCATAATAGGTTCTTTATGATTAAAAAATAGTTTGGTGACCAGCCAAAGACCAGTCACCAAACTCTCATTGCTTGATACTATCTTCTTAAAAAGGAATCTACTATTCCTCGGTGATCGCAGAGTTGTAATCTACTTCACGGTTTGGAATTGCCCAAACCCAGCGAGTGTCATCATCAGCAGGGATGGTGATTGCGAACGTAGAAGAGAAGCTGCCGGGAGAAGCCAGACCTGCACTGACATTTAAAGCCTTGCGCGAGATGGCTTTCTTCCAGCGCTTGCAGTCGGTCCAGTCGAAGCCCTCGCCAAAGAGGTCGAAACGACGATAGAGCTTTACCTCGTCAAGCAGGTCGTTGCCAGTCTTAGTGCTCAGAGCATATTTGGCATCGTAAGGATGCACGACATCGTAGAGCAGTTGGCGAGCCTCTGTCTCCTTGCCTAAATGGCAGTCAGCCTCGGCCTCGGTATAGTACATCTCCGCAGCACGGATCAGGTTGAAGGAACCGCCGCCTGGCATGAAGGAAGCACGCAGCTTGAACTGCATATAGCCATAGACACGACTGGTAGAATAGAGATAGCCGCTGTTGATGGCACGGTTGTACATGTTGCCTTTTGTGACACGCCCGGCAGTTGCACCCGAGGGAGCCATGGTCTTGAACTCAGCATCGGACTGAGGTACAAGATACAGGTCACGGCGCACGTCGGTTGCCGGGATTTGATCGATGAGCTCCTTGCTGATGGCTACAGGATAGGTGCGGGCAGCACTGGCAGAAGAGTTGGAGCCGATGTAAGCATAGTAGCTGTAATAATAGAGTGTCTGATCCTCGGCCTCATAGACGCCCCAAATCCATTCATCATTGGGAGTGTTGAATCCGCTTTTGTAATCCGCCTCTCCCATGAGAGAATATCCTGAGCGAGCCTTGGCAGCGCAGTCAGCGGCTGTCTGCCAGTCTTCGCGATAAAGGGCTGCACGTGCCTTGACAGCGTAAGCCACACTGAGGTCGGGCAGATAGAAGTCGCCCGACGAGCGTTTCTCTGTGCTGGAGGAAAACAACGAGATGGCCTGGTCGAGGTCGGCATAGATCTGTTGGTAAGTCTCAGCCAACGTAGCTTGTGCCTGGCTTTGGTCTGCAGCAGGATCCGTAGCCTTCAGACGCAGCACAATGCCGTTTGAGGCTCCGTTGTTGCTGTCGCTCCAACGCTTGCAGTAGAAAGTCGACAGTCGATAGAAGCTATAGGCACGGAAGACCAAAGCCTGTGCCTTGATGAAAGCTTTCTCTGACTCGGTGCCCTCAGCGTTGTCTACAGCATCGATGATGGCATTGGCGTTGCCAATGAGCTTATAGTAGTAATACCATGGATAATAACTATATAACGAGGTTTTGCTTGTCTTGAAGGAAGCAAGATTGTTCCACAGACTCGACCATCCTGTCTGAGCGCACTTCTGGTGGTCGTTGCCGTTGAAGTTGTTGTACCAGTTGAGGATGGTACCCTCTCCGTTAAGACCTTGGGAACCCAGATACTGATTGGTCATCTGCCTGGAAAGACCATTCACGGCCAAGGCGCATTTTTCCGTTGTGGAGAAGGCTGTTGACCGTGAGACGGAACTGTTGGGAGTCGTATCAAGGTAGTCGCTGCCACAAGAAGTAAGGCCAAGAGCAGTGGCAGCTGCCAGAATCATAATATATTTCTTCATATCGCTATTCAATTAAATTAGAACTTAACATTGAGGCCAACAGAGAACACGCGCGGTGTGACAAGGTAGTTGTATTGTGTACCGTCATAGGTCTGCTGTGGGTTCATACCTTTACGTGCCGTCTTGGTGAAGAGGTTCTCACAAGTCAGAGAGAGGCCTACATCTTCCAGATCCAACTTCTTGACCAGAAACTTCGGCAGCTTATAGGACAAATTGATATTCTTCAGGCAAAGATACCCTGCCGAGGTCAGGAAGCGGGAAGAGGTCGCATTATAATAGTTATTGACATCGTAGTTGACCAAAGGCACCGTGCCACTCCAGATGGCACTCTCTGCCGTGGCATCGTTTACTGTCCAGGCACCGAGGATATCCTTATGGAAGCTGCTGGGCGAAGAACCTGCCGACATCAGAGAACTGTAGTTATAGTCGAGCACCTTGCCACCGATCTGATAGGTGAAGAGTGTGCTCAGCGTGAGGTCCTTCCAAGCTACATTGATGTTGAAACTGCCATAGAACTTAGGGATGGCAGAGCCGTGGAATTCACGCTTTGCATAATTCGTACTGTAAGAATAGGGCTTGCCATCAATGATGGTAATAAACTCATTGACCTGTGCGGCGGTAAGGAGTGTTGCCTTATACTTGCCGTTGGCATCCTGTGACCAGTCGCCATACTGCACACCGTCCTTTTCGAAGCGATAGCTATTGCCTTGTGCGTCGCCATCATTGAACTTATAGAGGGAGTATCCGTTCTTGGAGTCAACACCTTCCCATGTGTAGGTATAGAACTCGTAGCGCGACTTGCCCTCTACAATATATTTCGAGCCGGAGATAATGCCATCCTTGTTCTGCTCCGGCAACTTCGTCACTTTGTTCTTGACATGAGTGATATTTGCACCGACATTGATCTTCCAGTCTTTGTTTCTGAAGACATCCACATCAAAGGAGGCCTCAAAGCCTCGGTTGGCAATCGTTCCGATGTTTTGTGTCACCACCGACTCGGCAGAGGATGAACTCGTAGCACCAGAAGACAAGGGGAGATAGACATCGAAGAGAAGGTCCTTGTTGCGTTTATCGAAATACTCGATATTGAAGTTCAGACGATTGAAGAGGCGGCTTTCAATGCCGATGCCCCAAGACTGACCCGTTTCCCACTTCAGATTACTGTTTGGGAACTGGGTAAGATAAATAGCACCCTTGTTTTGGTTTTGATCCAGCGTGTAGAGAGCTTGGGAAGCATAGTAGCCCGCACCGGCGTCATTACCCACTTCACCATAATCGGCACGGAGCTTGAGGTAGTTGACCCACTCTACGTCCTTCATAAACTTCTCTTTATAGATATTCCAGTTGGCACCGATGGACCAGAAGTTACCCCAACGAGATTCTTTGGCGAAGCGGGATGAACCATCACGACGGAAACTGGCCTCTACATTGTAGCGATCATCATAGCCATAGCGCACGCGACCCAGATAGGATTCTGTGCGATAGTAGTTATCATAACTGTCTAAGCTGGTGATAGAGGTGAAGTTGGAGAAGTTTCCCCAACCGGCTACGATCTCATTGGTCTTGTAGCCATAGAGATAGTTGTATTTATAGGCATAGTTCTCATGGCCCACCAAGGCATCGATAGAGTGCAGTCCATACTCATGTCTCCAGGCAAGTTGCTGCTGGAAAGTATAGTTCTTATAATTATACTCCTCACGCTTGGCACGACCGTCAGAGCCTTTTCCGTCGCCGATGATGGCACTGTTATAGGTTTCGTTGCGGCTGTTGCGTAAATTGAGGTTGCCCTTGGCGGTGAATGTAAAGCCATAAGGCAAGTAGATATCTATATAGGCTGTGCTGTTGACAGTATTGCGAGTGGTCTTGTCGGAATTGAGCTCGTTCTCCCACATCACATGACGGTCAGGATACTGGTTTCTCGTATCCACCTGTACGCCGTCGGCATTGGTGTAGTATCCCGGATCGTATTGTTTGTTGCCATTATTGTCGAGGATATAGTCGCCGGTAGTCACGTCGTGTAGGTGAACAGGGTAGATCGGTGCTATGTTGCGACAATACATAAACACATTGGTATAGGAATCATCTCCGCTACCATTTGTATTGTTGAATTTCTGATGAGAAGCGTTGACCGACAGCCCTGTCTTGAACCATTTCGTCGGCTTAACGTTCACAGCCAGCGCCCCCGTCAGACGTTCGAATCCAGAATCCTTCAAATAGCCGTTCTCATCAAGGTAGCCCACAGAGAAGCGATAGTCCGACTTTTCATTAGAGCCATTTGCTGAGAGGTTATACTCTTGACGATAGCCATTGCGGACAGCCTGGTCATACCAGTCGAGGTCATCGGAATAGCCAGAAAGGATAGAGGCATCGCTGACCATCTTGCCGTTGGCGTCGAAGAGGGCATCGTCAGCCTTATTAAAGATGTTCAGGAGGGCAATGTCGCTGACAACATGAGCTGCGGCATAAGCACCCGCCGTGGCGGCATCCTCTTTATTCGTATACATGCGGTGGTTCATCAGGTTCTGATACTCTACTTCCATCCATTGCTTTGTATTCACACGGTCGTATTCCGGAATACCACGGCTGTAAGTACCCTGTTTGATGTCAAGGTTAACATTCAGCTTCCCGGACTTGCCTTTCTTGGTGGTGATCATAATGACACCATTGGAAGCACGGTTACCATACAAAGCAGCAGAAGCAGCATCTTTCAGCACAGAAATTGACTCGATGTCGGCGGGGTTAAGGTCAGACACGTTTCCACCGTAAGGTACACCATCAAGGATGTATAGCGGTGAGGTGCTGCCATTGACTGTACCAATACCACGGATGCGTATGCTGGGGTCGGTACCCGGTGCACCATACGTGGAATTGACCTGCACGCCGGACACCTTACCTTCAAGAACACTTGCTACACTTGAGGTAGGCCGAAGATCTATATCTTCACTTTTGACAGATTCGATGGCACCGGTCAGTGATGTCTTCTTTTGGGTTCCATAAGCGACCACCACGACATCTTGAAGCCCCGACTCGTCAGGATCAAGAGTCGTCTTGACGTTGTGTCCTGCCTTGATGGTCTTCGACACCATACTGATATAGGAAATCTCAAGTTTGGTGGCACCGGCAGGTAAAGTCACGGAGTATTTTCCATCCGTGTCCGTAATGGCTCCAGTCTTTGTGCCAACGACTCGAACCGTGGCACCTACAAGGGGTTCGTTGCTCTCGCTCGAGTAAACAACACCCGAGGCAGTGGTTTGCGCAAACGCACTACCCCCCCCCAAGGAGACAAAATAGGCTGACTAACATCAGCAGAATTCTCTCTTTCATAAGCAAGATACTATAAAATTAATATAAGTGTGATTGATAGTTGCAAAGATAAACATTATTTTTCTAAAATCCAATAAATTTTTAAATATTATGCCATTTTGAGCTTGTGTTTTTGCGTTTTAGCAGCAATATGAACTATAAAATGTAGATTTGTAAATCATCAATTATGCGAAGACACATGAGTATCCCCGTTCTCAAGATCAAAAAACAGAAGCTCGATAATTCTTCTCCTCGCTGCTATTGAGCTAAATTTCCTCATAAGTAGGGATTGTGAATATCCGTGAAAAGCCGTAACTTTGCAGTCGTAAATCAGAATCACACAACTAAATCATAAAAAGACACTAAGGACAATGAAGAAACTGTTTACCCTCATGCTGCTCTTCATGGCAGCCGTGATGACAACCGCCACATTCACTTCTTGTGGCGACGACGATGATGACAACACTCCGTCAGTGGCCGGTAGTTATACTGGTAAGGATACGCTCAGTTTTTCTGTCATGGGCATGGATCTCAAACAGCCCAACACGGCAGACGTGAACTATGTCATCAACCAGAACAACAATGGCACCATCAGCGTGGTCATCCCGGAGGAGACTTTCGACTTTACGGCTCAAAAGATGGGCAACATTGTGCAGGGAACCTATTCTGTGACCAATATCCCTTACGACAAGGCAAAGAATGCTTACTACCTCGACTATAGCAATAAGGTCAGTGCTGAGGTCTTTGTCTATGGCAAAAAGAAGAACTATACTGTCACTGAGGGAAAGATTACGGTGAGCTTCAGCGGCAACAAGGTCACGGTGGTCAACGTTCATAAGTTCGGAAACATGCCCATGGGTATGACCGGCACCTTCGTCGGTACGCGCAAATAATCTCATTATTATATATAGTGAACCACATCAACCGACTTTTAATATATTTCCTCGCAGGGTGCTTCCTTTCAATGGCGGCATCCTGCGAAGGTGTCTTTGGCGGTATCTACGACGAAGACCGGGGAGACGAGACCGACGTGAAGCCCGGACAGCTCTATATCGACGCCACCAGCTGGAACGACTGGTACTACATTGACCTCGACTCGCTCGTAGATCTGATTGACAAAGGCGATGCCGCAGCCTTGCAGCAGGCGCAGACCAAGTTCACCCCATGGCCTATCCCGCAGACCGAGAACACCGACGCCGCCCGCGACAGCAGCGGCATGTACATCTACTGGTTCGACATCTTCGGCAAGGGTATGTCCAACTATGAGCGTCGCGGCTACAAGCCTACGGCTCCGCAGCCCGAGCCCGAGCACTGGACCTTTGCCGTGCACCGCGACAACGTGCGCACCAACGGCGGCAGCGTCTTCGAGACCAGCTATACGTCGATGGAGGAACTGCCGGCATCAGCCTCATCCTTCGTCGACAAGACGTTTACAGCCGACACGTGGTCGGAGCGTGACGTGTGGGTAGACCGCACGGAGATGCTCAACTGCATCATGGGCAACCAGGGTATCAAGATCAATCAGGTGCTGTCCTCCTGGCTCGTCTTCAATATACCTCCCATCCCGCCCACTTATACGTTCAACAACCACGTGTTCATTTTACGCACGAAAGACGGGGAGTACTTCGCACTGCAATTAGCGAACTACACGGACAGTAAGGGCACCACGTGCTACCTGACCATCAATTATAGAAAAATAGCATTATGAGCCATACCTCCCTTTTCACGACGCTCGCCCTCGCTGCGCTCCCATTAGGCACCTTCGCTGTGGAGCCTGCCGACTCGTTGCTCACCGGCAACGACCTGGAGCAGGTCGTTGTCACCGGCACACGCTCTCCCAAACTGCTCATGGAGACGCCTGTGCTCACGCAGGTCATCAGCCACGCCGACATAGAGAAGGCCGATGCCACCAACCTCAAGGACTTGCTCCAACAGGTGATGCCGGGAGTGGAATTCTCCTTTGCTCAAAACCAGATGGTTCACCTCAATTTCTCGGGCTTCGGCGGACAGAGTGTGCTTATCCTCGTCGACGGTGAGCGTCTCGCGGGAGAGACAATGGACGACGTGGACTTCACGCGTTTATCGATGGACAACGTAGACCACATCGAGATCGTCAAGGGTGCGGCTTCGGCACTCTATGGCAGCAATGCCAATGGCGGTGTTATCAATATCATCACTAAGCAGGCGGCAAAGAAACTCAACGCCAGCCTCGACGCGCGCCTGGCCAAACATAACGAGCAACGCTATGGACTGGCTCTGCAAGGCGGTAGCAGCCGGTGGAGCAATGCATTCAACATGACCCATACCACTCAGGACAACTATGACGTGCACAGTGACGACGGTGCCGTGGCACGTACCGTCACCACCATCTTCGGTGACCATACTTGGAACTTTGCCGACAAAGCTCTCTGGCAACCGTCGGACAAGCTGAAACTTACGGGGCGCGCAGGCTATTTCTTCCGTCAGGTGAAACGCAGTGAAGAGTCGCCCGAACGCTATCGTGACTTCAGTGCCGGTGGTAAGGCTCTTTGGACATTGTCTGACAATGATGTCCTGGAAGGCTCCTACAGCTTCGACCAATATGATAAGTCGACATGGCTGAAGAGTCAGAAGATCGACACGCGCAACTATAGCAATGTGCAGAACAGCGTGCGGCTGCTCTATAACCACACCTTCGGCGACAATGTGCTTACTGCAGGGGCCGACTACCTTTATGACTATCTCAGTAATAACAAACTCGATGCCGTGCACCGCCAGCAGAGTGCTGACGTCTTCGCACAACTTGACTGGAAGCTCAACAGGCGATGGGAATTTGTGGGTGCGCTGCGCTATGACTATTTCTCGGATCATCATATCCAGCGTCTCACACCGAAGTTCAGTGTGCGCCATACGCCTGTCGACCATCTCAACGTGCGCTTCGGCTATGGCATGGGCTTCCGTGCGCCTACGCTGAAAGAGAAATACTACGATTTCGATATGATAGGTATCTGGACGATCACCGGCAATCCATTGCTCAAGCCTGAGGTGAGCCATAACTTCAATCTCAGTGTGGAATATGTCAAGGGCAACTATGGCTTTGTGGTGGCAGGATACTGCAACCGTGTGACCAATAAGATTACGTCGGGAAATCCTTATTACGCGAGTGCTACGGAGACTATGCCCCGGCTGCCCTATGTCAACATCGACCGGCTGTATGTGGCCGGTTTTGAGGCCACGGCGCGTGCGCGGTGGAGTTGTGGCGTTGATGCCCGGCTGTCCTATGCCTTTGTCGATGAGCAGGCAGGGCACAAGGATGGGCAGAAGCTTGCCAGTCCGTATCTCCCAGCTCGCAAGCATACTCTGACGGCACATGCCGACTGGACTCATCGCTTCTCTACGCTGTTGGATGGAATGGTGGCTCTTGACGGTCGCTTCCTGTCAGGTATCGACAACCAAGAGTTTAAAAACTATTATAAGGTGGAAGAAGGAACCATTACAGTGCATTATCCGGCTTATACGCTGTGGAAGTTATCGGCACAAATGAGCATCGGCAAACATCTGAAGTTAATCTTTGCCGTCGACAACCTGCTGAACTATTGTCCAAAATACTACTATCTCAACAGTCCGGTTGTTGATGGCACGAATGTGATGGTGGGGTGCAAGATCAGACTATAGCCTCACCCCCGTCCCCTCTCCAAGGGAGAGGGGAGTAAAATGTATGGCGGGTGACACGTTTGCAGGCTTTAGCGGAAGGTATGGGGTTGAGGCAGTCCTAACTACTCTTGTCGGTAATCACTCCCCTCTCTTTTGGAGAGGGGTACGGGGTGTGAGGCTATTTGTTTAGTCATCCAGCGACTTCAGCCATTTCTCCCCACTCTTGGTGTGGAGCCAAATGGCAAAAAGAATGGCAACGATACCAGTTCCACCCAGCACAATTATTAATCCATCAAGTCCTTGTATCATAGCGCTATTTCTTTAAAATGTAATTTGCCACGTATGCTATCACTATCGTAGTAATCAGCCCAACGGCAAACAAACTGAGAAAAGTTGATGTCTTGACATTAGCCATGAAGTACGTCACTACCGCTCCCACGACCATAGCCGTGAAGCAGGTCTGAGCCAGATTGTAGAGGAACTTGCCGAGTGCCTCCCGTCTGCTCTTCTCCCGGTCTCTGTCTTCTTTCAATGTCATACCGCAAAGATAAGACTTTTTGTCCAAACGTGCAACTATTGAAGAGATTATTTGCCGTTTGGATATTTTTCGCTATCTTTGTGGGAAAATAAGCTAAAGCAATGATAGAGAACATCGTTTTTGACTATGGCGGCGTGCTGGTGCAGTACGACTTTGTGGCTTTTTTCGGCAAGTTGCTGGGGAGCCGGCAGAAGGGACAGTGGTTTATGGATCATGTGTTGCCCGAAGAGGTGGGCGCGGCCATGGACCGGGAATTGCATTCTTTCGACTATTATATCCGTCAGCAGCAGGAGCGATGGCCAAAGTACGCCGATACGCTCAGCTATTTCGACAGTCACTACACCGATGTCTTCACCGTGGAGACACCCGGTATCCGCGACCTCATCCAACTCTTGAAAGATCGTGGCTTCCACGTTTATGGACTGAGCAACTGGTCGAGCAAGCTGAGTGAGGTGAAAGAGAAATATAGTGTCTTTGAGCTTATCACCGACGAACTGGTGTCCAAGGATGTGCATCTGCTCAAACCCGAGACCGCCATCTATCAGACCTTCCTTGATAAGTTTCACCTGAGGGCTGATACTTGTCTGTTTGTCGATGACAAGGCTGAAAACATAGAAGGCTGTCGGAAGGTGGGGATGCACGGCGTGCCGTTTGACAGGGATCACCCGTTGGAGACCATCCACGAAATCAAAAAGTCATTGGATTTGGAAGCGTAAAAGCTCCTTCTCATGCCTTAATAGTATCTTTTTGCTATGACTTTGATGACGTTGTGATTGGGCACCATGGCACCTTTGGCGTTATGAGAGATCAGCATCTCAGGAGCATAGAAGTCACAGCCCTGGCAATTCTCGGGGCTTTCGAAAACATTGCAGGCGAGTTCGCGCTGTACGGCGAGTAACACATTGGCAGGGTATGCGGCGCGATGGCGGATGTACGCCCAAACGAGCTCGGTAAGGTCATGGATGTAGCTCTTGATGTCCTTGTTGATTCTGATGTTCATCTTCATGTTCATTCCTTTCTGTTAGAGGTTGTCTTTGCATCACTGTGGTATTAAGCCCTTGGGCTTTTCTTATAGAATGCAATGCAAAGATAGGATTTCCGTGGCTATATGTAGTCGTTAGTAGCGATAGTTTAACGATGTTTGCCGTTCTATAGGCAATTTATGTTATAACGGCGGGGGATAGGGTAATTTTGACAATCCCCGCCGTTATGGCAGTTTGGTCTATTTCGTCTTCTTGATGGGCAGCTGATAGAGAATCTTTCCGTCCTTGTTGATCGCGGAGAGCGTCAGTTGCTGTTTGTTGGCACTGATGATGGTGAATCCTGTGGATGGGTCGCACCACTGAGTACCGTCGGTGGGCTGTACGGAGCGGGAGAGAGCTGCTGCGGAGTTGACCCAATAAGCGATGGGATCGTTCGGCTTCTTGATGTATTGGAAGTTGTGGATATGTCCGCAGCCATAGACAGCCACGTTGCTGTGGCGGCGCAGCACGGGCAGGAGATATTTTTGCATGTCGGCGCGTTCCACATCCTTCTTTGGCGTTTGGGCGTAGATAGGATGGTGGCCCACACAGATGACCCAATCCTCATGGGCAGCCGTCAGCGTACTGTCGAGCCAGGCCAGTTCGCGGTCGCGGTCCTGCTTGTGAGCGTCGGGATAGGTGGTGCTGTCGTTGCGGTAGCAGTCCATGAGCGGTGTGGTATCGATGAAGACAATTCGCAGTTTGCAGTTCTTGCCGCTGAACACCTTGGAATAGTAGCGCGCGGGCATGGCCCAACGGCGGCTGACCTTGGCATAGTCGAGCACGGCCTGCGTGTTGCCACGATATTCATGGTTGCCGAGCACAGGATACCAGAAACACATGAGCTCCGGGTTGGAATATACCAGCTCGTAGTTGGTCATCCATAGTGGGTCACTGGTGCTTTGCACGCCATTGAAGTGGTGGATGTCACCTACGGCGATGACGGCCTCCGGGCCTACCGAGAGTGCCATGCGGCCCATGAGTTCGGCGATGGGCTTTTGATCGTAGTAACCATTGCGTCCCATGTCGTTGACCCAGTAGAGGCTGACGTCGGCTTTCAGCTTTTTCCACTCGGCTGGTGTCTGCGCACAGGAAGGGAGAATGACGGCTATGGTGAGCAGAAGTGTCGCAAAGAGTGATTGGAATATCTTTTTTCTCATGATGATGTCGTTTTAGATGCTATAGAAGCTAAAGAGACTATAGAAGCTATAGATAATGGTTGCTATTTCGTACCGAAGGCACCAAAGAACGCGCTGGCCATAGGTGCTGTGAAATAATAGTTCTGGTCATTGTCGCTGTCGACCCATTTCACCTTCTTCATGCCGAAGAACGGCAGGCCGGTGACAAAGTTGCGGGCTACAGAAGAGGTTGCTCCGCTGAGAGCCACGGCACCAGCCTTGAGATGGAAGTCCCAGCCGCTGTTCCATGCGAGCGGTGCTCCTTTGGCCACGTCATCGCTCTCACAGTTGATGTTCATCTTGTCGTTTTGCGCAAAGTTGACGAAGAGCTTGGAGAGGTCCTCGGGTGAGGTGCTTACTTTATTGTTATCGTCCCATACAATCATGCTGTAGTCTTTGGCTTGCTGTTTCACAACATCGTCTGTGGAAGCGAAGAGGCAGTTGGGAGCCAGGATGCTGTTGTCGATGTCGCCACCATCTTTCTGAGGTTGCCGGATCCCGTATCGGTTGTCGACCATGAGGTTGTTGGCAAAGACAGGAGCGATACCCTTTTCGAGCCACACGTTGCCACCCTTCTTGTTTTTCGTGCGTCGCCATCCGCAATCTACGATTGTGTTGTTATAGATGACGACTTTCGAGGCGAAGTTCTTCTCCACACCGCCATCAGAGAGTTTGAAGGCATTGGTGCATGCGTTGTAGATGAGGTTAAAGGCTACGTCGAGTGTGCATCCCGATTTCACGTTGACGGCCTCGCCGCCATCATTGCTATTGCCATTGTCGGCAAAGGTGCATCCTGTGATGACACCTTTGCCACCGGTGAAATATGTCTGGTCGTTGTAGTTGTCGTGGAGATAGCAGCCGATCATGGCAAAGCGGCCATTGGTGTTGCAGAAGTGGAAGGCAGGCACGCCACCGTCGATGGTGGTCTTGAAGAGTTTGTTTTGGAATGACATAGAACTCTCGGTAGGCGTGGCACCACAGTCAGCAAGCTCTACGTGGCTGAGCACAACTTCGCTGCAGTTATACCCGCAGATGATGCCACCCCAGTCGTTGGGCTTCCCGGTGTCGGAAGTGATCACAACGGGCTTATCTGCAGTACCCATAGCATAGAGATTGCCGAGAGCAACAATCTCAATGGGGTGCTTGTCTTCTTCCTGCGAATCGTGGCTGATGGTAACGTGGACGCCGGGCTCTATATAGAGTGATGTACCTTCGGGAACTTTAAACGAGGTGACCAGTGTTGTGTCGTGGCTCCACACGATAGAACCTGTGGGGTAGGAGGCCAAGGCTGTCTTCACAGTGTTCTCATCACCGGTGTTGATGGTGATGGTGTCGGTTTTAGCGGCGTAGTCGTAGGGGTTGATATTCTCGTTCTCGCAGGAGGTGAGTCCGAAAGCAAGTGCCGTGACAAGAAGTCCGGCGGTAAACATATATTTCATAATGTTAAATGTTGAGTTGTCTTAATTCTTAATATTGAGTGTTGAGTGATGAATATTCACTTATTACGTTCCTGTTAATCTCGTCTCTTGTCGGTAATTATGCTCCCTCCCTTGGAGGAGGGATAAGGTGAGGACTTACATAGTGTATCTCACGCCTACGAGGAAAGTGCGTCCATAGCGGTAGGAACCAACAATGGTACGGTCGGAAGGTTGGCCGGGAATGGTGGTGTTGAACTCATTGGTAGTCTTCAAGTAGCGCTCTCGTTTGGCGTTGAGCAGGTTGTTGGCTTTAAGGAAGATGGCCAAACCGTTTTTGAATCGTTTCTCACCGCTGAGGTCGAGGGTGAAGAAGTGACGTTCCCATTCGTCGGAGTCGAGATAAGGCGAGACGAGTACGAGTCGTGTACCGGTGTAGGAGGCTGCAAACTGACCGTTCCAACCGTGGTTGGTATCCTTATATAATAAGGAGACATTGGCGGTGTGCGGTGCCTGGTTGACGAGCGGGCGTGTCTGGTCGACGGTCTCAAGTTGGTTCTTGCCTAAGAAGTGCCGTTTGGGCGTGGTGATGGCGGAGTGGGTATAGGTGTAGTTGCCCTTCAGGCCGAAGTGGCGGATATACTTCACTACATCGAATTCCAAGCCGTAGTTTTTGGCATTACCGAGATTCTGGGGCATGTAGTAACTGGCGTTGGTCTGCCGCTGATCTACCTCAAAGCTTGTTTCGATAGGGTCTTTGAGATATTTATAGAACACGCCAAAGAGAATCTGCTCGTTCTGAGAAGGGAACCACTCCCACCGTAGGTCGAGGTTGTCAATGCGCGCGCGTTTCAAGAGTGGGTTTCCTTTTTCGGTATAGTCCTCACCGTCGAGTTGGTAGGGCACGAGCTCGTAGAATCCCGGTCGGTTGATGCTTTTGTAATAGTTGAAGCGCAGGTTCATCTCCTTGTTGATCTTCCAACGCAAGGCAGCGGAGGGAAGATAGTCCCAATAGCTTTGTTCGCCGAGAGAGCCGGTAGTCTCAAAACGTTGCAGCATGGTGTAGATTTGATTGGTATGCTCAGCGCGGAATCCGGCGATGAGTTCACCGAGTTTTGAGGACAGCGTCACCATAGCGTATGCGGCACCGATGCGCTCCTTGGAGTCGTAGTTGAGCTGAGAGGCTTGAGAGCGTGGTGTCTTGCAAGTCCAGTCGATGCCATCGAAGTCACTCATGCTGTTGTCATCAAGCGACTCGTCATTGTTGGTGGGGCTGAAGATATAGGAATAGAAGCGGTTGTTGCGCTTCTTGTTGCGGTACATGCCACCGGCTTTCCACGCAGCTTTGACATCGTGCTTAAAGGGTGTCTCCCATGTCAGGTTGAGGTAGCCCGTCCAGTCTTTGTCGTCGTTGTGCTGGAAACGGCGTTCCTGCGAAGCGGGATAGGTCTTGGACACCTTGCTGTCGGTCACGGAGTTGCTGAGTGTGGTATAGACACGGTCTGGGTCTTTCTCTCGTGCGTCGGCAAATAGTCCGGCCCAGTCAATGGTAAAACGTTTCGTCAGATGGTGCGTGCCTTTGAGGTTGCTGGCGAAGATCGTCTGTGTCTGCGTCATAGTTCTAAGCTCGTCGGATCGTGTCCAGTTACCGGCGTCGAGGTCGAAGCCATAGTCTGTGATGATACCCTTGCTGTACCGTGTGTTGTCTTCCCGGCGTTGCACGAGCATATTGTACCATTCAATCTTATGGTTGCCAAGGTTGAGATCAACCTTGCCATGAAGTCCGAGATTGAGGTCATGGATGGAGTAGAGACGCTTCTTGATGGAAGAGATATACTCTGTCTCATCACCGTTTGCCATCACCTCCTTGTTCAAGTCACGCTCGGTGCCGCGATAGGTGTTTTGGAGATTTCCGGCAATGAGCAGTCCGAGTCGTTTCTGCCAAAAGCGGTCGCCGACAGAGATGCCGGCATTGATGTTGGGCATAGGCATGGAGTGGCTGGTCACCTGCGAGCCTCCGTTTTTGAAATCTTTAGCGGTAGCGTCGTAGGTGCTGCCATATCGTTCGTAAGGAGCTTTGGAAGTAGTGTTGCTGCGTTTGGCACTGAGATAGTCATAGCTGATGTTGCCAAACGGTGTTACGTTCTTGTCACCCTGCCAGAAGAAGTCGTTGGCACCGACGGCAGCATTGGCTTGAAGCCGAAACTCTCCCGGAGCGTCCTTCATGTTCATGTCAATGACACCACCGGCAGCGTCACCCTCCATATCGGCGGTGAGCGATTTGGCTACGACGAGACGGTCCATGAGGTCGGAGGGAAATAGGTTCAACGGAACATAACGGTTCTTGTCGTCGGGACTCGGGATCTTCACGCCGTTGACCAGCGTGTAGTTGTAGCGTTTGTCCATGCCCCTCATAATTGCGTAGGAGGCCTCGCCACCGGCATCCTGCTGCATGGTGACGCCGGAGACGCGCTGTAAGACACTGGCCACGTTGACGTCGGGTGAGAGCTGGATAGTCTGTGCGCTCATCACATTGAGAACCTGCGGAGAGTTCTTTACCATGCTCACGGCACTCACATCGGTGCGGTTGCTTTTGAAGCCTTTGACCACTACTTCATTCAGTTCATGTGTGTCGGGCTCCAACTCAATCTTGAGGTGACTGGCATTGGCCATGTCGATGGTGACCTCCTTTGGCTTGTAGCCGATATAGTTCACTACGAGGGTGATGGTGCCCTGGTCGGGCAGGTTCTTCAATGTGAAGGAACCGTCCAGGCCAGTTGTTGTCATGTTATCCTGGTTACTTTTTACCTGGACCACGGAGCCGATGAGTGTCTCGCCCGTCTTCTTGTCTTTGACCACGCCATCAATGGGACCGGCTAGACAAGCGGGGAGGAAGGAAGCACTCAGCGCCACCGTCAGAATAAGTTTTTTCATACTTGAATGGAGATGATATTTTTATTCGACGGCAAAGGTAGATATTACATATTGCAATACCGTTACATACATGATAACATGGAATGACAAGTAAGGAAAAGGGAATAAATGGTATTAGAAAACAGACGTAGAGAAAAAGGCAGAAGAAAGGACGATAGGTTAAAAGCATCAATTCGTTTGCTGATGTGCGGAAAAGGTGCTAACTTTGTCTGATGATGAGCAATGAACTAAATCTACGAAAGATCATCCATGTCGACATGGATGCCTTCTTTGCCAGCGTGGAGCAAAGAGACCATCCGGAGTGGCGTGGCAAGCCGCTGGCTGTCGGGCATGACAGTACAAGAGGTGTGGTGGCCACGGCGAGCTATGAGGCACGCAAATATGGCGTACACTCCGCAATGTCTATCCAGGTGGCCAAGCGTCAGTGTCCCGATCTCATCATTGCTCCGGGACGCTATGAGGTCTACCGCGAGGTCTCGGCATCTATCCATCGCATCTTTCACGATTACACCGACTTGGTTGAGCCTATCTCGCTTGATGAGGCTTTCCTTGATGTCACACATAATAAAAAGGACATGGACTTGGCAGTGGACATCGCCAAGGAAATCAAGCAGCGTATCCATGAGGAAACGGGACTGACGGCCTCGGCTGGTGTGTCGTACAATAAGTTCCTGGCTAAGATAGCGTCGGACTATCGTAAGCCCGACGGACTCTTTGTCATCCATCCCGACCGGGCACTGGACTTCATAGCCACGCTTCCCGTTGAGGATTTTTGGGGCGTGGGCAGCAAAACGGCCGAGCGCATGCACAGTCTGGGTATCTATAATGGTGCGCAGCTACGTAGCATTTCATTGGGTTATCTTCTTCATACTTTTGGTAAGGCGGGACGGGCTTTCTATGATTTCGCCCGTGGCATTGACGAACGGCCAGTAGTCTCAGAGCGCATCCGTAAGTCAGTGGGCTGTGAGCACACGTTCTCACAAGACATTTGTCTGAAGTCTGCGGTGATCATCGAATTGTACCATGTGACGTTGGAGCTTGTCGAGCGGCTGCAATCGTCTCAATTCAGAGGACACACGCTTACGCTGAAAGTCAAGTACGGTGACTTTACCACCATTTCGCGCAGCATCACACAGGCAAAGGTCTTGCGTACCAAAGACGATATCCTGCCGTTAGCCAAGAAACTGATGAGCCGTGTGGACTACGATGCTAACCATCCTATCCGCCTGATCGGTCTCGCTGTCGTCAATCCCCATGCGGGTGAGTATCGCGAGAAGGACCGATGGATAGAATTGGACATCGACTTCTAAGTACATCGTTACTTTCGTGCTGATCCCATTGGAAGCAAAAGACAGCATTACAGTTTGCGAATGTAGGCTCTGTGTCTGCGATGTTGCTCGGCTTCGAGATATTGCCACTGGTCAAGCACGCCATGGTTGGTCTCCATCTGTGGCATGGCTTCCGCCCATTTGAAGCCATAGCGTCGGTACCAGCTGATGAGGTCGTTGAAGATAAGAGCGTTGGCACCTTTCATTCGGTATTCGGACAGCACGGCAATGAGCAGCAGGTCGACGGTATCGGTCTTGTGCCATTTCATCACCCTCAGCAGCTGCCACCAGCCCATTGGTAAGAGACGGCCGTCGCGGGTATGCTGCAAGGCACGGGAAAAAGAGGGAAACGACACGCCGAAGCCCACCATGCGGTCGTCGTTGTTGGCGTCGACCACGCAGGTGACCAGGTTGAGGTCGGCACGACGGATGTAGTCATTGACCAAACGCGAGATCTGGTCGTCGGAAAGATGAGAAAAACCGTAGAGACCATCGTAGGTGCGGTTGACGATGTCGAAGAGCTCCTTGCCTTTGCCGCGCTTTACAAAGTCAAGAACACCGTATTTTCGCACCTGCAGGTTGTAGCGTTTCTGCACCAACTCTGCCGTAAGCGCAAACTTTCGGGGTGTCACTTCCGGCACCTTTATCCTGCATTCCACCCAGTCGTTGTCCTTGCGGAAGCCGAGCTGCTCCATGAAACGGGGGTAGTACTCATTATTATAATTAATATATAAGGTAGAGAGGCGGTCAAAGCCTTCGACCAACATACCCTCGCGATCCATGTCCTCAAAGCCAAAGGGACCTCCGATGCAGTCCATACCTTTGTCTTTTCCCCAATGGGCTACGGTGTCGACCAAAGCCCGGCACACGTCGATGTCATCGATGAAGTCGAACCAGCCAAAACGTACCATGCGCTTGTTCCACCGCTCGTTTGCCCTGTGGTTGATCATGGCAGCCACTCGCCCCACTACCTTTCCATCGTGATAAGCCAAAAAATAATCGGCTTCACAAAATTCAAACGCTGGGTTTTTGTCCTTGCGCAATGTCTTCAACTCTTCACCATACAGATAAGGTACGGCGCAAGGGTTGTCGCGGTAGAGATCATAAAAGAATTGAATAAAAGTCTTCAACTCTCTCAGTGTCTCTACCTTTTTTATTTCAATATTGTTCATCTCTTCTACAAATGGTTTACATGAAACCTTGATGGTGCAATGCTTTCTTTAATTCCTCGCTCATGGCTTTGCAGTCCTTGGCAGTATAGCGTATGTCGGTGAATACTTGCGCCAGTGTATCGGTGTGGTTGATCTCCACAAAGTGCTTGTTCTCCGGCAGATTTTCCTTCGGGCCATAGATGTCGTCAATCTGCTGCGGCGTGTAGTCGTGATAAACCTCTTCGTGGACAATGCCGTCAAGAGGCAGGCGGTCGCTTTGTGCCGGATCCTCATCTGGCCAGCCCAGAGTGATGGTTGCAATGGGAAATACCAGGGGTGGTAACTCCAATAAATCGATGATCGCCAGCGGCTGATAGATCGTTGTGCCTAAGAAGCAAGTTCCCAGCCCGGCTTCCTCAGCCAGGTTGCAGAATGTCTGGCAATAGAGCAGAGCGTCGGTGGCGGCGTTGACAAAGCTCAGCAAATTGTCGTAGCCGGGATGTCCTTTGCGCTGCTCGCCCCACAGTGTCGTGCGGTGATAGTCAGCGCAGAACGTCAGTACCACGGGTGCTCCCGTCACCATCGGTTGGGCAAAATGCGCGGGAGCCAATCGCTCCTTCATCTTTGGATCGCGTGTGATGACGACGCTGTAGAGTTGCAGGTTGCCCATTGTGGGCGTATGCTCAGCCTGTTCCAAAAGGCGGCGCAACAGTTGCTCGTCCACCTCTTTATCTTGGTACTTCCTTATACTTCTACGATGTATTAAGCTTTCCATTTCTTGTTCAATTTAGTAATTGCAAAGATAGAGAAAATTTCCAAAAGGGAAAAGTTTTCTCCTAAATATCTTTAGAAAGTTGATAGAATATGAGAAAACTTTTGTAGTTTTGCAGTCTACATTTAAAAGCAAATAATTCATCAACACAATCATGCAGCCCCCAGTCCGAAAGGATTGATATAAGGGGTTATCAACCAATGGAAAACAAACAGACATACACTTACGAAGAGGCTTACGAGGCCTCTTTGCAGTACTTCGGCGGCGACGAGTTGGCGGCACGTGTGTGGGTCAACAAGTACGCTATGAAGGACAGCTTCGGCAATATCTTTGAGAAAAGCCCGGAGCAGATGCACTGGCGTATTGCCAACGAGATTGCGCGCATCGAGAAGAAGTATCCTAATCCGCTCTCTGCCCAACAGGTCTTCGACGTGCTCGATCACTTCCGCTACATCGTGCCGGCAGGTAGCCCGATGACGGGTATCGGCAATGATCACCAGGTAGCATCACTGAGCAACTGCTTTGTCATCGGTCTTGATGGCAATGCTGACAGCTATGGTGCTATTATGAAAATCGACGAGGAGCAGGTGCAACTGATGAAGCGTCGTGGCGGTGTAGGCCATGACATGAGTCAGATTCGCCCGAAAGGCAGCCCCGTGAACAACTCCGCACTGACCTCTACCGGCTTGGTGCCATTCATGGAGCGCTACAGCAACTCCACACGTGAGGTGGCTCAGGACGGCCGGCGTGGTGCGCTCATGCTCAGCGTGAGCATCAAGCATCCCGACTCTGAGGCTTTCATCGATGCTAAGATGACAGAGGGAAAAGTCACCGGTGCCAATGTCAGCGTGCGCATTGACGACGCATTCATGCAGGCTGCCGTAGACGACAAGCCCTACACTCAGCAGTTCCCAATCGACAGCGATCAACCGATGGTAAGCAAGGAGATCTCTGCCCGCAAGCTGTGGGAGAAGATCGTGCACAACGCATGGAAGAGTGCTGAGCCCGGCGTGCTGTTTTGGGACACAATCATCCGCGAAAGCATTCCTGACTGCTATGCCGACCTCGGCTTCAAGACGGTGAGCACCAACCCTTGCGGAGAGATTCCACTCTGCCCTTATGACAGTTGCCGTCTGCTGAGCATCAATCTCTACAGCTATGTCGAGCATCCTTTCACCAAGGAGGCTAAGTTCGACTTCGATAAGTTCAGCCGCCACGTACAGCTTGCCCAGCGCATCATGGACGACATTGTGGACTTGGAGATGGAGAAGATCGACAAGATCATGGACAAGATCCGCCGTGATCCTCAGAGCGAGGACGTCAAGCATACGGAGTATCATCTTTGGGAGAAGATAAAAGAGAAGAGTGGCAAGGGCCGCCGTACGGGTGTGGGCATCACCGCTGAGGGTGATATGCTGGCAGCCATGGGGCTGCGCTATGGCACACAGGAGGCTACAGACTTTGCCGTGAGCGTACATCGTGATCTGGCCATCAATGCTTATCGTTCTTCTGTGAAGATGGCTGAGGAGCGTGGCGCGTTCAGCATCTATGACGCAGACCGAGAGAAGAACAATCCGTTTATCCTTCGCTTGAAGGATGCCGATCCTAAACTCTATGAGGACATGGTGAAGCATGGCCGCCGCAACATCGCCTGCCTGACAATCGCTCCAACAGGTACTACTTCGCTGATGACGCAGACCACGAGTGGTATCGAGCCTGTGTTCATGCCTGTCTACAAGCGTCGTCGTAAGGTCAATCCCAATGATGCTGACGTACATGTGGACTTTGTCGATGAGGTGGGCGACTCCTTTGAAGAGTACATCGTCTACCATCGCAAGTTCCTTGAATGGATGAAAATCAACGGTATCGACACCGAAAAGAAATATACGCAGGAAGAGATTGACGAGCTTGTCGCCCGTTCTCCTTATTATAAAGCCACAGCCAATGATGTGGACTGGCTGATGAAGGTGCGCATGCAGGGTGCTATCCAGAAGTGGGTGGACCACAGCATCTCGGTAACTGTCAACCTGCCCAACAATGTCGACGAGGCTCTCGTCAACAAACTCTATGTCGAGGCTTGGCGCTCAGGCTGCAAGGGCTGTACCATCTACCGCGACGGCAGCCGCTCGGGTGTGATGATTGCCGTGTCGAAGAAAGACAAGAAAGAAAAGAAAGACGCCGACCATAAGGAGTCACCGGAGCCTGTTACTGCACCCTCGATTCCCCGTCCCTCTGTGCAAGAGGTCCGTCCGAAGGAGCTCGACTGCGATGTGGTTCGCTTCCAAAACAACCGTGAGAAGTGGGTGGCCTTTGTGGGGTTGCTCGACGGCTATCCTTATGAGATCTTTACCGGTCTCCAGGATGACGATGAGGGCATTGTGCTGCCGAAGAGTGTCACCAAGGGTAAGATCATCAAGCAGACCAATCCTGACGGTTCCCACCGCTATGACTTCCAATTCGAGAACAAGCGCGGCTACAAGACCACGGTGGAAGGATTGAGCGAGAAATTCAATCCAGAGTATTGGAACTATGCCAAGTTGATCTCCGGCGTGCTGCGCTACCGTATGCCTATCGACCATGTCATCAAACTCGTCGGCTCTTTGCAACTTAAGGACGAAAGCATCAACACATGGAAAAACGGTGTGGAGCGTGCACTGAAGAAGTATATCACCGACGGTACCAAGGCTGTAGGCCAGAAGTGCCCGGTCTGCGGTCAGGAGACTCTTGTCTATCAGGAGGGTTGCCTCATCTGTACCAACTGCGGAGCCAGCCGCTGTGGATAATCACGCGATAGGTTTGACGTATGAAATGCGAATCAAGCTATATTCTCTTACGCTCCCTGCGTTTCCATGCCTTTCACGGCGTGGAGGCGCAGGAGCGTCTTGTTGGTAACGACTATGAAATCAGCCTCAGGCTGAAGGCTGATGTGAGTCGTGCCGTCGAAAGCGACAAGGTGACGGACACCATCAACTATGCCGAGGTGTATCAGTTGGTGACCAAGACGATGTCTGAGCCTGTAGATCTCGTGGAGCATCTTGCCGGAGTGGTTGGTGAAAGACTGTTTCAACGATGGCCTCAGATAGAGGCGATAGATATACAAGTCGTCAAGCTCAATCCTCCCATGGGTGCTGATTGTCAGGGCGCGGGCGTAGAACTGCATCTGACCAAACTGTAAGTGTTTACATCATTAATAAATAATAAAACTCATTGCTACTTTTCAGTTTCCTAATGTAAAATCCGTAACTTTGCATTAAGTTGATACGAGTTTACGCTTGTTGGTGCTGCAAAGGAAAGAATCATTGATATGTTGAAAAGGATACTTCTTATAATTCCTCTCTTCTTCTTTTTTGCGCTTGTGGCTACAAGTGCTACCTCTCGCTTTACGCTTGTCGTTGATGCTGGTCATGGCGGCAACGACTTCGGTGCTCCCGGTGCGGTATCCAATGAAAAAGACCTGACACTGAAATATGCCTTGGCTTTTGGCCGCTTTGTGGAGAGCCATTGCCCCGACGTGCGTGTCATCTACACGCGCAAGACCGATGTCTTCATCCCGCTTCATGAGCGCGCCGACATTGCCAACCGCAACAAAGCCGACCTCTTCATTTCCATCCACATCAATGCCGTGGATGGCTCACATACGGCGCACGGCTTCCAAAGCTATACCCTTGGCCGAGGGGAACGCTCCGGTGACCGTGGCATCCGTGAGAATCTCGACGTGGCGAAGCGTGAGAACTCTGTGATCTTCCTTGAGAAAGACTACCAAAAGAAATACAGCGGACTGGATATGAACTCGGCAGAAGGCGACATCATGTTTGAGTTTATCGCTGACAACAACCGCCAGCGCAGTGTGGAGCTTTCACGGCTGATGCAGCACAGCGTCTGCCAGGCTACGGGAAGGCAGGACGGTGGCTCGCATCAAAACAATCTTGCGGTGCTCCGGCTCACCTCCATGCCTGCCATTCTCTTGGAGTTGGGTTTCATCTCTACACCTGACGAGGAGCAGTTTATGAATTCCGACTCTGCTGTGGATCTCTATACCAAGGGCATCTATAATGCTTTCATCACCTATAAGAATAAGTACGATACACAGTCGGCACTGCCTTATCAGAATAATGTGATCGAGGTCAGCGCACCGGTCAACGACAAAACTGATGATGACAAAGCCGTAATCGACGATCGCAGAAACAGCGTTGCGGCAAAGACCACTGTACGGAAAAGTACAAATTCAGGGAGGGAAAACAGTGTCAGTCAACAGAAACGTGAGCTTACGGCAGCGAATACTTCAAACACAAAGACCGGAAAAGTTGTCAAAGCAGCCAAGCAACCGAGACAGGGCAATGACAAAACAGTCGGTCAGCAGGCAAAGCATGCTCCGGTGTTTAAGATTCAGATACTCCAAGGCTCCTACAAGTTGCCAAGCAACGACCGGCAGTTTAAGGAACTCACAGGGGTCGAGCGGATGGAGGATGGAGGCAAATGGAAATACTTCTATGGCTCCAATACCGACTACAATACCGTCAACCGCTTGCGCAGGGAAATCCTGGACAAGTTTCCCGGCGCATTCATCGTAGCCTATAAAGACGGCAAGCAGATGGATGTCAATGAAGCGATTAAAGAGTTCCTCTCAAATAAACGAAAGAAATAAAAACATACGCACATGAAGTTTTTCACCAATGAAGTCAAGATTGCCCTTGTGGCCATCGTAGGTATTGCGCTGCTGTTCTTCGGCATGAATTTCCTGAAAGGCATGTCGGTGTTCTCCAGTGACAAATCCTACTATATCAAGTTTAAGGACATCAGCGGCTTGTCACGCTCCAACCCTATCTACGCCGATGGCTACCAAGTGGGTGTGGTGAAGGATATCAACTACGACTATGACGGCAATGGTGACATCGTCGTGAAGTTTGACGTGGACAACGACCTTCGCATTCCCAAGGGCTCTTCCGCCGAGATTGTCAGCGATTTGATGGGCAATGTGAAGATGAACCTGCTTTTGGCCAACAATCCCCGCGAACGTGTGGAGCCGGGCGACACGATTCAAGGGCAGATCAACGAGGGTATGTTGGGCTCGGTGCGTACGATGTTGCCGGCTGTGAAGCAGCTCATTCCGAAGATAGACAGCATCCTCACCAGTGTCAACGCTCTGCTTGCCGATCCTGCCCTGGCCCATTCGCTTCACAACGTGGAGGTGATCACAAACAATCTCAACACCACATCGCGCAATCTCAACACGCTGATGGCTCAGGTCAACGGTCGCGTGCCAGGTATGATGAACAAAGCCGACTATGCTTTGGACAAAGCGGGAACTACACTCGACAATACTTCTCGCCTGACTGCTAATCTGGCATCTATCGATGTTGCCAATACGATGGCTAAAGTCGATCAGACACTTGCCAACGTGCAGGAGGTGACGGCCAAATTGAATGGTAAGGAGGGTACGCTCGGACTGCTGATGAACGATGACAAGCTCTATCACCGGTTGAACAATACGGTGGGCAGTGCCGATTCGCTTCTGACTGACCTGAAAGCTCACCCAAAGCGCTACGTTCATTTCTCGCTCTTCGGTAAGAAAGATAAATAAAGGAAGGCATAAAGGAAGATATAAAAAATGCGTCACCAAATCTTTTGGTTACGCATTTTTTTATTTGCTATTCTGCAGTGTCTTTCAGTTTGAATGAATTCTCAATACTTACGATCTCAGCCTGAAAAGCACGATCCACCTGTAAGCGCTTCTCCACTTGTGCACAGCTGTGGATCACAGTGGAGTGGTCGCGGTTGCCGACGAGCTTGCCGATGCGGCTGGCAGGCATCTTGGTGTATTTCTGAGCAAGATACATCGATACTTGACGAGCCATCACATAGTCGCGCTTGCGGCTCTTCGAGCTCACTTGCGCCTGCGTGACATTGTAGTGGTTGCACACCTTCTCCATGATGTCGTCGATAGTGAGCGGACGGTCGTCGATCTTGATAGCACGCTTGATGACACGCTCAGCCAGCTGCATGTTGATGTCGCTGTTATAAACAATGGAGTAGGCCATCAGCGAGTTGACCACACCTTGCAGGTCTCGTACGCTGCCACTGGCCGTCTGTGCGATGAAAGCAATGACATCGTCGGGAATCTTCAGTCCGTCGCGGCAGATCTTGCTGCGCAAGATGTCGATGCACAACTGGCGGTTGGGCTTCTCTAATGGTGCGATGACACCACAGGAAAAACGGGTGAGCAGTCGGTCGGGCATACCCTTGAGGTCTACAGGCGGACGGTCGGAAGCCAGTATGATGCGCTTGCCGTTTTTGAACAAGTGGTTGAAGATGTGGAAGAAAGTGTCCTGCGTCTTCGGCGAGTTGATCCATTCCTGAATGTCGTCGACGATCAGCATGTCGATCGTCTGATAAAAAGCGATGAAGTCATTGAGATGGTTCTGAATGACCGCATTGGAGAACTGTACCTGGAAGAGGCGGGCACTGATATACAGCACACGTTTCTGTGGGTAGAGATGCTTAGTATGCACGCCGATAGCGTTGACGAGATGGGTTTTCCCGCAGCCCGATGGACCATAGATAAACATCGGGTTGAACTGTAAGGTGTTGGGATGCTCGGCAATAGAGAGCCCCACGGCACGTGGCAACTTGTTGCTTTCTCCCTCGATATAATTGCCGAAAGTCAGATGCGGATTGAGTTGCGGATCGAGCTGCGGCACGGCAGCGTCGAGCATGGTCGGCGGTTGGTTGGCGCGTGTCTTAGGCTGTGGCTTGGGCAGCGCGTCAGTGGGGTCGGCCTCAATGTTCTGCGTGAGGTTATGCTCCTTGTCTGTGACGACCTGATAGAACAGTTTGGTGCCAGTGCCAAAGCAGTGGTACATCACCTTACAAAGCAGGTCGATGAAGTTTTCCTCCAGATATTCATATACGAACGGACTCGGTACAGCCACCTGCACCGTCTTGGTTTCTTCGTCATACCGTACAAAGTCGATAGGCTTAAACCATGTATTATATATCTGCTCCGTGACGTTCTCGCGTATCAGCGCAAGACTCCTGTCCCAACGAGCATCAGGACCTGCTTTCTTCATGAAATGTTTGTTTCAGCGGTTATATCTGAAAAGGATCATGCCTTATTTAAACAATAGTGCGGCGAGCGTGGTAAGATCTCACTCTCTGAGCACCGCTGTCGCCTATCTTTTGCAAAGTTAGAAAACTTTTCGCAAACGTGCAAATGAAGTCCTTTCTTCATGCCTAAATGAGGTAAATCCATAAGTGATTGAAACATACTGAGTTAATATTATAGGCTTTTTGTTGTGAAACATCATTGTAGCATCACGCATGTAGGTAAGAATGAACGCTTTTCATCTGCTGTATTCCTTTGTGAAACATCATTCGATACGATTTAAACTTAATTAAGGTTTTGCGTTCTCAGCATTCGTCAGCTTCCCTTTGTTAATCTTTGTATAAGCTCTTGTGTTTTCAAAATAAAAGTGTAATTTTGCCAATAACTAATTTTGTATCACTCATATCCTAAACAAAACATGCATTACAAGCAACTACTTTTCACTACTGCTTTGCTGTCTGCCATGCAGGCGTCAGCGCAAATCACAGTCAATGTCAACACGGTGCAGAAGGGACACGAGGTGTCGCCCGAGCTCTATGGCATCTTTTATGAGGACATCAACCACGCTGCTGACGGCGGGCTTTATGCCGAACTTGTGCGTAACCGCTCCTTTGAGGACAACACAAAGGCGGCAGAGCACTGGGCCACCGTCGGGCAGTCTGCCCTGCAGCTTACCGCCAAGGGACTGCTCAACGCCAAGCAGCATCAGGCTCTGCTGGTGACCTTCCGACAAGCCGGTGACGGTATCTCTAACGAGGGCTTTTGGGGCATTCCTGTCGTACAGGGCCGTTGCTATCGTCTCTCCTTTTGGGCTAAGGGTAAGCTCAAGGGACAGTTGCGTGCTGTGCTGACAGATGCTACGGGTAAGCACGCATTTGCATCTGCCTCTTTTGCCGGCAAGAGCTTCGGTAATAAGTGGACACGCTATGAAGCCGAACTGGTTGCCGACGGCAACGACAGCAGGGGACAACTGCAATTCCTGGCTGACGGTAAGGGACAACTAACTTTCGACGTGGTTTCACTCTTCCCGCCCACTTTCCGCAACCGGCAGAATGGCTTGCGTCCAGAGCTGGCCGGTATGCTCAACGACCTTCATCCTAAGTTCCTGCGCTTCCCCGGCGGCTGTTTTGTCGAGGGGCAGGAGAACCCTGATAATGCTTTCCGTTGGGAACGTACCATCGGTCCCGTGGAGCAGCGCGAAGGCCACTGGAATGTCAACTGGGGCTATCGCACCACCGACGGACTGGGCTTTGACGAATATCTCCAGCTCGCTGAGGACCTGCGCGCTCAACCGCTCTATGTCGTCAACGTGGGTATCTGGCATGGCGGCTTCACTCCCCTTGATTCCATACAGCCTTGGATCGACGAGACGATGAATGCGTTGGAGTATGCCAACGGCCCCGTGACAAGTAAGTATGGCGCCCTGCGTGCCAAGAACGGACATCCCGAGCCCTATAACATCCAATATTTGGAAATCGGAAACGAGAACAACCAGCCTGACCAGCGTCAGCAGAGCGACCACTACTACGAGCGTTTCAAGCTCTTCCGCGATGCTGTGCTGAAGAAATATCCCGATATGCACATCATCGGCAACGTGGCTGCATGGGGCACTGACGAGCCGAAGTGGGAGTCAAAGGAGCAGACCGAGCTTGTCGACGAGCACTACTATCGTTCTCCGGCGTGGTTTGCCGAGCACTTCCATCACTATGATAACTACGACCGTCGTGGCCCGAAAGTCTATGTCGGCGAGTATGCCGTGACGCAGGGCTTCGGTCAGGTGGGTGATCTGAATGCCGCTTTGGGCGAGGCCGTGTTCATGATGGGTATGGAAAACAACTCAGACATCGTGCGCATGGCGAGCTACGCGCCCATCTTCGCCAATGTCAACGAGACGCGTTGGCGCCCCGACATGATCCAGTACGATGCTACTCGTGTGCTCGGCACTCCTTCTTATTATGTGCAGAAGATGATGGCCGACAACGTGGGAACACGCACCGTGTCGACGACGCTTACAAATCCCTATCAGATGACAGAGGCTCAGCAGCAGATCAAGCCGCAGGTCTGCCGTGTCGGTGTGGGTACATGGGCTACGCAAGCCAGCTTTGCCCAGCCGTCGCTGACAGCCGGTGACGGTAAGGTGGAGAAGGTGAGCGGCAACGTTGACATCCGTGGATCGTGGCAGCAGGCCAATGGTGTCGTCAGTCAGCAGTCTGCTTCCGAGGGGGCGCTGCGACTGAATCCTCAGCGTACAGACGGCAACGAATACACCTATCATGTGCGTGCCCGCAAGGACGGCGGCGCCGAGGGCTTCCTCGTTGTGTTCAACTATGTAGACCCCGATAACTATTGCTGGCTGAACATTGGAGGCTGGGGCAATACGCAGAATGCTATCGAGCAAGTTGTCAACGGCAGCAAGTCGCAGCTCGTCACGGCAGCCGGAAAGGTGGAGACCGGACGTTGGTACAACGTGGATCTGCATGTCAAGGGCGACAGCATCTATGCTTCGCTCGACGGTAAGCAGCTCTTTGCCACGCAGCTCAAGCCAAGTACCTTCGCGGGACTCTTCCAGAATGCTACCTATGACGAAGCGACTGGCGAGTATATCGTGAAACTTGTCAACACGCATTCTCTGGCTACCACAGCCCGAATCGCGCTTGCCGGTTTGCATCCGACCAAGGCGCGTCTCATCCGTCTGTCTGCTCCGAAAGGTACAGACGAAAACACGCTCGACACACCGACACGCATTGTGCCGATGACTTCGACGCTGAGTCCTGACGGAGACGGCGTGAGCCTGGAATTGCTGGCAAATTCACTCAGCATCGTAAGAATCAAATAGAAGTAGAAGACTTTCACTAACTCCCCTTAAGGGGGAGAGAAGAGCCTCACCCCCGCGCCCCTCTCCAAAGGAGAGGGGTGTAGTTACTTGGTTAAACAGTAATTTGTCTTGTTTCGGACTTCGTGTCCTTTGGGTATTGATGAATGATAGGGGCAGATAAAGTGATTCTAGGTAAAGTCACTATATATGGCAATCTCAATGCCTGCCTTTGTATGAATTTACCCTCTTTCTGAACGATTTTTATGATTTTACTATTAGATATTTCGTACTTTTGCAATTATAATATTTAATAGTAAAAGCAAATGAACAATCAAAGACCTGAACATTGGTATCGGCCTCAAACTGTCGCAAAGGCTGTACCTTTCTTTTTGTTATTATTGACATTGATACTCGGATCCTTTGACTCTGCTACACCGGTAATCTACATCATCGGTGACTCTACGGCAGCGAACAAAGACACCACAGAGGGCCGCATCGAGCGTGGCTGGGGCATGTTCCTGCATGAATATCTCGACGATGGTGTGCGGGTAGAGGACCATGCTGTCAACGGTCGCTCCTCGCGCAGCTTCTATACTGAGGGCCGTTGGAAGAAAGTTATCGACAAAGTGAAGCCCGGTGATTACGTGATCATACAGTTCGGACACAACGACGAGAAGCCAGAACCGGATCGACATACTGACGTGGGGACCACTTTCGATGCCCATCTTGTGCAGTATGTCATCGAGACGAAGGCTAAAGGAGCCACTCCCGTGCTGATGAGTCCCGTGGTGCGCCGTAACTTTCAAGGCGACAGCCTCGTCGACACGCACGGAGCTTATCGCTTGGTGGCGGAGAAGGTAGCACGGCAGTATGGTGCCGTCTACGTCGATGCCAACGCCATTACCCATGATATTGAGCAACGACTGGGGCCTGATGGCTCGATTCGTCTGCACATGTGGGTGGAGCCTGGCAAATACAGTTGGGCTAAGAATGGCCGCAAAGATGACACTCATTATAATATATATGGTGCGCATGTCGTGGCGGCAGCCCTTACCAAAGCCCTTGGTGATGCCGTACCCGCATTGAAAAGCCATGTACGTGCGAATAAGAAGTAATCAGACATCATCGTAAAGCATAAGCATGAACAATCGATTCCCCTTCAAGTCTCTTGCCTTTGCCTTCTTTTTACTAATGACATCGAAGGGAGCTTCGGCGAAGCCCGTCACATGGTTCGACGGCATCCATGCCGTCAGTCTTTCAGTGCCTCGCGGTGTCGATCCCGTAGTGGATATTGCTTCCGACATGTTCAGAGACGACATGAAGCAGGTCACGGGTATCGCAGCGCAGCGGACCGACCTGGTTCGGCAGGCTACAATACGCCTTTGTCAGTTGGACCGCCTTTCCCGTCAGCAGCAACGTGAATTGCGGGATATGGGCGTGCCGGTAGAGAAGTTGCAGACACTGACCGACGGCTTCCACATCTGTGTCCTCCACGGGCAGATTGTCGTCGTGGGGGGTAACGGGCGTGGCACTGCTTACGGACTGTTGGAGTTGTCGCGTCTGGCGGGCGTGAGCCCTTGGATATGGTGGGGAGATATCGTGCCCGAGCATCGTTTGCGGCTGACAATCGACGATCAGTTTACGACGACGCAAGGTGCTTCTGTCGATTTCCGTGGCATCTTCCTCAACGACGAGGACTGGTCGCTGCGCCCTTGGAGCTATGCCCGTTCCGAAAAAACGCCGTTTGGCGTTATCGGGAAGAATACTTATAAAAAGGTGTTCCAGCTGCTGCTTCGTCTGCGCGCCAATGCGATCTGGCCCGCCATGCATCCCGGTACGGAGGCTTTCTTCCTGACACCAGGAGCTAAGGCCATGGCCGACAGCTGCGGCATCGCCATCGGCTCATCGCACTGCGAGCCTCTGCTGCGCAACAATGTGGGTGAGTGGAATGAGAAAGTGCGAGGGGCGTTTAACTATATCACCAACCGACAGGCCGTGCAGGACTATTGGGCAGAACGGTTGAAAGAGGTCAAGGGTTCCAAGGGCGGAAATCTGCTCACCATCGGCATGCGGGGCATCCACGACGGTTCGATGCTGGGTGTGAAGACCATGAAGGAGAAGTTCGACGCCCTGCAGCTCGTGATCGACGACCAGCAAAAGCTCATCGCCAAATATCTCGGTGACCCGAAAAAGCAGGCGCAGGTGTTCATTCCTTATAAAGAGGTACTCGACATCTACAACATGGGACTGCGCGTGCCCGACAATGTCACGCTGATGTGGTGCGACGACAACTATGGCTATATGACGCGATTGTCCGACAGCACGGAGCAGCGGCGCGTAGGCGGAGGTGGCGTTTACTATCATCTCAGCTACTGGGGACGCCCCCACGACTATCTGTGGCTGGCCACCACACAGCCGGGACTTATCTATAACGAGATGCGAACAGCCTACGATCACAACGTGCGGAAGATGTGGATCGTCAACGTCCACGACCCGAAGGTGGCAGGCTACGACTTGGAGCTCTTCCTCGACATGGCGTGGATTATCGACTGCGTCAATGGCTCCACACTCAACAACCACTATCGCGAGTGGCTTTGCCGTCAGTTCGGTGAGCAGGCTGGTGATGCACTCTTCCCGGCTATGTATGAATACTTTAGACTTTGTGGCGAGCGTCGTCCTGAGTTCATGGGGTGGAATCAGACCGAGCTGTCGAAGGATTTCTACGACCGTGGGCTGAGTCCGGTGCGCAACAGCGAGTTCTCGCAAACCGAGTTTGGGGATGAACTCGACGGCTATCTCAACCGCTTTGCCGCTGTGGCTGAGCGGATCAGGAAAGCCAAGGCCCTAGTCCGTCCCGAGTTGCAGGATGCTTACTTTGCGGCCATCGAGTATCCCGTGTGCGCTGCTGAGGCTCATGCCCGCAAGATGCTGTGGGCACAGAAAGCCCGTCAGCTGGCCAACGGCACGACGACAAAGAATATGTTCGCCCATCAGTCCGAGCTCTACCATGCTTGTGCCGAGAGCCAGCAAGCCTATCAGGAGGTGAGGGCATTGACGGAATACTATAATGAAAAGATGGCTGGCGGCAAGTGGCGCCGGTCGATGGACATGCGTCCGCGTGACCTTCCTGTCTTTGGCGCGCCCGTGCTTCCCACGCTTCTCACCGATGCACAAGTTCAGGAATGGTTGAAGAAGGGAAGAAAGTCCACTGACAGAAAACTCTCAGATTGGAGCGATACTTTAGGCGTGGTGGCCCGCAATGCCGCTGACTGGCAGCAGGCTTCCCCGGGCACGAAGGTGATCGAAATGTTGGGTCACAGCATGCGGGCGATAGCTTTGCCCCAGGGTGGCGACGTGACGTATGCTTTCTCCACTGACCGCGACGGTGACCGCGTGCTGCGTGTGGCGCTGATCCCCACACAGCCCAACGACAAGGGAGACCTGCGCTTCTCGGTAAGCATAGACGGCGGACAGCCTACGGTGTTCTCGCTCAAAGAGCCGTTCCGCTCCGAGCGTTGGAAACGCAATGTGCTGCGTGGTCAGGCTGTCCGTGAACTGCCGTTGAAAGGTTTGAAGGTGGGTCGTCATACGCTGACCATCCACGCCCTTGATCCGCATATCGTGCTTGACCAGTGGATGGTGGACAGCAAGGCAAACCGCCGGTTCTACCTCTTCCCCGTCAGACAGACTTTCTAAATATATACAACGATATGGAATATCGCACATCAGAGACTGTGTGCGACTATCTCATTACACCTTTTTAATCTGCCGTTAATCTTTTTTGCACCATGTCTTTCCGCTGTCATCATTGAATGGCGTATCTTTGCAGCCGATTTAGAGACTATGGCTTGGTCTTAGAGAGATAAAGACTATGGCGTGGTCATAGAGAAAGATTGTATTTAAGGGATTAACGTCATGGAAAGACAAGTGTTTCAAACCGACTCGCGCCGCCGCTGGAGCCGATTTAAGTGGACGATGCGTTTCTTCGCCACTATCATCGTGTTATTGGTTATCGTCTTCATCACCATGTTTGCGCTGGAGGGCAGTCCGAATATGCCTTTCCGTCACGACTATCGAGGGGTGATGACTGCCTCGAAGCCGCTCATGCGCGACACCAAACTCACCAAAGCTTACCGCTCGCTGCGTGACAACTTCCTGGAACAGCGTATGCACAACGCCTATCAGGAACACTATGACAAGGCGCATCGTTTCGTAGGGCACGGCGAGGGCCTCACGCAGAAGTTCATCAACGAGTGGCGAGACCCGCGCCTCGGTGTGCGCGCCGCCTGGTACGTCAACTGGGACGCACACTCCCTGCGCTCGCTCAAGCAAAACATGAAGCACCTCAACATGGTCATCCCCGAGTGGTTCTTCATCAATCCCAAGACCAGCCGTCTGGAGGTGCGGATCGACAAGAAGGCGTTGGCTGCCATGCGCAAGAGTGGAATGCCCATTGTGCCGATGCTCACCAACAACTATGGCGATGCCTTCCGTCCCGAGGGCATCGGCCGTATCATGAGTGACAAACACCTTCGCAAACAGTTCCTCAATAACCTTGTCACCATCTGCCACCGCAACCGGTTCCAAGGCATTAACATCGACTTGGAGGAACTCGCCATCAACGACAATGCCCTACTGACCAATTTCGTAAAGGAACTCTCGATGCTCTTCCACGACAACGATATGTACGTCACGCAGGACGTCGCACCATTCAACGAGGACTACGACGTGGAGCCGCTTGCCCGTTACAACGACTACCTCTTCCTCATGGCTTACGACGAGCACAACAGTGAGAGCCAGCCCGGCGCCATCGCCTCGCAACACTGGGTGGAACGCGCTACCGACTGGGCGGCGAAGAATATTCCCAACGACAAGCTCGTGCTCGGTCTCGCCGCCTACGGCTACGACTGGGCACAGGGCGACAAAGGGCAGACGGTGTCTTACGACCAGACGATCGCCTCTGCCCTTGATGCCGGTGCGCAGATACTGTTTGACGACGACTCCTACAACCTCTCTTTCTCCTACGACGACGATGATGGGCAGCTCCATCAGGTTCATTTCACCGATGCCGCCACCTTATATAATATCATGCGCTTCGGCGTCACCTATCATCTGGCAGGCTTTGGCCTTTGGCGCCTCGGCACCGAAGACCACCGCCTGTGGAACTTCTATGGCAAAGACCTGGCATGGGAGCAGGTGAAGCGCTGGAACATGAACCGGGTGCTGAGGCTTAGCGGTTACGATGATGTCAACTTCGTCGGTACGGGCGAGGTCCTCGACGTGGAGTCGGAGCCTAAGCCCGGAAAGGTCACCGTACAGATAGACCCCGACGACCAGATCATCACGGAGGAGCGCTACCAGCGTCTGCCCTCTACCTACACGATCTCGAAACTCGGCCATTGCGGTGCCAAAGATCTGTTGCTGACCTTTGATGACGGTCCTGATGCCCGCTGGACGCCCACGGTCCTGCGCACCCTCAAGCGCTATCATGCGCCAGCCGCTTTCTTTATGGTCGGCTTGCAGATGGAGAAGAATCTGCCACTGGTGAAGAAAGTCTATGAGGACGGCTTCACCATCGGCAACCACACCTTTACCCACCACAATATGATCGAGAACTCCGACAACCGCACCTATGCCGAGCTCAAGCTCACCCGTATGCTCCTCGAGAGTGTCACCGGACAGAGCACCATCCTCTTCCGTGCGCCTTACAATGCCGATGCCGATCCCACGCAGCACGAGGAGATAGAGCCGATGATCCTTGCCAGCCGCCGCAACTATCTCTTCGTGGGGGAGGAGATAGACCCCGACGACTGGCAGCCGGGTATCACCGCCGACGAGATCTACCGGCGTGTCATCAACGGCGTGCACCGGGGCGACGGACATATCATCCTGATGCACGATGCCGGTGGACTCACCCGTAAGCCAACAATTACCGCTCTGCCCCGTATCATTGAGACGCTGCAGAAAGAGGGGTATCACTTCATCTCCCTGGAACAATATCTCGGTATGTCGCGCGCTCAGCTCATGCCCCAGATCCCTAAAGGCAAGACGTATTATGCCATGCAGGCCAACCTGACACTGGCGGAGATGATCTATCATGCCAGTGACTTCCTCACCGCCCTCTTCATGGTATTCCTCGTCCTCGGCTTCCTGCGCCTGGGCTTCATGTACTATCTCATGATTCGGGAGAAGCGTGTGGAGCGCCACCGCCACTATCCTGCGCTGACCAAGGACAACGTGCCGCACGTGTCGATCATCGTCCCGGCTTATAACGAGGAGGTCAACTGTGTGCGTACCGTGGAGACGCTGCTGCGGGAGGATTATCCGTCGTTCGACATCATCTTTGTCGACGACGGCAGTAAGGACCACACCTTGGAGCGCATCCACCACGCCTTCGATGGCAATGACAAGGTGCTCATCCTCGGCAAGCCCAATGGCGGCAAGGCGTCGGCACTGAACTATGGTATCGCCCATACCGACTCCGAGTTTGTCGTGTGCATCGATGCCGATACCCAGCTGCGTCCCGACGCGGTGCGTAAGCTCATGCAGCACTTCCTGACCGACAAGGACCACCGCATCGGGGCTGTGGCAGGAAATGTCAAGGTCGGCAACCAGCGTAACATGCTCACGCGCTGGCAGGCGATCGAATACACCACGAGTCAGAACTTTGACCGGATGGCTTACTCTTATATCAATGCCATCACGGTGGTGCCCGGTGCCATTGGTGCCTTCCGCAAGGAGGCTATCGAGCGGGCTGGCGGCCTGACCACCGACACGCTGGCTGAGGACTGTGACCTGACGATGCGTATCAACGAGGCAGGCTATATCATTGAGAACGAGAACTATGCAGTGGCTATGACAGAGGCACCGGAAAATGTGCGGCAGTTTGTCAAGCAACGGGTGCGCTGGTGCTTTGGGGTCATGCAGACGTTCTGGAAGCATCGCGCCTCGCTCTTCAATCCGAGGAAGAAAGGCTTCGGACTGTGGGCCATGCCCAACATGCTCGTCTTCCAGTATATCATCCCGACGTTCTCTCCGTTGGCCGACGTGCTGATGTTCATCGGACTGTTCTCAGGCAATGCGCTGCAGATCTTCCTCTACTATCTGCTCTTCCTCGCCGTCGACGCGAGCGTGAGCATCATGGCTTATCTCTTCGAGCACGAGCGGTTGTGGGTACTGCTGTGGATCATCCCGCAGCGTTTCTTCTACCGCTGGATCATGTACTACGTACTCTTCAAGAGTTACCTCAAAGCCATCAAAGGCGAGTTGCAGTCGTGGGGTGTGCTCAAACGTACGGGAAATGTGAAGATGTAGCTTGGCAGTATCAGTTTTTTTTCGTAAGTTTGCATGTAATAACTAAAAGCACTTACGATGGAAAGCAAGGAGAAGACATGGACACCTGATCGAGACCAACAGGAAATTATCGGCCTTAGCCATGGCCGTCACCTCGTATTGGCACCACCGGGATGTGGCAAGACACAGATTCTTGCCGAGCGCGTCCGTAAGGCTCATGCCGAGGGAGTGGCCTACAGCGATATGCTTTGTCTGACGTTTACCAACAGGGCTGCCCGTGGTATGCGCGAGCGTATCAGCTCCAATCTCGGTGATCCCGACACGACGCAGGTGTTTGTGGGTAATGTGCATCGCTTCTGTGCCCGTTTCCTCTTTGAGAATGCCGTGGTGCCCGGTGAGACTTCGGTTATCGACGACGACACGGCAGTGAGCATCCTTGCTACTTATCTCAATGAGGATGAGGACAAGGTCATGGGCAATTACCAGCGTCGCAGCGACTACAACCGTGTCGTTTTCATCTCCCATCTGATGTATGAGATTGAGCACGGATTGCCCAAAGCCCTTCGACAGCATCCCGACAGTCTGTCTTCTGAGGATATTGCGGCACTGCGCGCCATCTGCAAGATGCAGCGCAGAGAGTTCACCCGCGAGGCACTGCTCGACATCTATCATCACAACGACTTCTATCGCGATGCTGTGCTCCAGCCCGATTTCGACGTTGTGTTGCGCCCTTCTGCCCAGCGGATGTTGCAGTTCCTGCGCTATGCCCATGCTTATCAGGCTTATAAGCGGCAGAACCTGCTTCTCGACTTCGAGGATCTCCTTCTCCTTACTTATTTTGCACTCCACGACAATGCAGACTATAAGCGCTATCCGTGGATACAAGTCGACGAGGTGCAGGACCTCAACCCTTTGCAGCTCGCCATTATCAATGAACTCTCTACCGCTTCCCTTGTAGAGCAGTCTTCCCAGCACGATACCCAGTCACTGTCTGAAGAGGGCTGCGTCATCTATCTTGGCGACGAGCAGCAGGCTATCTTCTCGTTTATGGGTGCCAAGCTCTCCACGTTGGGACTGCTCAAGGACCGTTGCAAGGGCAACATACATTATCTCGGACAGAACCATCGTTCTCCGAAATACCTTCTCGACTTTCTCAATCGCTATGCCGTGAACGAACTGCATACCGATCCGGAGCTCTTGCCGCAGACAGCTGACTGCGACGACAAGGCAAATGGGCATCTCGCCATTGTGGCCAGTGATGATGTGGACAGTGAGTTCAACGACACAGCTCATCTCGTCGAACAGTTGCGGCATGCCCATCCCGAGGAGACGGTGGCTGTGATCGTCAATGCCAACCGCGACGCCGATGCCATGAGCCGTGCATTGACCGCACAGGACATTCGCCATTTCAAGGTCTCGGGCAGTGATCTTTTTGCTTCCGATGAGGTGAAACTGTTGTTGGCTCATCTCACCGTACTGGACAATGACCAGCAGTTTCTGGCTTGGGCACGGCTGTTCAAGGGCTTGCAGGTCTGTGCCACTCATGCCTCAGCCCGAAGGCTGATGCACCAGCTCAAGGAGCGGGCTATCTCGCCGGCAGAGTTGCTCACCGGCGACAAGACGATGTTGCAACGTTTTGTTGAGACTTATCAGCAAGAGGATATCGTAGTCTTCGACACGGAGACCACGGGACTGAATGTCTTTGAGGATGATGTGGTGCAGATTGCGGCGGAGCGTATTCGGCAGGGTAGGGTGGTGGACACCTTCTCTGTCTATGTCGAGACCGACCGCGAGATACCGTCGATGCTTGGCGACATCGTCAATCCGATCATCGAAGAGCGCAAGCATCAGCAGCTTCATAGTCATGCTGAGGCTTTAAGGATGTTTCTCGACTTTGCCCACGGCAGTGCGCTGTTAGGGCATAATGCCGATTACGACTACCACATCATGCAGTGCAACGTGGACCGCTACCTGCCTGAGGTCAACTGGGCGGAGCGTCAGCCCGTCTGCTTCGACTCTCTGCGGCTCATCCGTTTGTTGCGTCCCGATCTGAAAGCATTCAAGTTGAAACTGCTTTTGCAGGAGCTTCATCTTGAGGGACGGAACTCCCATCTTGCCGACGACGATGTCTTTGCTACCGTGTCGTTGGTCAATTACTGTTATGAGAAAGCCCAGGAGGTGGTGCCCCAGCAACAGGAATTCCTGTCGCGTAAGGGTGTTGCCGCACAGATTAAGCTCTTGCGCGACCACTATGTGTCGTTCTATACAGACGCTCTGCAACGACTCTATCAGCGTCGGCAGCCCACGGAAGATCCTGCTTTGGTGGCAGAGCTTCAGCTTTTCAGTGATTATGCAGTGAAGAAAGGGTGGATGAAACGCTTGGAGAAGCTGCCTGTCATCCTTCGATTTCTTGCTTATGACATCATTGATGTGGAGCAGGAAAGTTCGCTCAAAGAGCAGTTGGACCGCCATGTCATGGAGCTCAACACGTTCAAGGAAGCCGACCTCTGCGGTTCTACGACGATAGAGGATCGTGTCTTTGTCTCTACCATCCACAAGGCCAAGGGTCTGGAGTTTGACAACGTCATCGTCTTTGATGTCGTTGATGGCCGCATCCCCAACTATTACAATGGTGACAACCAACAGCTCAATGACGAGGATGCCCGCAAGCTCTATGTTGCCATGTCGCGTGCCAAGCGCCGTCTGTTCATCGCTTACAGCAAGGCAAAACTGACGGCTTATGGCATCAAACAACAACGTCTCTCCCGCTTCCTCGACAGTGTGAAGGAGATGATGGAGTGATCGTCAAGATGCTTACATCATCTTTCTTCTGATCCACTGCTCAAAGACGGGGTCGGTGATGGTGATGCCAGTCTGTGGCGAAGAGTCGATGAGGTCGGCATTGATGAGGGCATCAAGATACGAATAAAAAACGAGTCACACAAGTTTGTGTCACACAATGTTGTGTGACACAAGTCTGTGTGACTGCGATCATCAGTTAATGGCGTAAGTATGGAGAATAAGCACTATTGCGGTGAACCGTCATCCGGCAACTCTTTTGCATCAGCGTCCTTAACAGGTGGCAGATAGTCGCTTGCCTTTGCACTGGAGATGATTGAGTGGCCGAGTTGCGACTCCAGTTTCTCCCTCGCCACTTTAGCCACGCTTCCACCATCCTTCGCCACGCCTTTCTGTTGGCTGTAGCCTTGGGGATCGCGTTGTTTGGAGAGCTCGGTAGCTGAAGCCTCTGCAAGAATATTGAAGGCCATCTCAAGATTCGTCAAGTTGTCGCGGAGGTTTTCTTTCTTCAAGCCTTTGTGCTGCTTGTACTGTTTCGTGGTCATGCCACTCCACTCCTTGGTGATGATATCTGTGAGGGATGCGTATTCCAGTCCTTCCTTTACTCCTGTTCGCTTCCATTCGTCGGTGAGCTCTTTGCGCACCTCTATCGACTTGATGCGTTGGTTGATCCAGTTATCGGAGTAGCCAAGACGCTTGTAGTCAGCAATGGCCTGCTGGATGTCAAGCTCAGGATCCTGCATCTGATCGATGCGCGTACTTGCCACTTGCGCCATCCACTGCTTGAAAGGCTCTGCCTTAGGAGAAGGGATAGACTGGATGAGGCGGAACAGCTGCTCTTGATCGGCCACATCGGTCATGCGCATCTTGCCGTCGGCTGCTTTCAATTTCAAACCGTGACAATTTGTCACGGTTTCATTTCCTTCCTCTTTTAGGCGTTGTTTCAACTTCCGCCAATAGGCAGTGGGGTCTTTACTGTCGGTCAATACATTGACTACGTCCACGATAGAGAAGTACCACTTCTCTTCCTTGTCGTCCCATACGGTGCGAATGTTCTTCTCACCGAACAGTTTGATCATCTGTTTCCTTGTCATAGCTTAGCCATTTAATTGTTCTTTCGCGTTCTGTGTGACTTCTCCCGTTATAAAGTCTTCTTACTTCGTTGCCTTGATAAAATAGGTGATCAGACAGATGTAAGCCACCAGAGAGCAGACCTCAGAGAGTGGGTTGGTCCACCAAGTGTCGGCAATGGAGCACTCGATGCCGCCGAACTTCATCAGTGCGCTTACTACGCCCATGAGCGCGCCGCCGGCGATGAAACCGCTGGCGATGAGCGTGCCTTTCTCGCCACGTGCCTTGTTCACGGTTGCATCTTTCGAGCGAGTGGTGACAAACCAGTTGATGGCTCCTCCCACGACGAGCGGAACGTTGAGCTCCAATGGGATGAACATGCCCAGAGCCACGGCGAGAGCCGGAATATGAAGACGGTCGAGGACGATGGCGATGACCGCTCCGATGCCGTAGAGCACCCAAGGAGCACCGACACCATTCATCAACGGGTCGATGACGGCAGCCATGGCGTTGGCCTGCGGTGCGGCGAGCTTGCCACTGGCAAAACCGTAGGTCTTGTTGAGCACAATCATCACGCCCACCACCGTAGCGGCACTGACAAGGGTGCCGAGAAATTTCCAAGTCTCCTGCTTGCTGGGCGTTGTGCCCAACCAGTAACCGATCTTTAGGTCAGTGATGAAGCTGCCGGCCATGCTCAGTGCCGTGCAGACCACACCGCCCATGACGAGTGCGGCGAGCATGCCACCGGGACCACGCAGTCCCACGGCCACCATCACCACGCTGGCCAGGATCAGCGTCATCAGCGTCATGCCGCTCACCGGGTTACTGCCCACAATGGCGATAGCGTTGGCAGCCACCGTGGTGAAGAGGAAAGCGATGATGGCGACGAGCAGGATGCCCACGACGGCAAAGAGCAGATTGCCGTGCATCACGCCCAACCAGAAGAAGAGAAACGTGATAGCGATCACGGCGATGCTGCCAATGGCAATGATCTTGAACGAGATGTCGCGCTGTGTGCGCTTCACGGCTACCGTGGCGTCGCCTTTGCCCTTCATCTCTTTGGCAGCGAGACCAATGGCGCCTTTGATGATGCCCCAGCTCTTGACGATGCCGATGATGCCGGCCATGGCGATGCCGCCGATGCCGATGCTGCGGGCGTAAGCTTTGAAGATCTCCTCAGGACTCATGTTGCCTACTGTAGCCGTGATGGTCGGATCCCACATGTTCAGCACTTGGTCGTGGAAGGCGAGCGACATGCCCGGCACAATCAGCCACCACACGGCGAGAGAGCCCAGGCAGATGTAGAGCGCATATTTCAGTCCGACGATATATCCCAAACCGAGCACGGCAGCCCCCGTGTTCACTTTGAAGACGAGCTTCGCCTTGTCGGCGAGCACCTGACCCCAGCCGATGAAGCGGCTTGTGAAGTTCTCGTTCCACCAACCAAAGCTGGCCACGATGAAGTCGTAGAGGCCGCCCACGATACCGGCGATGAGCAATGGCTTGGCCTGACTGCCGCCCTTGGCACCACTGACCAGCACCTGTGTCGTAGCCGTAGCCTCTGGGAAGGGATACTTACCGTGCATGTCACTGACAAAGTACTTGCGGAAGGGAATGAGGAAAAGGATGCCCAGCACACCGCCCAACGCTGAGGCCAGGAACATGTGAAGGAACGATACCGTCATCTCCGGGTATTTGGCCTGGAGGATATAGATGGCGGGCAGGGTGAAGATAGCACCGGCCACCACAGCGCCCGAGCAGGCACCGATGCTCTGGATGATCACGTTCTCACCGAGTGCCTTGCTGCGGTGCGTCGCCGTCGACACGCCCACGGCGATGATGGCGATCGGGATGGCGGCCTCGAAGACCTGTCCCACTTTCAGTCCTAAGTAGGCGGCGGCAGCCGAGAACACCACGGCCATGATCAGACCCCACGTCACAGACCACGCGTTGACCTCGGGGTAGGCGCGGTCGGGGCGCATGATGGGCGTGTATTCCTCGCCCTCTTTCAATTCTCGAAATGCATTGTCGGGCAGTTGCACTGCCTCTTTTTCTTTTTCGTCCATGTGTATTGTTGATTGTTGGTTTTTATTTTGTTTTCGCCCTTGTGTATTTGATGTCCTTATAGAGTTCCTGCATGCCCTGCTTGCTCTCGGGCAGTAGATGGAGCTTCACGCCATGGATGTGCTGTGTAGAGCGGAATGCCTGCGGACTGGCGACCTTCTCGCTGTCGATCTCCAGCTTCGCCAGTCCCAGTCCCGGGATACGCACGCGGTCGCCGTCTTTGAGGTGTCGCGCCAACGTGTCGGTGAACTCAGCCATCACCAAGTCCACGTCGGACTTCTTTGCCGAGCAGTTTCGCTCGATCTCGTCAGCGATCTCCTCGGGCGTGACAGTCTTGTAGTGCATAGCCACGGCTTTGTATTTGCCGTAGTTCTTGAGCGTAGGATGTGTCTCTTTGACAATCTTGTATTCCATAGATTCAATATTCGGTAAATTTGTTTTACGTTTATTTCTTTCTTTCTGGCTTCGTCATGTTGGCGAGCGCCTCCGTGTCTCAGCGAGTGAAAGCTTTTCTGATAGGCGATGTGCAACTTTTTGATTATCAACGTGCTATTAGCGTCTAAAAAATTCTCTAGAAAATTTTTCGTCAAAACGGTACTTTTATCAGGTCATCTCACCTTTTTGAGCCAAAATTCTCTAGAGAATTTTTCGTCATCTCGGCGAGCTCATCTTTTCAAAGCGTTTTTCCACTCGTTTCGCAAAAGTAATCATAACGTTTGAGATATGCAAATTTTCAGACAGATAATTGGCTGACGACAGTTCGGATTGCGTAGAAAAACAAAAAAAGCCGGCTCTTTCCTTTGCGGGAAAGAGCCGGCTTAATGGTATAGGATTGGAAAGCTGGGTGTTGCCTCAGCCTTCTGCCTTAGTTTCTAAACTGCATGCCAGCGCCGTTGGCATCGACGATGATGGGCTTGTCGCGCTTTACTTCCTCTGCGAGAATCTTCTTCGAGAGGTCGTTGAGCACGTAGTCCTGGATGGCACGCTTCACAGGACGGGCACCAAACTCCGGATCGTAGCCGACCTTGGCAAGGTAGTCGATGGCAGCAGGCGTCCACTTCAACTCAAAGCCCTGCGGTTCGAGCATCTTCTTAACGCGGTTCATCTGCAACGTCACCACCTGTGCTATCTGAGTCTGCGTCAGTGGCAGGAACATGATGATGTCGTCGATACGGTTCAGGAACTCGGGGCGGATGGTCTTCTTGAGCATCTCCATCACGTTTTTCTTCGTGTCGTCAATGACCTCCTTACGGTTGCTGTCATTGAGATTCTCGAAACGTTGCTGGATGTACTGGCTGCCGAGGTTCGACGTCATAATGATGATCGTGTTCTTGAAGTTGACCGTGCGGCCTTTGTTGTCGGTCAGACGGCCATCATCGAGCACCTGCAACAGGATGTTGAAAACATCGGGATGAGCCTTTTCGATCTCATCGAAGAGCACCACGCTGTAGGGTTTCCGACGCACAGCCTCAGTCAGTTGACCACCCTCATCGTAGCCGACGTACCCCGGAGGTGCACCGATGAGACGGGTGACGCTGAACTTTTCCTGATACTCACTCATATCGATTCGCGTCATCATATTTTCGTCGTTGAAGAGATACTCAGCCAAAGCCTTGGCGAGCTCAGTCTTACCCGTACCGGTCGTACCGAGGAAGATGAACGATGCGATCGGGCGTTTCGGATCTTGCAGTCCGGCACGGCTGCGGCGCACAGCGTCGGCGACAGCCTGGATGGCTTCGTCCTGACCGACGACACGCTTGTGGAGTTCCTTCTCGAGATGGAGCAGTTTCTCACGCTCGCTCTGCATCATTCGTGTCACGGGTATGCCTGTCCAGCGGCTCACCACCTCGGCGATGTCGTCGGCAGTAACCTCCTCGCGCACCATGGCCTCACCGCCCTGGGTCGACTTGAGTTGCTCTTGGATCTTCTTGATGTCGTCCTGCAACTCCTTCAGCTTGCCGTAGCGGATCTCAGCCACCTTGCCGTAGTCACCCTCGCGCTCGGCTTTGTCGGCCTCGAACTTCAGGTTCTCGATCTCCTGCTTGTCTTGCTGGATCTTGTTGACGAGCCCTTTTTCGGCTTCCCATTTAGCCCGGAACTGATGCTCTTTCTCCTTCAGCTCGGCAATCTCCTTGTCGAGTTGCTGGATCTTGTCGGTATCGTTTTCGCGCTTGATGGCCTCGCGCTCAATTTCGAGTTGCTTCAAGTGACGGGTGATCTCGTCGAGTTCCTCCGGCACTGAGTCGCGTTCCATACGCAGTTTGGCGGCGGCCTCATCCATCAGGTCGATGGCCTTGTCGGGGAGGAAACGGTCAGAGATATAGCGCTCCGAAAGTTTCACGGCTGCGATGCAGGCATCGTCGGTGATACGAACCTTGTGGTGGTTTTCATAGCGCTCCTTCAATCCACGCAGGATAGAGATGGCGTCGACCTCGTCAGGCTCGTTGACCATGACGGTCTGGAAGCGGCGCTCCAGTGCCTTGTCCTTCTCGAAGTACTTCTGATACTCGTTGAGGGTGGTGGCACCAATGGCACGCAGCTCACCACGGGCCAGTGCCGGCTTGAGGATGTTGGCGGCATCCATGGCACCCTCGCCACCGCCGGCACCCACCAAAGTGTGGATCTCGTCGATGAAGAGAATGATGTTGCCCTGAGCGTTGGTCACTTCTTTGATGACGCTCTTGAGTCGTTCCTCAAACTCACCTTTGTACTTGGCACCGGCGACGAGGGCACCCATGTCGAGCGAGTAGAGCTGTTTGTTCTTCAGATTTTCGGGAACATCGCCGCGCACAATACGTTCGGCAAGTCCCTCGACGATAGCCGTCTTACCGGTACCAGGTTCACCGATCAGAATAGGATTGTTCTTGGTACGGCGAGAAAGAATCTGCAGCACACGGCGAATCTCCTCGTCACGTCCGATGACCGGGTCGAGTTTGCCCTGTCGGGCAGCGTCGATGAGGTTACGGGCGTATTTCGAGAGAGCCTGATAGTTCTCGTCACCACTGGCACTTTGTACTTTCTGACCCTGGCGCAATTCGTCGATGGCCTTCTTCATCTCCTGCTCTGTACAGCCCGCATCCTTGAGAATGCGGCTCACTGTGGTGTTTACCTCCAGTAAAGCCAAGAGGATGGGCTCCACGCTGACGAACTCGTCGCCCATCTTCTGCGAGTCTGCGATGGCACGCTCCAGCACTTTGTTGGTGTCGTTGGAGAAATAGGGTTGCCCACCTTCCACGCGTGGGAGATGTTTCAACTCCTCTTGTACGAGCTTTTCAATCTGCATGGCGTTGACACCTAACTTCTGAAAGATGAAGTTGGTGACATCGCGGCTTTTCACCAGAATGCCTTGCAGCAAGTGCACCGGCTCGATAGCTTGCTGTCCAGCTTGCTGAGCTGTGTTGACAGCTTCCTGCACGGCTTCCTGCGCCTTGATTGTAAATTTGTCAAATGTCATGTTGTTACTCCTTTCTTATTTGTTATTTTTATTTTCTAACACGACATTCTCAAATGATGTGCCCTATGAGATTAGTGTGACAGAATGGCATCTCTACATTGTTCCATCAGCCATTTTGGCGTACTGGTGGCTCCGCAGATGCCTACGGTTTCAGCGTTGTCAAACCATTTGAAGTCGATCTCCTCGGGACTCTCGACCTGATGACTGTTGGCGTTGACGGTGAGGCACTCGTTGAAGAGCACCTTGCCGTTGCTGCTCTTGCGGCCGCTGACGAAGAGGATGACATCGTGGTGCTTGGCAAACTCGGCGATGTTGGGCATGCGATTGGCCACCTGACGGCAGATGGTGTCAAAGCTGCGGAAGGTCGCCGTGGGTGCGATGTGGCTTTGGATGTAGTCGATGATGCGGTGGAACTCGTCGAGACTTTTCGTCGTCTGAGAGTAGAGATAGATATTGCGGTTGAAGTCGAGATGCTTCACGTCGTCGAATTTCTCGATGACAATGGCGTGCTGGGCGGTCTGTCCGACGAGTCCGAGAACCTCGGCGTGTCCGTTCTTGCCGAAGATCACGATTTGGGCCGACGGGTCGTTGTCGTATTGCTTCTTGATGCGACGCTGGAGGGCGAGGACCACGGGGCAGGTGGCATCGATGATCTCAATGTCGTTTTGCCGGGCGATCTCGTAGGTGGAGGGTGGCTCACCGTGGGCACGGAGCAGCACTTTGGCGTGGTGGAGTTGTTTGAGCTGTTCGTGATCAATGGTGACGAGGCCCTGATTGTGGAGTCGTTCCACCTCCATGCCATTGTGAACAATGTCGCCGAGACAGTAGAGCGTCTTGCCCGCTGCCAATTCTTCTTCCGCTTTGCGGATGGCAGTGGTCACACCGAAGCAAAAGCCACTGCCGGCATCTATTTCTATTTTGAGGTTCATCTGTGTTGCTGGTTATTCTACGTTGACGTTGAGGATGACTTTCGTCTGGTTGGGATCGTTGGTGATCATCAGTATACGAGGCTTGGAGCGTGCTGTGCGCAGCTGTTTGGCATAGGCGGTGACCTTGAGTTTTGCGGTCTCACCGGGCTCGATCTGCGTTTTGTTCAGCGCCACCTCGAGGCCTGTGGTGAACATCTGGAGGGAGCGTACCTTGAGGGTACTTTTTCCGGTATTGGTGATTTCGAGTACTCCTTTTTTCTTGTCATTGCCGTCAAAGCGTCCAAGGTCAATCTTCTCGTCACTGAGAACCATCTTTGGCGCATTGGCGCGCTGGGCATCGGTGAGGTGGTCGAAGTCGGGGAGAATGACGGCCGAGATGGAAATTTCCTTGTCCGGTGCCACTTTGTCGCCGGGGAGCATGCCGAGGTAGACGGATGATTGCGTGAGTCCAAAGCCTCGGATGGCCCTTGAGTCGAGCATCAGCGTCACCACGCCGCTGTGTCCGGGAGCCAGTTGGGTCGGCTTCACCTCTGCCTTGAGATAGCTGGGCAGGTGCATGACCACGGGTTGCAGGGTCTGCTTTCCTTTATTGATAATGTGTATCTGTTGGATGGGTTTGTCCCCTCGGTTCACGTCGTCGAATTCCACATTGTTGCGGTCGAGTCTCAAGTCACCGATTTGGTAATCGTATGTTCCTACAAAGGTGGCCAGTGAGGGAACGACGACGCCGTGCAGAGAAAGCACCATTGTCGTGTCGGCGGCATTGCTTTCTATGCCTATCTGCTTGTCGAAATGTCCCATGGTCTGGGCATCGTAGCGGACGGTGATCTGGAAGTTTTTGCCTGCGGCGATGGCTGTTGCAGGCCAGTCTACGGTGGTGCAGCCGCAACTGGTGCGCACAGCGCGGATGGTCAGCGGCAGGTTGCCACTGTTGCGCATCTCGTAGACGGCGGTCACGGGATGGCCGAAGAGCACCTGGCCGCAGTCGATGTCGGCACTTTCTGTAGAAAGATGCTGGGCGGAGAGAGAAAGGGGGAGGAAGAGCATGGGGAGGAGGAGAGCTTTACCCAAGAGCCTCACCCCCAGCCCCTCTCTATAGGAGGGAGAGAGCCTCTCCCCCAACCCCTCTCCAAAGGAGAGGGGAGTGATATGCTTGATAAACAATTTCTTAGCGTTCATGCTTTGTTTCTTCTTTATATAGTTTTTTATAGAGTCTATAGCTTCTATAGAGCCTATAGAGTCTATAGCTTCCTATAGCTTCTATAGTTTCTATCGCCTCTATGGCTTCTAAAGCCTCTATGGTGTCTTGTCTATTGCCCACAGACGATCTTCTGTGCTTTGTCGCGGGCGCTGAAGGCCGGACTGTAGGCGCACTGCACCGTGCAAGTGCCCGTCGTGTAAGAGCCGGCGCGGTCGACATAGTACTCGGTCTCGATGACGTGCTTGCCCTTGGAGAGTGTGTTGAAATAGTAATTCGTCACATTGTCCTGCGGAGCCAGATAGTAGCCGCCACGGTAACCGCTGAGCTGAAGGACCGGCTGCAGGCAGGCCGCACGCTTGTCCTGGACAGCCACGAAGTCGTAGTCACGGTCAGCAACAATCGTGATGCGCACGCGCACCTTGTCGCCTACCTTCAGCGTCTTGCCGTCGTGGAGGATCTCACGCTTGACGGTCATGCCGCTGCCCGAGGCTTCCGTCTCAGTGGCAGTCTGCCAGTACTGGGCATAGAGTGCGCCCCAGGAAGTGCCGGCAGCAGGCTTGTCGATGGTCAGCGTCTTGTTGTTGGCTGCCTTGTCAACGGTGGTCTTGACATATCCGAGTCCGGCCGTAGCCTTAGGCATCGTCAACGTCTGGCCGTCAACAGAGAAGGTTGGCTTTTGCGCCTGAGGAGCAAGGAGCGACAATTGTGCTTTGCCCTTGTCGTTGGTAAGGAAGGCATAGACGGCATCGACGGTGTTGAGAGGTGTCGACCATCCTGTGGTGCGTTTCTCCTGCAAGAGCCAGCGTTGCATCTCTTCTATGGTCTTGGTATCAGAGGGCTGCAGGCGTTTCAGGGCTTCGATGGCTGCTACCTGCGAGGGAATGCGATAGTCGCACCAACTGTAGAGAGCCTGCGGCGTGTCGAAGTAGCGCCCCATCTCCTCTTTATAGACAGTGTATTCCTTCAGACTTTGGAGATACTCCTTTGCGCGCTGGTTCTGACCATACTGACTGAGGATGACGGCGGCACCGGCCTTGCCGTAGATGGTCAGTGCTGTTGGCATTTTCTGCAACAGACCTACGAGATAGTTCATGTCGGCTGTGCGCTGACGGTTGGCCAGGGCACAGGTATAGAGATAGTGACAAGCCGTCTCACTCGGAGCGAGATGCTTTGCCCCTTTCTTCTCGGCTTTTTTCAGTTCGGCAACTTCTTCGGCAATGTATTTGTCGAGGAAGGGGAAGGATCGCTTGACCATGTCGTTCACCTCTTTAGATGCACCGGTCATGGTGTTGAGACGGGTAAGCGTTTCGGCAATGCTCATGGTCATGTAGGCGCTGCCCGGCATGCCCGGCCACCAGGCAAATGAGCCGTCGGAAAGCTGCAGCTTGCGGAGCTGGTCGGTGAAGTTGCTGAGACGGTAATCGATCTGCGTGCTGTCGAGATAGTTGACGAGCTGTTGTTTCTGTGCGGTCTCGCTTTCAGCGTCAGCTACCCAAGGTGTCTCGGAGAGTGCAAGACTCTTGAGTTCTTCGTTGGTTTGCAGGCTGCTGGTGAGCGAAGTCTCCTTGCCGGTTTCCTGTTGCCAGAGCTTCAGCGTCTTGCCGATGGCTGGATCGGCATTGACAATGCTGCGTGCGATGGTGTTGGCGTAGAGGGCAGCGGCCAGAGAGAGTGCGTCGCGGCTGTTGGGATTGGCCACGGTAGGCAGGGCCTGAACCATCAGCCATGCGGGATTATTGGTGTATTCGATGGTCAGCTTGCAGTCTTTGGCCTTCTTGGGGAAGAGCTGGCCGAGGTCGAAACTCGTGTTTCCGGTGGTGCTCAGTGTGAACGGGCGGGTGTTGCTGACGTATTCCTGGCTTGGCATGACGGCCATGTAGTGCTGTTCGCCGTCGCTGAAGCCTTTGCCGTCAGCCAAGACGCGGGCGATGACCAGGCCTTCATGACGGGCATCGGCGGGCAGTTGGTTGCCGGCAAAGTCAAAGGTTACGGGTACCGTCTTTCCGGCTTCTACCGTAAACGGCTTCTCCCACTCAGCGAGCAGACGCTCGGTTTCAGCGTCGAGCAGTTGCAGATGGGCACGTCCACTGACGTTGCGGTTGCTGGTGTTGGCGATGAGTGCTGTGGCTTGCGCTTGGTCGTTGGCGCGGATGAAACGCGGCAAGTTGGGCTGTACCATCACTGTCTTCTGGGCTACAACATCGTCGTTGCGCAGGCCATAGTTCATCTCCTTGTCGTGTGCCAAAGCCAGGAAGTGCCAGGTGGTGACGCTTTCAGGCAGGGTGAACGTCAAACTCACGTTGCCATTGACATCGGTCATGAGGTTGGGGAAGAAGAAGGCGGTCTCGTTGAGGTTGTCGCGCAGCGTGGCAGGCGTGCCGACTTTTGAAGTCCCGGCATTCTCTACGTTTGCAGCTTTTGGCGCGTAGCCAACGACAACATCATGGTCTGCCGCATCCTTATATGCGATGTCACTGCCTGCAAAGTTGGAGGCACGGGGCTGTTGCATCGTCATCATCTTGGTTCCGCGAACACGGACTGGACCGGAGGCCATCAGCACTTCACTCACAGCAATGAAGGGATTGAAAATGCCCTCCATAGCGGGGTCGAAGTGACTGAAGCTGAGGTCGCGCACATTGTAGGCCCGATAGTTCTGATAGCCATAGAGTCCGATGGCTGACCAACGGCTGGTGTTCCACCTTGCCGACAACATGCTGGATGCAAAGTCGAGGGAGAAGTTCCAGTTGTGGGGATAGATAGCATCGAGACTCTTGTCGTACATGGCGGCCAGCAGTTGCGCTTTTGCAGGTTTGGCCTTGGCGTTGGTCACCTGCAGCGTCCACGTCTCTTTCTGTCCGGGCACGAGCTTGTCACGGAAAGTCTTCCATGTCAGATGGAGTTGCTTGTCGGGCTCGGGACGGGAGAGAACATCGTAGTGGGTGTAGCATTTGCCGTCCTTGACCCAAGCCAGAGCCAGTGTGAGTGCGTCGCCGTACTCGGGTTTATACTGAATTTTTTCGGTTTTCACTTCATTGCTGAGTGTGCCTTGTCCCTGCTTGATGATCTTGTCGGAGGCAAAGACCGTGTAGAAGACGTGGACATCTTTGTCGGAAGAACCTACCTGAAGGTAGATGGGACTGCCTTCAGTGAATTGGTGGGAGGAGAGATAGTACCAGTCGTGTGTGGTTGTGGCCGGATGACGGTCGGAATAGGTAAACACCACAATGTCGCTCCGCAGCGTGTCGCCTTGGCAGATAGCCTCAAGATGATGTTCACCGGGAGCGAGTTTCCTATATATATAAATAGGTGTGTCTGTCTGAGCGGTTGCCCATGCTCCATTGTTGAAGCGGTAGCTGACGTTGGCCTTGATGCTCTCACCGTTCATGTTTTTGCAGGAGAACAGGAAAGTCTTCAGGCTGTCGCGCAGACTTTGTTTGGGCAGTGTGGAGGAGAGAATGGCAGTGCGGTTGGTCAGCGGCATCGTCGTTGTGGCCTCCTGCGTCTCGCCGGAGAGGCTGGTGACTTTCGTTTCGGCAGTGATGCGATAGCCGAACCGCTGGTTGAGGTCGATGTTGTCGGGGTAGGTCATCGGCAGTTTCACGGTAAAAGAGCCGTCGTCGGCAGTGACGGTGGAGTCGGTCAGCAGTGCCGTCTCGCCGCTTACGGTGCGATACCACCACAGCATGGGACTGCGGCGAACGGTGTATACCACCTTGCCACCCTGTACGGGTACGCCGGAATAGGTCTTCGCCACACCACGCACGCGGAGTGTGTCGCCGGCCTGGTAGGTCTGAGTGTATTTGTCGAAGTCGATTTGGAAGGTAGGTCGCTTGTACTGTTCCACATGTACGGAAGCGTAGCCTATGGACGAGTTTTCGCTGCTGGCTGTTAACGAGAACGTACCGGTGAGGCCGTGCTGTGGCAGGGCAAAGTCAGCCGATGCTGTACCGAAGTCGTCCGTGGTGACGTTTTGACGGCTCACCTCCTTGCCGTTGGCGTCGCGCAGCGTCAGGGTAATGGCCTTTCCGCCATCAACAGCAGATTTCATTGTGCTGTCGTTGACATTGTAGACAATAGCGGTGGCGTGCAGTGTCTGGCCGGGACGATAGAGCGAGCGGTCGGTGAAGAGGTTGATATTGTGGTGCACACGCTTATTGTCCCAGTAGTAGAAGTTGTCGTAAACGTTTTGGATGGGCAGAGCCTTGTCGTCGTTGGTGTAGGCCACGAAGAAGTTGGGGCGCTTGTCACCATAGTGCAGGACGGTTTCTCCATTGCGGTCAGTGGTGAGCGTTTGCAGTGTCTCTTGTGTATTGCCGTTGTAGTTGAAGAAGCGCAGGTGCGCTCCGGCAATAGGTTTGCCGGTGGTGGCGTTGACAGTGACAAAGCGGATGGCCTTGCCGGGCTGAGGCTGATGGAGTACGCTCAGGTCGCTTACGCGCAGCAGGGTGCGTTGAGGATCAATGCTGGCGTTGCTGGTGGTCGTCTCAATCAGGTAGACACCCACGGGCAATGCCTTGAGATGGATGGAGTCGGTGCTCTCTTTCCATGCAGGCTGACCATAGTATTGGCGCGTGACGGACTGGATCTCACCGGGGAAAATTAGTTTGGCAATGCGCTCGTAGTCGCGTTTGTTGTTGGGGTTCAGCTTGGTGTCACCGTTGAGATTCAACCGATAGACCTTCAGCGTGAGCGTGTTGATGTTTCTGATGGAGTTGATGCGCACGAGCCGCTCTTGGTTGGGCAGCAACACGCCGTCGCCCGCGTTGATGCTGAACGAGGGAGCCTGCAGTTCTTCGAGGGCGTTGCGCAAAACGTTCATGCGCTGCCAGTCGCCCCAGCGGCTGAGGGCGTAGTTGATGAAGTTGACGCGATGCTCAGCAGTGACATCGCTGGCCTGACTCATTGCATTGTATCGGGCGATGGCGATCTCACCGCACTCTCGCAGGTCTTGATAGGCGTTCATCAGCGAGTCGAGGCATTGTACGCACTTCGACTTGCGCAGGGCACAATCTGTCTGCTGGCCTTTTGCCTGCTGCATCCATAGTGCTGTCAGACATGCAGCCGGTCGGTTGCCCTGCTTGGCATAGTAGTCATGGAGCGTTTTATAGTCTTTTGCTTCGAGCCCGATGACGTGGAGCAGGTCACCGTAGAAGATTTTGCTGTCAACGCCTTCCACGATGGCGGGTTCATAATCCTCGCATTTGTGTTTAGCCAACAGGTCGGGATTGGCCATAGCCCGGCCAAACCATAGTTTTTCTTTTGCCTGACTGTCCTTGTCAGAGCTTCCCTGGTAGGCTTTGCCGAGTGCGGCGGCGTAGACGGCGCGGAGCGTTGGGTCGGTCAGAAGGCTGTAGTCAGTCTCCAGCCGCTGCCGCATCACCTCGAGTGAATCGGGTGCGACACGGCCTTGCGTCTCCACTTCCTGCCATTTGGCTTTCAGCAGTTGTCCGTAAGCTTTCTCTTGTCGGGCTTTCTTGACAATCTGATCCAACCATTGCAGTTCGGTTTTTGGCAAGTCCTTCTGCCGGGCAGTGGTGACCTGCTTCCACAGACTTGTGAAACTGTCGGCATACATGCTCGCCGACAAAGCCAAGGCGGCTAAAACACATACTATCTTTTTCATATTGAAGAATTTACGCTAGTTGTAAATGCAAAGATAAATATATTTTTTTGATTAGCCCTCATCTGCTAACTTTAATTAGTAGCTTTTACAATAGAGAATAGATGGAATGTGTGTTTGATATCTGTAGCGTCTTAAGACGACAGCGTAGTTTCTTAAGCCGACAACATAACAAAAGAAAAGGACATTTGTGTGTGAGTGCTTTCCTGATTAGCAGGTTTTTCAAAAGTGGAAAGAAGGTTGAGTGTGTAGAAACAAAAAAAAGAACCTGCCCTCACGGGTGGGTTCTTAAAAAAACAGTAATTAACTCAAAATTTATAATCTATTGACTTGCTTTTATCCCTAATCTTCTTTTAAATCTTCATCTGACTAACGAATTACCTGATCTTACTGAGGTAATGTTCTGTCATCCTTGATTTCGATTGCAAAGGTAAGAATAAAATTTGTTCCAGCAAACAAACTTCAATGAAAAGTGCTATTTCTTCAGTAAAGAGTCTGTTGCTTCATCATCCCCTTACAATATATCAGCAGATATGAGATGTACAATTTCTATACCTCGTTAGACAGGGCTACTTCAAGAACTAAGCAAGATGTTGACAGACCTTATTTTAGGCTGGCAGGTGACTAAGATATTGCTTGTAGAGCCACTGATCCTGCTCGGCGATTGTCAGTTTGCTGTTATCCAGTTCTACGGCGTCATCGGCTTTTTTCAGTGGAGATACTTCGCGGTGCGTGTCGATATAGTCTCTCTCCTGCACATTCTTCAGAATGTCGTCAAAGTCAGCGGGCATCCCTTTGGCTTTCAACTCATCGTAGCGACGCTGTGCACGTACCTGTGCTGATGCAGTGACGAAGATTTTTAGTTCAGCGTCGGGAAATACCGTAGTGCCGATGTCGCGGCCATCCATGACGATGCCCTTTTCCTTACCCATGGCCTGTTGCTGGGCTACCAGTGCTTCTCGGACGAAAGGAATGGCGGCTATAGGGCTGACATGCTGGCTGACCTCCATGCCCCGGATCTCTTTTTCTACGCATTCGCCGTTAAGGAAGGTACGGGGATTGCCTGTCGACGGATCCAGTTGGAAACGGATATGTATGTCTGGCATGAGTGTCTTGAGCTCTTTTTCTTTCACAGTGCCGTCGGCGTTGAACAGCTGATGGCGCAGGGCAAAGAGTGTGACGGCACGGTACATGGCACCCGTGTCGATGTAGACATATCCGAGTTTCTTGGCCAATGCTTTGGCCATCGTGCTTTTTCCGCAAGAGGAAAATCCATCTATTGCGATAGTAATCTTTTTCATGATATGAATGATAGTGCGATTGTGATTATTTCTGTTTGCTATATATAATAAGGAGTAGGGGACTCGATTACAGTGAAAAGGCAGCACTGCAGATCAGACTGGAACTGGAGACATGGTATTTGCCATAGCTGACTCCAATCTTCAGTCTGTTGAGGTCGATACCGCCGCCGAGCGAGAGTCCTGCGCCATGGCTGCTGTCCTTGTCGCCGTCGGTGATCTTCATCTCATCAGCGCGCCGGAAGTTATATCCCATGCCGAGCCAAAAGTTGTCGCCAAGCAGAATGTCGCCGCCAACGACGACGTGGTTGAGAAATTTGTAATGCGGATGATTGAGATCCACCAGCGTCAATGAGAGCCGGAGAGGGATGCTTGAGAGTCCTTTAGTGACGCCCGCCTGCAGGTCAAAAGGCATCTTCTCATAGTTCTCGTCGTAGGCTTTGAGTTGCCCGCCAAGATTTTTGGCAGTAAGAGACACTGACAACTGATGGGCATCGTCGTAGTAGTTCAGTCCCAAGTCCACGCCGAAACCGATGGAATTATAGTCGCCGATATAGGAAGTAATCAGTCTTGTAGTGATACCGCCGGCTATTTTGTCGGTCAGCATATAGGCCAGGGTACCGTTCACCGCTATGTCGCGTGCCGAGAAATCACCGGTCTGTATGTTGTTCTCATCGGTTTGCTTCATCTTGCCATAGTCGAGATATTGCGCACCGACGGCCCAAGTAGCTCTTTCCCCACTTGCCCAGTTAAACACGGCACTGGCGGCTTTGACCCCTTGCATGTAACTCATGTAGTTGAGCGCGATGGTTTTCGGTGTGGAAGAAGAGAGCAGGGCAGGATTGTTGAACGCCAGATTCTCGTCGTCTTCCACCAAACTCACATTGTCGCCTCCGATAGCTGCAGCGTGGGCCCCGACAGGCAGACGCAGAAAATTATATGCGGTCTCGCTTTCAGACTGTGCCCACGAAGAGGAGACGCAAAGAGCGAGAAGAATGGAGAAAGCGGCTTTTTTCATTTATTTACTCTAATTCTTTGGCAAAGATACGCTTTTTTTCGAGATTTGCAGTAAATTTGCAGTGTGAATCTTTGATGATAACGGAAAGACAGGTAGATTTATTATAAATCATGGAAACGAAGAAGAGCGACAAAGCCAATTTGGAGCAGCACCGGGGAGAGTACTTTCTCATGGGGCTGATCTTTGCGCTTGCCCTTTTGTTTACAGCTTTAGAATACACGACACGGCCGCAGAATGCTGCCGACGACAGCGATCTCTCTGACGATATGACCGAGGAGATGGACATGAAACCGGCCATGGATATGAAAGATATGATATCCGCTGCACCGGCACCGGCTTCGAAGTCTATCACTGACAACGTGAAGACGGTGGAGCATACGAGCAACAGTACGGATCAGATAGCACCCGTTACCAGCAAGCTGCTTATCGGTGACGGACAGGGTGTGGCCAAGGATGCCAATGTCACGGAGGCTTTGCCGCAGATCACCACCAACAAGGATTCGCTGGAGGAAAAGACACTTGAGCAGTTGCCGGAGTTCCCCGGTGGCATCGTAGAGTTTATGAAGTGGCTCACACGCAACCTGCATTATCCACCTTTAGCACGGCAGCAGAAGATAGAAGGCAAGGTGGTGGTGAGCTTCATCATCAATGCGGATGGTTCGATCGCTTCACCGAAAGTGCAGAAGTCAGCGCATCCTATGCTTGACGCTGAGGCTTTGCGGGTCATCAAGATGATGCCGAAATGGAAGCCCGGCATTATGAATGGAAAGCCTTGTCGGACGATGTTTGCTATACCCGTGAACTTTGTTATTTGACAAGAACGTACAATGTAGCAGAAACAAAACCGTTGTTTACGCAATTACGAATGATCAATTTATAGATGATGAATGAGGAAATATCAATGAAGTCAGCCTCTGAACTGTTGGGAGAGGTCAATGATTTTCTGGCCCGGTTGCCCTACGACCGTCAGCCATCCAGCCTTTATGAGCCTGTGAAGTATGTGTTGTCAATGGGCGGCAAACGTATGCGCCCCGTGCTGATGCTGTTGGCTTATAATCTGTACAAGGATGATCCCGAAAACATTCTCATGCAGGCTGTGGCTTTGGAGACTTATCACAACTATACACTTCTTCACGATGATCTGATGGACAATGCCGACTTACGCCGCGGACATGAGACTGTGCATAAACGGTGGAATGCCAATCAGGCTATCCTTTCGGGTGACTCAATGCTTGTGCTTGCTTATCAGCGGATGGCAGAGTGCCCTGCAGATAAACTGCCGCAGGTGCTTGAACTCTTCACCACCACTGCTTTGGAGATTGGGGAAGGACAGCAATACGATATCGACTTTGAGACCCGTACAGATGTCAGCGAGGAGGAGTATCTCGAGATGATACGTCTGAAGACAAGTGTCTTGCTGGCCTGTGCCTTAAAGATGGGCGCACTGCTGGCTGGAGCTCCGCACGACGATGCTGAGCGACTCTATCAGTTTGGTGAGCTTATTGGTTTGGCTTTCCAGTTACAGGACGACTATCTTGATGTCTACGGTAATGAGAAAGTGTTTGGAAAAGCCATCGGCGGTGACATTACCTGCAACAAGAAGACTTTCATGCTCATTAATGCTTACAATCATGCCAATGCTACGCAACGTGCAGAGTTGGACCGTTGGATCTCGTCAACAGACTTTGACAGGGATGAAAAGGTGAAAGCTGTGACGAGGCTCTATAATGAGATCGGAGTAGACAAACTCGCTCAGGAGAAGATTGCCAGTTGTTTTGAGCAGAGCAAAGGCTATCTCGATGCTGTGAAGGTAGACGAGGGCCGTAAGCAAGAGTTGCGTCAGTATGTCGAGCGACTGATGAACCGTAAGTTCTAAAATATCTTTTGATGATACCTTTTATAGATACCCACGCCCATCTCGACGGTGAGGAATTCAAGGAAGACCTGCCGCAGACGATACAGCGGGCAAAGGAAGCCGGAGTAGGAGCCATTTTCCTCCCTGGCATCGACGAGTCGTCTATTGCCTCTGTAATGGCTGTCTGTCGTCAATATTCCGGCTATTGCTATCCGATGATAGGCTTGCAGCCAGAGGAGGTGCGCGATGACTGGGAGCGCGTGCTCGGTGTCATGCAGCAGGAATTGGAGTCAAGTCGTAACTCTCTGGCGGCTGACGCTCCGCTTCGCTACATTGCTGTGGGCGAGTGCGGACTGGACTTCTACTGGAGCCGTGAGTTCGAACAACAGCAACTCAAGGCTTTTGAGCGTCAGGTAGAGTGGTCGGTTCAATATCAGTTGCCGTTGATGATCCATTGCCGTAAGGCGCAGAATGAACTCCTCCACATCATGAAGCCTTACGAGAAAGTGCTTCCCGGTGGCGTCTTCCATTGTTTTACAGGCAATCAGAAAGAGGCAGAAGCTTATCTGCGCTTTGACCGCTTCTGCTTAGGCGTGGGTGGTGTGTCCACGTTCAAGAGTTCCCATCTGCGTGAGGATCTGCCCGCAGCAGTGCCGTTGAACCGTATTGTTCTAGAGACCGACAGCCCCTATATGGCTCCGGTACCGCATCGGGGCAAGAGAAACGAGAGTGCTTATGTGGCTGATGTCAGGCTGACGTTGGCACAAGCCTATGGTGTGTCAGCAGACGAAGTGGCTTTGGTGACCAACAAAAACGTTGAAACGCTCTTTGGAGTACATCCATTGGCTGTATGCTGACGGCAAAATGACAGCATGGTGGCGGTTTGGAAGCGGACAAGCGTGTTTAAAATCTTAAAGAGTCTTAAAAGCTCTTGCGTTTCGTTTGCGGTTTGCGATAAAAGTAATACTTTTGCAGTCGCTATTGCAAAATGGCATTCAAACACGAAAGGGAAAGATGCTCGAGTGGTTGAAGAGGCACGCCTGGAAAGCGTGTAAACGTCTAAAGCGTTTCGGGGGTTCGAATCCCCCTCTTTCCGCAAAGCAAGAATGGATCACGGCTCTCGTTTGAGAGACGTGATTTATTTTTTTGTTTTCTTTTTGCCCTTTTCCTTTGCCTTCTTTCGTTATCTTCCTCACGATTGCTTGATTTGTCTTTTTTGCAGTCAGAGTACCCTTTTTCGCAGTAAGTATTAAAAAAGTTTTTTCTTTCGTCTCTATATGCTTCAAAAGTAGTATCTTTGCACTTACATAGTAAATAGTTAGCATAGATAGACCAATACATTTAAAAAAGAGATGAATAGATTGATACAGCGTCTCATTATTCTCGTGTCATTTATTTCGTGCTGCAGCCTGGCGCAGGCTCAAAAGAAAGCAGCAGCTCAGGCTACACCGACAACGCAGCAGGAGAAGGTATCCACAGACAGTGCGTCATCCAACGCTGATGACGCGGATCTCGACAGTGCTACTGCCGAGAGCATGTTTGATCAGGCAGCGTCTTCCGACGGTGGCGACGATGCTTCCTCTGACAACGGCGGTTTCTACAAAGCCTTGAAAACAAAGTTCATAGAAGGCAATGCCGGCTTCATGTCATTGGTCGCTTTGGCCTTGGTACTTGGTTTGGCATTTTGTGTAGAGCGTGTCATCTATCTGAGCCTTTCTGAGATCAATGCCAAGAAACTCATGAAGGATGTCGACGACAAGCTGATGGACGGTGATGTAGAGGGCGCAAAGACGCTTTGCCGCAACACGCGTGGTCCTGTAGCTTCCATTTGCTACCAAGGGCTGGAACGCATCGATGAGCCGATCGAAGACATTGAACGTTCGGTAGCCAGCTATGGCTCCGTGCAGAGTTCCAACTTGGAGAAAGGCTGCTCATGGATTACTTTGTTCATAGCCATGGCCCCTTCGCTCGGCTTCTTAGGTACTGTGATTGGTATGGTGATGGCTTTCGACCAGATACAGACAGCAGGCGACATCAGTCCGACGATCGTCGCTTCCGGTATGAAGGTGGCTCTGATCACTACAATCTTCGGTATTATCGTGGCCCTGATCCTCCAGATCTTCTACAACTATATCCTCTCAAAGATAGAGCATCTCACCGCGCAGATGGAGGAGAGTGCCATCTCTTTGTTGGACTCAGTAGTAAAATATAAGTTGAAGAAATGAAACGGTTGAATATTCATCAGCTTCGGAGCTGGTCAGCGGAGAAGATTTCCTCGCGTGCACTCTACCTGCTTGTAGGCATTGCGTTGGTTATCTTTGTGCTGTTCTGGCTTGTCGGCTACGATCGTCCGTTTGAGGATGATCCCAACTTCAACGCGCCTCTGTTCACCAATGCTTTGTTGTTGCTCATGGTTCTTTACCTGATGTTGGGTATCGGTTTCTCTGTATGGTCGGTGGTCAGTTTGCTGAAGAAGCGGGGCAAGACCGAGGCTGTGGAGAATGGAATCCCCGTGAAGAAGATCGGTTACTTGGTTGCTGGTAGTGTCGTAGTATTGCTGCTGCTGACCTTTGCTTTGGGCAGTACCGCACCGATGAAGATCAATGGTGCCACCTATGCAAGTGGATTTTGGCTCAGGACATCCGATATGTTCATTGTCACGTCATTGGTGATGATGCTCATTGCGGTAGCCGCAGTCATCTATGGTGCCACAAAATATAATCGAAAGTTATGATGAATTTCCATCATCGCAGGCGTAGTGTACCTCAGCTAAATACAACGTCGACGGCCGATATTTCGTTTATGCTGCTCATTTTCTTCCTCGTTACCACCAATATGGACGTGGACAAGGGCATCACGCGCCAGCTGCCGCCACAAGGACAACAGCAGAGTGAGCAGTCCTTTGTGGAGAAAAGCACGGTACTGGATTTGCAGATCACGGGTGGCAACCGGTTGCTTGTCGATGGTAAGCCCTTTGCTGTGAACCGTCTGCAGCAGCGCGTAGAGGCCTTCGTCACACGGCTAGGAAAGCGCCATCTCATCAAGGTCAGTGTGGATCCGCAGGCCAGCTATGACATTTATTTCCATATGCAGAACCAGCTTGTCGACGCTTATCGCAATTTGCGCGACCGCCGCGCTATGGCCCAGTTTGGTCGCCGCTACGCCGCATTGTCGCAAGATCAGCGCGACAAGGTGAAAGATGAAATCCCCCAGCGCATTGCTGAGCAGTATAATGGCAGCCAGGATGCGACGCAGCCAACACAGGAAGGAGGGCAGCCATGAGCATGTTTCGTCGTAGAGAACATACGGTTCCGGGACTCAACACGGCGTCGCTGCCGGACTTGATCTTCAGTGTGCTGTTCTTTTTTATGATAGTCACGCACATGCAGAAGGTGGCCGTGAAGGTGCAGTATCGCACACCGCAAGGTACTGAGTTGACGCGACTGACGAAGAAGACCGCTGTTACCTATATATATATAGGCAAGGCTGCGGGTACGATGGGACAGGCCACTCACGGTCGTACCATGATACAGTTGAACGACAAATTTGGTTCTCCTGCCGACGTGACGGACTATGTTTCACAAGAAAAGGACAGAATGTCACCGGAAGACCAGCAGCAGATGACCGTGTCGATCAAAGCCGATCGCCACACGCCCATGGGGATCATCACAGACGTGAAGCAAGCACTGCGTCAGGCGAAGGCTCTCAAGATCAGTTATTCGGCTACACCAGTAGAAAAAGGTGCGTCTAAGCATTAAAAGACTTCTGTTGTTGATGAACTTTTAAAGTAAAAGTATCATTTGATAATATATTTGCTTACAAAAGTTGTGTATATGAAGAAAAATATGTATCTTTGTACGCAAATTAATAGGAAACAATGGCTAGACACAAATTAGATGCTTTAGACAGAAAGATTTTGCAGCTTATTTCGTCAGACGCGCGCATCGCTTTTTTGGAGGTTGCCCGCGCTTGCAATGTCAGTGGAGCTGCTATTCATCAACGTATTCAAAAACTTACTCAACTCGGAATCCTCAAGGGCTCTCAGTTTATCGTAGATCCTGAGAAGATCGGCTATGAGACTTGTGCTTATATTGGTCTTTATCTGAAAGATCCAACCACATTTGACGATGTGGTGGAGAAACTGAAAAGAATTCCCGAGGTCACCGAATGCAACATCACTACGGGTGGTTACGACATGTTCATCAAGCTGTATGCCCGCAACAACCATCATCTGATGAACATCATCCATGACAAGCTCCAACCATTGGGTTTGTCGCGCAGTGAGACCATCGTCAACTTCAACGCTGTCATCGACCGGCAATTGCCGATCCCCAATGATGACGAGGATGAGGACGAGGACGATAATTCTGAGTCTGAGATCAACGACAATGTAGATTAATCCTGGGAGTTAGCAAGTCTCTCAAGGAGTAGGAAGGAGAAGCCAGAGTGCTTCTCCTTTTTTGTTATCTGCCAATTTCTCATGTCTATTTCCGGGAACCAGGCATCAGCCTCTTGGGGCTCCTGTTCGACGAGGGTAGCGTAGATTCTGTCAGCCAAGGGCATAGACAGTCGATAGATGCTTTCCCCGCCGATGATAAAGATCTCCTGCTCCTTGGCTTCCCGCTTGAGTGCTTCTTCCAAAGAATCATAGAGCACGATGTCGTGACGATGTTGCTTCATGTTTTCAGTCTGTCGTGTGATGACCACGTTGCGACGGTGGGGCAGGGCACCGTTGGGCAGAGACTCAAAGGTCTTGCGTCCCATGATGACCGTATGCCCGGTGGTGAGAGCCTTGAAGTGAGCCATATCCTCGGGCAGATGCCACGGCAGTCGGTTACGGAAGCCAATGGCCCGTTGGCGTGACATAGCCACAATAATACTGATTATAGCGCGATTTTGATTTTCCATTCTTTGGGATAGAGGTTGTTGGCACGTGAGCCTAAGTTTTTCACGAAGCCGAGTGGATGCCCCTGATAGGTGACGAGCACGTAGCCTTTAGGCATTTCCGTGGGCAGGGCAACAGCCTCTCGGTGAAGATATTGCAGTGCCTCGTGATAGTCTGCCTCCCATCTTGGGAAGGCCTCAGTGCTGAGAGCCGTAGAGAGGGCCAGGCTTTCGTCGGGCACCAGATCCTTGCCTTTTGCTGTGCCGATGGTGATGCCTGCGTGAAGAATATGCAGATACTTAGTGGCTTGGAGGTAGTATGCGTCCCACTGTTGCGGCATAGCTACCAACCGGTCTGCTACCCAGTGGAAGTTCACCGGCTCTTTCAGCCATTGCTGATAGACGGTGGTGGGCTGCTGGTGGTCTTGTTTTCCTTTTTCCTTCTTTCTTTGTTTTGTTTCCCGCACTTTGTTTTCTTTCATCTCTTTTTTCTCTCCCCGTTTTCTGAGTACAGCCATGAACAGGCCTTCTCCGACTGTATAGCCAGGGAGAAAACGGCATACGGGATTGTTGCCCACTAAGGGTCCGGTGATGTTCCAACCATCCTCGACGGGTACTTTCAATACGTCAGCCCCTAAGTTTTCCGCGATCCATGCGATGTTTTCCTCATCTTCCTTCGCGTTGTAGGTGCATGTGCTGTAGATGAGAATGCCGCCCGCGTTGAGACAGGGCCATATCGTCTCGATGATCTCCCGTTGCAGGTCACGGCATTTCTCCACGTTTTGTGGACTCCAAAGTCTGACGGCGTCCTCGTCTTTGCGGAACATGCCTTCACCCGAACAAGGCACATCAGCCAGAATCACGTCAAAGTGGAGTCCCGACCGGGCATAGTCTTTGGGGTAGTTATTGGTCACGATCACCTCGGGATGTCCAAACTTCTGCATGTTTTCTGACAGAATGTTTGCTCTGAGCTTGACGGGTTCGTTGCAGAAGAGCAGGCTTCCTTCGGGTAGTGCCGCTCTCACGGCTGTGGTCTTGCCTCCAGGAGCAGCACAGAGGTCAAGCATTTTCACGGGTTCCGTGACATACTCTCTGATGACGTGGTCGATGAACATCGACGAAGCCTCCTGCACATAGTAGGCACCGGCATGGAGGAGTGGGTCGAGAGTAAACACCGGACGACTCTCAAGATAGTGCCCTTCGTTGCACCAGGAGACCTTATCCGTCTGCTTGATTCTTTCTCCTTCGTGCCCTGGAAATGTCATGCTCTGCCGTTCTTCGTTGGTTGTCTTGAACGGGTTGAACCGGATGCTGACCGGCGAAGGCGTGTCGAGTGCCTGGCACAGACGGGTGAAGCGTTCAGCTCCCATGAGCTGAAGGGTATAATCTTCAAAAGACTTAGGAAGTGTCATGTGATTGGAATGTTGAAGGTGGAAGAATGCTCAGCCGGTTAGATGGCAGGCTTGACGGGGAACAAATAGAACTGTCGGTCGCGGTCATAGTCCAGCATCCACTGGTCGACGATGATGCCGTCGTCGAGAGCCTGAATGGTCAGCGTATGCGTGCCGGAGGAGAGTCGCACGTCGTCGGTGCGGATGGCCTGCCCCCGCAGCACGTTTACCTTCCAGCGTTCCGACATGCCTTGTTCGCTCAGCGAATAAGTGAAAGTCGTGTCGCTGTCGAGCGTCACCCGATAGCGCAACTGCTCTTTCTTGCAGGGAAGCGTGGGTATTAAAGCCGTGCGCAGGGCAGCATTTCCCTCAGGGGCATAGAACTGAAACGAGATAGAAGCACCCTTGGGTAGCAACACGGCCTTCATGGAATGCCCCAGCATCTCGATGGTGCTGACATTCTTTGAGGCCGAAGTATAATCACAAGCGTTTCTGACGACACAGCCATCGTCGTCCATCGGAGCGTCGATGCCGTCATAGCCGTCGTATTTCTTCAGTTCGCCGGTCGTCAGATTGTCGATGAACGTGGGAGCAAGGAAGACCTGCAGACCACGGGGTGCCATGTTCATCAGTCCGTTCCATTTGCCGTTGGCCATCTTCTCATTGTAGTAGTTGGTCAGCCGAATGATGTCTTGGTAAGCCTTCCAACTTCTCACCGCCGACTCGAGTGCTTCGTCATCGTGATGAAAGCTCTCCTTTCGTCCGATGGTCCTTGCTTCCTGTGCCTGCAACTGCTTGGTGGCCATGTCGGCTGCGGCACAGACCGGATACTTCACGGCGGCGAAGAAGGCATCCTGCAACCGTGAAGGTATCGAAGCCTCGACACGGTTGATGTCTGTCTCTATTTCCTGATAGTCGTTGAGAAACCGCTCCAACTCATTGCCAAACTGTTCGGCATTGAACTCAGAGACCTGCACCGGTAGCTCGTCCACGCCGTGCTCTTTATCGCTCAGTCCCGTTTGGTTCCATCCCATAAATTCCGGTCGGCGAAGTCCGCAGAGCCAATAGAACTTTGTCATCGGTTTGGCCAGTTGCTCACCGGCTTCTTGTCCGAACTGCTGGACAAGCCATTCTGTGAGGTGCTTTTTGAGCGCGTCAGGTCCCGTAGCGTTGATGTTCCAAGCCATATCCATGAAGAGAGAGAGTGGATAGGCCGCCACTTTGGGGTCGTGGATGACGGCGATCCATTGCTGCCGGATGTCTTTGTCCCAGCAGTTGCGTAGCGATTGGTAGATCAGTCCCGGTTGTGTTGTGGCCAGCCAAAGGTAATCGTGAGGCGTGCCTTGGTAGCTGAGATGATACAAGAGCTTGCCGTTGTCATGCCCATCCTGTTGTTCACTGGCGGGCATATTTTGTAGATAACCATACCCGTCGTCGGAGTAGACCTTTCCTTTTTGGTGGTTGATGATGTTGATATCAAAGGAGTCTGCGACCTCGTTGTCGTCCTTGATATGATGGTGAGACTTGGACGACGTGGGCACTCCGGTGTATAAGGTGTTGGCGCGCAACCGGAGCATGAGCTCAAAGAGCTGATGGTAATACCTCGGCCCCAATGCGTCCTGGCGGAAATGCTTGTCGAGTTGCTGGTGGTCCCAGGCAAGTGTTGACCATTGCGTCCCCTGTAGGCTGATGCCGCGCTCGGCTACAGACGGACTCTGCATGGTCTCGTATCGGTCGCTGAGTGTCAGCCGGCTCTTATGTTCCGGTGTGACATCACCCCACCAGATCCATGGCGACACACCGGCGAGTCGTGACAGTTCGAGAATGCCGTAGGCTGTTCCACGCCCGTTGCTGCCCACGATGACGATTCGTTTTTGGCGCACGCCGAGCCAGAAGGCATCGTCATGGGTGATGAAATTCATGAAAGGCACACCGAGTTCTTTGAGTTGCTGCATGTCTTTGTTGCTGGAACGGTCGAGCTGGTAGATGTTGATGATACCGTCACCTCCCTTCTCAGCTTTTTTACCTGTGACGGCTTTCATGTCAGCGGCGAACATGTCCAGTGCCTTGTCCACCACACTGGCGTGTTTCTTCTGTATGGAGTAGGTGACATGTCCCTTGCCATTGTACCAAACGATGTTGCCGGCAAAGAGTTGGTTGGGCGCAAAGCCAAGGGTGAGAACCAGATATAATATAATAAGGTGTATGCGCTTCATGTGAATTGTCTTTTCGTTTTGTGTATCAAACAAAGATAGCTATTTTCTGTAAGGTAGCGTCTTTGCTTTTGGCTAATTTTTCTTTTTTTGAGAAGAGCTAACATAAATAATAAAAAAAATTTGCCCTTTCCACGAAATATGGCTACATTTGTAGGTGACAACCATATTTCAGACATACAAATGACATTATATCCCAAACTCATCGAGCAAGCCCTGGCAACAGTCATCTATCCAGGCACGAAGAAGAATCTCATCGAGAGCGGTATGCTCGCCGACACGCCGAGCATCAACGGCATGAAGGTGAGAATCATTCTGGTCTTTCCACGCAATACCGACCCGTTCCTGCAGTCAACAGTGAAAGCTGCTGAGGCTGCTATCCATTATCATATCAGTCCCGATGTGGAAGTGACCATTCAGACAGAGTTTAAATCCGCACCTCGTCCCTCGGTAGAAAAGCTTTTGCCACAGGTGAAAAACATCATTGCCGTGAGCTCCGGCAAGGGTGGCGTGGGCAAGAGCACCGTAGCTGCCAACCTCGCCATTGCCCTGGCCAAGCTTGGCTATAAGGTGGGTCTGCTCGACACCGACATCTTCGGCCCATCGGTGCCTAAGATGTTTGGCGTGGAAGATGTCCGGCCCAATGCCGTAGAGAAAGATGGCCGTGACCTGATCGAGCCGATCGTAAAGTATGGCGTGAAGATTCTGAGCATAGGATTTTTTGTGGATCCCGACACGGCAACGCTGTGGCGTGGCGGCATGGCTACCTCGGCATTGAAGCAACTCATCGCAGACGCTGACTGGGGAGACCTCGATTATTTCGTGCTCGACACGCCGCCGGGGACTTCCGACATCCATCTGACACTGTTGCAGACGCTCGCCATCACTGGTGCCGTCATCGTCTCCACACCGCAGAAGGTGGCACTGGCCGATGCACGCAAGGGCATTGACATGTATCGCAATGATAAAGTCAACGTGCCCATCCTCGGTCTCGTGGAAAACATGGCATGGTTCACACCGGCAGAACTGCCAGAGAACAAATACTATATCTTTGGCAAAGACGGTTGCAAGAACCTTGCTAAGGAGATGGGGTGCCCATTGCTGGCGCAGATACCTATTGTGCAGAGCATCTGCGAGAGCGGCGATGCCGGGGAGCCGGCTGCCGTGAATGTAGACTCCATCGTGGGACAGGCTTTCCTGAATCTGGCACAAGCAGTGGTCACTACCGTCAACGTGCGCAATAAGAAACTGCCGAAGACCAAGATCGTGCAAGTCAACAACGGCAAAGAATAGCATTGTCTTTCCTTCAAAAATCTCAAAGCCCAACCGTCGGTGTTGGGCTTTTTTGTGCTCTGAGGTATCAAGAGAATGGCAGAATTTGCAGTTCTTTAGTGCTAATTCTGATGAAAACATACTTTTCAGAAAGAAAAACTTATGTTTTATTACTCTATTATCAAAAATAGTTGTAACTTTGCACCATCTTTCGAGAAAAGATAATAGATTGTTATAAAACAAAAACGTCTTATGGTTAAATCGTTAGTATCGTTTTCAGGATGGCTGGCAAAGAATGCTACAGCCTTTGTGATTGGTATCGCTGTGTTTACTTTCTTTTTCCCCCACATCTTTGATTGGGTGCGTGGCAACACGCAGACGGTCATTCTGGGTATTATTATGCTGACCATGGGACTGACCCTGACCACCGATGACTTTCGCATTTTGGCCCGTCGGCCTCTCGATATCTTCATAGGTGCCTGTGCCCAGTTCATCATCATGCCGGGTGTGGCTTGGACGCTGGTACACGTGTTTCATCTTGAGCCAGCCCTGGCTTTGGGCATTCTGTTGGTGGGTTGCTGCCCCGGTGGCGTGTCGAGCAATGTGATGTCATATCTGTGTCATGGCGATGTGGCTTTCTCGGTGGGTATGTCGTGTGCCTCCACTTTAGTAGCGCCAGTGATGACTCCTCTGCTCATGCAGCTTCTTGGCGGACAGATTATCGCCATCGACACCGTTGGCATGTTTGAGAATATTATCATTGTGACGATCATACCTGTAGCCGTAGGTTGTGCGCTGAACTACTTCTTCAGTCATCGCAGCTTCTTCCCCACACTGCAAGGGTTGATGCCCGGACTGAGTGTCACGTGTCTGGCGATCATTGTCGGTGGTGTGATCTCCGCCGTTCATGACGATCTTGTGGCGCGTGGCTTTGTGCTGTTCATCTGGACCTTCGCTGTGGTGTTCTGTCATAATTCGCTGGGCTATCTTTTGGGATGGTTCGCCGGACGCTTGGCAGGTTTCAACGTGGCCAAGAAGCGCACGATTTCCATCGAGGTGGGTATGCAGAATGCCGGACTGGCTACCGTGCTGGCTTCCAACTTCTTTGCCGCTCAGCCGCTTACGCTCCTGCCTTGTGCCATCAGCTGTGCCTGGCACAGTATCTCCGGTACGATTCTGGCCGGACTCTATCTGCGTTGGGACTTGCGCCATCCGGCTGCAGTCCAGGCTGCCGAGGCCGAGCGCGCTGCTCAAATTTCCGGGTCTGTGAGTGCTGAGGCCGTTGAGCCTGAGGCTGTCACGACGAAGTAGACGTAGACATGTCGTTTGACACTCTTTGGAACAATATATGAGTGTCTTCTCCGTTACTAAGGTAATGAAGAAGACACTCTTGTTTTTTATGATATTATGGCTGGTCACCTCCTGTGGTGCTGACCTCAATCTCCGTCGGGGCGAGAAATATCTGGCTCTTGGCGAATACTACGATGCAGCCAACGAGTTTCGGCAAGCCTATCAAAAGACTCCTGCCAAGGAGCGAGCCAAGCGCGGACAGATAGCGCGCAAGATGGCGATGTGCTACGACAAGAGCCTGCAGTCGGCACGGGCACTGGCGGCATGGCGCAATGCCATACGCTATCAGCAGGCTGATACGGCGGACCGCCTGGCCTTTGCACAGACGCTGATGAAAAATGGCAATTACCGGGAAGCAGAAGAGCAGTTTCAGCTCGTGCTGGACTCACTGCCCCACGACAAGCTGGCGCGTGACGGACTCTTTGCAGCCCGCAAGGCTCCCGACATCAAACAGCTGGGTAGCCGCTATACGGTCAAGCGCATGGAGGTGTTCAACTCCCGCCGGGCCGACTACTGTCCCATGCTCTTTGGCGACGAGTATGACCAGCTCTACTTCACCTCCACCCGCAACGAGGCGCAGGGCGATGAGCTCAGCGGCATCACTGGCACCAAGCCTGGTGATCTCTTCTTTTCTCAGAAGGACGACAAAGGCAAGTGGTCGAAGCCTGAGGATGTCAGCGGCGGCGTGAACACAGCCTATGATGAGGGTGCCTGTTGCTTTTCCGTCGACGGTCGTGAGATGTTTCTCACGCAGTGCGTCACAGATCCTTCTTATCCCCGCTATGCTCAGATCGTGAAGTCAAGTCGTTCCGACGCGGCTTGGGGCAAGGCCGCAGAGGTGAAGCTCACTGGCGACACGCTGTCGAGTTATGCCCATCCGGCTATCTCGCCCGACGGCGAATGGCTCTATTTCACGAGTGACATGCCGGGAGGAAAAGGCGGTCTCGACATTTGGCGCGTACGCATCACACCGGCAGGATACGGTGGAGTGGAGAACCTCGGCGAGCCTGTCAACACCCCTGGCGACGAGGCTTTCCCGACATTCCGTCCCAATGGCGACCTTTATTTCTCCAGCAATGGCCATCCCGGTCTTGGAGGTCTTGACATCTTCATCGCCAAGGTGGGCAAGGACGGACGCTATCATCTATCCCATCCCGGCTATCCGCTCAACTCCCAAGGCGATGACTTCGGCATGACCTTCGAGGGACCTTACAACCGTGGATTCTTCTCCAGCAACCGTGGCGACGCACGTGGCTGGGATCATATCTACTCGTTTGTCAACCCGGAGATCATGCAGACGGTCAAGGGGTGGGTCTACGAGATGGATGGCTATGAGCTCCCTGCCGCCCAGGTCTATGTCATCGGCGATGATGGGACCAATGAGAAGATGAGTGTGCACAGCGACGGATCGTTCACCAAGGTGTTGGATCCCGGTGTCAGCTATCTCTTTCTTGCCACTTGCAAAGGCTATCTCAACCATCAGGAACAAGTCAAGGCACTGGTCAATCCCAAAGAAATCCGGGACACAACCTTGCAGTTCGCCTTGGCAAACATCTCTGCGCCGACACTCATCGACAACATCTTCTATGATTTCGACAAGGCTACGCTGCGCGACTCGTCCAAGACGGCTCTTGATAAACTGGTGGCTCTGCTCAACGAAAATCCCCATGTGACCATCGAGCTCAGTGCCCACTGCGACTACAAGGGCTCGGCGGAGTACAATAAACGTCTGTCGCAGCGGCGGGCTGAAGCCGTGGTGGCCTATCTTATCGCCCATGGCATCGCTGCTGACCGACTCACGCCGGTGGGCTATGGCAAGGAGCGCCCAAAGAAGATCAAGAAGAAGTTGACCGAGAAATATCAGTGGTTGAAAGAGGGCGACGTACTCACGGAAGATTTCATCAAAGCACTCAAGGACAAGAAAAAAGAGGAGATATGCAACCAGCTCAACCGTCGCACCGAGTTCTCTGTACTCCGTACGACTTATGATCTCTTCGACAAGAACGGGAAACTCAAGGAAACGCCTAAGCCCAAAAAGACTGAGAACAAGCAGGACGACGGTGGCGTGTACTTCGACCTGCAGTAGTATATGAGTGAAAAATCATTCTGCTGTTATGTCGGAATCGTGAAGGAGGGACAAAGTTTCAATTGAAATGTAGGTTGAAGGTTTTGTCTTGTAAACTGACAATTATCGGGCTCTGAGAATCGATTCTTTGAAATCAAGGTGCCCTTCGGCTCAATTTTGGGCGAAATGAGCACTTTTTATAACTTGTTGATGTATAATGAGTTATAGAAAATTAGTTTTTCACATTGGATGAAACATATGTTTTTACACGAAATTCTCTAGAGAATTTCGTGTAAAACCACTGTTCTGACTTGATGAAACCAGTGATTTGAGAGGTAGAAACAATAAGTTTGATGTGGTCATCTCACTTGTTTGTGCGTGAAAGAGTAGTTTTTTAGTGGATCTGCTCTGGTTTTCCACGTTCTTGACTCTCTAGATTGCAAGTTCAACTCGACAGCTTTTTGTTTAGAATCTGAATTTTCGATTATTTTGTAGCGATAACGCTGGCCC
>UMGV01046974.1_pt1 | contig 72058 bp, 66 predicted proteins | sample 1965361 | NCBI WGS metagenome assembly UMGV01 (sample SAMEA4836081, study PRJEB28245) | human gut metagenome | biome: gut microbiome; material: fecal sample | place: Denmark | collected 2008
CTTAGGCTACATGTCATGGATTTTATCCGGACAGTAGTGTTATTAAGCCTAAGCAACTCTGTGTAGTGTTTAGTGTGTAGTGTTTAATGTTTAGTGTTTGCGAGCTTCCCCGCACGTAAGCATTAAGCACTAAACATTATACATTATATTAAGCTTCTTTAACTACTATAACTTCCGTACATGCGAAACTTCAGTCACTAATCCGAGGTACGTATTTCACTATTACCTTAGGCATCGCATAACGCTCCAATTCCTCCTCGCTAACCCACACGTACCCATCAGGCAATGCTGGCCGTGATGTCACATCAAGCACATAGAAGTCGACCAACAAGATGCGATGTGTCAACACATGCTTCACCCCCTTAGCCACAAGCCGTAGCACAGGCAGCTTACTATCGCATTTACCAGCCGGGAAATCCATATCAGCCGAGAAGCCTTCGCCTTGTCGCAGCAGCACCTCCGCACCATCCACTTCCGAGCACTTCGAGTACAACATCCGCGCTATCTCCTCAGGCGACGAAGCCCTCTCATCAGCTACCGACGCATTAAACGGTTCCCATAGCCCCTGCCAGATGTCGCCTTTGCTCCTCCTGTGAATCGCCGTCATGGGCACGCCATCGCCCCGCTCCCAACATCTCACAAAGACATACGCCAAGTGGCGCTCTCTCACCTTGACAGTCTTCAGTTTCACGGGCAGCACATCCACCCTTCCCGAACGAAAAGCTGCACACGACAGCATGAGCGGACATTCGGCACACCTTGGTGCCATTGGCGTACACACCATCGCGCCAAAGTCCATGATGCCCTGGTTGTAAGCCACCGCCTCCGACTGTGGCAAGAGCGACTGCGCCAGCTCTGCAAACACCCTCTTTCCCTGCGACGAGTTGATCGGCACATCAATATCGAAGTAGCGCGCCAGCACCCTGTACACATTACCATCCACCACAGCAGCAGGCACACCAAAGGCAAAGCACGCTATCGCCGCCGCCGTATAGTCGCCCACACCCTTCAGAGCCTTGATGCCCTTCAGCGAGTCAGGAAATCGCCCCATCGCCACGACCTGTCGAGCCGCCTCATGCAGATTTCTCGCCCTCGAGTAGTAGCCCAGTCCCTGCCACATCCTCAGCACCTCGTCCTCGCTTGCCGCAGCCAGCGCCTCCACCGAGGGCCATCGCTCCATCATCCTCTCCCAGTAAGCCTGTCCCTGCACGATGCGCGTCTGTTGCAGAATCACCTCGCTCAGCCAGATGGCATAGGCATCCTTTGTGTGGCGCCAGGGCAAATCCCTGCCATACTCACCAAACCATGAAACTATCGTAGAAGCAAACATACTTATTATATATAGTCGTTGAAAGAAAAAAGGGATAAGTCCCCTTAAGGCCTGCACAGCACGCCGCACACCCTGTCCTGGAAACGCCGCGCGTTCTCTCCGTGCATCACCCCATTGTTCAGCACGACGAAGCAGAGATCATGACCATTCGCCGCAGTGCAGAACCCCGCCAGCGTGATGATGCCCGTGAGCGTACCCGTCTTGGCCCTCACGTTGCCACTCGCCAGCGACCTCCTCATGCGCTTGCGCAGCGTCCCGTCGACGCCCGCGATAGGGAGCGACGCTCTCAAGTGCGGATAAATATTCTCGTTGCGGTAGGCATATCGCAGCAGCAAGCACTCTTGCTCCGCACTGAGATAGTTGTATAGCGACAGTCCTGAACCATCCGCCAACCTACATCTCGAAGCATCCAGTCCCAACTTTCTCAAGAGCATCTTCTCCACACCCCTTGCGCTTTTCGCACTGGCAGGGCGATAGCCCGTTGATGCAGCTATCTGATAGTACATACACTCCGCATACAGATTATCACTCTCCTTCATCATCCTGTGCAATATCTGGTCCATCGTGTGAAATCGCGTACACACCGAGAACGAAGCCTCTGGGCAGCGCTTCACCATCGGCGAGTCCACCTCGAGCACGATGCCCGCCTCTCGCATCCTGTCTACCAATCGCTCCATAAACCCATCCTTGCGAGCAAAGACCAAGGGCGAAAGCACCGGGTTATCATCATCCCAACACCATCCCTCGCCCAGCAAGTCGTCGTCCTTCATCGAGCGGTCGGCATACACCGCGCCCCTGATCGTGTCCACTCCCATGTCGAGCAGACTGTTCACAAAAGCCTTCATGTCGTCGTTGTTAAACTTAGGGTCCATACCACCCACGCAATACACATCTCCCATCAGCACCCTGTCCACTATCTTACCCGTATATCTCAGCTGGGTCTTAAACTGGTAAGACCCGCCCAGTTTGTCGAGCGCAGTGATGGCAGTGAGCAACTTCATCGTACTGGCAGGACGCATCAGCTGCCTCTCCCTGTGCCGATACACACACGAGTCAGCCTGTAAGTCCCACACCATCATCGCTACTTGCGACGTCTCAAACATATCATCCTTCAGCAGCCCATCGAGCGCCATCCTCATCGATTCAGGCCAGGGCAGGCGCAAGGAGTCTGTCGGTAGCGAGTCTGTCGTCAGCGAGTCTGTTGGCAACGTGTCCCCCTCTAAGGAGTCTGCGTCGAGCACCTCTACCTTAGTCTCCACCACCTCATCATCGAGCACCCGCTGCGCCATCATCGGCATGCCCATCATCATCATTGCCAGCCAAGCCAGCATACCATATCTCAACCTATTCATTGTCTCTTTCTGATTTCGTTAACAAAAGCCTCCTCATTATCGGGCACCACCGTCACTATATTGCCATGACCATACTCTATTACCAGGCACCAGTCGAGCCCACAAAACGTCTTTGCCCGATACATCTCCACGATGTCGCAGACAGGCACATTTTTGTTACTCGCAAATCGCCCCTCGTCGATGACCAGAAATTCCATCTCCTCCTCCCTGTCTATCGGCTTCACCCGCTTGAAGGTGTACGACGTATGCAGAATACGCTCCATCATCCCAACGATGACAATCACCACGAAGATAGCGATGATAGCCAATTTTATCCAGAAGAAATACAGAGCCAGCGCCCCAAAGACCCCCATCCCACATTTAGCAGGCAGCGTCAAGCGTTTATGAAAAGTTCTATCAGCCATAAGTAAAGTTCATTCCATATAATACAAAAAATCGATGCAAAATTACAAAAAATAAGTCTTTTCCTACTCGTTTTAAAGATAAATTATTACTTTTGCACTCATTAAAGGATACAATCCACAAATTCGTTATAAAGCAAGCCCAATGGTTTATAAGTATGATTTTCTGATTATCGGTGCAGGAGTTGCCGGTATGAGTTACGCCCTCAAAGTAGCAAGGGCACATAAGGGAAAAGTGTGCATGATATGCAAGACCTCTCTCGACGAAGCCAACACGTCATTTGCACAAGGAGGCGTAGCCTCGGTCACCAATCTTGCAGTCGACAATTTCGACAAGCACATTCAGGACACTATGATAGCTGGCGATTACATCAGCGACTATCGTGCTGTGACGCAAGTCGTCACCAAAGCGCCGGCCCAGATACAAGAGTTAGTGCAGTGGGGTGTCAACTTTGATAAGCAGCAAGACGGTCAGTTCGACCTCCATCGAGAGGGTGGCCACAGCGAGTTTCGCATCCTCCACCATGCCGACGACACTGGAGCCGAGATACAGCGCGGCCTCATGGAAGCCGTGCGCAACAATCCCGACATCGACATCAAGGAGAATCACTTTGCCGTCGAGATCATCACACAGCACCATTTAGGCGCGCGCGTCACCCGTCGCACACCCTACATCAACTGCTATGGCGCCTATGTCCTCAACCCCGACACGCAGAAGGTAGACACCTATCTCAGCAAGGTCACCGTGATGTGTACTGGCGGTTGTGGTGCCGTATATCAGACCACCACCAATCCCGTCATAGCTACAGGCGATGGCGAGGCCATGGTCTATCGTGCCAAGGGTACCGTAGCCGACATGGAGTTTGTGCAGTTCCACCCCACAGCCCTCTATCATCCAGGTGAGACCCATCCCGCTTTCCTCATCACCGAGGCAATGCGCGGCTATGGTGGCATCCTGCGCCTCCCCGACGGCACAAGCTTCATGGAGAAATACGACAAGCGTCTCAGTCTTGCCCCTCGCGACATCGTGGCTCGAGCCATCGACAAGGAGATGAAGATGCACGGTCTCGACCACGTCTGTCTCGACGTCACCCACAAAAACCCCGAAGAGACGAAACATCACTTCCCCAATATCTATGCCAAGTGCCTGAGTATCGGCATCGACATCACCAAAGACTACATCCCCGTGCGCCCAGCAGCCCATTACATGTGTGGCGGCATCAAGGTCGACCTCAACGGCTGTTCCAGCATCAACCGCCTCTATGCCTTAGGTGAGTGTTCCTGCACAGGGCTTCATGGCGGCAACCGCTTGGCGAGCAACTCACTCATTGAGGCTGTCGTCTATGCCGACACAGCAGCCCAGCACAGCATAGAGCATGTCGACGAATACGATTTTAACGACAAGGTGCCCGCATGGAATGACGAAGGCACCCTCACCAACGAGGAGAAGGTACTCATCACGCAGAGTGTCAAGGAGGTGGGCGAGTGTATGAGCAATTACGTAGGCATCGTCAGGAGCGACTTGCGCCTCAAGAGAGCCTGGGACCGCCTCGACCTCTTATACGAAGAGACCGAAAACCTCTTCAAGCGAGTTAAGGTGAGCAAGGAACTGTGCGAGCTACGCAATATGATTAATGTAGGCTATCTCATCACACGCATGGCTATAGAAAGAAAAGAAAGTCGAGGATTACATTACACCATCGACTATCCTGTGCATGCGTATGATAAAAAATAAAAGCCTGCCGAGAGGCAGGAGAGGAATAAAATCTGAGCTGCTTTTGGGAAGTAGCTCAGATTTTCTATAGAAACTACTTGAAACTTACAAAACTAATAACACAAAACCTAATAAAAATGAATCAAATCATCAAATTCTGTGTAATCTCCCTTTTGCTGATTATCCATGAGGGAACAATATTTGGACAAACTTTTAAAAAAGTCACTAACATTTCAGAACTACAAAATGGAGATGTCATCGCCATTGTAAATGAAGCAAATAATCAAGCCTTAAGTATAAAAGAGAACCAAAAAAAAACTAATCGAGAAGCAACTCCTATTACAATCCAAGATGGTTGTTTTACCAGTACTACTTCTGTGCAGGAAATAACATTGGAAAGCTGTAAAGATAGTAATAAATGGTATCTCAAAGTTGGAACAGATGATTATCTTTACGCAGATGGAAAAGATAAGGCAATTTTACAAAAAGGTAAAAATAAAAAAGATGTGTATAGTAGAGCAACTATTACTTTCTCTGGAGGTAATGCTTTCATTAAATTTTCAGGAGAAAACTCTTACATTCAAATAGGTTACTACAAACAAGGCAAACTGTTTTCTGCATATGAAAAAAATAATCATTCAACGGTTCAAATTTATAAGAAGCAATCTGGTGGATTGATGGCTTCTTCTGTGTCTTTTGGTTCGACTAATGATAATCATACCTTTTTCAAAAATGCAGGAGATAAATTCACTTTGCTTGCAACGTTAACCCCAACCATCAAAGGCGCAACCATCCAATACACCAGTAGCAATCTTTCTGTTGCAAGTGTAAACGAAAAAACTGGTGAGGTGACAGTCCTTCGTGAGGGTGATTCAGAGATTACGGCTTCATTCGCAGGTAATAATACTTATCATCCTTCTTCTGCTTCTTATACTATTCATGTGAATAAGGAAGGCTTTTTCGACTTTACTCAAACTGTAAATGACTATGGGTCGGGGTGTACCACCAGCAATATTTATTATATCACCAATAAGACAATCTGGAAGGCAGGCAAAGTAACTCTTACGACAGATAAAGCAGAAGGTGAGGGCTTTCGCTGGTTGAAAAATACTGATGGTATCTATGTTTTTCGTGCATACAGCTATAGTGTTTTTACGATTTCTGTGGCTGAAGGCTACTATATTACTTCTATTACTATGAAAGGTGCTATTCCTTTGTCTTCATTACGTGCTAATGATGAAAATATTGAAAACGGGAAATGGAGTGGTATGTCGCAGTCTGTTGTATTTAAGCCATCTAACACTTTAGAGATAAAGTCTATAACCGTCAATTACACTCAACAACAGGAGAGTCTTACAACTGCAGCATCGGGCTTTGCAACCTACGCTGCAGATTATCCCGTAGATTACAGCAAATTAGGTTTGACGGTGTACGAGGTGGCGATGAACCAGGAACAAACAGGGGTTGTCTATAGGCCTTTTGTTGGAGCAGTTCCTGCGGGGATGGCTGTTCTTGTGCAAGGGGTGCCTAACAAGGAATATTCGCTGACACCAGCAACAGTGGCTGATCATTCGTACAAGACAGACTTGAGAGCTTCGGACGGGACAGTGAAAGCTGCCGATAGGGAGATCTATGCTTTTGCTACGTTGAGGGGTGTTTCTGGTTTTAAACTGGTTACTGATGGTGTGGTTATTCCAGCAAAGAAGGGATACTTAAAATTGACTTCTGCTGGCAGTGCCAAGAATTTCTTTGCTTTCGATGATGTAGATACTGGCATCGGGCATATCGATGCTAATAATATGGGCACGACATCAGTCGTCTATAATCTGGCAGGACAACGTGTGGATAAGTACTATAAGGGTATCGTCATCGAAAATGGTAAGAAAATAATTCGTAAATAATACTCTATACTGAAAAACTAATCTTTTAATGAATTAAAAATGGATATGAAAAATTACACGAATCCTACTATTGAAATAGTAAAGATGGATATGGTGAATGTGATAGCTGCCAGTCCTAATACTGACTTGAATGGCCAGGATAAAATTGAAAATCAAGAACAGATAGAGGCTAAACCGTATGAGAATGGCATGGATGTGAAGCTTTGGGAGGAGGAGTGGTAATTTTTTAATGTTTAATGTTTACGGGTAGGGAGACTCTTGAGTTGCTTACGGCGGGCTCCCCAGTAAACACTAAACATTAAGACTCCCTCCCCAGTGCGGGCTTAGTTTGTGACTGATGAAGATAAAAAAGCCTCATGTTTCGTTGAGTGAACATGAGGCTTTTTGTATGTACCTATGTGCTGCATGTGAGCAGAGGGATTACTTAGCTGCTAAGACTTCTATCTCGACGAGGGCACCCTTAGGCAACTTCTCTACGGCTACGGCAGAGCGGGCTGGATAGGGCTTGCTGAAGAACTCGGCGTAAACCTCGTTCATGGCGGCAAAGTCGTCCATGCTGTTGAGGTAGACTGTGGTCTTTACGACGTGGCTGAGGTCGGTACTCGCTGCCTTGAGGATGTTCTGGGCATTGGTGAGGCTCTGACGGGTCTGCTCCTTGATGCCGCCTTCTACAAACTGACCTGTGGTGGGGTCGATGGGTATCTGTCCTGAGGCAAATACAAATCCGTTTACTTCGATGGCCTGGCTATAGGGTCCGATAGCGGCAGGCGCGTTGTCTGTGTGAATTGCGTTCATATTGATATGATTTTTTAGAAATTAATAATATAGATATTCTCTTGCTGGGGGCTGTCGTGTCGCTGCTGTTGCAGGGTGCGATGCTCTTTTTTAGACGATGTATAGATGAAACCCCTTGGCTTCGAGGGCACCCTTGATCTCCTTGACGTGGGAGGCGTCGCGGGTCTCCATGGTGAGGCGTAGCACGCATGAGTTGACTTTCTGTCGGTTGGCAGAGCGATCGTGGTGAACGCCTGTGATGTTGCCACCCAAGCTGGCGATGACGGAGCATACCTCTACGAGTTCGCCAGGCTTGTCGTCGAGCTCCATCTCGATGGTGCAGAGGCGTCCGCTCTTGGCGAGTCCACGGGTGATGACGCGATTGAGGATAGTCACATCGATGTTGCCGCCACTAACGATGCAGATGGTCTTCTTGCCCTTGATGGGCACCTTGTTGTACATCACTGCTGCCACACTGGCTGCTCCTGCACCCTCGGCTACCATCTTCTCGCTCTCGATGAGTTTGAGGATGGCTGCGCATATCTCGTCTTCGCTCACGGTGACAATCTCGTCAACGTACTTGGAGCAAGTCTCGAAGGTGAGCTTTCCTGGCTCCTTCACAGCGATGCCATCGGCCACGGTGGCTACGGAGGGGAGTTTCTCTTGCTTGTGGTCGTGAAGGCTTTGCACCATGCTGGCTGCTCCTTCAGCCTGTACACCATAGATTTTGACCTTGGGGTTGAGCGACTTGATGGCGAAGGCGATGCCTGAGATGAGTCCGCCACCGCCTACGGGGACAACGACGGCTTCGACGTCGGGTAGCTGGTCGAGGAGCTCGAGACCTATGGTGCCTTGTCCGGCTATGACGTTCTCGTCGTCGAAGGGGTGGACGAAGGTATAGCCGTGTTGGTCGCGCAGCTCGAGGGCTTTCTGATAGGCATCGTCGTAGACGCCTGGCACGAGGCATACCTCGGCTCCTAAGCGCTTGGTGGCTTCTACCTTAGAGATGGGGGCACCCTCGGGCAGGCAGATAAGGCTCTTCACGCCTATGGCTGTGGCGCCTAATGCAACGCCCTGTGCGTGGTTGCCTGCGGAGCAGGCTATCACTCCCTTCTGTTGTTCTTCGGGGGTGAGTTGCGATATCTTGTAGTAGGCTCCTCGCACCTTAAATGATCCTGTCATCTGTAGACACTCGGGTTTCAGATAGACGTCACTCTCTGGGTTGATTCGTGGGGTGTGAACCAGCTCAGTCTTTCTTATCACTTTGCTCAGCACGAAGCGAGCTTTGTAGAAATTGTCAAGCTGTAACATAATTATATTTAGTGTTTAGTGTTTACTTGGCAGGCTCTTGAGTTGTTTACGGGGGGCTTGCACTGGGGAGGGCGTGGCATCTTGCCCGCCCGTCATCATCCTGCTAAATATATTTTTACAATACCTTTTCTTGGTGTTTATGGGCGGGCAAGATGTCGCGCCATCCCCAGTAAACACCAAACATAAACATTGCCTCCCCAGTACATTCCTGCGTGTGAGCTGCGAAGGCAGTACTCTACATCCCGAAGTGTGTGAGAGCTGCTGCCACACCGTCTTCCTCATTAGAGAGGGTGATGTAGTCGGCTTGCGCTCTTACTTCAGGGGCTGCGTTGGCCATGGCGACGCCCATGCCTGCCAGCTGCAGCATGCTGAGGTCGTTGTATCCATCGCCAAAGGCTATCATGTCGGCAGGGGTGAGATTGACCTTCGCTAAGAGTCGCAGGAGCGACTGTGCCTTGTCGATGCCTTTTGGTACGAGTTCGAGGAAGAAGGGCGCTGAGCGAAACACGTCCATACCATAGGGGCTGAGTCGCTGGCTGAGGTCTTCTTCTGCCTGTATCATCTGTGCGGGGTCGCCTGTCATGAGCAGTTTGGTGGGGTTGGGCTCTATGTGTTGCAACAGGTTGTCAACGTGTCGGATGTCCATCTTGTTGATGCGTGATTCTTCCTTGACATAGGAGTCGTCGGGGGCTTCGGTGATAATCTCGTTGCCGGCATAGCCTAAGAGGGCGTGTCCTGAGAGTTTGGCGTACTCATAGATGACGGGGATGGCGGGTTGTGGCAGATGTTGCGAGAAACATTCCTGCTGTGTGCTCCAGTCTACTATCTTACCTCCGTTGTACGACAGAATGTATCCGCCGTGTGTGTCGAGGTGTAGTTCTTGGGCGAGGGGAGCAATGCCATAGGTGGGACGTCCTGAGGCGAGTACGATGATGGCGCCCTTTTCTTGCGCTGCAAGTAGTGTTCTGAGGGTCAGGGGCGTTATCTCCTTGTCGTGGTTGGTGAGTGTCCCATCCAGGTCGAGCGCTATGATGCGGTAGGGCAAGTGTTGTTGTGTCATATCTTTTGCTTTATTTTTGTCTTTTGCAAAGATACTGCAAAAATCTGATTAAGCGAAAAGATTCAAATTTATTTTGTTTCTTAGCGTAAAGTTTTTATTCGGAGGTTTTCTTGCGGGGAGGAGGAATTAATGTTTACTGGCAGGCTCGTGAGTTGCTTACGGGAGCTTGCACTGGGGAGGGCGTGGCATCTTGCCCGCCCGTTATCAGCAGGAAAAGCTATTTTCTTTTTGTAATATTATAACTCCTGAGTTTATTTACGGGCTGGCAAGATGCTACGACCTCTCTAATGACATTACACGCTCTCTCTTAAATAGAAGAAGAGGTTATTATGTATAAGAGAGGGAAATGTTTGTATCGTCACAAGTAGATTGAGCGATTTAATAGCTTGCAAGGCAGAAGAAGAGGAAAATACTTGGTTTTTATCATTAAAAATCGTCAATATGATAGTCATTTGCCAATATTTTTGTAATTTTGCACCGCAAACAATAAACAAACAATAAAAGAATGGCTAATTTGAGATTTGAGGTTGTAGCCGAGGCCTTCAAGAAAAGACCTGTAGAGGTGGAAACTCCTAAGACAAGACCTTCGGAGTATTTCGCAAAGTATGTATTCAACCGCCAGAAGATGTATAAGTATCTTCCGTCTGATGTCTACGAGAAACTCATCGACGTGATAGATAATGGTACTCGTCTGGACCGTTCCATCGCCGACGCTGTGGCTGCCGGCATGAAACTGTGGGCAGAAGAGAACGGCGTGACTCATTATACACACTGGTTTCAGCCCCTCACAGAGGGTACTGCAGAGAAGCACGATGCCTTCGTGGAGCATGATGGTAAGGGCGGTATGATAGAAGAGTTCTCGGGCAAACTGCTCGTACAGCAGGAGCCTGACGCGAGCTCGTTCCCTAATGGCGGTATTCGCAACACCTTTGAGGCTCGAGGCTATTCGGCTTGGGACCCTACTTCGCCTGTCTTCATCATCGACGACACGCTGTGTATTCCTACTATCTTTATCTCTTACACGGGTGAGGCTTTGGACTACAAGGCTCCGCTGTTGCGCTCGCTCCATTCGCTGAGTGAGGCTGCTACTGATGTGTGCCATTACTTCTATCCACAGGTCAAGAAGGTGCAGACCAACCTGGGTTGGGAGCAGGAATACTTCCTTGTAGACGAGAGTCTTTATTCGGCTCGTCCCGACTTGATGCTTACTGGTAGAACGCTCATGGGACACGACTCTGCTAAGAACCAGCAGATGGACGACCATTATTTCGGTACGATTCCTGAGCGCGTACAGGCTTTTATGAAAGACCTGGAGATTCAGGCTCTCGAATTGGGTATTCCTTGCAAGACTCGTCACAACGAGGTGGCACCCAACCAGTTTGAGTTGGCTCCTATCTACGAGGAGTGCAATCTGGCTGTCGACCACAATATGCTCCTCATGAGTCTGATGAAGCGTGTGGCTCATAAGCACAGTTTCCGTGTGTTGCTGCATGAGAAACCTTTTGCAGGTGTTAACGGTTCGGGTAAGCACAACAACTGGAGTCTTTGCACTGATACAGGTGTGCTGCTCCATGCTGCTGGCAAGACACCTGAAGACAACCTTCGCTTCGTGGTGTTTATCGTAGAAACCTTGATGGGTGTATATAAGCATAATGGTTTGCTCAAGGCTTCCATCATGAGTGCTACCAATGCGCATCGCCTGGGCGCCAATGAGGCGCCTCCTGCCATCATCTCTTCTTTCTTGGGTAAGCAGCTCACCGATCTGCTCGACCATATCGAGAAAGCTGACAAGGATGAACTCTTCGCGCTGGCAGGCAAGAAGGGAGTGGAACTCGATATTCCTGAGATTCCTGAGTTGATGATCGACAACACCGACCGCAACCGCACTTCGCCTTTCGCCTTCACGGGCAATCGTTTCGAGTTCCGTGCCGTGGGCAGCGAGGCCAACTGTGCATCGTCGCTCATCGTGCTGAATGCTGCTGTAGCAGAGGCTCTGCAGAACTTCAAGTGTCGTGTGGATGCGCTCATCGCCAAGGGCGAGGATAAGACTTCAGCTATCATCGATGTTGTGCGCGAGGATATCAAGACTTGTAAACCTATCCGCTTTGACGGCAATGGCTATAGCGATGAGTGGAAAGAAGAAGCACAGAAGCGTGGCTTGGACTGCGAGGCTTCTTGCCCTGTTGTTTTCGACCGCTATCTCGATAAAGACAGCATCGATATGTTTGCCAAGACTAATGTGATGAGCGAAAGCGAGCTGAAGGCACGCAATGAGGTGAAATGGGAAATCTACACCAAGAAGATTCAGATAGAGGCGCGCGTGATGGGCGACTTGACCATGAATCACATCATACCTGTAGCTACTCACTATCAGAGCCGTCTGGCCAAGAATGTGGAAGGCATGATTAATATCTTTGGTGGCGAGGAAGGACAGAAACTCACTGCTCGCAACGTGAAGATTATCCGCGAGATCGCTGAGCGTACACAGGTTATCGAGACAGGTGTTGAGGCGCTGGTTAATGCTCGTAAGGTAGCCAACAAGATAGAGAGCGAGCGCGAGAAAGCCGTGGCTTACCACGACACTGTGGCGCCCAAGATGGAGGAGATACGTTATCAGATTGATAAGCTCGAACTTCTCGTGGCAGACGAACTTTGGACATTGCCTAAGTATCGTGAACTGTTGTTCATCAGATAATCGGTTGGCTATATAATATAATAAGGTATGGTTCGCATCTCGAGATGCGGACCATTTTTTTTGCACGAAACACCCATTAAAAATGAAAGTACTTTCAAGTGCCAATGAAAGTACTTTCGTTGGCTGTTGAAAGTACTTTCGATGACCATCGCAAGTATGTTCATTTTTTTAGGAGTTGTTTTCTTTGTTTTTACGGGTGTTTTCTTCTGTGGTTTAACGATTTTAGTTGACCACTTTACGCTTTATTGATAATACGAGTTGACTCAGTTATTACTTATTTATAATTCACGTTGACTCTCTTAATTTTTAGTCATATTATAGTTGACTACTTGTATAGATATTGAATTTTTCGAATTAAACGTCAATCCCTGATGTAGGGAAAATGATGAGTTAAATTTAAAATTAAGTTAAATATTCGTAAAAATAGAGCTGCACAATTTATAACTCACACATATTAAAATAAAAATGTGTAATTTTGCAGTCCGATTATTTGCGGGGATACACTTAGAGTCCCCAGGATAGCGTGTGTTAATAGCAATCTCCTGTGGCCGGGAATTGTGGTTAGTGAATCACCTATCTAAAAGTGAGTAAAAAGATTTAAAAACGTTTTTTAGTAGTAATTTAAAAATTAAAATGGACACATTAAGTTTCAAGACTATCTCCGTAAACAAGGAGACAGCTAAGAAAGAGTGGGTTGTAATCGACGCAACAGACCAAGTTGTTGGTCGTCTTTGCTCAAAGGTAGCAAAGTTGCTTCGCGGTAAGTACAAGCCAACTTTCACTCCACACGTAGATTGTGGTGACAACGTAATCATTATCAACGCCGCTAAGGTGGTATTCTCTGGCAAGAAGGAGACTGATAAGGTTTACACACGTTACACTGGTTATCCTGGTGGTCAGCGCTTCAACACTCCTGCTGAGTTGCGTAAGCGTCCTGACGGTATGGACAAGATTCTGCGTCATGCAGTAAAGGGTATGTTGCCAAAGGGCCGTTTGGGTCGTTCTTTGATGGACAACCTCTTCATTTACGATGGTACAGAGCACAAGCATGAGGCTCAGCAGCCAAAGGCAATTGATATTAACCAGTATAAATAATTTAAGGTAGAATGGAAGTAATTAATGCAATTGGTCGCCGTAAGAGCGCTGTAGCTCGTGTATACCTCACAGAGGGTACAGGTAAGATCACAATCAACAAGAAAGATATTGAGACATATTTCCCATCAGCAATCCTTCGCTATGTAGTGAAGCAGCCATTGCAGTTGCTCGAGGCTGAGGGTAAGTATGATATTAAGGCAAACCTCGACGGTGGTGGTTTCACCGGTCAGAGCCAGGCTCTTCGCCTTGCTATCGCTCGCGCTCTCGTTAAGATCGACGCTGAGGATAAGAAGGCATTGAAGGATGCAGGCTTCATGACACGTGACTCACGTGCTGTAGAGCGTAAGAAGCCAGGTCAGCCAAAGGCTCGTCGTCGCTTCCAGTTCAGCAAGCGTTAATCTTATACATATTTATATATATATACAGATTATATATAGCTGAGCTAAATAGTTTAGTATCTAAATCGGTGAGATTCCATAATCGGGGACTACTCATCGACTGATCTAACATTAGATTTCAAAAGAAAGTAAACAACAATTAAACAAGAAAAGACAATGTCAAGAACAAATTTTGACCAGTTACTTCAGGCAGGTTGCCACTTCGGACACCTCCGTCGCAAGTGGAATCCAGCAATGGCTCCTTACATCTTCATGGAGCGTAACGGTATTCATATTATCGACCTTAACAAGACTGTAGCCAAGGTAGACGAGGCTGCTGAGGTACTTAAGGGAATCGCCAAGTCAGGTAAGAAAATCCTGTTTGTCGCTACTAAAAAACAAGCTAAGGACATCGTAGCCGAGAAGGCTGCCTCTGTCAACATGCCTTACGTTATTGAGCGCTGGCCAGGTGGTATGCTCACTAACTTCCCTACAATCCGTAAGGCTGTAAAGAAAATGGCAAACATCGACAAGTTGATGAACGATGGTACATTCTCTAACCTTTCTAAGCGCGAGTTGCTTCAGGTAAGCCGCCAGCGTGCTAAGTTGGAGAAGAACCTTGGTTCTATCGCTGACCTGACTCGTCTTCCAAGCGCACTCTTCGTTATCGATGTAATGAAGGAGCACATCGCTGTGAAGGAGGCTAACCGTTTGGGTATTCCAGTATTCGGTATCGTAGATACCAACTCTGACCCAAAGAATATCGATTACATCATCCCAGCTAACGACGATGCTAAGGATTCAGTAGAGGTAATCCTCTCTGCTGTTTGCGGTGCTATCGCTGAGGGTCTTGAGGAGCGCAAGGCAGAGAAGGCCGACGAGAAGGCTGCTGCTGAGCAGAAGGATCAGCCTAAGAAGAAGGCTGCTCGCAAGGAAGAGGCTGCTGAGGCTGCTGAGTAATCTGGCAAAAAGCTTTCGTGCTTCTGAGCCATCAAGCTTTGGTGGCTCAGAGCTTCAGAAAACTAATAGAACATTAACTATTTTAATTAAAGAATATTATTATGGCTGTTTCAATTGAAGATATCAAGAAACTTCGCGCTATGACAGGTGCTGGCCTTGCAGACGTAAAGAAGGCACTGACAGAGGCTGAAGGTGATTTCGATAAGGCAAAGGAGTTGCTCCGTGAGCGTGGACTCGCTATCGCTGCAAAGCGTTCTGACCGCGAGACTTCTAACGGTTGCGTTCTCGTTAAGAAGGTTAACGATTTCGCTGCTATCATCGCTCTGAAGTGTGAGACTGACTTCGTAGCTAATGGTGCCGACTTCATCAAGTTGACATCTGACATCCTCGATGCTGCTATCGCTGCCAAGGCTCACACTCTCGACGAGGTGAAGACTTTGAAGGTTGGCGAGTCTGATGCTCAGGCTGCTGTAACACAGCGCTCTGGTATCACAGGCGAGAAGATGGAGCTCGACGGCTACTGTGTTCTCGAGGGTGAGAACATCGAGGTTTACGACCACATGAACAAGCACACTCTGTGTACTATGGTTCAGCTCAACGAGAACAACGAGGAGGCTGGTCACAAGGTAGCTATGCAGGTAGCTGCTATGCGTCCAGTAGCTCTTGACGAGTCTTCTGTTTCTGAGGAGACAAAGAAGACTGAGCTCGAGGTTGCTATCGCTAAGACCAAGGAAGAGCTTGTAGAGAAGGCTGTTAACGCTGCTCTGAAGAAGGCTGGCATCAACCCAGCTCACGTTGACTCTGAGGATCACATCGAGAGCAACACCAAGAAGGGTTGGTTGACTCCTGAGCAGGCTGAAGAGGCTCGCAACATCAAGAAGACTGTAGGTGAGGAGAAGGCTGCTACATTGAACCCAACCATGATCCAGAACATTGCTAATGGTCGTTTGGCTAAGTTCTTCAAGGAGAACTGCCTCGTAGACCAGGAGTTCCAGTTCGGTGACGGTGACAAGCAGACTGTTGCTCAGTACCTCGCTTCTCAGAGCAAGGATCTCAAGATCGTTGCTTACAAGCGCTTCACTCTTGCTGCTGAGTAATATCTGCTCGTCAGATATGCAATGCACAGCATGGCAAGTTTAATTTGACTTATAGTTAAATTAGAATATCAGGGAGTTATGGAGTCAAGGCTTATGCTTTGCTTCTAACTCCCATTTCTTTTTTATACCCAAAACAATGATATGAAGATATTTGCCATTGGCATGAATTATGCCGAACACAATAAATCGCTACATGATACGTTATCTAAACCAGAGAGACCTGTTATTTTCACCAAGGCAGACTCGGCTCTACTCAAGGACGGCAAGCCGTTCTTTATTCCCGACCATTTGGGACGTATCGAGTACGAAACCGAACTGGTGGTTCGTATAAGCCGGTTGGGTAAGACCATTCCACAGCGCTTTGCTCATCGTTATTACGATGCTGTGACTGTCGGTATCGACTTTACGGCTCGCGAGATGCAGAAGCAGTTGCGTGAGGCAGGTCAGCCTTGGGAACTCGCTAAGGGCTTTGATGGTTCGGCGGCCATTGGATCGTGGATCGATGTACAGAAGTTTCGCGACATACAGGCGATACATTTCCACCTTGATATCAACGGCAACACCGTACAGGAAGGTTGTTCCAGCGACATGTTCTACAAGGTGGACGAAATCATCTCTTACATCAGCCAGTACTTCACGCTGAAGACAGGCGATCTGCTCTATACAGGTTGTCCTACAGGCTGTGGACCAGTGCATATTGATGACCATTTAGAGGGTTATCTTGAAGACTGGAAGGTGCTTGATTTTAATTGTAAGTAGACAAGACAAGGCGGGCGGCTTTGGTGCTCACTGGCTGCCCCTTCACTAAGTTTGTTTTCCCACTATGACAAAGAAAAGAGTTTGGATATTATTCGCGTGGATAGCACTGCTGGTTGTTTGCATACCTGCAAAAGCGCAGCAGCGTTTCTTTAACTTGACTGCCGAGGAAGTCAAGGTTGACACCATGTTACCTCATTTCCTCTATTCCATCCCCCTGCCCGAAAACTATCAAGACTCTGTCTATACAGTCACATTGAAATATCCGGAATACCTGGATATGACGATGACTGATGTGGCCAACTACAATCGTATCTCAGGAGCCGCTTTGCCCTCGCAGGTGCTTGTAGATCAATCCATTGCAGTGAGCAGAAGAAAAGGTCATCTGGTGGTTTCGTTCTGTCCTTTAGTTTATCGCAACCATCGTTATCAGATGCTGGTAAGTTTTATGCTCGACATCAAGGCGCAAGCCGTGAAAGGCAGTGTGATGCGTCAACGCAAGAACAATAAGGCTTATGCTCCGGCTGCCGATGTCTATGCCGAACACTCTCTCTTGGCTTCTGGCAGATGGGCCAAGATAAGGGTAAGCTCTTCGGGCATTTATCAACTTACCGAGTCTACCGTCCGACAGGCAGGCTTTTCTAATATTAATAAGGTGAAAATTTATGGCTATGGAGGCAACTTGCAGAATGAGGCTCTCTATGCCAGCGAACTGGCCAAAACCGACGATCTCGTAGAGGTACCGCAGTGCATTGTAGGAGGCAAGCATCTCTTCTACGCCAAGGGACCCGTCAGCTGGTCGTCGAAGACAGCTACCACGCGCACGCGCAATCCTTATTCTGATTACGGCTATTACTTCATCACACAGAGCGATGAAGAACCAGCCTCGCTCGATTCAGCCACTTTTGTTTCATCCTTTTATCCGTCGCCCGACTTTTATCATTCGCTTTATGAGGTAGATGGATTCAGCTGGTATAATGGTGGTAGAAATCTCTTCGACCCTACGCCCATCAGTGTAGGAGGCAGTCAGCAAGTGCTGATAACTAATACCACGGGCAGTCAGAAAGGACGCCTGACAGTCAATGTCTCAGCTGGTGGAACAAATCAAATTCGTATTCAACTCAACGGCAAGGACATAGGTACCTTGAATGTTCCTATTCTGGATTATTGCAAGGCAGGGCAGGTCTCAGGCACTTATCTGCTCGACAATCTGAAAGTCGATGGTGGCAAAGATACGATCACCATTCAGAATGTGAGTGGAGAGATAGCCCGTCTCGATTATGTGTCGATGGCTTGGGAAAATCCGATTCCGTTGCCCAAGTTGTCGGGTAGCCATCCTGCAGCAACCTATGTGAAAAATATAGCTAACCAGGACCTCCATGCCGATGGACTGGCCGATTTGGTTATTATCATTCCTGCCTCAAGGGCACTACTCAAGCAGGCACAGCGCCTTAAAGAATTTCATGAGAGTCATGATGGTATGCGTGTCAACATCGTGGCTGCCGACCAATTGTACAATGAGTTTGCAAGCGGCACGCCCGATGCAAATGCTTATCGACGCTATCTGCGTATGTTGCAAGATAGAGCAGAGACAGAGGCTGATATGCCTAAGTATCTGTTGCTCTTCGGTGATTGTGTGTGGGATAATCGTATGCGCACATCAGACTGTAAGCGTCTCAACCCCGATGACTATCTCTTGGCTTATGAGAGTGAGAACTCCTTCAGCGAAACAACCTGCTATGTCAGCGACAGTTGGATGGGCATCCTCTCTGAAGGTGCAGGATCAGACCCCCGTCGACAGTTGCAAGATGTGGGTGTGGGCCGTTTCCCTGTTACCACACAGGAAGAAGCTAAGATTATGGTCGACAAGACCATCAACTATGCTAAGAATCAGAATGGTGGAGCATGGCAAAACACTCTGATGTTTATGGGCGATGATGGTAACGACAATATACACATGAAGGATGTGGATTATGTGGCCAACAGTGTGAGTAGTACTTATCCCGACTTTCTCGTCAAGAAGGTGATGTGGGATGCTTATACTCGCGAAAGTTCTGCCACAGGAAACACTTATCCTGAGGTGAGCCGCATCATCCGTCAGCAACAAGCCAATGGTGCGTTGGTGATGGACTATGGCGGGCATGGTAATGCCACACTCATCTCGCATGAGTCGGTACTTTCGTTAAGCGATTTTGGTGAATCGCGTACTTCTAATCTTCCTTTATGGGTGACGGCTGCTTGTGACATCATGGCTTTTGATGGTGTGACATCGACCATTGGTGAGGCTGCTGTGCTCAATGAGAAAGGTGGAGCGGTAGCTTTCTATGGCACCACACGAACTGTCTTTACCTCTGCCAATAAGTATATCAACCATGCCTTTATGAAGCGTGTGCTCTCTCTTCAGGATGGCAAACCGATCACCTTAGGCGAGGCGCATCGACTGGCGCAGAACGACGTGATGTTGGGTACAAATAGATATCCCACTCCCACACCATCTGATCCTAACAAGACGACTGCTGAGAAGGATAATACCGAAAATCACTTGCAGTATGCTTTGCTGGGCGATCCTGCTTTGTCTCTCAACCTACCCACAGCGCAAGTTGTTGTTGACGAGATAGATGGCGTGGCTATAGGCTCAGGCACAATGGCCACGATGAAGGCTGGCGCAGTGGTAAAAGTGAAAGGTCATGTAGAGGGCGTTGATACTTTTAATGGCGTGGTGACAGCTACTGTGCGCGACACCCAGGAAGAAATAACCTGTAAGTTGAACGATACAAGCAAGAATGGAGCGGAAACGCCGTTCGTCTTCGTAGACCGTACAAAGACTCTCTATCATGGTTCGGACAGTATTCGCAATGGTCAGTTCGAGTTGACGTTTGCTGTGCCAAAGGATATTAATTATGCGGATGCTCAAGGCATGATTAATCTCTATGCACTGAATGTAGACAAGACACTAAGAGCCCATGGTAGCTGTGACCAGTTTATCGTGGGTGGAAGCATTGAGGCGCAAAACGACTCTGTGGGGCCTTCTATCTATTGTTATCTCAACTCGCCATCGTTTGTTGATGGTGGATGTGTGAATAGTACCCCATTTTTTGTAGCAGAAATCAAGGACAAGGACGGTATTAATGCAGCAGGAAGTGGCATAGGACATGACTTGCAACTCGTTATCGATGGCGACTTGGCTAAGACTTACACGCTCAACAACAATTTCAGCTACGACTTCGGAACTTATACCAGCGGTTCCACCTATTATAGTATACCAGAGTTGGAGGAAGGACCACACAAGTTGCAGTTCCGAGCTTGGGATATTCAGAACAATAGTTCTACCGCTGTACTCCATTTTCAGGTGGTGAAAGGACTGAGCCCACAGCTTTTCAATATTGGTGTTACTAATAATCCTGCTCGTACTCATACCACCTTCGTCATCAGCCACGATCGCACGGAGAGCAATATGGATGTTGTCATCGAACTCTTCGATGCTGCAGGTAGAATGATGTGGCGCCATGCAGAGAGTGGCGTGTCGGCTACAGGTAACTACACGGTGGACTGGGACTTGGTAGATGGCGGTCGTCCTTTGCAGACGGGAGTTTATCTTTATCGTGTGAAAGTGGCGTCGGAAGGTAGTAGCTATGTTTCTAAAACGAAGAAACTCATCGTTATCAGCAATAGATAAGAGCTACAGATAAGAGCAACCGATAAAAAAGAAGCCCTTATTAACAACAAATGTGCTATGTGGCAAAATAAAAACGCTGCCTCTCCGTTTATTTTTAAGCGGTAAAGCATTTTTTGTTTCGAGCAATCGAGTAAAATGTTTCGAACAATCGAGTAACTATATTAAGAGCAACAGATTTATAAACAACAAAGAGATATGAATAAAGCATTCAGAATATTACTGGCTGTACTCCTGGCGCAGTTCTCCCTTCTGGCAGAAGCACAGGAGAAGAAGGATCTTTTCAATCCAGTCAACTATGCAGTTGTTTCGCAGACGATAGCTCCTGACGCACGTGGTGGCGGTATGGGAGATGTAGGTGCTGCCACCGACCCTGATGTCAACTCTCAGTACTGGAATCCAGCTAAGTATCCATTCTGTATCTCACGAGCAGGAGTGGCACTCAACTTCACTCCTTGGCTTCGTTCTTTGGTCAACGATATGAACTTAGCCTATTTGGCAGGTTATTATCGTATCGGTGAGCATAGTGCAGTGTCAAGTTCGTTGAGATATTTCAACTTAGGAAAAGTTTATACCTCCTACGAGGGAGCAGAGAGTGGTGAAGGCACTACCATCAATCCCTACGAGATGTCGCTCGATGTGGCTTACTCGCTGATGCTGAGCGAGAAATTCTCTCTTTCTGCAGGTCTGCGTTGGATTTATTCTGATATGCGTTTTGATGAGCGTGAGGACAATTCGCCTGCTTCTGCCTTTGCAGCCGACATTGCTGCTTATTATCAGAACTATGTGGTTATCGGTCAGCGTGAGTGTCAGTTGGGTATTGGACTTAATATTTCCAACATCGGTAGCAAAATCAAGTTTAGCGGCAATGAATACAGCGAGTTCTTGCCAGCCAATCTTCGTTTGGGTGCTTCGCTGATGATTCCTATCGACGAGTACAATCGTCTTACTATTGCTGCCGATGCTAACAAACTGTTGGTTCCCACCGTACCAAAGCAGGAGGAGGGCGAGGATAATTCAGAGTACGAAGACCGCGTGCATCGCGAGTATAATGATATTTCTGCCATCCGTGGTATCTTCAAGAGCTTTGGTGATGCACCTGGCGGTTTTAAGGAAGAGCTTCAGGAGATTTACTATGGTGTAGGTGCAGAATACACCTATAATGATAAGTTCACCCTTCGTGCTGGTTATCATCATGAGGCAGAGAACAAGGGAAACCGCAAGTACTTTACTGTGGGAGCTGGTTTCAGAATGAGTGTTTTCCAACTCGATGCTGGTTATGTCGTTGCCACTGCCAAGAGCAATCCGCTCGACCAGACTTTGCGTTTCTCACTCACCTTTGATATGGATGGCATCAAAGACTTGTTTAAGAGGAGATAAGAGATATATACAACCTTCAATAGCAAAAATAGAATCATGAATATTCGTGTAGGATTCGGTTATGATGTACACAAGTTGGTGGCAGGTCGTGAACTCTGGCTTGGCGGCATCCAGCTTCCCTATGAGTTGGGACTCTTGGGCCACAGCGATGCTGACGTCTTGATACATGCCATCTGTGATGCACTATTAGGTGCTGCCAATATGCGTGATATCGGTTTTCATTTCCCTGATACTTCGGAAGAGACGCTGAATGTAGATTCCAAGATATTGCTTCGTAAAACCATCGAGCTGATAGGCACCAAAGGTTATGAAGTGGGCAATATCGATGCTACGGTGTGCGCTGAGCGCCCCAAGCTCAATCCGCATGTGCCAGCTATGAAAGCCTGTTTAGCAGAGGTGATGAATACGGATGAGGACAATATATCCATCAAAGCCACTACTACTGAGAAGTTGGGCTTCACAGGACGTATGGAAGGAATCTCTGCTTATGCCACGGTTCTCATAATAAAAGTTTAATGAGTGTTAACTCACACTTAAAATGTGTTGTGTTCGGACACATTTGATTGATATACATCAAATAAACACTAAAAAGCATCATTTTCCTTTCAAAATGTTTGGAAGATAAGTAGAAAATGTTGTATCTTTGCATCGTCAAAAGGTTAATAGATTGTTTAGGTTAGTAGTAATAGATTTAGGTTTTTAGTTATTAGGTTTTAAGGTAGATTGTTTAACAGATAACAAATGGGATCGTGAGATTACCTTTGGATTCGAAAAAATTTAAGTTAAACATAATGATACGCTGCAGCTCGTTGAGAGTTGCAGCGTGTTTTTTTATCATCTCTTTAATGATTTGTTGCGTTAATTGTTTTGTGTTTTCCCTAAATTACATTACCTTTGCACGAGTAAAGATTACTTGTAGCCGTATTCAGGACGGTACCGACAAGTAGTCGTCATCATAACAAGCAAGCGATGCGAATACTCATAGTCAATACAAGCGAGAAGACTGGTGGAGCAGCAGTAGCAGCCAACCGTCTGATGGATGCCCTCAACAACAATGGTGTTAAGGCCAAGATGTTGGTGCGTGACAAGGAAACGGAGTCAATAACCGTAGCCCACATGCCTCGTTCTATTTTTGGACAGTGGCATTTCCTGTGGGAGCGTTGGTGTATCTTCTGGCACATGCACTTTTCCAAGTTGCATCTCTTCGACGTCGATATTGCTAATTCGGGTTACGATATCACGCAGTTGCCTGAGTTCAAGGAAGCAGACGTCATTCATCTGCACTGGATCAATCAAGGAATGCTCTCATTAGGCTCCATCCGCAAGATTCTCAAGAGCGGTAAGCCTTTGGTATGGACCATGCACGATATGTGGCCTGCCACCTCGGTGTGCCATCTCACGATGGGTTGCAATAAGTTTCATGGCGGTTGCTCCAAGTGCAAGTATCTGCCAGCAGGGTGGATGGGCGACTTGGCGGCCAAAGTGTGGCGTCGCAAGCAGCAACTCTACAAGCAGAACAACATTCTCTTTGTTGCCTGTAGCAAGTGGTTGGCTTCTGAGGCTCAGTCGAGCCTGCTCCTTTCTGGTCAGAAGGTAGTGAGCATCCCCAATCCCATAGATTCTCGCATCTATTGTCCTGCCGATCGTTTGGAGGCTCGCACTCGCGCCATTTTGCCTGCCGATAAGCGCATCATCCTGTTTATAGCGCAGCGTGCCACCAATCCCTATAAGGGCATGAATTATCTCATTGAAGCCTGCCAGCAGCTGGCAGACAAATATCCCGAAATGCGTGACAATACCTGTGTTGCCATTTTGGGCGGTCATAGCGAGGAGTTGGAAGGTAAGCTTCCCTTCTCATCGATTTCTTTAGGATATGTGAGTGATGACAGGCGCATTGCCGACATCTATCGTTCGGCCGACGTCTTTGTGTTGCCTTCACTCTCTGAGAATCTCCCCAACACCATCATGGAAGCGATGGCATGCGGTGTGCCCAGTGTGGGCTTTAAGGTGGGCGGTATTCCCGAGATGATAGATCACTGCAAGAATGGCTATGTAGCCAACTATCGTGATGCTGCCGACCTGGCTGCTGGCATCCACTGGGTGCTCTTCGAAGCCGATTCTGCCGAGGTGCGCAACAACTGTCTGCACAAGGTGTCGCTCAGTTATTCGCAGCATGTAGTAGCCCTCAAGTATATTGAAGTTTACAATCAGGCGATGGCCTATAAAAACTACCGTATATGATTAAGTTCACCATCATCACCTGCACCTATCAAGCCGAGCGAGTGTTGCAGCGCACACTCGATAGTGTGAAGAAGCAGTCTTACTGCAACATAGAGCACATCATCATGGATGGCGGTTCCACAGACAAGACCTTGTCCATGATAAGAGCTTATCAGCACAAGATAAGCCGTGGGGAGAATGCCCACGACATCGTGGTAGTGTCGGAACCCGACCGCGGGCTTTATGATGCGATGAACAAGTCGATCGACCGAGCTACGGGCGACTATTTAGTGTTTCTTAATGCTGGCGATGTGTTTCCATCTGCCGAAACATTGGAGTATGTAGCAGGTTGTGTGGGTGAAGGCGAAGTGCTTCCTGGTGTGCTCTATGGCGATACCGACATTGTAGATGCAACAGGGCGCTTTCTGCATCATCGACGTTTGCAGCCACCTGCTCACCTGTCTTGGCGTTCGTTTCGTTGGGGTATGTTGGTTTGCCATCAGTCATTCTATGCCCGTACCGACTTGGCAAAAGGCATCCATTATAATCTCGATTATCGTTTCTCTGCCGATGTAGACTGGTGCATACGTGTGATGAAAGAGTCAGCAAGGCTTCATCTGCCATTGCGCAATGTGGGTGCTGTCATCACTCATTATCTCGATGGAGGTATGTCGGTGCAGAACCATCGTGCTTCTCTTCGCGAGCGCTTCGAGGTGATGCGCACCCATTACGGGCTGCTCGCTACGCTCTTTGTTCATGCCTGGTTTGTGGTTCGTAGTATCTTCAAAAGATAAGAGCTTCCTTTTGTGATTTTATCTCGATAGTAGCTATGAGTGTAATAAGGAATCCATGATTTTCTTTTTATTTTTAGAATAATATGGTTTTTTGAATAGAAAAGGCTCTAAATATGAAAGCGGCTTCGATAGTCAATGAAGCCTATTTCATAGAGCAATGAAAGCGGCTTCGTAAGCAGTTGAAGCCTATTGCATTCTGATAGAAACTATACCCAGATGTTGAGAATTCTTGTTGCCTTCCTCGTCTTGCTCGTCTACATCATGATGGCAGTCCGCAAGAAATCTACGCACGCAGAATCACAATAACCAGCCTTTTTTTGCGTTATAAGTCTAAGAAGACTTAAAGCTACAAAAACAATGAAGAAAACATTCAAGACCTTGACCATCATGACTGTGGTCTGCCTACTCACTGCCACAGTCCATGCCGCAACCCATGTAAAGCCCTGGAGTCATGGTAGACTGATGGTGTCTGCTAACCATCGCTACCTTCAGTTGGAAGATGGTAACCCCTTCTTCCTTCTGGGAGATACAGGCTGGCTTCTCCCTGAGCGTCTCGATCGTTCCGAAGTACAGTATTACCTTCAGAAATGTCGTGCAGCAGGCTTCAACACGGTCTTGGTACAGGTGATGAACGGAACGCCATCCTATAACATCTATGGACAACCCTCGTTGCCTGCAGGCTGGGATATGTCGAAGGCCGACCCCGCAGGCATGTATAGCTATTGGGACCACATGGATTACATCGTCAGCCAGGCCGAACAGAATGGTATCTATATCGGTATGGTGGCCATCTGGGGCTCGCAGGTGAAGGCAGGTAATATCAATGCACGCCAAGCCAAGGCTTATGGCAGTTTTCTTGCCAACCGATACAAGGACTCGCCCAACATCATCTGGGTGATGGGTGGCGACATACAGGGTGATATTCATCCCGAGGTGTGGGAGTCGTTGGCAAGTTCCATCAAGAGCATCGACCACAACCACCTGATGACGTATCATCCCCGTGGACGCTATACGTCTGCCAAATGGTTGAGCAAGGCTCCGTGGATAGACTTCCATGCTTTTCAGAGTGGACATCGCAAGTATGGGCAACGTATGGGCAATAAAGACTATCCCATTCCCGACAATACTGAGGAAGACAACTGGATGTACGTGGACTCAACCTGGGCCTATAAGCCTATGAAGCCCGTGCTCGATGCAGAGCCCAGTTATGAGGATATCCCCAAAGGACTACACGACCCTTGTGAAGAGCGTTGGCAAGACTACGATGTGCGTCGCTATGCCTATTGGAGTGTTTTTGCCGGCTCTTGTGGTCACACCTATGGTCATAACGCCATCATGCAGATGCTGAAGCCTGGTTATCCCACGAGTTATGGCATCAGTGGCTCGGAGAAAACTTGGTATCAGGCTCTTGATGACCCTGGCTTCAATCAGATGAAGCATCTCAAGAACCTGATGCTCACCATGCCTTATTTCGAGCGGGTGCCCGACCAGAGCATCATTGTGGGCAGGAATGGCGAACGCTACAACCGTCTGCTTGCCACCCGTGGCAAGGATTACCTGATGGTGTACAACTACCACTGTGTGCCCATGAAGATAGACCTTCGCAAGGTGTCGGGAGACAAGAAGAATGTGTGGTGGATGGATGCAGCCACAGGAAGCCTCGAATATATAGGCGAGTTTGACAGCCGTGTAGTGACCTTTGCGCCACAGAAGGGAGTTCGAGGCATCAGCGACGGCGTGTTTATTGCCATCGACAGCAGCAAGCATTATCTTGCCAAGGACCAAAAACAGATTGCCAACCAGGGCTTGGCAGGAAAACCGAGAGATCTGAACGAGTAGGTTGCTCTGCCAATACATGTGTTATTTTATCTTTTTTAATCTCTTATCTTTTCCGTTTTCACAAAAATAAGCTATCTTTGCCGCCCAATTATACATAAACATGAAAGTAATGATGGATGAGAAACAGAGATTAAGAGCAGTTTACAAGGTAACAATAGCAGGCAGCATTATCAATGTGCTATTGCTCGTGCTGAAGTTTGCCGCAGGCATCTTGGGACATTCTGCTGCCATGATAGCCGATGCCATCCATTCGCTCACGGACTTTGCCACCGATGTCATCGTGTTGGTGTTTGTCAAACTTGGCAACAAACCTATGGACAGGGATCATGACTACGGTCACGGCAAGTACGAAACCCTCGCCACAGCCATCATCGGCATCTCACTCTTTGCTGTGGGCATGATGATATGTTGGTCGGGGCTTGTCAAAACCTATCACGCCTTCTTAGGCGAAGAGCTACAGCAGCCAGGCATCGTCGCCCTTGTGGCAGCAGTGGCGAGTGTCGCACTCAAGGAGTGGGCTTACCAGTTCACGGTGCGTATAGGGTGCAAATATCATTCAGAGGCAGTGGTGGCCAATGCTTGGCACCATCGCAGTGACGCTCTGTCGAGTATCGGCACGATGATGGGTATTGGCGGTGCCATTCTCTTGGGCAGCCACTGGGCTGTGCTCGACCCTTTGGCAGCTATTGTGGTGAGCATCTTCATTATCAAGGCAGCTTGGTCGTTGGTGATGCAGAGTGTCAAGGAACTTACCGATGCCAGTCTCTCAGATGCAGAAGAAGCCGACATCGTGAAGACTGCTGCCGAGGTGCAGGGAGTTTGCGAGATTCACAATCTGCAAACTCGTCGCATAGGCAACAAGATAGCCATCGAGATGCATGTCCGTATGCCTGGTTCACTCTCGCTCTATGTGGCTCATGAGCGTGCCACGGCCATAGAACAACGACTCAAGCAGAAGTATGGTGCCGATACCCATGTGGGCATTCATCTCGAACCCATCAAGATTAATGGTAGGTATCAGGCGCCAGAATAAACATCTCTCTCCGCCCCCAAGAAAAAAGAAAAGTCTTCAAAACCAGTGCAAACTGGCTTGAAGACTTTTTTTTGGTTTCCACAAAGTGTGTATCGTGCAGAAGGGCTTTACCAACCGAGGTTGACACTGGCACCAGCCATGATCCACAGCCCAGGCTGTTTGATGGCAGCGAGGTCGTAGTAGCGATGGCAAGTGATGTTGTCGGCCTTCACGTAGATGCTATATTTCTTCTCATCCCACACGAGCTTGCAGTCCACCTTGGTATAGGGAGAGTAACCATTCATGCGTTGCTGCCAGCGCACCGCCCATGAAGCAGAAAGTTTTTTCCATATCTGATGATCCAAGCCGAAGACAGCTTTGTGCTTGAGATATTCCAGAGCATAGAGCGACTTGAGAATGTCGGCATCGGTTTTATGATCCTGGTAGATATAGGCATATCCCACCTTGATGCGTGTGATGAAGCAGTTGTGTATGAGCTCTCTCATGTAGATAGTGGCATCGAGGTTATAGCCCATGTTGTTGAGTTTTCCGATATTCATCACGTGATATTTGCTGTCGGCGAGTTCGGTTTCTGAAGTCTGTACCCAGTCTATCATGTTGGTGCCGTGTGCATAGAATCCGCTTATCGTAGCAGCCAACCCCTTCTGTCGGTACTGTGCCCCTATCTTGAAAGTAGAGTTTTTCTCAGGGCTTAGTGTGATGTCGCCTTGTTGCACCACATTACTGATATATAAATCGGTGTAGGTAGGCATACGCAGAGCCTTGTTCCAGGAAGCAAAGAACTTCCAGTTGTCGTTAGGTCTATAGCTCATGTCTACGCCAGGATAGAAACGGAAGTCGTTGTCAAGTCCTGTGTTCTTATTGGCGAGGACACCTGCCGAGAGTGTGAAACCTCCGAAGATGAAGTTGTGCTCCAGCATGATGTTGGTATTGGTTCGCTCACCCTTGCGTGTGTACTGTCGGTCGGTTCCGTGAATGTTCTTATAGTCTTCTTCTGCCAGTGGCTCGCCGAGGGCAGTGGAGTAGATGCGCTCCTTGCTGATATCGAACGCTACGGCAGTCTTACCTAACATCCATGCTATGTTGGCATTTAGTCCGCCTCCATAGACATCCAGGTCGTGGTAGTTTTCGCCCGCTGCAGCCCCCGCTTTGCCGCGTGTCAGCTGATAGTGGTCCTTAAAATTATTGTAATAGAACTGTGGAGCGATTTGCCACGTCTGGTGTGGGTCGTGCAGGTTGAGGTTGATCGATGCCATGGTGTGGTCGGTCTTCTCATACTGGTTGTTGAACTTGGCGCTGTAGAATGTGTTGGCTCCGTAGCTCTGTTGGGCATATCCCACCTGTGCGTTGATATCGAAGCGTTGGTTGTAGCTCAGGTTGACTTGTCCGAAGCCCTGTCCTTTCTCAAAGTCGCTGTTCTCCGTGCCTCCATCCGAGCGCTTGTAGCCACCGCTGGCAGAGTAGGCGTGTGTCCACTTACCTGTGGTGAATGAAGACTGTAGGCGTCCCTGTGTAGCGAAGCTGCCAAACGATCCACCCTCTACGAGTGCTGCCACTCCATCGTTTTGCGCTTTTCGAGTCACGATGTTGATGGCGCCATTGAAGGCTGATGTTCCGAAAATGCGGGAAGCAGCACCTTCGAGCACTTCGATGTGATCGATGTCGGCAAGTGCAACAGGGAAGTCGGAAGCATTGTGACCCGTCTGTGGATTGGAGATGTTGACACCATTCAGGAGAATGGTAATCTGGTCGAAGGTTCCACCGTTGATGGAGATATCCGTCTGTACACCAAAGCTACCGCGCTGACGGACATCCACGCCAGTAGCTAATTTTAAAACGTCGTTGATAGTCTGTGCCGCCGCACGATGAATGTCATCGCGGGTAATGACAGACACAATCTTGGGAGACTGCTCTGCAGTCATCGGAGCACGTGAGCCAGTAACGTTCACCGCATCGAGCTCGTAAGCTTTTCCGCCCTTGTAGAGAGTGGAGTCTACTTTTACGCCCTCAGTGCTGATGCCTTCTGCCTTAGCATGGCTAAGGGTGGCTACGCTGAGTGCACCTACGAGCACCTCTTTTCCCAGAACGGAGAAAAGAGCATAGCCTTTGTTAGAGAAGCGATTGAACTTCAGGCTGTTGTGCTTGTTGAAAATTGATTTGTACATTAAAAAATGAATGTATAAAAAATAATTAAAAAAATAAGCCTTTGGCGGTTTGCCATGGGCTTTCAGGCTGCAAAGGTACTGCAAAAATCTGATTATGCGAAGAAAATGATTTTTTTTTTTCATTTCTGAGTGTAAAGATTTTATCTAAATCGAAGATAATTCCTATAAAAGTCTCGTGTCTATAGTAGGGATGCTGTGCTGGTTGTGGATGATATCGTTGATGGAGATAGTAACCAGTAATTCATGAAACTTTTGTTTTTGTGAGATGTGACTTTAATATATTTTAACTGCTATTTATAGGATGAAGAATACATATTTTATTCAAATGATGCATTTTAAAGAAATAAATCGCTTAACTTTGCACTGGGTTTATTGCTTGAAGGGAGTGATAACTTCTTTAACTTCAATCAACTTCCCTCATAGGGAAAACTTGAATAATTTATATAAAAAAAGAGAAGAGATATGAGAAAGATTGACGTAAAAGAGCTCAACGACAATGTTTTTGAGACGATAGGAAAGGAATGGCTTCTGGTGACGGCAGGAAGCAAGGACAGGATGAATATGATGACAGCCTCTTGGGGCTGCTTGGGATGGTTGTGGAATAAGCCAGTGGCGGTGGTCTTCATCCGTCCAGAACGCTTCACCCATGAACTGATAGAGGAGAACGAATATATGACGCTTTCCTTCTTGGGGCATAGTGAGGAAGCACGCAAGATATACAACTTTTGCGGTACGAAGAGTGGGCGCAATCTTGACAAGGTGCAGGCTACAGGTCTTACACCCGTCAGCTTGGAGAGTGGAAACGTCGCTTATGAGCAGGCACGCCTCACCTTAGAGTGCAGGAAACTCTATAAGGACAGTATGACGGCAGAGAAGTTTATCGACCAAGACTTGTTGCAGTGGTATGGAGCTAAGGGTGGTTTTCACGATGTTTATGTGGTGGAGATTACTCATGCCTATGCTGCTGAATAATGGCTTGGAACCCGTAGCTCGATGGTCCTTATACCCCACGCATAACAAAACTTTTTAAATAACAACAACAATAATAATGGCACAAGAACAAACAGCTGTAAGAGAGCGACAGAGGCAAAGCATCAAGAAGCCCGAGCTCTATCAGATCATTATCAACAATGATGATGTGACACCCATGGACTTCGTTATCGACATCCTGGAGACGGTATTTTTTAAATTGCGCAAAGATGCCGAGACCATTATGCTCAAAGCCCATCGTGAGGGAAGGGCTGTTGTTGGTGTCTATAGCTACGATGTGGCTAAGAGCAAGTTGCAAAGGGCGCAGAGTATTATTCACAAAACCCACTATCCCCTCGAACTTACCATCGAACCAGCATAAAGATTGATTTATGGAAGAACAAAATTTAGGAATGACGAATGCCTTGGGTGTCATGATAGACAGAGCTCTGGGTAAGGTTAATGATTTGAAGCATGAGTTTATTATGCCCGAACATCTATTGCTTGTGATGCTTGAAAACGAAGCGTTGGTGCTCATCATGGAGGCGATGGAAATCGACAGGAAAGGCATGCGTCAGGAACTCATCGGATGGCTTCAGCAGCAGGAGAGTGTGCCTCATCATGTGAATGAAGAACTGATAAATCCTTCTGCGCTCTTCAAGATGCTGTTTAGCACAGTCTGTATGGCTAATATGGCTAACGAGGTGTCTTATAAGTTGAATGTAGACCAGTTTCTGTTGGCTATGGGAAATCTGCCCCATTCGGAGGCGGCATATCTCATCAATAAGTACCTCGGCAACAAGAAGCAAGAAGTGGCGACAAGGCTTCTCGATTATTTTCCCAACGAGCCTAACGACAGCAGAGGCATCATAGACTCGCTGTCTGAGGTGTTTGACGATGATGGGCATGAGGAAGACGACGACATTTACGATGACGACGATTTCTATGGCGATGAGGATGAACACGCAGAAGATGATTGGCAGGGAAGAAAACGACAGATCTCAGACTGGCATCAGCTCGTGACCTGTATCTCAGAAAAGGTGGAACTGCACAATCCACTCATCGGGCGAGAGGAAGAACTCGATCGCACTATACAGGTGCTGTGCCGTGCAGAGAAAAACAATCCACTGCATGTGGGCGAACCTGGCGTGGGAAAGACGGCATTGGTCTACGGACTTGCCAAACTCATCAACGAACATCAGGTGCCTCATCGCCTGATAGGTGCGCGCATCTATGGTATGGACATTGGGCAGATGCTCGCTGGCGCACAGTATCGGGGAGACTTCGAGAAGCGTATCAAGATGGTGATGGATGGAGCCTCTAAGGAGGGAAATGTCATTATCTATATCGACGAGATACATAACATGATGGGAGCTGGACGTGGCTCAGATGGCGGCCCTGATGCTTCTAATATGCTCAAGCAGTATCTGGAGGCAGGTGACATTCGCTTCATCGGTTCTACCACCTATGAGGAGTATAATCGCTATTTGTCGAAGAGCAAGGGCATCGTGCGCCGATTCCAACAAATTGATATCAAGGAGCCTTCTGTCGATGAAGCAATCAAGATTTTGGAAGGCTTGCAGTATAAGTATAATGCCTATCATGGTGTCACCTATCGCAAAGACGCCCTGGAATATGCCGTGCGTGCCAGCGACAAGTATATCAGTAATCGCTTCTTGCCCGATAAGGCCATCGACCTAATGGACGAGGCGGGAGCTTATTTGGAAGTGCATCCTGCTAACCGCAAACGCTCTTATGTCACCAAGGCGATTATTCAGCAGATTCTCACCAAAGTGTGCAAGATAGATGCTGCTGCCATTAAAGACGAGGACACCAATGCACTAAGCTCTCTGCGACAGCGTATGTTGGCTAAAATCTATGGTCAGGATGCAGCTATTGACAAGGTGGTAGAGGCAGTGATGATGGCGAAAGCAGGACTGGTGGAAGATGATAAACCACTGGCTTCGCTCCTCTTCGTGGGACCTACGGGTGTCGGCAAAACGGAAGTGGCACGTGTTCTCGCTCATGAACTTGGCATCCAACTGGTGCGCTTTGATATGTCAGAGTACACCGAGAAGCATGCCGTGGCAAAACTCATAGGTTCGCCTGCTGGCTATGTGGGCTATGAGGACGGCGGACAGCTCACTGATGCCATCCGCAAGACGCCCAACTGTGTGCTTCTGCTCGACGAGATAGAGAAAGCACATAGTGACATCTATAATATCTTGTTACAGGTGATGGACTATGCACGACTGACCGACAACAAGGGACAGAAGGCAGACTTCCGTCATGTGATTCTTATTATGACATCGAATGCTGGAGCTCAGTATGCTTCCCAGGCCAACGTGGGCTTTGCAAGCCATGTGAGCCGTGGACAGGCTATGCTGGCTCAGGTGAAGAAGACTTTCCGTCCTGAGTTTATTAATCGACTATCCGACACGGTGGTGTTCTGCGATATGGATAAGCACATGGCAGAATTGATTCTCGATAAAAAGTTGGCACAGCTCGCTAACAAACTTGCAGCCAAGAATGTTTCTCTTGAACTCACTACCCAAGCTCGCGAACAGCTGCTCAAGTGGGGATTCACCCATGAGTATGGTGCGCGTGAGATGGATCGCGTCATTGGCAACCGTCTCAAACCTGTACTGATGAAGGCCATTCTCTTTGGTAAACTGAAAAAAGGAGGCAAGGCTGTGATCGACTTGAAAGGTAAGGAATTGGTGTTGTAAGGAGATTTGAACTTTTTGGTGACAAAAAATACATAAGCAAACAATGATTTTCAGAATAGACGAAACAACCCCTTTTCCGACTTTCCCCGACCCACGCTATGGGGATGAGGATGGACTCTTTGCCATAGGTGGCGACTTAAGTATCGACAGATTGCTGTTGGCTTACTGTCACGGTATTTTTCCCTGGTATAGTTTTCGTGATCAGCCCGAGATACTGTGGTATTGTCCTATGCAGCGTTTCGTCATCTTTCCCGACGAGATACATGTGAGCCATTCCATGCGCACACTCATCAACAAAGACCAGTACAGCTACAGCATCAATGAGGCGTTCGACGACGTCATCGAACAGTGCAGCAAACTGCGCATCGAGCAGGATGGAGCCTGGCTGGGCGACGATATGATCAAGGCTTATACGGAGCTTCATCGTCAGGGCTTTGCCTCGAGTGTAGAAGTGTGGGACGACGCTACCGATCAGCTCGTGGGCGGAATCTATGGCGTCACCATCGGCCCTGTGTTTATTGGCGAGAGTATGTTCTCCCTCGTTCCCTCAGCCTCCAAGCTGGCGCTCATCTATCTGGCCCGTTTCATGCAGCGTAAGGGAATGAAACTGATAGACTGTCAGCTTGAAACGTCGCATCTCCGCTCCATGGGTGGAAAGTTTATTTCCTATGATGAATATATGAAAATCATAAATGATTAATGTAGGAGCAAGGCGGCGGATTAAATGTAACTACTCCCCATATAGAAAACTTCGTTACTAAAGCATAAACTTGATTAAAAGTTCCGTTCAAAGCCTCTGAACATGTATTCAAAGGCTTTGAACGGATATTCAGAGCCTTTGAACATATATACAAAGCCTTTGAATAGAGATTTATCCCTCTTTTCTGAAAAAAACTTATGACAGCAAGCGATTAGAAGATTGGTGTTCCGATGCAGCCGTTGGGGGCTTGGATGTGGAGTAGGGCGCACACGGTGGCTGCAATGTCGGTCATGAAGTGAGGCTGAGTGGTTGCACCATGCTGTATGTGCCATCCCATGAAGAGGCATGGAATGTGTATGTCGTAAGGATTCCATGCACCATGACTTGTCCCCTTGGGGCTATAGTACTCATAGTGTGCAGGTTTGAGTACGACTTGTACGCCTCCGCTACGTTCACGGTTATAGCCATTGATGGCGCGGAACTTCAATTGTTCAGGGATGCTTTCTGTTGATGTCTTCTCCATGTCGAAAGCATAGTGTACGTCGTGCTCCTTCTTAAGGCGATTTACTACGCTCTGTTTCACTGCAGCATAGTCGATGTTAGCTTCCTCTATAGCTGTAGTATCGAAGAATACCTGATAGTTTTTGATAGACAAGACGAGCTTTTTATCGGTGTTGAATTGCGCTTTCAGCATATCGTTCAGCTTCTCTACCAACCCCTTCTTGTTCCAGATGCCAGCAGGGATTTTTTGGTCTTTCAGGAATGTGGCGTTGTTTACACCGCCATGGTCGGCAGTGAGGAAGGCGAGGTAGTTGCCCTTACCAATGGTCTTGTCGAGATAGTCAAAGAAGTCGGCGAGAGCTTTGTCCAGTCTGAGGTAGCAGTCTTCCGTCTCTATGGCGTTGACTCCCACTTGATGGCCGATATAGTCGGTGCTTGAGCAGCTGATGGTGAGCACGTCTGTATCGCTGTTTCTGCCAAGGTTTTCTCCCTCAATGGCCGCTTTTGCGATGTCGAAAGTCAGGTTGCAACCGAAGGGGGTGCTACGTATAATGCCATATCCCTTCTTTTTATAGATGGCTGGCAGGTCGATAGGGAATTGCGCCTTTACTCCCTCCATAAATTCATTCTCGTAGTTGTTGACATCGGCAGCACTCTGCGTATAGGAGTCTATAGGGTAGAGAGTTTCCCATTTTTGCGAGAGATACTTCTCGGGCAGTTTCTGCTTATTGAATTTGTTGACCCACTCGGGCAACTTATCCATATAGAAAGAACTGGTGATGAAGCGACCTGCCTCGTCGTCAAACCAAAAGGCTCCGTTGGCATGATGGCCTGCAGGAAGTATAGAGGCACGGTCTTTGAGAGCCACACCAATCACCTTTGAGCGATTGTTGGTAGCAAGGCGCAACTCGTCGCCGATGGTTGTCGTCCACATCTTGCGTGGCGACATGAATCCTGCTTTTCCGTTAGAGCCCACTGGCTTCACTGTTTGGTCTTCGGTGCAGTAGACGAATTTACCATTTTCATAGAAACTATTTCCCGCAATGCCATGGATGGAAGGTACGGAGCCTGTCCAGATAGAAGTATGCCCGATGGCTGTCACCGATGGGATGTATGGTATCTGGCAGTTCTCCACGTTGAAGCCTTCGCCGAGCATACGTTTAAAACCTCCTTCTTCGTAGCGTGCATAGTAGCGATAAAGATAGTCCCATCTCATCTGGTCTATCACGATACCCACAACGAGTTTAGGTCTTTCTGGTTGTGCCTGTGCGATGCCGCAGAAGGCGCATAAAATCATAATCAGTCTGAAAATTTTATTCATGTTATAGTTTTTTTTGTTGATGTTGTTCTTTCTTTTGCTGAGATGTAGCTTATCTTATGCAAAGATAACTAAAAAAACTGATTAAACGAAGGTCATGAAATTATATTCGAAAAAAAGGAGGCTTTTTCAAAGAAAATGCGTAATTTTGTTGCATGAAACACATCGAGCACTGAGATGTTAGCTTTTTGCCGCTTCGATGACTACCAACCCCCAAAATCATAACATACTAACCACTAATCAAAATATAAAACAAAATTATGAGAAAATTTCTAACTTCAGCTATTCTCTTTGCCGTGGCGCTTGTGGCACGGGCAGAGGTGAAAATGCCACAAATCTTTGGCGACAACATGGTGTTGCAGCAGCAAACCGACTGTAACCTTTGGGGAACTGCCGATGCTGGCAAGGTGGTAAAGGTCCGTACCTCTTGGGATGGAAGAACCTACAAAGCTCAGGTTGATGCGAAAGGACAATGGCGAGTGGCAGTGCGCACACCACAGGCAGGCGGACCTTACGACATCAAGCTGACCGATGGCAAGACGCTTACCCTGCACGATGTGCTCATCGGAGAGGTGTGGATCTGTTCGGGACAGAGCAACATGGAGATGCCTATGAGAGGATTTATGTCGCAGCCTGTAGAAGGAACTGCCAACGAACTGACGACCTGCAAGGACGACAACCTGCGCCTCTTTACTGTGAAGCGCAATGCACAGTTGCATCCTGTTGACGATGTGGAGGGAAACTGGTCGAAGGCTCAGTCGGAGAGTGTGCGCGAGTTTAGTGCAGCTGCCTATTATTTCGGTAAGTCGCTACGCAAGTCGCTCAATGTGCCTGTAGGGCTGATCCTCACTGCATGGGGTGGAAGTGCGCTGGAGGCTTGGCTTAACGCTGACTGGATGAAGCCCGAATGGATGGCTCGCTTCCCACATCTACATTCGCCCATTACGCAAGAAGATGTCGACAAGAGTAAGCAGCGTTGTCCTACAGCGATGTACAACGGACAGCTGCACCCCATCATCGGCTACACCATGCGTGGCGTTATCTGGTATCAGGGCGAGGACAACTGCAAGCGCTATATGTATTACACCGACCAGATGGAAACCATGATCAACGGCTGGCGCAAGGAGTGGAAGCAAGGCAACTTTCCTTTTTACTATTGCCAGATAGCTCCCTATGAGTATGATAGGAATACAAAGAACACCATCAGTCAACTGCTCCGTGAAAAACAGATGGATACAGAGAAGCGCATCGACAATTGTCGTATGGCGGTGCTGATGGATATAGGTTTGGAATATGGTATCCATCCTCGCAAGAAGGCAGAAGTGGGCAACCGTCTGGCTCTCTTAGCTCTTGCGGGCACTTATGGCATGAAAGGTTTGCCCGACTATGCCACTTATAAAGGTGTAAGCTTCGAGAACGACACTGCTGTCGTTGTCTTCGATCATTGCCGTGCTGGAATCTATTTTGAAAATGGTCCTTCGAGCGATAACTTCGAAGTGGCTGGCGAGGACAAGGTGTTCCACAGAGCAAAGGCGTGGATCAGCCGTAACAAGGTGTATGTTAAGAGCGAGGAAGTGAAGAATCCCGTTGCTGTGCGCTATGCTTGGCGCAACTGGGCTAAGGGCGACCTCTTCCATGATGGTCTGCCCGTCAGTTCGTTTCGCACCGACAACTGGGAAGTAACATCAAGCCACTAAAAAGAAATCAGAATGAAAGGAGGGGGAGCTATCATTTTACTCATTTGCGAAACTTGAGTAAAATATTTATTGGCAGGCAAGAAGCCACGCCCTTTCCAGTGCAATTCTGCTTATAAGCAAGGAGAAAGTTGTTCATAAGCAAGCGACACTGGGGAGGGCAGTGCTTCCAGCCTGCCCATTATCAAACAGCAAAGCTATTGCCTCTTAACTCTTTTATTCTTTCAGATATACTTTCTCGTAAGCCTGCTGCATCTGCTGAAGTGAGAAGTGGGTGAGGGCAAACAGCTTTGCCTTTTCTGCCCAGGCAGCTCTGTCGCCTTGCGGAATGGTGTGGGTAAAGAGGTGCATGTAGGCTTCGATGTCATTGTGCCCTACTTTGAGCGGCCAGTCTGAAGGCAATGTGTCAGACAGGCCCTTGGCATCGTTGATGATAACGGGCGTACCCTCCATGCTCGCTTCGATGGCGAGGAGTGCCAAACCTTCGTGCTCTGAGGGCATGAGCAGATAGTCGAACGAACCGAGGTATGCCGACAGGCCGAAGAGGGGTGGGTGAATAGCGGCATTGGGTGCATCGGTGAGTCTTTGCACCAGCATGTCTTTGAGTCTGCCGTTGCCAAAGATATGGAAGTAATAACGGTCGTCGTCTTTCAAGCGAGTCACGATGTCGGCCAGATGACTGATGCCCTTTTGCTCCTCCATGCGTCCTGCAAAGAGAATATTGATTTTTCCTGTCACGAGGTTAGGATATGTCTTTCGCTCCTGGCAAGGGGCGATACCATTATATATAATAGGTGGCAAGTCATGATAGGCCTTCTCGTAAGCCTCGAGTACTGATGTAGAGATGGCGATATTGGCTTGCAACGACTGCAGCCAAGCTTCCACCTTGCGCCCTGTCTTTTGCAGCCCATGCCATAACGACGTGTTGTGGATGGTGCGCACCACACGACACGAGCGAGTGAGAGTAGGGAAGAGATGGTAGAAGCGATAGGTGGCCCATTCGGGTATCTCGCTGTGGCAGTGTATGACAGAGGGGCGATATTTCAGAAAGAGAAATACAAACCATAGGGGGAACAATAGAGCTGCCAGTTTCTCGAAGAGATAGTGAAACGGTATAGTAGCGATGGGCGAGCGATGGTAGGCGATATGAGCCTCCTTCATCTCGCAGACAAACTGCTTAGTGAATGGTGAGCGTCCTCGGATAACCTCGACGATGTGATATTCGATGTCCGCATTTGGGGATAGGGCGATGTTGAGAGCCACCCTTTCGGCGCCTCCCATGTCGAAGTGGGATATGATATGGAATATTCGTTTCACACGACAAAAATAAGCAAAATGTTTTGAACTTCAAACAAATAATGCTATTTTTGTACTTTAAAAAGAAGAAAATGGCTGAAACATTAAAGGAGAAAACCGCAAAGGGATTGTTTTGGGGAGCTATGAATAGTGGTTCCACACAGGTGCTCAACATTCTGTTTGGCATCTTCCTGGCTCGCTTGCTCTCGCCTGCCGACTATGGTATTATAGGTATTCTTACCATTTTTACGCTTATCGCGGGTAACTTGCAGAGTAGTGGGTTTACACAGGCTTTGGTAAACCTCAAGCAGCCTACCAACCGCGACTATAATTCGGTATTCTGGTTTAATGTCTTGGTGAGCTTGGCCATCTATGTGATGCTCTTCTGTTGCGCTCCGCTGATAGCTACATTCTTTCATCAGCCTTGTCTCACTTGGCTGTCGCGTTTCGTCTTTTTAGCTTTTTTCATCTCCTCTTTCGGCATCGTGCAGAATGCTTATATGACTAAAAACATGATGAATAAAGAAATAGCCATCGTGAGCTTTGCTGCGCTCATCTCGTCTAATGTGGTGGGCGTGAGCCTCGCCTTCTGCGGGATGGCTTACTGGAGCTTGGCTTGGCAGCAGGTTATCTTTATCACGGTGCTCAACTTGGGTAGATATTATTACACAGGGTGGCGCCCACAGCTACATATCGACTTCGGACCTGTGAAGCAAATGTTTGGCTTCAGTGTGAAGCTACTCGTCACTAACATCATCAACACGGTGAGCAGCAACGTGCTGACTTTTATCTTCGGAAGGTTTTACCCTATTGAGGATGTGGGTAACTATTCGCAGGCATACAACTGGAACACAAAGGCCAATTCGTTTATCTCGAATACGGTGGGACAGATAGCCCAACCAGTGCTTGCCTCGGTGAAGGAGGATCGAGATAGGGAGCTACAAGTATTTCGCAAGATGTTGCGATTTACGGCTTTTTTATCCTTCCCACTTATGCTGGGGTTGACGTTGGTTTCTCGTGAGTTTATTCTTATCACCATCAGCGATAAGTGGATAGAGAGTGTGCCACTGCTGCAGATTCTCTGTGTGAGTGGTGCTTTTGTACCTCTGTATACGCTCTATCAGAATTTGGCCATAAGCAATGGACGCTCTGACGTCTATATGTGGTGCAACTTGGGGCAGGTCATCGGTTTGTTGGCCTTGGTGCTGTTGTGTCATGGTTATGGTATTTACTGGATGGTGGTGGCTTACACTGTATTTATGGTGGGTTGGCTTGTGGTGTGGCAAGCGTCAATGCGGCATATTGCTGGTTTGCGCTTTAGGGATGTGTGCCTCGATATCGTGCCCTTTATGCTTTGTGCGACAGCTACGATGGTTGCCACTTATTACCTTACTTTCTGGATGGAGAACATCTATCTGCTTTTGGGGGTAAGGATTGTTTTGGCTTCATCTATTTATTTGATTGTGATGAAGCTTCTTAGAGTCAAAATACTTGATGAATGCCTTGCGTTTGTAGGTAGAAAGATAGGTCGACGCAAGTGATGGTGTGAGTCCACCTCGACTACAGATTGTAGAGTCTGCGGAAGGGAAGATAAAGCCAGTTGACGTGTTTTACCTTCCATCCTCTTCGCAGCAAAGCAATGCAGAGGCGGCAGAGCGGATGACTCACATGATAGGTACAGATGCGGTCTACTTGGCTGAGCGGAATGTGCTGCTCAGCGGCAGTGCGATAGGCGTTGACCATGCCGATGTCGGTGGCTGTGCGATACTTGCCCTTGGGGTCTTGCTGCTGTATGAACGATGCCACGAGTTGGCAAGCCTTGAAGTGCGAGGTGAGGTTTTTCTCTGAGATGTCGTGGGTGTAAGAGGTGATGTTGTCTTTGCGATAATAGTACACGATGTCGTCGATGACATGACGACGAGCAAAGTACATCGCACGCGCTACAACGGCATAGTCTTCACTATAGTCGATGCCCTCGATGCTATAGATGCCGTGTGATTCAAGCAAGGACTTGCGATAGATACGTCCCCAAATGCGGTTTGACGTAATGTTTTGGCAGAGTAGTTTTCTCTGATATTTGTGATGTCTATCACGACAGGCATAATGTAGGGTAGAAACTTTCCCATTCTCCCAGTCGGCAAAGCCTCCATCTACGATGTCGGCTCCTGTTTGTTCGGCAGCTTCGACGAGCAGTCTTACTGAGTCGCGGGGCAGCAAGTCGTCGCTGTCTACGTGCATGACATAGCGTCCCTTGCACGCAGCAAAGGCTGTGTGTCGTGCTCCGCCTAATCCCTTGTTGTGTTCATGCTCTATGAGTCTTATTTGTGTTTGTCGTTCGGGATATTGCCTGATGACTTGCTGCAGTATTTCGACACTTCGATCCTTGGTGCAGTCGTTGACAAACACAAATTCGATATCGCTGTATGACTGCTGGAACAGGGTGTGGGCACACTGCTCTATGTATTTCTCTACACCATAGATGGGTACAAGGATAGATACGATGGGCATGATGGATAATGACATTTAGAGAGAGGATAGTAATTATGCTTGCAACAGATACTGGGCTATGAGCAATCCGTTATAGAAGAGGAGGAACACAGTAAGCATCATGATGATTAAGCGTAGGTGTGAGAGGTAGCGACCACTGAGGTTTCTGAAGAGATAGCCGATAGCGATAGGGATGATGAATGCCCAGTGAGCGGTCATGATGTATACCTCATTGAGACCGAAGCCTAACCCTAAGTGTATGAAGGCGTCTATGGCTACCCAAGTGCCTATCATCCATAGAAATTTTGACTTTCTTCCTACCCACATACCTGCGACAAAGAGTGCCACGATGATGCCTTCCAGTATGTAAGGGAGCATACTCTGATATCTGACGAAGATGGGGCGATGGGTTCCAACATCCTGCAGCAGATGGTCTTTATGCAGAATGAGCGACTCGCCGAATACATTCTCTATCAGCGACTGAGAACGAGACACACTGAGGTCGGCCCACGAGAGAACGCCCTTGTCCTTGATGCGGGTGCCATGAATGTCTTTTTTGCGCTTTTGGTCGGCTTCCACCTGGGCCTTGAACACGCTGTCGCGCTCCATACGAGCTTGCAGGATGCGCTGTCCCTGTTCACGGTGAGGGATGATAAAGGCTTGGTTTTGCCAAATGTTGGCAGCCATGATAAACAGGGTGGGGATGATGATGCCCATCAGTATGTATTTGCAGCGGAAGATATTTTTACCATTAGTAAACAGGGTGGAGAGGAATATCTTGGCGCCATTGGAGAGGGTCACGCCTGCTGTGAAGATAAAGAGGACGGCAGTCTGCCAGGCTGGTGTCTTCTCGTGATAGACCAAGTGTTTGCCTATCACATAGAACGAGAGGATGAGCAAGAATAGAGATATGCCAAAATGGTCGGGTACGAAGACGGCAAGCATGATGTAGGCAAAGGAGAAGAAGAACGCTGACAGCAGGGTGGCGTTAAACTTGTCCAACTGCAGAATCTCTCTGAAGGTGCGTCGCATAAAGACAAACGAATAGGTGGAGATCACCGTCATCACCACTGCTACGATGATGATGGCCATATTCTTGCCTGTGAGCTGCATCTGCCAATAATTAATCAAATAGAACGGATACCAAAGGAAGGGTAAGAGTGGATGGCGGAACTCAGTGTAGTAGGCGTTCCATTTAGATACGGTGAGATAGGTGAAGACGTCGAAGCCCGATATCTGATAGTATCGGGTGAAGAGGCTCCAGTAACCTATGTGGTCGCCTCCCTTGGTGTATGGGGTGAAGTGATAGCACACCATGAGGGTGTTGAGTGCTACGAACAATAGAAGTGCCACGAGTGTGGGCCACTTCTCTTCTTTACTTATCTTGAAAATATGGTTCATGCTTTGTTGCTTAATTGGTTATTCTATTTATGTTTCGAAAGTTTCAGTTCAGGAGTTTTTTCAGGAGTTAAAGGTGTTAAGGAGTTATCGCTCCCTACGGTCGCTGAGGAGTTAAGACATTAGTCTTTTTGCATTGTTTTAAGCTGCAAGACATACGTCTTAACTCCTTTAACTCCTTAACTCCTTTTCTAAGCCAGCATGTACTTAAAAATGAGTGTGCCGTTGTATACAAAGAGGTACATGGTGAGTGCGATAAGCACAGAGCGGCATAGTGTGAGACGACTGCCCTGTAGACGTCGCAGCAGGAAGGCAATGGCAATGGGCACGAAGAACATGTAGTGAGCCGTCATGATGTACACCTCGTTGATGCCGAATCCTAAGCCGATGTGGAGAGCGATATCGAAGAGGAAGAAGAACATAGACAGACAGAAGAAGCGAGAACGGATGCCCGCTACAAAGCCTAAGGCGAAGAGCAAGAGAATGATGCCCTCCACGATGTAGTTGATGGGTGAGTCGTATCTCACAATGACAGGACGGCTGCGTAGCACATCCTCCAACAGATACTGACGGTGTAGCTGTATGCCCTCGCCGAAGAGGTTTTCTACGGCTGTCTCGCTGCGCGATGTCGTGATGTCGGTCCATCTCATAAACTCGCCCTGAGCTATCGGCTTGCCTGTATTCTTGTTCCATATCTGCTTATGGTCGTGCACATATTTCTCGTGTGCCTTCTTGCGGATGATGGCTTTCACGGCAGCTATGGCCTGTGTTGAGTCTTTCACCTGTGCAGTGTCGCAGTATTGCTTGTATATCTGTCGATGGGCTTCAGCACTCTTCTTCATCTTGATTTGGTGGCGTGCCATTTCTTTAGGCCACACGAAGGTGCGATACTCCACACGGGCTACTACCCACATCACGGCGGCAGGCAGAATGACACCTAAGAGCAGGTATTTGGGACGGAAAAACTTCTTGCCGTTGGTAAACAGGGCTGCGAGAAATGTCTTTAGACCATTGTTGAGCGATACGCCTGCTGTGAACACGAAGAGCAGTATGGTTTGCCAGGTGGTGAGTCGGCGCCCCTTCTGCATGTAGATGCCGCTGATGTAGAGCGTCATGAGCAGTAGCATCATCGACATGATGAAATGGTCTGGCACCATGGCAGAGATCATGATGTAGGCAAAGGAGAAATAGAAAGCCGATAGCAACGTGGCATCCCATGTCTTTAGCTTGATAACCTCACGGAAAATGCGAAAGAGGAAAATGAAGGAGTAGAAGGCACAGAATACGAGGATGATGGCCACGATATACTGTACGCAGTTGATGCCTGTGAGGGCGATGAGTGCCCGATTTATCAGATGGGGGATGTACATAAAGAATGCCAATAGTGGATGGCGATATACATTGTACTCGGTGTCCCAACTGGATACGGCAGCATAGGTAAGTGGGTCGAAGCCTGCCACATGAAAGGCTTTGACAAAGAGTTTGTGATAGTTGTCGGTGAGTTGTATGAACTGACTGTTGTACTTGATGATGGTCAGCGCATTGAGTACGGTGAAAAGGAGTAAGGCTACGAGTGCCTGCCATCTCTCTTCACGCTTAATCTTGAATATATTGAAAACTTTTCTCATCTTGTTTTGCGTTTATTTGTTTTTTTTCAAGGAGTTAAAGAAGTTAAGGAGTTATCGCTCCCTATGGTCGCTGAGAAGTTAAGACAATAGTCTTTTTGGCGAAATTTTAAGCTGTAAGACATACGTCTTAACTCCTTTAATTTATCTCCCTGCTTACTTTTTAAGGAAGAATCTCACCAATAGGAAGTTGATAGGGATGCAGATACAGAGTGTCGGCAGCATGGCTATCTGTTTGGTGAGTCCTAAACCGACAAAGAGGTTGAGGCAAATCGTCTGCAACGAGTAGTTGATGATGTGCGAGAAGGTGAATCCTGCTCCTCGCTTGGCATTGGCTTTTACACGGAAGGTGTATTTAGTGCTGGCGATGAAGTTGAAGACGAAACTGACGATATAGGCTATGGTGTTGGCTGTAGTGGCAAGGGCATGATCGTTGTTGCTGAGTTTGGGTAAGGCCCAGGCAAGGCAGGGTATCATGACCAAGTACATGGCATATTGTAAGAGCGTTGCTATCACACCTACGATGCCAAATCTAACTACTTCGCCCAACTTTTCTCGCTTGGCGTCGTCCAAATGCTTGATACTTTGCTGAATCTTCATGTTTTCGTTAATGATTAGCATGCAAAATTAATTATTTTCCTGTTATCTCACAAATGTTTCTGCAACTATTCGCTCTTGGCAACGAACGTGTCATGATTTGTTTTTGCGCTGTTTTACCAAGTAACCTTCATCAGCAAAGGCAAGCATCTGCTTGTCCCCTCGGCTGTCTCCATAAGCCACGATATAGTAATGGGTGCGGTCGAAGGGGACTACGACGGGCTTTGCTTCACCCTTCGTGATGGTGAGCGCCTGGCTGATGCGTCTCACTTTTTCCTCTCCATAACAGTTGGGTGTGCTGAATCGGCCTGTTAAGAGTCCGTGATGGGTTTCTACTTCTGTACCTATCACCTCAAGACCCACAATACCTTGTTGGTCGAAGAAGGGACGAACCCAGTTGTCTATGCTGGCACTCACGATGAAGACTTGCTGGCGTGCTTCGAGTACCTGACGTATGAGGTCTATCATGTGAGGGCGCAAGAGCGACTGACGTGACTTTGCAAACTGTTTGCACAGGCAGTTGAAGGTTTCTATCTGCATGCCTCCAAAGAAATGGGTAAAGATGAGTTGCTTAGCTTTCCAGTTGGGATAAAGGTGTAGCTTCATCAGTACTAAGATAGGGCTGTAGAGCAGAAAGCTCCATAGCAGCTTCCAAGAGCCTGCATGATAGCGGATAATCTCGATGAGCGTGTCGTGCGTGGTGAGCGTTCCATCGAAGTCGAAACAATATATCTTTTCTTTTTCTTCCATATTTTCATGTATCGTATGTTAAAGGAGTTTTTTCTGGAGTTAAGAAGTTAAGGAGTTAAAGGAGTTAAGACAATAGCTTCACTTGCTTATGTTCCTTCCTTGTTCGTTGATTATTGGGCGGGCTTGCACTGGGAGGGTGTGGCATCTTGCCCGCCCAATGTCCACGTAATACCCTTTAATTCCCTCGAAAAAACTTCCCTCAAAGAATATATATAATGACCAAGAAAGAGAGAAGCCATGCCAGGATGATGAACTGTGTGATGTGGTCGTGAAGCATGATTCGGGTGGGGTCGCCACTCTGCTGGTCTACTACTGCTATTTGGATGTAGCGCAACAGACCTACCAGCACAAAGACACTCGTAAGATAGAGATGCTCGGTGTGGAAATGCTCTATCACCTCAGGACTTACAGTGTACATGATGTAGCATACCAATGTGACTGAAGCTGTGATGGTGATGGCCTGATTGATGAAGGTGAGGTTGTAGCGACTTGTGTTCTTGCGTGGTGCCTCGCCCGTCTTCTCCATACGCAATACATCGTCACGACGCTTGGCAAAACTCATAAAGAGCGTAATGAGGAATGTCATGAGTACGATCCACTTGCTCAAAGCGATGTCGGTAGCTACACCTCCTGCTAACAGGCGAAGCACAAAACCGAAGGCTACGATACACACATCGATGATGGCATATTGCTTGAGCTTGGCGCAATAGCAGAGGTTTAGTAACCAATAGAAGAGGATGATGCCCATAGCTTTCCAGGAGTCGAGAGCGGCACTGATGACCACTGCCAAGATGAGCATCAAGATCATGAGGCAATAGGCTCCTTTGACGGATACGGCACCTGAGGCGATAGGACGATGGCATTTGACGGGATGACGTCGGTCGGCCTCTACGTCGAAGATGTCGTTGAAGCAATAGATACTTGATGCTGCGAAGCTATAAGCAAAGAATGTAATGATGCCTGCTAACAAGGCATCGGCATGAAACAAGGCTCCTCCAAAAAATAAGGGCACAAATACAAATCCGTTTTTGATCCACTGTTTGGGGCGGATGAGGCGCATCAGAGCCGCAAAACCTCTTTTTTCGTTCATTCTATAATCTATTTTTTGGGTCATAATGCTCAGTGTTTAATAATCTTAGATAATGATAGAGCTATCCTACTTACTGTCTTGTTTAGCAACCAAGCTGCCGGCAACGTGATAGCTACGCAGACCAGGAAGGTGGGCCAGTAGCCCCAATGGTATCTCTCAATGTAATGGAGCACGAAGTGGATGTGGATGAGATAGGCCTCTAAGCTCAGTGCTCCTACAAAGATGAAGGCTCTGTTTATCCACCCAGGTGTGCGCCTAAAGATGCGGTTGAGCAGCAAGATGCTGGTGATGGTGAGTGGGATGTAGAGCATGCGCTCCAAGAAGAGGGGAAACATACCATGGCGCACCTGCTCGAGGAAGATGCTCGAGGCGAGTGTCATCACGAACATGAGCCATATCATCCAGATGCTGGTGCCATCGAGCGTTTGTCGTTGTCTCACCATCTCACCCATGTTGATGCCGATAAAGAAGATGGGTACGCGGCTCCAGAATATTTCAAGATGGCCTACAGCATGGTGAATGGGAGTGACATACTGTACAAGGATACACCACATAATCATCGTCACTGGTAACCAGCGGTAGATGGGGTGTCGTTTGATGAGTTCCATATAGGTTGGCGCAAAGAGATAGAGCATCATCGTGGCAGGAATATACCAGAAGTTGAGCTCGTCGTGCAACCAGAAGTCCCAGTTGATGGTGATGTCTCCCACCAGGTCGACCCATGCCCAGAGGTTTCCTCCCTGGAAGCGTGGTATGTAGAACAGGCAGGCTATGATGAGCCATGCTGGATAGATGCGCAGATAACGACGCACAAAGAAGTGGCGCACGTCGGGATTCTTTGCCCACGAAAACCATAGGCCTATGCCACTGAGGAAGAGAAACATGTCGACTCCGACGTTGCCCATGCGACGCAGACCGAAGAATGTGTCGTCGCGAGGCAGAGCCACATGGAAGAGGATGATGAAGAGCATGGCTGTTCCCATCAGTTCGCCTCTGAAACGGCTGATGTTTGCGAGTTCTATGTCTTTGATTTTTATCATATTGCTTTATTTCTTCTAAGGGGGCTTAATCCAATGGTCGTTTACTCTCCTTTTTATATATGGATGTGTCGGGGAGATTTTCTTATTTCATCTTGGGGCTGGGAATCTTCTTCATGAGTTCTGAGAAGAGCCATGCCAGGCAAATGCTCGATATGATGTAGAGAAGTAGTCCTGCATACATGTCACCCCAACGGCTGATGGGGATGAATATCTTACGGGTGATGGGATGGCACACAAAGAGGGCTGCTGAGATGTTGCCCATCCAGTCGAGCACTTTATAGGCACCCTGGAGCCATTTCACACCACTCAACACCTTGGCCACCAATACGCAGAACAGGCAGATGAAGAGAGGTACAAAGGTCCAACCCAGCACACTGCCGCTGAGGCTATAGATGAGTGCTCCACAGAAGATGATGCCAAAGGTGTTGGTCACGTTGTTGTGAAAGGTCATAAGAATCTTCTCACCATAGCGGGCGTAGAGTATACCTATACCAAAGGGCAACATGCCACCCATGAAGTTGTAGCGATAGCGATTCATGGCCTCACCATCGGGGGCGAGGCACAGCTGGATGGCTAAGCACGCCACCATGAGTGCTACGGTGAAGGCCCAGTGGCGGCGATAGATGATGAGTCGGTACACGATATAGAGTTGCAACATCAGTCCGAAAAACCAGAAGGGACCAGGCCAGATGATATGGTCGGGGTTAGGTAACACATTGTTGAACATGCCCAACATGGCTATGATATCGAGAGCCTGATAGTGGTGAGGTCCAGGGGTGATATAGTCGAGCATGGTGAAGGCTACAAATCCTACGATCATCATCTTGAAGAGCTTGAGATAGTGATAGCGTATGAAGCGAATGTTTTCACCGATGTTGGGAATGCGGCGCCCTGTGATGCTGATACGCTGTGCTTCTATGCTGAACGCAGGTTTTGATTCATACTTCAGCACCAAGCCATAGGCGCTGAGGAAGAGGAATACGGGCACACCATAATGGCCAAAGAACGATAGCAGGTGCATGGGCAACCAACCGTCGGGGGCTGCCATTATCTGGTGGAGCCAGTCTACGTTGCGCTGTATGTACTGGTATTCGTTCTCCTTGACGATGGGGCCTAACCAGTGACAGTAGTTGTGCAGGAAGATGCCTATGATGGCAAGTCCTCTTAGTGCATTGCACTCTGTGCGGCTTAATGTGGGTGTACTCATATTCTTATTTCCCTTTCTTTTCTTGTCTTATTTTTTTCGTCTTCTTAATGATTCTTGCTTATCTTCTTGATAGTTGTCTTTTTATTCTTCTTTGGGGCCTTCTTGTTCGCTTTCTCATTCTACTTTTCCTTTTCCTCCTCCTTCTTTTGGCTCTTTATCTTCTCCAGATGAGCGTCTCTCAGTTTGTCGTAGTCGGCAGAGTTTTTCAGGATGCGTGGTCGCATCTCGTTGTACTCGGGGCTGAGAATATTGTATTTGGCTTGATAGGTAGGCGTTTCGATACCTGCAAGATAGAGAAGTAGATGGGGCAGAGCATCGGTCATGTAGCGTCTGTCTTTGGCTTTACGTATCTGCTTGTATATATCACGATGCTTGCGGATATACTTGCGTGAGCAATATATCCAGAATGGAATCTCGAACTCATAGTGTGCCAGAGGCCAGTCGATGGCAGCAGAATGGTTGCGACAGATGAAGCCACGATCGTCTTCATAACATTCCTCTCCGTGGTCGGGCATATAGATGACTATAGCGTCTTCCTTCTCAAAACGGCGCACGATTTGTGCCACGATGGAGTCGTTGTAGAGGGTAGCGTTATCGTAGTGGCTTAGTATCTTGCGCTGTTTGGCATTAAGCTCGGGGCGCTTGTCCTCGTAGTTTCCTGCCCAGAACTGGGTTTGTTCCTTGCGATAGCGCGATTTATAGTCTACGTGCTGCCCCATGAGGTGGAAGATGATGAGGTTGTGCTCACCTTGTTTTTGTTTCAGATGGTTGTCGTAGTCGTCGAGCAGACCATCGTCGAGTGGGTGCAGTTCGGTGTTGCGATAGTCGAACTGTAGTTGGCTCAGTTCGGGATTGTTGAGGAAGAAACCGCCACTGAAGTCATAAACAGCCTCCTTTGCCTGTGGCAGAAACTCGTTGGTGATAAAGGTAACCTGATAGCCTGCTTTACGAAACAGCTCGGGGAAGAGCGGATAGTCGCACCATTCGCCTTTCTCGCCTATGACGTGTGTCGAGAATACATTTTTGAATACGAAACTGGTGAGATTCCAGCATGTTACGACATCGGTAAACTTGGTGAGCTTGCCCGACTTTTCGAGTGCTGTTTGGCGTGGCGTAGTCTTCATGAAGTAGCCATACTGCTGGGAGTGGTGCTTGCCGTAGCTCTCACCGATGATGAGCACGATGTTAGAAGAGCGATAGCTGCAAGTGTCTACCTGTACGTCTTTAGCGGCATGGATGAGCTGTGTAATCTGCTTGGCTGCCAATTTGTTGGCGTAGATGCTGAAAACCAGTCGGTTGATGGGTATATAGAGGTTGGCGTGCTTCTTGTTGGTGAGCTCGTGCTCTACTTCGCCAATGTTGTTGCCACTGAAGAGTTTGAAGGTGGCCATCTTGTTGTGCCAAGAGGTGCAGGCTCCTGTGATGAAGATGACAATACCTATGGTGGTAAGCACATAGGGGAAGGCTTGGGTAACTTGTGTCACCCATTTTCTTTTCTTTCTGAGAGCCAGCAACTCGATGTAAGTAATGGCAAAGCCCATGGCCTTGATGATGGATTTTCGGAACACTGCCACAAAAGCCTGCACGAGTATGAGCAAGAGAATCCATCCCACATTGCTGAAGATGACGGTAGGTGAGAGACAGGCAGAGATAAAGTTGCTTGCCTCGTCTGGATTGGTCTCGCCTACGAGCATCAGCATCGAGGGGTTGAGTGTGGAGCCGAAGTTGACGAAGCAGTAGGTGTCTGCCAGTGCTGTGACATATAATATAATATACAGAATGCTTCTTCCCCAGAAGCGTATTTTCTTCTTCTTGGGCAGAAGCATCAGTAGGGTACATACCACATATACGTCGACAAACAATTCGAGTGCTAAGTTGTCGTATACCACTCCCCAGCGAGGAGTTGTCGCGATGGCACAGATGATGCCGAGGAGATACATGAATATAAAGAAGTTGGCATTGCCTCGGATAGGAGCAAAGGCTAACCTCAGGTATCTTTTGATATTTGTTTTCCAGCTCATTTCTTGTTGCTCTTGTTAGGGGTGTAGGTTGGAGTAGGATTGCGTTACCAGCAGTTCTATGTTTTCGGGCACCATCCCATGTATACTCTTCCCCTCCTTGATGCGCTTGCGTATCTCTGTACTACTGATGTTGAGTAAGGGCGTGTCTACGATGGTGACGCCAGTAGGCACAGTGCCTATATCGCTTCCCTGTCGTGGGTAGACGACGATGGGGTAGTGGCTCATGATGTCTTCGTGGTGATACCATTTGTCGAAAGCGCTCCAGTTATCGCCACCTATGAGGAGGGTAAAGTCGATGTCAGCGAAGTCGCGGCTCAGTGCCTGTAGCGTGTGCCAGGTGTAAGAGGGCTTGGGAAGCCTGAACTCAAAGTCGCAGGCTTTAAGCTTGGGCTCGTCTTTTAATGCGTGCTGTACGATGGCCAGCCTCTGTTTATCGTCGAGAAGGTCAGTAGCAGCTTTCTTGAAGGGGTTCATGGGCGAAACCATCAGCCACACTTCATCGAGCCCTGCTTGTTGGCAGAGGCTCTTGGCCAGTGCTATGTGCCCAGTGTGGATGGGATTGAAACTTCCACCGAATATGCCTACTTTCTTCTTTTGCATCTTTAGATTTCTTATCATTTGGCTTTTTCGACTCTTTGCCTTCTTACTTTAACGAAGAAGAAGCCCGCCTTTATTTTTTGTTTAGAAAATCGGTTACGAGTTGGTAGACTTCTTGTTCGGCTTTCTCCAAGTTATCGTTCACCACGATGTGGTCAAATTGTGGAGCGAATGTCAACTCATAATTAGCTTTTGCCAAACGCTGCTCGATAACTTCGGGAGCATCTGTGCCACGGCCGTTGAGGCGACGACGCAATTCTTCTACCGATGGGGGCTGTACGAAGATGCTGAGGGCTCGTTCGCCATAAAACTTCTTGATGTTTACGCCACCCTTTACGTCGACATCGAAGACTACGGAGTCGCCAGCCTCGAGCTGGTTTTCTACTTGCGACTTCAGGGTACCGTAGTAACGGTCTTGGTACACTTCTTCATATTCCAAAAAATCGCCAGCCTCTATCTTGGTTTTGAATTCCTCTGGAGTGAGGAAGAAATATTCCACGCCGTTTTGCTCGGTGCCTCGTGGAGCACGAGAGGTACAACTGATGGAGAAAGCCAACCTCAGTTCGGGGTGCTCCTTCATAAGCCAGTTTACGATGGTACTCTTGCCGCTACCCGATGGGGCGCTGAAAATCAACAATCCGTTTTTCATTGTCTGTATAATTCTGTTTTTAATCCGTATATACCTTTTATAATCGTTTTAATGCCGCAAAGGTACAAAAAGTAATTAAAACTGCCAAAAAAACAAAGAGGGTTTTGGCAGACTTCGTTTGTATATTATTCTGGTTGTGTGTGATTGTGCTTCTTGAGAGGAAATAGCAGAGTGGAAGGATGTGTCAATTCCTTCCTCTCATTGCTGTGTTTTCGTGTAAAAAAATAGGTAAAAAAAAAAGAGCTGTCACTCGAATGTGGCAACTCTTTAGTCTTTATAGTGCATTGAGTACTTGCTCCTTGATTTGTTCCAATTCGTCCTTCATCTTCACCACGATGTTCTGCATCTCAGCCTGGTTGCTCTTCGAACCAGTGGTGTTGATTTCTCGTCCCATCTCTTGCGCGATGAAGCCTAACTTCTTACCCACACCATGTCCTTCCTCGTTCATGGTCTCGCGGAAGTATTTGAGGTGATTGCTGAGTCGTTGCTTCTCCTCGCTGATGTCGAGTTTCTCTATATAATAGATGAGTTCCTGCTCCAAACGATTCTTGTCGTAGTCGACGTTAGGAATCTGTTGCAAACCGTTGATGATGTTGGTTTTTATCTTCTCTACACGTGTCTTCTCGTAAGGTTCGATACTGGTGAGTAAAGCCTGTATGTTATCCACCTTCTCGGTAAATTTCTTCTGCAGTGCAGCACCTTCTTGACGGCGGAAGGCGATGAGGTGATTTACAGCCTCTTCGATGGCTTTGCGAGCAGCATTCCATTCCTCTTCGGCGAGTTCCTCTATGTCGGTCTTGGCGGTAACGTCAGGCATACGCAGTAGGGTGGCGTACCAGTCGGTAGGCTCAGGAATGCCTGTCTGTTCCGAAATCTTCTTAATCTGCTGGTAGTAGTTCTCTACCAGAGCCATGTTGATGGGAGTGGCATCAGCAACGACGTCCTTTTCTATCCAGATAGAGAAATCAATCTTTCCTCTTTCCAGATTCTTTGCGATGAACTGTCGTATCTCCATTTCCTTCTCTCGGTAGAGCGGAGCGATACGTGTAGAGAGGTCGAGAGTCTTGCTGTTCAGTGACTTAACCTCTACATTGATTTTCTTTTCTTTGTAGGCAACGGTGGCTTTTCCGAAGCCTGTCATTGACTGTATCATATAATCTTCACGTTAAATTTCTGCAAAAGTACAAAAAAATGCGAGAAAAAGCGTAAATTTGCACTTTATTTAAGAATATATTTATTTTTATGTCTTGTATTTTAAGCATTGAGACGAGTACCGACGTGTGCTCGGTGGCAATTAGTGATAATGGAGTCGTGATTTTCAACAAGGAAGATCACAGCGGTCCCAACCATGCAGTGAAGTTGGGTGTGTTCGTTGACGAGGCTATCAGTTACATTGATTCCCGTAATATTCCCCTCGAGGCTGTAGCAGTCAGTTGTGGCCCTGGTTCTTACACCGGGCTCCGCATTGGTGTGAGCATGGCTAAGGGCCTTTGCTATGGTCGTGGTGCGAAGCTCATCGCTATCCCTACGCTCGAACTGTTGGCTGTTCCTGTACTCTTGGGCGAGCATCCTGCAGAGGAAGATGCGCTCATCGTGCCCATGCTCGACGCCCGTCGCATGGAAGTCTATGCACAGGTGTTCGATCGAGCCCTCCATGAGGTGCGCCCCATCCAGGCCGACATCGTTGATGCCGATACTTATAAAGAGTATCTCGAGCGTGGAGCAGTTTATTTCTTTGGCAATGGTGCGGCAAAGTGCATGGAGGTTATCAATCATCCTAACGCCCATCTCGTGAAGGGCATCGAACCTCTTGCCAAGAACATGGCGCCTTTGGCAGAGAAGCGTTTTGTGGAGGGCAAGTTTGAAGATGTGGCTTACTACGTGCCTTTCTATCTGAAGGACTTTGTGGCTAAGATGCCCAAAAAACTGATTTGATATTTTTACCCTACAATATTTTTACATATAGATATTCATGGAGATAGACGGATTAGACTATAACACCCAGCGGGAGCAGATTGTGCTTCCCGAATATGGGCGAGAGATACAGCAGATGGTCGATTATGCAGTAAGTATTCCCGATCGCGAGGAACGTCTGCGTTGTGCCAAGACCATCGTTGCCATCATGGACCGCATGTTGCCTGAGAGCAAAAATGCCGAGGGCCATGAGCGCAAACTTTGGGATCAGCTCGCTATTATGAGCCATTTTAAGCTCGATATCGACTATCCTTTTGATGTTACCGATGCTGTCCAGATGGCCAAGAAGCCTGAGCCAATGCCCTATCCGATGAAGAAGATTCCAGTGCGTCACTATGGCACCATGCTCTTTGATATCTTCGAAAAGCTTAAGATGATGGAGCCTGGTGCAGAGCGCGACGAGTTGGTGAAGCTGACCGCCAATCAGATGCATCGTAACCTGGTGCTGTGGAACCATGGCTCCAGTGATGGTGAGAAGGTGGCCAGCGACTTGGCCCGCTTCACCGATGGTAAGATACAGCTCGACTTGGACACCTTCAAGTTTGAGAAGGTGGTAGACCGTGAGCCATCTCAAGGACGCAATGGCAAGAAAAAGAACAAGTAAAATAATCCCCTTATTTTTTATCATAACCCACAGAGAGTAGTCTATGGAGTCATTCATCATAGAGGGCGGACATCCCCTCGCAGGAACCATTACCCCACAGGGTGCCAAAAATGAGGCACTCGAAGTAATCTGCACCACCATCCTTACCGACGAACCCGTGCGCATCAAGAATGTGCCCGATATCCTCGACGTGAACAACCTCATCAAGTTGCTCAGAGAGATAGGTGTGAAAGTAACTCAGAATAGTCGCAACGACTATACCTTTCAGAGTGATGAGCTGAATCTCGACTACCTCGATAGTCTGGAGTTTGTCAAGAAATGCTCCTCACTTCGTGGTAGCGTGCTGATGATAGGTCCGCTGTTGGGACGTTGCGGTAAGGCCACCATAGCCAAACCAGGTGGCGACAAGATAGGCCGTCGTCGCCTCGACACCCATTTCTTGGGCTTTAAATACTTGGGAGCTAAGTTCGTACACGACGACGAGCGTAATGTTTATCAGATAGAAGCCAAGAAACTGAAGGGCTGCTATATGTTGCTCGACGAGGCTTCTGTTACTGGTACAGCCAATATCATCATGGCCTCTGTTCTGGCAGAGGGAACTACCACGATATACAATGCAGCTTGTGAGCCTTATATACAGCAGTTGTGCCACTTACTCAATGGCATGGGTGCGCAGATTAGTGGCATCGGTAGTAACCTGCTCACCATCGTGGGTGTGAAGTCTCTCCATGGTGCCGAGCATCGTATTCTCCCCGATATGATAGAGGTAGGCTCGTTCATCGGTATGGCAGCCATGTGTGGCGCTGGTGTCCGCATCAAGAACGTATCTGTGCGCAACCTCGGCATCATCCCTGAGGCATTCCGTAGATTGGGTGTGAAAATCAAGATAGAAGACGACGATCTGTTCATTCCCGAGCAGAAGCACTATGTCATCGATTCCTTCATCGATGGCACCATCATGACCCTTGCCGATGCTCCTTGGCCAGGCCTCACCCCCGACCTCCTGTCTGTTCTCCTCGTGGTGGCAACACAGGCTCGTGGTAGTGTGCTCTTCCATCAGAAAATGTTCGAGAGTCGCCTGTTCTTTGTCGATAAGCTCATCGACATGGGAGCACAGATTATTCTTTGCGACCCTCATCGTGCTGTTGTGGTAGGTCACGACCACAAGATACGTCTTCGCGCAGGCAGAATGAGTAGTCCTGATATTCGTGCTGGTATAGCCCTTCTCATAGCAGCTATGAGTGCTAACGGCACCAGCCGCATAGAGAATATCGCCCAGATAGATCGTGGCTACGAGGATATAGAGTACCGACTCAACCAGCTTGGCGCTAAGATTTCGCGTGTTACGGATTAATGTTTAGTGAATCATGATAAGACGAGACGACGTATATAAGATAGGTAAGTTGGGTAAGCCCCATGGTGTGAAAGGAGAAATCACCTTTGCCATTACCGACGATGTGTTCGACCGCGTAGATGCCGATTATCTGGTATTAGATATTGATGGCATTTTGGTGCCTTTTTATCTCGAAGAATATCGTTTTAAAAACGATGACAACGTGTTGGTTAAGTTTGAAGACATCGACACCCAGGAACAGGTACGAGCTTATACGGGCTGCGAGGTGTACTTTCCGCGCCATCTCTCTGATAGCGACGAGGAGAATATGTCGTGGGCAGAGATCATCGGTTTCCAGCTGGTTGATGCAGTGAGTGGACGTGTTGTTGGAACCATCGACCATGTGGACGATTCTACTCTCAACCTTCTCTTCGAGATAACCTCTCCCGAAGGCGAGGCACTACTTATTCCTGCCAACAACGACCTTATCGAAGAGGTAGATATAGAGAAAAAAATGATAAGAATGGCAATTCCAGAAGGATTGCTGGAACTATAAATTGAGGAGTGAACATGTTTCTGCTCCATCCCTGTAATCATAAAATGCTGAAGTAATGAAGAAACAACAAATATGTATCCTTGGCTCTACGGGAAGTATCGGAACCCAGGCGCTCGACGTCATTGAGCAACATAGCGACCTGTACGAGGTATACTGCCTAACGGCGAATCATCGTGTCAAGGAACTGGCTCAGCAAGCCCATAAGTTCAAACCTGCTGCTGTGGTCATTGCTGACGAGGCACATTATGACGAGTTGAAAGACCTTCTGAGCGATGAGCCAGACATCAAGGTGTATGCGGGTGCTCAGGCTCTTTGCGACATCGTCGAAGCCGACCCTATCGACATGGTACTTGCCGCTATGGTGGGCTTCTCTGGACTCGAACCAACCATTCATGCCATCAAGGCTCGCAAGAAGATATGTCTTGCCAACAAAGAGACCCTCGTGGTGGCTGGTGAGTTGATTTGTGCTTTGGCGCAACAATATCATGCGCCAATCTTGCCTGTAGATAGTGAGCATAGTGCCATCTTCCAGAGTCTTGTGGGAGAGGACGACAATGAGATAGACAAGATATTACTCACCTGTTCAGGCGGACCTTTCCGCCATCACACCATGGAGCAGTTAGCTCAGGTGACAGCAGCCGATGCCCTCCGTCATCCTACCTGGGACATGGGTGCCAAGATCACTATCGACTCGGCTTCGCTGATGAACAAGGGTTTCGAGGTGACTGAGGCCAAATGGCTCTTCGGCGTTCCTGCCGATAAGATAGAAGTGCTCATCCATCCACAGAGTGTGGTGCATAGTGCCGTACAGTTTGCCGATGGAGCAGTGAAGGCTCAGTTGGGTGTGCCCGATATGCGTCTGCCCATACAGTATGCCTTCTCCTTCCCCAAGCGCCTGCCTCTGCAGGGCGACCGTCTCGACTTGTTCAAGACCAAGGACTTGCAGTTCTTTGAGCCCGACTACGAGAAGTTCAAATGTCTGCGCTTGGCTTTCGAGGCTATCAAGAAAGGTGGCAACATGTCGTGCATAGTCAATGCTGCCAACGAGGTGGTCAATGCCGGCTTCCGCCGTGGCGAGTGTGGATTCTTGCAGATGGGTGACATTATAGAGCAGGTAATGGCGAAAGCCACCTTCGACAGTCAGCCCGATCTCGACGTCTATCTGCAGACCGATGCCGAGGCCCGACGCATCGCTGCAGAACTGATGAAGAGTGCGTCATAATATAATGAAGGTGTGACGCTATATATATAATAAGGTGTGCACACTGTCAATCACGAATTATCAATAAAGTTTATCAATCATAATCATGGTGAACGGCGGAAGGAGCCTCACAAAAGTCTCGGTTTTCTGCCTTCACAGTTCAAAGTAAAACAATGGAAATATTCTTGATCAAGGCGCTTCAGCTCATGTTGGCGCTTTCCATATTGGTGTTGCTCCACGAGGGCGGTCACTTTTTCTTCTCCAAGCTCTTCGGAGTTAGGGTAGAGAAGTTCTATCTCTTCTTCGACCCTTGGTTCCATCTCTTCGAGTTCAAGCCCAAGAATTCGGACACTACCTACGGAATGGGTTGGTTGCCATTAGGCGGTTACTGCAAGATTTCTGGTATGATCGACGAGAGTTTCGATACCGAGCAGATGAAACAGCCCGAGCAACCCTGGGAGTTCCGCTCCAAGCCAGCCTGGCAGCGTCTGCTCATCATGATAGGTGGTGTGTTGGTCAACTTCGTGCTGGCGCTCTTCATCTATTCGATGATTCTCTTCCACTGGGGCGACGAGTACGTGGCTACTAAGGATATGAAGCAGGGCATGGCGTTCAACAGCGAGGCCAAGGCTTTGGGTTTCCAGGATCATGACATCCTTGTAGGTACTGAGGAAGGTGCTTTCAAGACCTACGATGGCGACATGTTCCGCGCTCTCTCTACCGCTCACAGAGTCGACATCATCCGCAATGGCAAGCCTATGAGCCTGCAGTTGCCTGGCGACATCAATATGCTGGGCATGTTCAAGGCTACTCCCCGTTTCGTGGAAATCTATCAGCCTCTTCGTATCGACAGTGTGGCTAAGGGTACACCTGCCGCCAAGATAGGTCTTACTCCTGCCGATAAGATTCTGAGCATCAATGGTAAGGCTGTTGAGACTTTCAATGCCTTTACCAATGAGATGGGCCGCATCGACGACCAGCTGGCTGCTGCCACTACTGCCAAGGACAGCGCAGCCATCCTCAATGCCCAGTTGACGGTGCTGAAAGCCAATGGCGACACGCTTACCACATCTGTTCAGCTCGATGCCTCAGCGGGATACACCCGCATGGGATTCGTCAACTACAATATTGTACGCGACTATAAGGTTACTCACATCAAGTATGGATTCTTCGAGAGCTTCCCAGCGGGTATCAAGTATGGCTGGAATGTCTTGTCGGGCTATGTGGGCGACATGAAATATGTCTTCTCTAAAGAGGGAGCCAAGAGCTTGGGAGGCTTTGGTGCTTTGGGAAGTCTCTTCCCACCCATGTGGGACTGGCACGCTTTCTGGTTGATGACTGCCTTCCTGAGCATCATCCTTGCCTTCATGAACATCCTGCCTATCCCAGCACTCGATGGCGGACACGTGTTCTTCCTCCTCTACGAGATGATAACAGGGCGCAAGCCTGGCGACAAGTTCCTTACTTATGCTGAGTATGCGGGCTTTACCATCCTCTTGCTCCTTCTCGTCGTTGCCAACCTCAATGATGTGTTGCGTCTTTTCGGCATCATTTAAGGAATATACTGTAAATTAACTGAGTCCACTTTAAAAAGTACCCTTATGTTTTGATGGTACTTTTTAAAGTGGACTCTTAAATTATAGTGTTGCGGAATTAAGGTTAAACAATTTCTCAATACTCCATACAACAAGATCAGCGCTGTTTTCAAATAAAATCAATTATTTTTGTTCCAGCAATGTCACCTTTCGCCCGTGCCGCTTGTTATATAAATGAACTGGTTCTGCAAGAAGCAACAAACGCACCGCTTCTGCACATAACGACATAACAAACAACAAGTATAACAATTTAAAAACGAAAGAAGAATATGGATAATTTAGTAGAAATCTTGGTTCCGTTAGGAGTAGCAGTAGCCCTCCCGGTATGTATCGTGTCAATCATTTTCAGAAGCGTGATGGCGGCAGACCGCAACCGCAAGGAGATAGTGCTCGCCGCATTGGAGAAGAACCCCAACCTCAACGTAGAAGACCTCTTGAAGGGCATGAAGAAGTCGGAGAAGCTTATCAAGGAGAAGCTGCTCGCCAGACTTGAACGCGGCTGCCTCTGCTGTCTTATGGGCGTGGCGTTCATATTGCTCTACTCCTTCTGTGTAGTGATCAGAACAGATATGCTCCTTATCGTAGGTGCAGCGCTGATACCTATCGGCATCGCCTTCTTCATAAGCTACTTCGTAGGCCGCCGTATGCTCGCCAAGGAGATGGAGGCAGAGCAGCAGAACATGGAGCAAGAGTAATAACGTATGACGAGAGAACAATTCATAGCACTTGTGAAGAATGAGCAGGAGGCGTTGCGAGGCTTCCTGCTCGCCCTCTGCTGCGGCAAGCGCGACGATGCCGACGACATAGCTCAGGAGACGCTGGTGAAGGCCTACCTCTCTTCGTCGGCCTATCGAGACAAGGGCAAGTTTCGCGCGTGGCTGTTCACGATAGCACGCAACACCTTCCTCAACCACAAGGCAAGCAAGCGCACGTTCGACGACATCTCCGCAGCGCGCAGCGTGGCGTCAGCAACGTCAGCCGACTCCGCCTTCCGCCATCAGGAGCTGTACATGGCGCTCGCCACACTCTCGCCCAAGGAGCGCTCTGCAGTGGTGATGTTCTACATGAGCGGCTATTCGGTGAAGGAGATAGCCGACATCACCGACTGCACCATAGATGCCGTGAAGAAGCAACTCTCGCGCGGCAGAGACAACCTTAAAACAATATTGAACGTATGAAGAAAGATAAAGCACTTGAGGAACTCTTCCTCGCAGCCCGACCCACCTTTGACGATGGCGACGCATTCATTGCCAGACTCGAGAAACGCCTTGACGCCGTTGAGTATCTGAAGCAGCACGAAGAAGTCTGCCTCAGACGCTATCGCTATGCCATGCTCGCAGCCTTCGTGCTCGGAGTTATCTTGGGAGGAGGCGTCATAGCCGTTATGCTCGCCATGCCAGCCGAACAGCCACTCTTTTCGTTCGGCGTGGAGAACGCCCTGCTCGTAACGCTCGGACGGTATTCGCGATATGCAGTGCTCGTGCTCGTCTCGGGCCTTGTATGCTTTACGATAGTTAGTATAGTGAACATCGTAGTAGATTTGTTGAGTCTGCGCGACCAAACACGGGGTAATTACTCAGCACCCATATTGTCATGAGTTGTTACGCTAATACAGTGAGTCAACGTGTATTATCAATAAAACTTAAAGTGGTCAACTAAAATCGTTAAACCACAAAGCATAAAGGCCCTTTTCTTGTCTTTACTAATAAGCTCTTCATTTCTTAGATAACGACAGCCATATTTTCTTAAATATACTTTTTCATTTTTTAGATTGATATAGTATTCCACGATACCATCCTCGTAATACTTAAGCAAAGAATCATTGTGTTGATAACTACGATAATATCCCTTTAATCTTACAAACTTAGGTTGTTTACCACTTATCGTGACATCTTGTAATTTTACCTGCCCTAATACCTTTAGCGGTAGAAGCAATAAAACTAAATACAAATATTTCTTAATTTAATAATTGTTGAATTCCGTTGTCGCCTACAAAGTTACAAAAAATACGAATACTTTTTGTAGGTTAACTGTTATATTTATGTTAATTAGACCCACTTTAAAAGTCCGAGCACAATCAATCTGAAGTTCAGAAGTTATAGAAATTAAAGAAGTTATCACTCCCTTCAGTAGTTGTTAGAAGTTATAGCCAATAGTCTTGGAGGAAATGTTTAGTGTTTAAGTCCACAAAAGCTGTTGTCTAAAAGGAAAAGTCGACGCATAAAATAAGATTCATTAAAATAAACTCTCAACGAAATTTTAACACTTAAAATTTTGGATTAGCAGAAAAAATACTTAAATTTGCATTTATAACAGTTATTCTTTAAATTGTTGTATCTATGTTTGTTATCACCGACAAAGGTACAACTTTTTGTGAATCTGTTTTTATTCTTGCTTCATTATTTTGGGGTGGAAAACTTTAATTGATAACATTTTAAAACGATTGGTTATGAAAAGAACTGCATTAAATCGAATGAGTTTTCTCAAGGTAGTGTTTTTGTTTGTGATGATATCATTCGCTGTTTCCGCGAGTGCTCAATCAGGAACGAGATACGTGTGTACAAAATCCGTATATGGAGATGGTACAATTGGTAAGCCGGATGCCTGGGCGGATAAGGTGATGTATTTAGATTTCAGAGGTAACAACCGTTTTGTCATTCATTATAATTGGGGAGATGCAGTCTTTGGCTTACGTTATAATAACAATGGTCAGCTTTCTATGAACAAATGGTAGGAAATCAGTATTGCCTGCCCAATAACCCCGATAGGCAATACGTTTTCTCGGCAGACAGAAAATTACTTAACCTCATACACTATACAAGTAATGGTAATCGCTCAAGAACTGATGTTTACAAGCAACAAACTCAAGCAAACATCGGCAAAATGTACGAATAAAGTAGGAGAAAAGATGTATGAAAAGATGGCTATGCTTCTTTTTGCTTAGCCTTACTTTAGTAATAGGTAAGGCTCAACGAGTGGAATATTATTGCTGGACTAAAACTTATTACAAGGACGGCAATGTTCGAACACAAAGCGGCAATTCTGGTCAATTTGTTACTCGTACAGGAAATGTTTGCTACGATTCCGATAATAAGGGATTTACCGTAGGTAATGGTTCGCTGCGACTTGTCAATAACAGCGGCATGGTATCCAAATATGCTGGACCATGCTATTATGGAGAAGAATGTACATACACATTCTTTGACAGCAAAGGCATTCTGAATATTACCGACTTTGCAGGTAACGTATATGTATATAAACGGGCATCGCCAAATGGTCGCTCTACATGTTCGCTAATAGCAAGCAAACGTGGAACGTCTGGGACATACGTACCTTCGGGTAGTGGTGTGACATCTCCAAGGTCTACGTCAAGAGGCAACTCTCCTAAGACACCTAATGCTCGAAAACGGAAACCATGTACCAAATGTATTGGTAATCCTGGGGTCTGTCCTACATGTCATGGTTCACGATTGTGGCAACCAAGCATAGGATCTAACAAGAAAATAAAATGCCCCAACTGTAGTCATGGAGAATGTTCTCTATGTAGAGGTACAGGTTACTATGGATATTATTAAAACAACTGGTGTGTCATTGGTGCATGGCACACCGTTATTTTCGGTACGCTCGGTATGAGAGCATTGCCTAACAAATCAAATTAGGCTCACTCCATAAGGGGTGAGCCTAATTTGTATAGTAACTGGACTACAGAAAAGTTATCAAGAGTATCTGATAATCTGTCCAGGAGTAAGCTTCTTGTCCTTTTTGTAACCATTGAGGCGGCAAATCTTCTCTACAGTGACGCCACGCTTCTCTGCGATAGAGTTGAGTGTCTCGCCGTATTTAACCTTGTGGTAAAGCTTCTCTCCACTTGTGTTGGCTTCGTATCTGCCGACAGAGCCTCCGTTGACCTCTTCGCGGGTGTAGCCGCCATTACCAACCTTACCACGTACCGAGTTGGCAGCAATGCCTTCGCTCTCGTATGTGTCGCGGTTGAAGTCATAGTAGTCGCCCACTACGTCCTGGTTGCGGAAGTCGAACATCAAGGCTGGGTTCAGGGCTACGCCACAGAGACGAGTCTCAAAGTGGAGGTGTGAACCAGTGCTTCGCCCCGTGTTACCACCGAGTCCTATCACTTCGCCGGCTCTTACATCCTGATTCTCTTCTACGAGTTGTGCAGAAAGGTGACCGTAGATAGTCTCCAGTCCGTTGTTGTGACGAATGACGATGTATTTACCATAACCGCCTCTCTCATATCTTACGATGCGTACTTTTCCAGAGAAGGCTGCGCGTATGGTGTCACCGATATATACTTTGATGTCCATACCCTTGTGGTTACGACCGAACTGTGAACGATAACCGAAGTTACTGGTAACGACACGGCTTGGGGTAGGCATACAGAAATGACGAAGGTCTATACGAAAATGCTCAGGCAGCGATGTTGCCTTGTGAGCATATCTGTTGGAGAAATCTTCGTAGAGTTCGCTGGCTGGGTTCTCTCTCTCTTCCATCTGGCGATAATGAGAGATGGCTAAAGTGTCGAGTGACTTCATGCGATGGTCTACCGGTGCCTGACGTGCCAAAAGGTCTTGGGCCTGAGTGGGCACGGCAGCGAGGGACAATAATACTCCTACAAAGATTTTACTTATCTTGTTTTTTAAACTCATAATTCTAATTAATACTCTTTTAGGTTGGTCGTTCTCACACGCAGAATTAATAAGAATTCTGCACTTCAAGTCGCAAGGCAGAGGGCCTATAATGCGATTTTGTTAAATAGACGTTGCAAATATAACAAAAAAAATCCAAACAGCCTAATGGATTAACAAAAATTATTCGGTCTTTAACATGCTATTAATCATTTGGATAGCCCCTTTATGCAGTTTGTTTATAGGCAAAACGCATAAATATTGCATGAAATATCTTCATTCCTTTTTTAACATTTTTTCTGTTCCTCGTTTTGCCTTTTTTTACTCTTGCTGGATGTTGCTGTCCTTTTGTTATTTATCCATTTTTTAGATATCTGAGTAATGCTACAGCAGGAGAGTGCCCCATGAATATATATTTCTTGACTATCGGACTGGTAAAGCGGTTGCAGTTTACGTATGCGTTATACAAGTCGTCGAGGTTGATGGTAAATTCCTTTCCCGAGCTTTCTCTGATACCAATAATCATCTTCGCTGTGACATGCAGGCGGATGTATCGTATGCCTGTAGCACTTACTATCTCCTTGAGACCGATGAGTTTTTCTCTCATTTCCTCTTTGGTAAGCGAAGCACGTGGCTCTGGTTCGCAGACGAGTGGTTTGCATCCTGGTTTCTTGCGTGGTGTCGCTTGTGGCGTATCGTCGTAGTGGAAGAGACTCCCTTCTATCGGTTGCTGTTTCATTGTTTACTTTTATTTTTTTACCGTCACTTAGCTGATGGCTCCCCAATTGATATTAGTTTTCTTTAGCTCTTGGAGTCGTGACCATAGTGGCGCGTAGAGTGGAAGCTGGCATAGCGGGTCGGCTTCGATGATGGCTTGCGCTTCCTGCCTTGCCAGTTGTACAAGTTGTCCATCCCGTGCTATGTTGGCAATCTTCAGGTCGAAGGCGATACCACTTTGCTGCGTTCCCTCCAGGTCGCCAGGTCCTCTGAGTTTCAAGTCGGCTTCAGCGATGCGGAATCCGTCGTTGGTATCGCACATGATGTCGATGCGTTTTCGGGTATCTTCACTCAGTTTGTAGTTGGTCACCAAGATGCAGTAGCTCTGGTCGCATCCACGCCCTACACGTCCTCTCAGCTGGTGTAGCTGCGACAAGCCGAAGCGCTGAGCATCGAGGATGACCATCACCGATGCATTGGGCACATTGACGCCTACCTCTATGACGGTAGTAGCCACGAGAATCTGCGTCTCACCCTTCACAAACTTTTCCATCTCTTCCTCTTTCTCCGCAGGTTTCATTCTTCCGTGTACCTTGCTGAGACGGTAGTCAGGAAAGGCTTCCTTGAGGGTCTCAAATCCCTCTTCCAAGTTTTTAAGGTCGCTCTTCTCGCTCTCTTTGATGAGAGGGAAAACGATGTATACCTGTCTTCCTAATTCTATTTGTCGTCGTATGCTCTGGTAGAGCGTAGTGAGCTGGGTGTCAAACTTATGCAGAGTTTGGATAGGTTTTCTTCCAGGTGGCAGTTCGTCGATGACACTGACATCAAGGTCGCCATAGATGGTCATGGCGAGGGTTCTTGGTATGGGTGTAGCCGTCATCACCAACACATGTGGTGGATTCTGACTTTTGTTCCATAACTTGGCTCTCTGTTCCACGCCGAAGCGGTGCTGTTCGTCGATGACAGCGATTCCTAAGTGAGCAAACTGCACGGTCTCTTCGATGATGGCATGAGTTCCCACCAATATCTGAACCTCTCCGCACGCCAAGGCGTCGAGAATGGCTTGTCGCTTCTTGCCTTTCACGATGCCCGTGAGCAGTTCCACTCGTATGTCCATGCCTTTCAAAAACTCTCTGATGGTCTGCACGTGCTGTTCTGCCAATATTTCGGTTGGCGCCATCATACAAGCCTGAAATCCATTGTCGAGGGCAATGAGCATGGTCATCAGTGCCACGAGGGTCTTGCCTGAGCCCACATCGCCTTGCAGGAGTCTGTTCATCTGTCTACCGCTACACATATCGGCCCTGATTTCGTGCATCACCCTCTTCTGTGCCTCTGTGAGTGAGAAGGGAAGGTTGTTCTTGTAGAAACTATTAAAGATTTCTCCCACGCGGCTGAACACATATCCCCGATATTTGCGGCGTTGGTCGCTCGCATATCTTAGGATGTTGAGTTGCACGTAGAAGAGTTCTTCAAACTTCAGTCTCACCTGTGCCTTTTGCAACTCCTGGTGAGAGTGAGGGTAGTGTATATGGCGGAATGCTTCGTTGCGCGAAGCGAGGTGCAGTCGTTTGGTGATGAAGTCGGGCAGAGTCTCTGGCAGCTCAGGGATTTTTTCTATCAGCGTCTTCGCTATCTTTTCTATGGCGCGTGATGTAAGTCCCATCTTCTTCATCTTCTCCGTTGTACTATAATAGGGCTGCATGCCCATATCAGATAGTTGTAGCGAGTGGGCATCGTCGATGTCGGGATGGGCAAACTGGAAGCGTCCACCATAGACGGATGGTTTTCCGAAGACGATGTATTCGGTATCGGTCTTGTATGTTTTGTAGATATATTGTGCACCCCGAAACCACACCAGGTCGACCACGCCGAAGCCGTCGGAGAAATGTGCTACCACGCGTTTGTTGCGTTTCCCTGTGTCGAACTCCTCGAAGCTGAGAATCCTTCCCTTTATCTGTACGAAAGGCATCTCAGAGGTCAGCTCGCTGATGTGGAACACCTTGGTGCGGTCTACATATTTATAAGGGTAGTATTCCAGTAAGTCACCATAGGAGCAGATGCCGAGCTCCTTGCTCAGTATCTCTTTCTTCTTAGGACCTACGCCAGGCAGGTACATGATGTCTTGGTCTAAAATACTACTCATTTTTTTAAGTAAAGAGTGAAGAATGAAGAGTGAAGGATTCTCTTGTTCTTATTCTGCTAATAGGGCTTCTGCCACCTTGATGTCGAAGGGGGTTGTAATCTTGATATTCTCGCGGTTGCCTTCCACCATAGCCACCTGGCATCCTAAGCTTTCCACCACTGATGCGTCGTCGGTAAACTGGGCTTTGTAGCTTTGGTTGAATGCCTGTTTGGCTAAGGAGATGTCGAAGGTCTGAGGTGTCTGTACCACCCTGTAGTCGTCGCGCATCACATTCTTGCCGCCACCATGCTGATCGATGTAGCGCAGAGTGTCTGTGACCGCATAGACGGGTATGGCAGCATATTCCTCACGAGCCGTCTCATAGCAGTCGTCAATGACGGTAGTAGACACGAATGGTCGCACACCATCGTGTATGGCCACCACTCCGTCGGTATCATCGGGGATGAGCGCCAACCCATTCTTTGACGACTGGAAGCGGGTATCGCCACCATTGGCTATCTGGTGCTTGATGTCGAAGTGATGCTCCTCGCAGAGCTGATGCCAGTATTCTTGTTGGCTCTCTGGCAACACGAGGATGATGTTGATGTCGGGGTTGTATTCGTAGAAGCGCTCTATGGTGCGCATCAGGATGGGTTTACCTGCAATAGGCAGGAACTGCTTAGGAGTCTCTGAACCCATTCGAAGACCTTTGCCTCCAGCTACGATAATAACGTAATCCATTTTTTTAGTGAAGAGTGAAAAGTGATAAGTGAAGAGTGAAAAATGGAGAGTGAAGAGTTTTACTACTTGCTGCTCATCAGATGTGCGTACATCATGCCCTGCTGTAGTTCTGCTACAGCCTCTTCACCCACGAAGTAGCTCAGTATCTTGTAGGCATAGGGTAGGGTGGCAGCAGGACCTTCGCCTGTTATGACGTTGCCGTCCTCTTGGAAAAGCTGTCCTGTATATTCGGTGTCAGCGCTGAAGTATTGTTCAAACCCAGGATAGCAGGTGGCCTTCTTACCACTGAGGATGCCTGTGCTTGCCAAGACCATGGGGGCAGCACAGATGGCACCAATACGTTTTCCAGCCTTGTGCTGTGCCACGAGTGCCTGTCTTACACCCTCGTGCTCGTTGAGATGGGTGCTTCCTGGCATACCTCCAGGCAGCAAGAGCATGTCGGCATCGCCGAAGTCCTTCACGTCCTCAAAGCGCAGGTCGGCTTTCAGCGTTACGCCATGAGATGTTTCTACCCATTCGCTGCCCGTGATACTCACGGTCTTGATGTCTACACCTCCTCTGCGGAGAATGTCTACAGGCGCCAAACCTTCGATTTCCTCGAAGCCATTGGCAAGAAATTCGTATACTTTAGCCATAATTTTATGTTCTTTTATCTGATTATTCGATTTATATTATTACCTTTGCAAAAGTAAGAATAATAATTGAAACTGCAAAATAAATGACACGACAACCATTGAAATTTGCGATATTTGGCAACGAATATCAGGCTAAGAAGTCTACTTCGATAGAGAAAATTTTAGACTATCTGGTTCTGAAGGATGCCGAGATCTATGTGGAGAATGCCTATTATGAGTTTCTCACCCGCAGCCAGCACATCGATGTGAAGGCGGCAGGAGTGTTCGAAGATTACAACTTCGATGTAGACTATGTCATCTCTATGGGTGGCGATGGTACCTTCCTCAAGGCTGCCAGTCGTGTGGGTGCCAAGGGCACACCCATCATCGGTGTCAATATGGGTCGCTTAGGTTTCTTGGCCGACGTCCTGCCCGGTGAAATAGAGGTAGCCTTAGACAGTCTTTATGCTGGCGAGTGCCAGATAGAAGAGCATACCGTTCTGCAGTTGGAGGCAGAAGGTGGCGTGCTGGCAGGCAATCCGTTTGCACTCAATGATATAGCTGTGCTGAAGCGCGACGATGCTTCGATGATCTCTATCCGCACGCAGGTGGATGGTGAGTTCTTGGTAAACTATCAAGCCGATGGTTTGATAGTGACCACCTCTACAGGCTCTACTGCCTATAACCTGTCTAATGGTGGTCCCATCATCATTCCTCAGAGCAGCAGCCTGTGCCTCACACCAGTAGCTCCTCATAGTCTGAACATTCGTCCTGTGGTCATCAATGATACAGCAGAGATTACCCTCGATGTGGAGAGTCGTAGCCACAACTTCCTTGTAGCTATCGACGGTCGTAGTGAGCGTATGACGGAAGGCACGCGCCTCGTTATTCGTAAGGCTGCACATACCATCAAGATTGTAAAACAGCGCAACCAGCGATACTTCTCTACGCTGAGAGAGAAGTTGATGTGGGGAGCCGATCAGAGAGGGAGATGAATTTAAGTGAAGAGTGAAGAACGAAGAGTGAAGAATTCAAATGCTGAGATGGATGAAGATATTCAAGGTTCCCAAGTTTAAGTATGATGCCAAGACACTTCTCAAGTGGCTTTGGCGTGCTTGGCGTGGCAATCGTCTACAGGCCACGCTCAATGCCGTGGTAGGCTTGCTGTCGGTAGCTGTCAGTTTAGGACAGGTGTGGGCGGTGAAGCATGCCATCGATGTGGCTTCGCATGCCGTGCCAGGCAATATCTACTGGGCTGTGGCACTGATGGGTGGACTGATATTATGCGATTTCGCTCTCAATATCTCCAGCATCTGGATAAGAAACCTGTTGGGCATCAAGGCTCAGAACCGTATGCAGCAGCGCATGCTCGACCGCCTGTTGCGCTCTGAGTGGCAAGGTCGCGAAAGGCTCCATTCGGGCGATGTCCTCAATCGTCTTGAGGGCGATGTGTCGCAAGTGGTAGGTTTCCTCACCGAGACCATACCGAGCACCTTGAGTGTCTTGGCGCTCTTCCTCAGCGCTTTCTTCTATCTCTTCTCCATGGACCGACTCCTATCTGTGGTCATCATCGTCATGATTCCCATCTTCTTGGCTTTCAGCAAGATTTATGTGGGCAAGATGCGATTCCTCACCCGACAGGTGCGCGACTCCGATAGCAAGGTGCAGAGCGTGTTGCAAGAAACCATTCAGCACCGCATGCTCATCAAGACTTTAGAGCGCAACAGTGCCATGGTTGAGCGCCTGGAGAATACTCAGTGCGAGCTACGTTCCAACGTCGTTAGGAAAACTCGGTTCAGCGTGTTTAGCAATCTCGTCCTCAACTTTGGTTTTGCATTAGGTTATTTAGTAGCTTTCCTTTGGGCTGCCGTGCGTATGAGCGCAGGTTCGCTCACCTTTGGAGGTATGACTGCCTTTCTGCAACTTGTCAACAAGATACAAGGTCCGGCACGCAATCTTGCCAAGTTGGTGCCTGCCTTTGTGGGCGTGTTTACAGCTGCCGAACGACTGATGGAGTTGGAGGAGAATCCCTTGGAGGAGCAGGGCGATCCCATCAAGTTGGCTTCTCCTTGCGGCATCCGTCTGCAGAAGGTGAGCTATGCCTATGATGTCAAGAACCCGCAAAAGCTTTCTTCTGACAAAGAGCGAAACATCATTCATCAGCTCGACTACGACTTTGCACCAGGTAGCTGTACTGCCATCTTGGGCGAGACGGGTGCAGGCAAAACCACCCTTGTTCGACTTATCTTGGCTTTGCTTCATCCTCAAGGAGGGCAACTTACAATATATAATAAGGTGGAGAGTCAAGAGTTGTCGCCTCTTCACCGCTGCAATTTCGTTTATGTGCCTCAGGGCAACACGCTGATGAGTGGCACCATCCGCGATAATCTGCGGTTGGGTAAGCTCAATGCTTCAGATGAGGAGATGATGGAGGCTCTGCGTAAGAGTTGTGCCGACTTTGTGGCAGAACTTCCTAATGGTCTGGATACCCTTTGTAGCGAACAGGGTGGAGGACTGAGTGAGGGACAAGCACAGCGCATCGCCATCGCTCGTAGTTTGTTGCGCAACTGCAGCATTATGCTCTTTGATGAGGCTACGAGTGCCCTCGACCCAGAAACAGAGCGCCAACTGTTGCAGAACATCCTGTCTTCTCACGACAAGACCATTATCTTTATCACGCATCGCCCTGCCGTGGTAGACTATTGCGACCAGGTGCTCAGAATAGAGCGCAAAACTGGCCCAAAAAATGAAAGTACTTGCGATGGCTAATGCAAGTACTTTCGTTGGCCATCGCAAGTACTTTCGTTGGTCATCGCAAGTATCTTCGTTTTTTATGTAACTTTGTAATCTATTTATCAACAACATATAATTAATAAGAAACCTATGAACGTTAAACAATTATTTCTACTATCAACTTTATGCTTGACAATGGGTAGTACCACACAGGCTCCTGCACAAGGATTCCTGAACAAGTTGAAGAATAAAGGCGTAAAACTTGTAAAAAAGGCTATGCCCAATCCCGTGAAAGACGTGGTAAAGACGGTGGAGGATACCGAAGGTGCTGCTTCGAGGACCCGAACCCGTGTAGAAAACAAGGTGCGAAACAAAGCGGGCGGCGAAAGCATGCGACGCACAAGAACGCAAGCTGGCAGCACGATGGCTGTCGGCGTGACGCTAAGCCCCAAAAAGAAGGAAATGACGATAAAGCTCTGCCGTGGTCTTGGCCCATCGACATGGTGCGGCCGCAAAAACGCGCGTTCGCCGCTGCCTCCTGCCTGCTCCAAGCAAGACAGCTGGTACAGCTCGCTCCCCTTCATTCACGACATGGACAACGCCAGCCTCGTGGCTGAAGCAAACATG
>UMGV01050176.1_pt1 | contig 71851 bp, 61 predicted proteins | sample 1965361 | NCBI WGS metagenome assembly UMGV01 (sample SAMEA4836081, study PRJEB28245) | human gut metagenome | biome: gut microbiome; material: fecal sample | place: Denmark | collected 2008
AAACATCGCGTCGCCGAAGGAGAAGAAGCGGTAGCGTTCCTGCACGGCGATGTTGTAGGCGTTCAGGATCTTTTCACGGTCTGCGAATGCGGAGACGAGCATGACGAGCGTGCTTTCCGGCAGGTGGAAGTTTGTGATGAGCGCATCCATGGCCTTGAATTTGTAGCCGGGATAGATGAAAATATCCGTCCATGCGGAGGCTTCATGGAAATACCCGTTTTCGTCAGCCAGAGATTCCAGCGTCCGGCAGGAAGTTGTGCCGACGCAGACGATCCGCCCGCCTGCGCGTTTGGTTTCGTTGATGATATCCGCAGTTTCCCGGGAGATCATGCAGAATTCGGAGTGCATATGATGCTCCGTGATTTCCGCAGCCTTGACGGGACGGAACGTGCCGAGGCCGACGTGCAGCGTGATATACGCTTCCTTAACGCCCTTGGCGGCGAGCTTGTCCAGCAGCTCCTGCGTAAAGTGCAGACCAGCTGTCGGTGCGGCGGCAGAGCCGTTGATTTTGGAATAGACGGTCTGGTAGCGTTCGCCGTCCTGCAATTCTTCCTTGATGTACGGCGGCAGAGGCATTTTTCCGAGCCGTTCCAGCACCTCAAGGAAGATCCCCTCATAGTGGAACTGCACGAGCTTGTTGCCGTCGTCCCTCTCCCCTACTACGGTCGCCGTCAGATCGCCGTCTCCGAAGGACAGCTCTGTCCCGGTGTGCGTCTTGCGGCCCGGCTTCGTAAGGCACTCCCAGACGCCGTTTCCCTGATCCTTGAGCAGCAGCACCTCGACCGCGCCGCCGGTCGGCACCCGATGGCCGAGCAGGCGTGCGGGCAGCACACGGGAGTTGTTCATGACCAGGCAATCTCCTGGCTGCAGAAGCTCAAGCAGGTCGTAAAAATGCCGGTGCGTGACCTCGCCCGTTTTCCGGTCGAGCGTCATGAGCCGGGACGCATCGCGGCGCTCCAGCGGCGTCTGCGCGATCAGCTCCTCCGGCAGATCGTAATAAAAATCATGTGTTTTCAACAAATACAGCCCTTTCCAATACGCCGATTTTTTCCGCGATTCACATTGACAGGCAGGAATGAATATGATATGATGAGGCCGCTGGAATTCGCGGACATTTGTCCATAGTGCAAGAACATCTTATTTCTGCACAAACCAAATGTATTATATTACATTCCAAAATGATATGCAACCGGAACTTTCCGGCGAGTTTGAGGATTGGAGCTTTCATCATGGAGAAATTCAGAGTTGGTATCATTGGCGCAACGGGCATGGTCGGGCAGCGGTTCGTGCTGCTGACGGCAAACCACCCGTGGTTCACCCCGGTCGTGCTGGCCGCCAGCGCGCACAGCGCAGGCAAGACCTACGCGCAGGCGATCGAAGGAAAATGGCATATGGCTGAACCAATTCCGGAAAGCGTCAAATCCATGATCGTGATGGACGCCGAGGCGGACGCGGAGGAGATCGCGAGGCAGGTCGACTTTGTCTTCTGCGCCGTCAATATGAAAAAGGACGAGATCAAGGCGCTGGAAGAGAAATACGCGAAGCTCGAATGCCCGGTCGTATCAAACAATTCCGCCCACCGCCACACGCCCGACGTGCCGATGGTCGTGCCGGAGATCAACGCCGACCACATCCGCATCATCGACGCACAGCGCAAGCGGCTCGGCACAAAGCGCGGCTTTATCGCCGTCAAATCCAATTGCAGCCTGCAAAGCTATGTCCCGGCACTGCACCCGCTGATGAAATACGGCGTGGAAAAGGCGCTGGTCTGCACATATCAGGCAATTTCCGGCGCAGGCAGAACATTTGAGACATGGCCGGAAATGATCGACAACGTGATCCCCTATATCGGCGGCGAGGAGGAAAAGTCCGAGCAGGAGCCGATGAAGCTCTGGGGCCATATCGAGGGCGATAAGATCGTCAATGCGACGGAACCCAACATCACCGCGCAGTGTCTGCGCGTGCCTGTTTCGGACGGTCATATGGCGGCGTGCTTCGTTTCGTTCAAGGGCGAGAAGCCGTCGCTGGAGCAGATCAAGGCAGACTGGGCAGCGTTTTCGGGCCGCGCACAGGAATTGAAGCTGCCGTCGGCTCCCAGGCAGTTCCTGCATTACTTTGAGGAAGCCGACCGTCCGCAGACGAAGCTCGACCGTATGCTTGAGGGCGGTATGGCCGTCTCCATCGGCCGTCTGCGCCCCGATACGCAGTACGATTACAAATTCGTCTGCCTGTCTCATAATACCCTGCGCGGAGCAGCCGGCGGCGCTGTTTTGCTGGCGGAACTGCTTTGCGCGGAAGGATATATCACAAGGAAATGATCCCGAAGGGAGCGATTCTTTGAAAAAGCCCGTTTTTGAAGGCGTCGCGACTGCGCTCGTTACGCCGTTCAAGCAGGGTACGGTCGATTTTGCCGTCATGAATCAGCTGCTGGATCTGCAGCTTGCCGCAGGCGTCGACGCGGTCGTCGTCTGCGGAACGACCGGAGAGGCCTCCACCATGACGGACAACGAAAAGCTTGCGCTGATCGCGCACACAGTCAAATACTGCGCCGGACGATGCAAAATCATCGCCGGAACCGGTACAAACGACACGGCTCACACCTTGCAGTTGAGCCGTGTCGCTGCGTCTATGGGCGTGGACGCCGTGCTGCTGGTGACACCCTATTACAACAAGTGTACGCAGGCAGGGCTGATCGCGCATTATACCGCGGCAGCCGACACCGTCCCCTGCCCCGTGATTGTCTACAACGTGCCGAGCCGCACGGGCGTGGACGTCTCGGTTGAGACGTGCCGTGCGCTCTGCGCGCATCCGAACATCGGCGGGATCAAGGAGGCCAGCGGCAGCGTCCCGAAGGCCATGCGCATTCTGGACGCCTGCGCGGAGGAGCTTCCGCTCTGGAGCGGAAACGACGATCTGACCGTACCGCTGATGGCGGTCGGCGCGAGGGGTGCGATCTCCGTTTTGTCCAATGTGCGTCCTAAGCTGACGCTACAGATGGTCCGCGCCTGTCAGACTGGCGAATACGCGCAGGCGGGACGGATCCAGACGGCGCTGATGGGGCTTGTAGACGCGCTTTTCTGCGAGGTCAACCCGATTCCCGTGAAGCAGGCGCTGGCGCTGGAGGGCATTCCGGCCGGTCTGCCGCGTTTGCCGCTGACGCCCTTGAGCGGTTCGCATCTGCCCGTTTTGGAACAGATGCTGTCCGCCATGCCGGAGCCATAAAGCACAAGGTTCACCATAATTTTTTTGAAATAGAAGCCGCAAAAAGTTATTCACACTGTCAACAGATTTGTCAACACGCAAATTTCCCACATATTTCGACAAATACACGTCTTTTTGCCAGTATCTTTCAGGGTCGAAAAACGAAGAACTTTCACGACATAACGCACGGATATTGTTGACATAACGCATTTTATGCAGGAGTTTTTGCAGAACCGCACGCAAAACGCCCGGCGACCATGACTGGCCGCCGGGCGTTTTTTATTTGAGGGTTTCGCTGTGATTGAGAACGGAGACGCTGTAGAGGAACAGGACATCCTGCGAATCGAACGTCAGCCAGCGGCCAAGCCGCTCCGGCTGCACATAGCGGATATCGACCAGTGTGATCTTCGCATAGGCGCTGGTCAGAAGCGGCGCAAGACTGCTTGCAAACGAATCGCGGAAGATCACAAGCTCGCGGTCCGTATCCGCACTGGGGTTCGTGATCGTGAGCAGGGATTTTGAGCCGGAGAGGAACACGGAGTACGGGTCCTCCCCTTCCAGCGCGGGTAGATCATAGACCGGCCCGGTGCTGTCCGTTTCATAATCGTAGACGGTACAGCCGAGAAGCGTCTCGCTCGTCAGATAGCGGAGCGTATCCGGGGCAAGCGGCAGAGCCGACTGTCCACAGTAAACGCCGTAGAACGGCGTGTCAGCCGTCACCGTATCATATTTCTCCGACAGTTTCACACCCATTGCTTCTGCTAATTGACTTGCAACCGGCACGATCGCCTCTTGTCTCCAGTGCAGATCAGTACGATAATAGCTGTTCAGAGACAGCACTGGCATCAGGTCGATTGCTTCCGCATAAGGCATATTCTTCTGAAGCAGCGCGGAAAACGCACTGTAGTCAAGCGACGGATAGCCGTTCTGCGCAGCAAGGAACGCGCCCTTGTCCGGGATCACGGCTTCATAGATTCTGGCATCTGTCCCGGACAGGTACGTTTCATAGATAGTCCGGAAGCGCTCTGCGGCATGGAGGACGGAGGACTCGTCCAACGGATATTCCAGCTTGGCGGCATAGCCGTCTGCAAGATAGATGCCGTTGTTATCCTTTTCGCGCAGCATATCCAGCAGAACAGCGGCCTTGAGCCGCCGGAAGCCGTCGCGCAGCGGGAACTGGTCGAGCGTATAGGATTCGAAATCCGTCATAAACGTGCCGTTCAGCACAGAAGCGGCCGTCAGCTCCGGCTTTTGCGCCAGCTTCCGGCGCTCACTCTGCGAAACCGTATCATCCGGCTTCAGAAGGCTCCAGACCAGAAATCCGAGCAGGAACGCCGCCGTCAGGCAGACGACTGCAAGATTCTTTCGTTTTTCCATGGGGCCTCCCCTCTAAAACCGGAAATACAGGAACGGATTGAACGAGCCGTCAACCAAGAAGGCCGTACAGACAGCCAGAAGCGCGATCAGACCGACCGGCTCCAGAACCGCAAGCGCCGTTTTTCCTGCTCGGCTGCGCTGGACTGCTGCACACAGGCTTTTCGCCAGCGGCGTTGCGCCGGCAACGGCAAGCAGGAGCAGCACAGTGCAGCTGCGCAGCTCGTACAGGCTTTCCGCACTGACCAGCGGCAGGCCCCCGCCGCCGAACATGGCGCGGATGGACTGCGCGGCGTCCTGCACGCTGGATGCGTCGAACAGTACGAAGCCGAGCGTCACAAACAGGAGTACATAGACGTGGTTCAGCACGTGCAGCTTTTGAAGTCCACGCAGCAAAAACAGCTTTTCCGCCGTGAGCAGAACCGCGTACAGAAGACCCCACAGGACAAAATTCCACGCCGCGCCGTGCCACAGGCCGGTCGCGAGCCAGACGAGCAGGATATTCAGCAGCTGCCGGGCGCTCCCCTTCCGGTTTCCGCCAAGCGGGATATAGAGATAATCGCGGAACCACGAGCCGAGCGAAATATGCCAGCGCCGCCAGAATTCCGTGATGCTGCCGGACAGATAGGGGTACTGGAAGTTCTCCGGAAACCGGAAGCCGAAAATCCGGCCAAGGCCGATGGCCATGTCGCTGTAGCCAGAGAAATCATAGTAGATCTGCAGGGTGAACGCAATCGCGCCCAGCCAGTAATACAGGACCGACAAATCGGCGGACGCGCGGAAGCTTGACACCAGCTCTCCGAGCAGATTGGCAAGCAGGATCTTTTTCGCAAGGCCCAGAATGAAGCGCCGTGCGCCGGAGGCCGCCTCCGATACGCTGTGTTCGCGTGTTTTCAGCTGCACGGCGATATCGGAATAGCGGACGATCGGCCCGGCGATCAGCTGCGGGAACATGGCGATATATGCCGCAAGATCGATAAAATTCCGCTGCGCCGGGACCGTCCCGCGGTACACGTCCACGGTGTAGCTCAGGATCTGGAACGTATAGAAGCTGATGCCGACCGGGAGCGCAAGGCGCAGCAGCGGCGCGGACAGCCCGGTCAGCGCGTTCAGGTTTGCGATCATGAAATCGGCATACTTGAAATACGCAAGCGTCCCGAGGCTCAGGAGAACAGACAGGACCAGAAACAGCTTCGCCCGCCTGGTATCGCGGAAGCGCTCGATCAGCCGTCCGAAAATATAGCCTTGCAGGATGGAGACGAGCATGACCGGCAGATAGCGCGGCTCACCCCAGCCGTAAAACACAAGGCTCGACAGGAGCAGCACGCCGTTTTTCGCCCGTTTGGGTACGAGAAAGTAGACAAGCAGGACAGCAGGGAGAAAATAAAACAGAAACGGAACACTAGAAAACAGCATGGCGGCCCTTTCGGTTTACATAAATTAATTATTTCACGCCACGATCGGCTCGTCAGTGATGACAACAGCGCCAGAATACGCGGCCTGCAGCTTGTCGCGGAAGGTGTTGACGAGATCCTCCGCGCCGAAGCACGAGATCAGATAGTTGTCAACCGAAACGACGATCAGCTTGTCTGGGAAGCCGCACATCCACTGCTTGGCCATGATATAGTCCCGGATTTCCTTTGCCGCCTCATCCAGCTTCCCCGCATCGGTCAGGCGCAGCGCACCGCAGGTGAAGGTGTTGCCGTTCATCATGTGGAACAGTGACGCGCCGTCATCCGCCATCGCGACGACGGATGCAGGAATGCTCAGCAGATATTCGACATCGGACGCGTTTTCAAGGCCGACCGTTCCGGGCTGGCCATCGGTCATGTTGGCTTCGGAATAATCGCCGCCCGCCGCAGGGAATTTTTCTTCTTCGGAATAGCTTGCCCAGACGGTGTTCAGGATGGTCAGCGCGTCGGGAATTTCCGACGCGTCCGGCTGCGCGCCAGACTTTGCCGCGCAGGCTGTCAGGGAAAGTGCCGTCAGAGCGGCCAGAAACATCGCAATCAGTTTTTTCATGTTGGAACTCCTTTGGAATCTTTTTTCTGACGCGGGAAAATCCCGCGTCATCCTACAGACGCGTTTTTGTGCCGCAGGTTCTGTCAGTATACGCGATAGTTGTGAACGTTTCGTGAATAATATGCGGGCAGGCACAAATTGTGCCTGCCCGCGTGGTTCAGTGCTGTTATTTTGTCAGATACCGGTGCAGCATGGCTGCGAGCTGGGCGCGGGTGGCGAGGCCGGAAGGGTCGAGCTTGCCGTTTGCGCCTTGCAGGAAGCCTGTGCCGCAGGCCCAGCGCATGGCGGGCAGCGCGTAACTGGACACGGCCTGTGCGTCGCCATAGCCGGTGAAGCTGGTGGTTTCACCGGCGCTCACATCCTGTCCGCGATAGAGGGTATAGCGGTAGAGGATGGAGGCCAGCTGTTCACGCGTGACGGGCGCGTCGGGGCGGAAGGTTCCGTCGGTGTAGCCGCTGACGATGTTGTTCTGCGAGGCCCAGACGACTGCCTTTTCATAATACGCGCCGGGCTTTACATCCGAGAACGCCGCGCTGCCGAAGCACCTCGGCTCGTTCTCCATGCGGTACAGGATCGTCACGAGCATACCGCGCGTCGCCGTGCTGTAGGGGCTGAACCGGTTGCGGGACGTGCCGTTCATCAGGCCGTTTTCGCAGACGTAGCGCACGTCATAGTAGAACCAGTCGGTGCGGGAAACGTCGAGGAAGTCCACGTTCGGCGTGGGATTGAGCGCGGCGATAATCGTCGGGTCGAATTCCCAGTGCGCCGTATAGCGGCGGTCGCCAATACTGCCTGCCGGAATCGTGACAGTCAGATTATCTTCGCCCACCAGGTCTGTGCCGCTCCAGCCGGTGAAGACATATCCGGCCTTTGTCGGCTCGTTCAGCGTGATTGCCGCGGATTCTACGGTATAGGAATCCGGATTCCCGAACGCTGTGCCGCCGTCCAGATCGTAGGTGATGGAATAAGTATTCAGCGACCAGTGCGCGATATAGCTGCGGTTTCCGATGCTGCCTGCCGGGATCGTGACGGTCAGGTTGTCGCTGCCAGACAGATCAGTTCCGCTCCAGCCGATAAACGTATAGCCGGTTCTTGTCGGCGGATTCAGGGTAATGGTCGACGATTCCACGGTATAGAAGTTCGGATTGCCGGAAGCCGTACCGCCGTCCAGGTCATACGTGATAGAGTAGGTATTCAGCGACCAGTGTGCAGTGTAGCTGCGGTCGCCGGTGCTGCCTGCGGGAATCGTGACGGTCAGGTTGTCTTCGCCCGTCAGGTCCGTGCCGCTCCAGCCCGTGAACGTGTATCCGGTCTTTGTCGGCTGATTCAGCGTGATTGTTGCCGATTCCACGGTATAGGACGTCGGGTTGCCGGAGGCAGTACCGCCGTTCAGGTCATACGTGATAGAGTAGGTATTCAGCGACCAGTGCGCGGTATAGCTGCGGTTGCCGGTGCTGCCCTTCGGGATGGTGACGGTCAGGTTATCCTCGCCCGTCAGGCCGGTGCCGCTCCAGCCGGTGAAGGTGTAGCCGGGGCGTGTGGGGTTCTTGAGGGTAAAGGCGTCCGTCTCGACGGTGTAGGTGTCGGGGTTGCCCTCTGCCGTGCCGCCGTCCAGATCGTAAGTAATGGTGTATTGATTGACCGTCCACTGCGCCGTGATCGTCATATTATGCGCAGGCATGGTCGCGGGAATTGCCGTGTCCCAACCGGTGAAGGTATAGCCTTCTCTTGTCGGGTCGGCAGGCGCGGTGATAGCTGTGCCGTAGTCCTGCGTGATGGGTGCGACTTCACTGCCACCGTCGGTGTCAAAGGTGATGGTGTACTGATTGATCGTCCACTTCGCCCAATATGTCCTGTTCCCTGTTTCGTCAGTGCTGATTTCCGTAATGGGGTTGCCGGTCAGCACCTCGTTATCGTACCAGCCGGCAAAGGTATAGCCCTCGCGGGTCGTATTGTCTGCCGCCGGAAGCGTTGCGCCCTCGCCATAGTTGTACGAGGTGACATTGCCGCTGCTGATCGTACCGCCGTTTGCGTGCAGCGTCACGGAATAAGTCAGAGCTGTCCACTGCGCTGTCAGGGAAGCTACACCGGCGGGGATCATCGCTCCGGGGACATAGCTCTCCCCATCGCTGCCCAACCACCAGAAATAGCTGTCGGTGTTGCCGTTCGGCCGGGTCAGACCCTCGCCGCTGGGGGCGGTGAAGCTTTCGCCGTTCTTTACAACGATATTCACCGTGCCTGTGGCGTCGCCAATGCTGCCGCCGTTTAAGTCGAGCGCTACGGTTTTGAGAGCGTCAGAACCGAGCGTATCAGCGTGCAGGACTTCAAGGACGGGGCGGAAGCCGTCGTATGGAAGCGCGGTTCCTGCATTGCTGTGGGACAGACGGCGAACCGAAGTGTACCCGCGCTTCATACGCTGCGAGGTGCCGGTAGATGGAGACTCGGCTGTATCCTGTCCCGTGGAGTACATCTCGTTCCAGTTTTTGATATAGCCTGTTGTATTATCCTGCCAATCCTGACTCGCTTTGTTCAGGATCGCGTCCCATTCGTTATTATCCGGATTGCCGTGTTCATCGGCGTCGCTGCCCGGCTTGTGCTTGCTTCCTACGGATGGTGCGCGAAGCGCATAGCTTATATTTCCGCTGTCATAGTCTTTTCCGAAAATAAGGCTTGCCGCATTCAAATCAAGCCAGCTCACGCTATGGGCCACGGCGTAATCCGCAATGAACAGGCTGTGGTCGCGGGCATAGCCATACTGTGCGCTGCTGCTCACTGCGATCGACGCGGCTTGAGAAGAGCTTGCCACACCGCTGGAATTGCTGCTCAGCGAATAGGCATACACTGTGCCGGTGTAGGTAAACGGCACATAATGCAGGGTGCTGTCCGGCAGCTCGCCGTTCACCGTGCCGGGAATATCCATCGCCGACAGGTCGAAATAGTATCTGCCGCCGGGGGTAAGGGTGAACTGCTCCTCGACCTTATTCTCCACCGTCAGCGTAACGTCTGCGAAAGCGCTGGCGAGGTCGGTCATTTTATCGCCGTTGTACTGCTCGTTGAAGACCTTGAGCGTATATGTTCCCTCAGCAAGCGCCGGGATCGTGAGCTCTGCCGTGCCATTTTCGTCCGTGAGCGCGGCAGAGCTGCGGCCATAATACGCCGGGTTGCCTGCCGCGTCCAAAATCATGGCGGAAACGTATTCGTTTGTGCCGGTCTTAGCGCCGGTATAGCCAATCTTTACCGTTCCGCCTCTGGTGTACGCGGAAAGATCTGTGGTCGTCACAGCAAAGCCGCTGCGGGAGCTGTCCAAAAGCGTCAGCTTCCACTCGTTTCCTGTATATTCGGAGATCTCTGCCAGCCCGCCGGCAGGCTTGCCGCCCTCGGCTGCGGAGACAAAGAGAATGTTATTTCCTGCGGTCGAAAGGTTCATCGCAGGACGAACCGCAGACGGGTTATCACCCCAATCACCCATCAGGCTGGCATCTTCGCCAACCATAAACGGTAGCTGTTCGCTGATTTCGAATGAGCGAAGCCAATACCGCGTACCGGGACCCAAAGAATTGATCGGCCCCGCGATACGCGACGCTGCATCGGTAAACCCATAGTCCGCATTCATTATATCCTGAATGGAAGGAGCGAACACATATTCCGCTTCCAGAGCGCATATTTGGAGTCTCATGTGGAGATTCGATAATGTATACATGCTGCCTTCCTGAGTTGTCGCAGGGATCAGCGCACGCTCGGCGGAGGTAAAGGCGCTGTTTTCGCCGCTGTAAAAGGTGTTTTGGAACCAGTTTTGCAGCGTACTGTCCTTCCAGAGGTGTCTGTTTTGTTTATCCGCCGGATTGAATTGAATATAACAGGCATACAAGTCGCCCGGAAGCGGGTATAGACATTCGTCCGTCAGCAAAAACAGTGCGTCCGCTGCGCCGGTGTTGGCCTTGGTATCGAGAACGCGCCATTTGATGGGGCTGTTGCGCCATGTGCCATAATAGATGTAGCTGTAGCCGCCAGCAGAAGTGTCATAGCCGTGGATGCTGCCTGTGCCAGACTGTATGGCTTTTGCGCCGCCCTCGGCAAAGGCCACGGCCGGCAAAAGGCTCAACGCCATACATAAGGTGAGCAGGATGCTGAGCAGTCGTTTTTTCATAGTTGATCCTCTCTTTCGGTGTTCGCGCTTCCCGGACTCCGAAGAAAACGCAGGGTCAGAGGGCGGCTTGTGCGGAGCTTTGCTCCGCACAAGGGAGTACTCCCTTGTGATGCAGTTTCTTTAGCTGGCACGTATGCCAGTATTTTAGCATACATTCTCAAAAAAGGCAACAGGATTAAAAAATTAACTATGCTGGAAATCTGACAGCTTATTTTCGAAAAAGCGGGTATGATAAGCATATCCAATCATAAGCAGGAGGAAACAGTATGTACGGCCTTAAAAATATTGAAAAATCCACGGTTCTGACGCTCAAAGAGCAAGTCGCGTATCAGCCCGGTCAGGTTGTGAGCAAGACCCTTGCGCAGAACGACGTGCTGAGTGTGACGCTCTTCGCCTTTGACAAGGGCGAGGAGATCAGCACCCACGAATCCGGCGGCGACGCTTTCGTCACCTGCCTCGACGGCACGGGCCGCATCACCATCGACGGCGTGCCATACGAGCTGCACGAGGGCGAGTCCATCGTCATGCCCGCGCGCCATCCCCACGCCGTCTACGGTCAGGAGCAGTTCAAAATGCTGCTGGTCGTGGTATTCTGAGGGAGTCTTTTCACCTGCACGTGGGGCGGGCAACTCTGTCCGCCTCTGCGCAGCTTGCAGGCAATTGTTGAATTCCATGCAAAACGGCGGCCGATCGGCCGCCGTTTTGTTGTTCAAAAGGGTCTGGTTTCGAGATCCATAAAATCGTGGATCACGTCGAGTATGTGGATGGGTTCGAGCTGCTGATCGGTACAGAGTTTTGTCAGCCGGACGACGCCGGGACGGTTGTTGGAAAAGGGCGCGGTGATTGCAATGGTCGTCCAGCAGCCGCTCAGGTACTGCTGGCCCAGAATGCCGTATGCATAAAGCATCCTTGCCGGGCCGTGCGCCTCGTAGAGCACGTACCGGTAAGCGGATTCCGGAACCTCGCTGACCGGGTCTGCCGAAAGCGTGTCCAGCTTGTCCCACTCGGCTGAGATCCGAAACGCGGTCTGTAAAAGCGAAACAGCTTCCTTTGCAAGCTCCTGTGCACGCGGGTGCAGCGTCTGAAGCTCCGCAAGCAGCGCGTCCGCGCTGAATAATCCGCGCGCATCCGCGTATTCCGGCCCTGAAATCAGCTGGGCCGGTGAAATCGAGAGGCTTTTCGCAAGCTCCTCGATGGAATCCGAGCGCAGGCATTTGTCCCCCTTCAGATATTCCTGAAAGGTCGAACGCGGAATGCCGAGTTCCTTTGAGAATTCCAGCTTCGTCTTTCCAGCCGCGTTCATTTTGCGCTGTAATGTGGCTGCAATGTTTTTCTCTATCTGCATATACAAAGCCACCTCCTCACTACAAAAAATGATAGGAAGGAGGATGCCTCCGGTAAATGCCGCCTTCCCGGCAAATCTGCCAGCTTTCCGGCACATAGGAAACCGCAGCACCCACAGCGTCCGCGCGCTGAAAAAGACTCTGAATTACTTGGTGCCGAAGATGCGGTCGCCCGCGTCGCCGAGGCCGGGGACGATGTAGCCGTGCTCATTGAGCTTCTCATCGACTGCGCCGCAGTAAAGCTCAACATCGGGGTGCTTTTTGGTGATGAGCTCGATGCCCTCGGGAGCAGCAACGAGGACCATGAGCTTGATGTTGTGGCAGCCGCGCTTCTTCATTTCGGCGATCGCCGCGTCGGCAGAGCCGCCGGTGGCGAGCATGGGGTCGACGATCATGATATCGCGCTCGGCGATGTCCTTCGGCATCTTGCAGAAGTAGACGTGCGGCTCAAGCGTTTCCTCGTCGCGGAACATACCGATGTGGCCGACACGGGCAGACGGAACCATGCGCAGAACGCCGTCGACCAGTCCAAGACCGGCGCGCAGAATGGGCACGACTGCAATTTTCTTACCTGCCAGCGTCGGCTCCTCCGCCGTGCAGATCGGCGTTTCGACCGTCTTGGTGGTGAGCGGCAGATCACGGGTGGCCTCATAGGTGATGAGCATCCCGATCTCGCTGACCAGCTCCCGGAAATCCTTGACGCTGGTGTTTTTATCGCGCATGATCGTCAGCTTGTGCGCGACGAGCGGATGATCCATGACGTGTACGTGTTCTCCAAATGCTTTCGTGCTCATGATGTTGCTCCTTTGTCTTTTCTATTATTCAATTATTTTTTCAAATAAAAGTCCTTGTCATGCTGCCGCGTGCGCTCTGCCTGCGCCTGACGCAGATAATTGGGCGTCAGCGCGGCGGCGTCTGCCGGTTCGCCCGCGGCGATCTTTTCCATTGCGGTCAGCGCCACGCCGGAGGCCCTTTGCTGGCGCAGATGCTCGGGAAGCAGCCGCAGCGGCAGATTCTCCTCCTTCAATGTGTCAAAAACGAGCTTCGCGCCGTCGCCGGCGAGATACACAGGGCCTGGAATATTTTTCAGTTCCTGCGACAGCTCTGAAATTGCGATTGCGCGGTCCTCCGTGCGGCGCAGGAGCGCTCCATCGGTCCAATTGAACAGCGCGTTATAGATTTGCCCCTTCCGCGCGTCCATGCAGGCGCAGTAAACGCCGTTGGCGCAGGCTGCGCCGCGCACCATGGCCTCCAGCGTCGAAACGCCGTAGAGCGGGAGCTGACGGCCCCACGCGAAGCCCTTGGCACAGGCCATGCCGATGCGCACGCCCGTAAAGCTTCCGGGCCCGGCGGCGACGGCGACAGCGTCGATATCCTGTGGGGTCAGATCACAGCCGGAGAGCATATTTTTTGCCAGCTCCATCAGCGTTCTGCTGTGGGTCTGGCCGGAATTCTGCATATATTCCGCAAGCAGGCAGCCGTCGGACAGCAGCGCCGTACCGGCTGCCTTCGCAGAGGATTCAAATGCCAGCAGCTTCAAATCGGCTCCCTCCTTCGATGGTGATGCGGCGGGTATCGGGTTCAAGCGGGTCTTTCTCGATGGTGATATGAATTGCGTCCCGCAGTGCGTCTTCCACGTTTTCGCTCCACTCGACGGCACACACGCCGCCGCGTGCAAGATAATCCTCCCAGCCGATGTCGAACAGCTCGTCCGAGGAGCCGAGGCGGTACACATCGAAATGGAACAGCGGGATGCGGCCCGTCAGGTATTCATTGACAATGGTATAGGTCGGGCTGGTCACGAGATCTGTGACACCGAGGCCCTGCGCAATGCCGCGCGTGAGGGCCGTCTTTCCTGCTCCCAGATCGCCGAAATAGGCGATCACATCGCCCGGCAGGAGGCGCTTTGCCAGCTTTTGGCCAAGCGCCTGCGTTTCGTCCGCGCTGTGCGTGGTGATCTGCATACCAAAGCCCCCTATCTACCCCATTTTATATCTTCCGCATTATAACACAGAAATCAAGTAAAATCAATTCAAAATCATGCCAAAACCACGGCAATTTGAAAATCGTGGTTTACTTATTCGTCCTTTTTTGATACAATGTAAAATTGAATTAGGATTCCTTTTTTCAATCTTTATTTTCGCATTCAAAGGAGGCGGCTTTATGCACGGGATATGGAAAGCGATCGGCAGCTTTGTCCGGCGCGCAGATATGATCCTTCTGAGCCTTTGTATTGCCGCCAGCGTCTTCGGCATTGTGGTCATTTCCAGCGCAACAAACGTCAAGGGCAGCGCGCAGTATGTCCGCACGCAGATCCTTGCGCTGGTTCTTGGTATTATTTTATATGTCTTTTTCACGCTGGTCGACGTCGATATCATTGCCGAGCGGCGCGAGCTGCTGCTGATCTTCTCGGCGATCTTCATTCTTCTGCTGTTCCCCTTCGGCGATACCCGAAGCGGCAACCGTTCCTGGCTGGCATTCAGCTTCCTGCCGTTTTCCATCCAGCCTGCGGAGATCTGCAAAATTCCGTTTATCATGATCCTGGCCAAGACCATGAGCATCCGGCAGAACAAGATCTCGCATATCTCAACGGTCCTGCGGCTCGCAGTCATCACGGTCTTCATGTTTGGCCTGATCGTCGTAGCGTCGGAGGATCTGGGTGTTGCGCTGCAGTATCTGTTTATTTTCGTCATTATGGCGTTTGTCGGCGGCGTGAGCCTTTTGTGGTTCCTCGGTGCGTTTGCGGTGCTGCTTGTAGCTTCTCCATTTTTGTGGCAGTTTCTCAGCTACGACCGGCGCAGCCGTATCTGGGTGCTGTTTGACCCGCGCATCGACCCGGCGGCGCAGGATCAGCGCTACCAGATGAACCGCAGCCTGCGCGCGCTTCAGAACGGCGGGATCACCGGGCAGGGACTGTACCACGGGACGATGGTGCAGAGCGGCACGATCCCCGCGCAGCATACCGACCTGATCTTCTCCTCTATTGGCGAGGAGCTCGGTATGCTCGGCTGCATGGCAGTTCTCATTCTGCTGACGGCCATCATCATCCGTATCATCTATGTCGGCATCAAATCCGGCAACTATATGAACCGGCTCATCTGCGTCGGTATCGCTGGCATGCTGACGGCGCAGGTGTTCATCAACATCGGCGTGTGCATCGGCCTTGTGCCGGTCATCGGCCTGACGCTGCCGTTCTTTTCCTACGGCGGCAGTTCGCTCGTCACAATGTTTTTCGCCATGGGCATTGTATCCGGCATCAATATGCGCCCAGCGCCGGACAGCAGCGCACGGTATATCCGGCCTCCGCTTTCAGCATAAGCGGCACCAGACAATTCTCTTTGAAAGGAGTTATCAACATGAAGGTTATTTTAACACAGGATGTAAGAGGTCAGGGCAAGCGCGGCCAGATGATCGAGGTATCTGACGGCTATGCGCGCAACTTCCTGCTGCCGCGCAAGCTTGCGCAGGAAGCGACCGCAGACAACATCAACACCATGCGCATGAACGACAAGGCCACGCAGGAACGGCAGGCCAAGGAGCGCGCGGAAGCGCTCGAGCTGCGCAACCGCATGAAGGATATGACCGTCGTTGTCACCGCGAAGGGCGGCGGAGCGGGCCGCCTGTTCGGCTCGGTCACGAACACGGAGGTTTCCGAGGCGCTTGCGAAACAGGCCGGGATCCAGCTGGACAAGCGGAAGATTGTTCTGGACGAGCCGATCAAGTCGGTCGGCGTTTACACCGTCAAGTGCAAGCTCGGCTATGAGATCAACGCAGAACTCAAAATCGAGGTCAAGGAAGCCTAAGTGCGCCTGACCATCATTTCCCGGAAGGATGTGAACATCTATGGACGAGGAGCTGCTTCAGCGGCAGGCCCCGCAGGCATTGGAGGCGGAGCAGTCCGTGCTCGGCTCGATGCTCATCGACGAGCGCTGCGTGCCGGACGTGGTCGGTATGCTGCAGCCGGACGATTTTTATCTCCGGCAGAACCGCGAGATCTACGAGACGATCTATACGATGTTCAACTTCTCGGAAAAGATCGACCCCGTTACCGTACTCAATAAGATGAAAGAGCGCGGCGTGTATGACGAGCAGAGAAGCTATGATTACATCGCACAGCTTTTGAAGATCACGCCGACCGCCGCCAATGTCAAGCAGTATTGCACGATCGTGCATGACAAGTCACTGCTGCGCGCGCTGGCGACCGCATCGTCGGAGATCACGGAAATGGTCTACGACGGCGTCGGCACGGCGCAGGAGATGCTTGAAGTCTCGGAGAAAAAGATCTATTCCCTCCGCCGCGGGAACACCGGCGACAGCCTGCAGCATATCGGCAAAGTCATGATCAACGTCTACGACCGGTTGGAAGAGCTGGCGGCCTCCGGCAGCGAGATCCCCGGCCTGTCTACCGGACTTCACGATCTTGACCGCAAGATCAACGGCCTGAACAAGACTGACCTGATTCTAATCGCAGCCCGTCCCGGTATGGGCAAGACGGCTATCGCGCTCAATATCTGCCTGAACGTGGCGAAGACCTATGAAAAGACTGTCGCGTTCTTTTCACTCGAAATGTCGCGCGAACAGTTGGTCATGCGTCTTCTTTCCACGGAAAGCTTTGTTGAAAACCAGAAGCTTACGACCGGTCATCTGGATGAGGAAGACTGGGGAAAGCTCTCTATCGCCTCGTCCGCGCTCAGCCAGACGGATATCCGCGTGGACGACAATCCGGCTATCACGGTCGCGGAGATCAACGCGAAATGCCGCAGGCTCGACAATCTGGGGCTGGTGCTGATCGACTATCTGCAATTGATGACCGCCGCCGCGCCCGGCAAATCCGGCGATAACCGCGTAACGGTCGTCAGCGATATTTCCCGTGCGCTCAAGATCATGGCAAAGGAGCTGAATGTGCCGGTCATCTGTCTCAGCCAGCTGTCCCGTGCCAACGAATCGCGTACCGACAAGCGGCCGATGCTGTCCGATCTTCGTGAATCCGGCGCTATCGAACAGGATGCGGACTCCGTCATGTTCCTCTACCGAGACGAATATTACAATCCCAACACGCAGGACAAGAACATCGCCGAGTGCATTGTTGCGAAAAACCGTCACGGCGAGACCGGGACGGTCAAGCTGCAGTGGCGGCCGCAGTTCTTTACGTTCTCCGATCTGGAATGGAAGCATGACGGATAAAATTCTTTCGTGGATGCGCGGGCAGTGCATGACGCAGCCGGGCGATACCGTGATCTGTGCCGTTTCCGGCGGAGCGGATTCCGTCTGTATGCTGCATGCTTTGTTGTCCTTACGGAATACGCTCGGTATTACGGTCGAGGCGGCGCATTTCAATCATCAGCTGCGCGGCGAAGAATCAGACCGCGACGAGGCGTTTGTCCGTACGCTCTGCGCCGAACTGGGCGTCGTGCTCCATGTTGATAACGGTGATGTACGCGCCCGCGCGGCAAAGACGCACGAATCCGTTGAGGAAGCGGCGCGTGCGCTTCGCTACGCGTTCTTCTCTTCCCTGCCAGGTTTAATTGCAACGGCGCACACGCAGGACGACAATCTGGAAACGGTGCTTTTAAATCTCACGCGCGGCACCGGTCTTGCCGGACTCTGCGGCATTCCGCCGAAGCGTGAGCGGTTCATCCGGCCCATGCTTACCGTCTCCCGTGCGGAGATCGAGGCGTATCTCGCGCAAAACGGACTTTCCCATGTGACTGACAGCACCAATTTTCTTCCGGACGCACGGCGCAACCGCCTGCGGCAGTCTGTCATCCCGCTTCTCAAAGCGGAGAATCCATCCCTCTGCGAAACCGCGTTTCGTATGTGCCGGCTTCTGGAGGCGGACGAAGCGCAGCTTTCTGCGCAGGCAGAGGCGGCGCTGCGGCAGGCCCGGCTTTCGGATGGGATCCGGTGCAGCGCCCTTACCGCGTATCCGGCGGCCGTCCGCACGCGCGCTGTCAAGCTGCTGCTCGGTGAGATCCACGCGCCGAAGCTTTCAGAGCGGCACATCCGCGCCGTTGACCGGCTTCTGTTTTCTGAATGCCCATCTGCCCGTGTATCGCTGCCGGGCGGATTTACGGCGCGGCGGGAATACGACCGGCTGCTTCTTACTGCCGGCTCCCCTGCCGCATTCGAGCCGGTCACGCTTCTGGCCGGGGAATCCGCCGTTCTTCAGCCGCTCGGGCTCCGTGTTTGCTGCGAATGGCAAGAAAATTTTTCAGAAATTCAAAATACACTCTCCACTTTTGCTGTAAAGTGTGATACGATAGGCTCAACTACACAGATCCTGTTCCGTCCGCGCCGGACGCACGACGAGATGCGTGCCTCCGGCGGCCGGAAAACGCTGAAAAAGCTCATGATCGACCGCAAGATTCCTCTGGACAGGCGTGATCTGCTCCCCGTGGCTGCGGACGAGCATGGAATTCTCGGCGTCTACGGGATCGGCGTCAACCTTGATCGTGCAGCCGCCCCCGGCGACCGCGCGGTCATCATCAGAATAGAAGAATTAGAGAAAGAGGATTCGCTGTATGATTAACAAATCTGATATGCTTCAGGACATTGAACGCGTTCTTGTTTCCGAGGAGGAGATCCACGCGCGGATCAAGGAGGTCGGCGCGCAGATCGCGGAGGATTACCGCGGCAAGTGCCCGATCCTTGTCGGCGTGCTCAAGGGCGTCGTCCCGTTCTTTGCGGAAATGGCCAATGCCATCAGCATTCCTGTGCAGGAAGACTTCATGTGCATCACCTCCTTTGAGGGCGGTACGGAATCCACCGGCAAGCTGACGTTCCGCAAGGATATCGATCACGATATCGAAGGGCGTCATGTGCTGATTCTCGAGGATATCATTGACTCCGGCAGTACGCTCAAAATGATCTGCGAAATGTTCCGTGAGCGCAAGCCCGCGTCCATCAGGATCTGCACGCTGCTCGACAAGCCCACGGGCCGCAAGGTCGATCTGAAGCCGGATTACACCTGCTTCACCGTTCCGCCCGCGTTTGTCGTCGGCTTCGGTCTGGATTACGAGGATTATTACCGGAACCTTCCGTTCGTCGGCGTTCTGAAGCCCTCCGTCTATCAGGATCAGTAAGCTGATCTTTCTATCTATTCTTTCAAAAGGAGATACTCCGTGAATCAACAGCCCAAAACCGTACAGACGATCATTCTGATCGCGATTCTGGCGCTGGTGCTTGTGGTGATCTCTTCGTCCCTGCTCACGCAGAACAGCAGCAGGCTTGCCTATTCCGACGTGCTCGACCTGTTCGAAAATGAACGGGTCGAGTCGTTCGTTTTACAGGGCGACACGCTGACCATGACGCTGTATGCCAGCGATACGGCGCAGGCAGGCACGGCAGCCGCCAGGATCGGCGACATTGAGACATTCCACAAGGACCTCGACGAGACCATTGCCGCGCAGAGCGCGTCCGGCATTCTCAAGTCCTACAACTATCTTCCCGCCGTCAACTCCATCTGGCGGTCTGTCCTGCCTTATCTCGTCGTCGGCGTTGCGTTGCTGTTCGTCTGGTTCATCCTAATGAACCGCTCCGGCGGCAGCCCGAACGCCATGTCGCAGTTTACGCGCGCAAACGCCCGCTTCGGCGTTCCGAACGGCGAAGCCGTTACCTTTAAGGATGTTGCAGGCGCGGATGAGGAGAAGGAAGAGCTTTCCGAAATCGTAGAATTCCTGCGCGACCCGGATAAATTCAGACAGCTTGGCGCGAAGATCCCCAAGGGCGTTCTGCTGGTCGGCCCTCCGGGCACCGGCAAGACGCTGCTGGCAAGAGCTGTCGCCGGTGAGGCAAACGTCGCGTTTTTGTCCATTTCCGGCTCCGATTTTGTCGAGCTTTATGTCGGCGTCGGTGCAAGCCGTGTGCGCGACCTGTTCGATCAGGCCAAGCGTGTTGCGCCCGCTATTGTATTCATTGACGAGATCGACGCGGTGGGCCGTCAGCGCGGCGCAGGTCTTGGCGGCGGTCACGACGAGCGCGAGCAGACGCTCAACCAGCTGCTCGTGGAAATGGACGGCTTCTCTGCAAACGAGGGTGTGATCGTCATCGCGGCGACCAACCGCAAGGATATTCTCGACCCCGCCCTGCTTCGTCCCGGACGGTTCGACCGGCAGATCTATGTCGGCGCGCCGGACTGGCGCGGAAGAGCGGAGATATTGCAGGTCCACGCACGCAAAAAGCCGCTGGCAGACAATGTCGATCTGCCCGCCATCGCAAAGGCGACCGCCGGCTTTACCGGCGCCGATCTTGCGAATCTGCTGAACGAGGGTGCACTGCTTGCTGCGCGGAACGGCAAAGCCGCCATCACGCAGCAGGATCTGGAAGCTGCCATGATCAAGGTTATTGCAGGTCCGGAGAAAAAGAGCCGCGTCGTCAGCCACTCCGAAAAAATGCTCACTGCCGTCCATGAGGCCGGACACGCCGTGTGTATGTATTGTCTGGACTCGCAGGATCCCGTGCACCTGATCACCATCATCCCCCGCGCACAGGCGGGCGGTATGACCATCAGCCTGCCGCAGGATGACAAATCCTACGCTTCGCGCAATGAAATGTTCGAGACGGTCGTCTCCTTCCTTGGCGGACGTGTTGCGGAAGCGTTGAAGCTGTGCGATATCTCTACCGGCGCTTCGAACGATCTCCAACGTGCGACAAAGCTTGCGCGGGATATGGTCGCGACCTACGGAATGTCGGACGCGATTGGCCCTGTCTCCTATTCGTCGAGTCAGGAGGTCTTCATTGGCCGGGATTACGAAAAAACGAAGCCCTATTCCGAAGCAACGGCAGGCGAGATCGACGTGCAGGTGCAGTCGATCATGCGCGAGGCATACAAGCGCTGCGAGGAGATCCTGACCGCGCATTCGGAACGGCTGGATAAGATCGCGGGCTTCCTGATGGAAAACGAAAATATGAACCGCGCTCAATTTGAGGCGGTCATGCAGGATGAAGCATTGGATGCTCCCAAATCGTAAGGAACCAGCTTGCGCGCCGCAGAGACTGCGGCGCGCAAATCATTTGGAGGACATATGTATTACCGCTCCCTGAACGCGTATCTGTGCGAGACATTCCGCTGCAAGGTCTATAAGCTGGCGCTTTCCGCCGGATGCACCTGTCCGAACCGCGACGGGACGCTCGACGCACGCGGCTGCATCTTTTGCAGCGGAAGCGGTGAATTCGCCGCCTCCGCCGCGCTCCCGGTTTCTGAACAGCTTGCCCAGGCCAAACGCCTTGTCGCGGCAAAGGCCGGGCCGGATGCCCGGTATATCGCCTATTTTCAGGATTACAGCAATACCTATGCGCCCGCCGATCAATTAAGGCCGCTGTTTCTGGCCGCAATCGACCGGGATGAGATCTGCGCGCTGTCTATCGCGACCAGACCGGACTGCCTGCCGCCGGAGATCCTCGCGCTGCTCGCGGAGCTGCGGGAAAGGAAGCCTGTCTGGGTCGAGCTTGGCTTACAGACGATCCACGCATCCACTGCGCGGTATATCCGGCGCGGCTATCCCCTTTCCGTGTTTGACAATGCCGTCCGGCAGCTCAAGGCGCTGGATATCCATGTGGTCGCGCATATGATCCTTGGACTTCCCGGCGAAACACCGGAGATGATGGTGCAGACCGCACGCTACATCGGTCAGAGCGGTGCGGACGGCATCAAGCTCCATCTGCTGCACGTTTTGTCCGGGACAGACCTTGCTGAGGACTACGCCGCCGGAAACTTCGAAACCATGACGCTGGATGCGTATCTGTCCGTACTGGAAGACTGTCTGCGCGTGCTGCCGCGCGAGCTGGTCATTCACCGTATGACCGGAGACGGCGCGAAGCGCAGCCTGATCGATCCCATGTGGAGCGCAGATAAAAAGCGGGTCCTGAATGCACTCAACCGCCGGTTCCTGTCCGACGATCTGGAACAGGGTTCGGCGCTGCTGCTCTGAACGTTTCTTCGATTCTGAATATTTTTCGAAAATGTCGAACAGAAAAATGATTGACAATCGTGAAAAAGCGTGTTATTCTGATTCAAGAGTAACGAATGCGGGCGAAAAAGCCCGCATTCACGTCGTTTTCGATATTCTCGTTCCAGAATATCGAACTTCGGCGAACTTAGTTCGACTATATCGGAGGAAAGAGAACATGAAAAAAGAAAACCTGTTCGTCATTCTGACCGGTGTTGTCATCGGCATCGCAGCACTCGTGCTGACGGCGCTCGGCAACCCGGCCAACATGGGCTTCTGCATCGCGTGCTTTGAGCGCGACATCGCAGGCGCTGTGGGTCTGCATTCTGCTGCCAAGGTCCAGTATGTCCGCCCGGAGATCATCGGCCTTGTGCTTGGCAGCTTCCTGATGGCGCTGGCCTCTAAGGAATGGAAAGCCAGAGCCGGTTCGTCTTCCGCGCTCCGCTTTGTGCTCGGCGCATTCGTCATGATCGGCGCGCTGGCCTTCCTCGGCTGCCCGCTGCGCATGGTGCTGCGTCTGGCTGGCGGCGATCTGAACGCCGTCGTCGGTCTGGCCGGCTTCGCCGCCGGTATCTTCCTCGGCACGATCTTCATCCGCAAGGGCTTCACGCTTCAGCGGAACTACGCCACCAAGACGCTCGACGGCACGGTGCTGCCCGCTGTCATGGTCGGCCTGCTGATCCTGTTCCTGGCTGTTCCCACGCTGTTCAAGCTCTCTGAGGAGGGCCCCGGCTCCAAGCACGCCCCGTTCCTGATCGCGCTGCTGATCGCGCTGGTTGTTGGCGCGCTGGCACAGAAATCCCGTATCTGCATGGTCGGCGGTCTGCGCGACACGATGATGTTCAAGGATCTGCACCTGCTGTGGGGCTTCATCGCCATTTTCGTCACAGTCCTCATCGGCAATCTCTGCCTGCATAAATTCAATCTCGGCTTTGCCGGACAGCCGGTTGCACATTCCGACCATGTGTGGAACTTCCTCGGTATGCTGCTCGCGGGCTGGGGCTCGGTGCTGCTGGGCGGCTGCCCGCTGCGTCAGCTCATTCTTGCCGGCAGCGGCAACGCGGATTCTGCCGTTACGGTGTTCGGCATGATCGTCGGCGCTGCGTTCGCACATAACTTCGGCCTTGCCGGAAACGCGGCCTCCGAAAGCTCTGCGGGCGGCGTTTCCACCAATGGCCGCGTCGCAGTGGTGCTCGGTATCGTGATCGTGCTGGTGATCTCCATCGTAAACAGCATGAAGAAGCAGGAGGCGCAGAAAAATGGTTGATGCAAGAGGCTATCTCTGCCCCATGCCCGTCGTGATGGTGCAGAACGCGATTAAGAAGGACAATCCCGCTGCATTGGAAGTTCTCGTCGACAACGAAACTGCCGTTGAAAACATCAAGCGCTTTGCCGCGCACAGCGGCTATCAGGCGGCTGCCCGTGAAGACGGCGCCGATTATCACCTGACGCTCACGAAGAAATAAGCAATACGCAAAACAAAAAGCCGTGAAATTCCGATGGGACATTCGGAGTTTCACGACTTTTCTGATTTTGTAGTACGTCAGCCGACGCTGCAGCGGATGGCAAGCCTTGACTGGCCGCCGACGGTACAGGTGAAGAGTGTCAACGGCCAGCCGCCGCTGGTCATATCGGATATGGCGTAGGGAGAAAGCGTTTCAAGGGAATCGACCTTGTAGCGGAACACAGTCCCGTCCATGTCTGTAAACGTGACCGCATCGCCCGGCTGGAGCTGCGGGAGGGACGCGAAATGGCTGCGGTAATTGTGCCCGCAATGACGAGATTTTCAAGATACGCGGAGCCGGAGTAGCGGCAGGGCGCGATCTGCAGGCCGGGATAGCTCCATGTGCTGATGATGGGGAGCGACAGGCCGAGCGCGGGGATATCCAGAACGCCGATGTAGCTCTGGCCATCGATCTCGCGTTCCGGCATGGGCAGCTCCGGATTCAGCACATAATCCGGGACAAATGCCTCCTCTTTCCCCTCTCCAGTGGGAGACTGGGAAAGACTTTCCTGCCGGGGCAGGTCGGGTGTCAGGCGTTCAAGGACAAGCTCGGCAGCGTCGCCTGCGGCTGCATCGCGGCGGAGGTTATAGGCCGTGAGCAGCAGCGCGGCGAGAAGGAGCAGCAGCCCCAGAATCGTGCAAAGCGTTCCGCGTTTAATCATGATCATTTTTTCTTTTCAAGAGCGTGCCCAAAATCAGAAGCAGCAGGCCCGCCGCGGCAAGCACCGGGACCGGCCACTAGAGAAGCCCCGTCTGCGGAAGCTTCTGATGCTCAGGTGTATTGGTCAGAATGAACGTATCGCCGGTTTCCCGGATGCTTGAAATGTAGCCGGGAACGGCGCTTTCCTGTATTGTCCAGACGATCTCCGTGCCGTCCGGGCTATACCGGGGAAGGCCGCTCCATGTGTACTGCCAGCTGTCCGTGCGGCTGATAGTCCTTGTGTCGCAGACCGTGCCGTCCTTCAGGAGCGTGACCGTGATCGTATCGGGGCGTTTCTGCTCATAGCCCGCGTCGTCCCAGCGCTTGATCACGGTGCGCGTTGTGCTGTCTTCGTCCGGGCTTTGCGGGTTGTAATGTTGGTGTCCGCTGCAACTTTTTCAGCCGTGGCAAGCTCATAAGGTGCTCGCGCACTGTCGCCGGTGTACATCGGGAGCAGATCAGTCTTAACGGTCGGATTGCCGTTTTCGTCGCACTGCATATCGCTGACCTTAAGATCCGCACTGCGGGAAAGGACGAACTTTGCGCCGGTCAGCGGAGTCTTGGTCGTGCCGTCGATTTTGGAAATGATCATGGCAAACGTCCATGCGTGGACAGAGCTCTCAGGCGTTTTGCCGATGCCCTCGCCGTTGGGGTTGTTGCTGTACTCAAGATAGGCCGTGTTGGTGTTCTTACCTTCGCCGATGATATAGAAGTCGGCCTTGTCATTCAGAACAGCGGTATAGTTGACGCACAGGTCATTGCCTGCCTCGATCACGCCGTCGGCAATAGCCTGCTTGATATCGATAGAAAGCTCGAAATGATCGACTTCCTTGCCGTCGACCATGATCTTGCTGGTAACAAGCGAGCAGTATTTGCTGTCGAGCTTGTTGTTCGGATCATTCTTGATCTCAATGGAGAAATCCTCCTCGGATTTGAAGTGTGGAACAGCAGGGCTTTCAGTGTCTGTAACCGTTCTGAAATTTCTTTGAAATCAATTCGAGATCGGCTGTTCATAAACCGGATAATAAGTTGACATAAAATCATTAAGAATTCTTAAATATTCGATTTTTCACGGAAAAAGCGGACATTTCCAGAAAACCACCTATTGCGTTCTGAAAACCATTATGCTACGATATCTATAGAAGATGGGCAGGAACCGCGCGCCGCGCAGCCCCTGCAAACCGGTGCGCGTGTGGGGTTCCACACGTGTACCATGCGCTCCCGGCAAGTAAGCGCCTGCCGGGGATGAAATTAAGGAGGAATTGCTTATGAAAAAACGTTTTGTGGCGCTTCTGCTGTGCCTTGTCATGGTAGTTGGCCTGATTCCGGCGGCGATGGCCGCCGGTCCAGAAGGTGACCGGAATTACATCACATTCAAAGCGAACGATGGAAGCTACGGAAGTTCCAGTGAAAGACTGCAGCAACTCACAGAGAGTGACGTTGCAATTGGCTGGGTCACGCTCCGTGCGAATGACTTTAACAGAGATGGCTACACCTTCCTCGGCTGGAGCACCGAACCCAACGGCCAGAAGATCTATAACGACGGCCAGACTGTTTCCGTAACCGAACTGTTCGGCGGACGCACCTACGCTGTTCTGTACGCTGTCTGGCAAAAGGACGGTGTGACGCCGCCCGTCGGCCCGTACACGGTGACCTACCGGCAGCTTACGGAGGTTTCTCTGACGGATCCCGACGTCGTTGACGCGAATGTCGGCGCCATGTACACGGTCAAGAACTTCCCACAGACATGGACTGTTCCCACAGGCAAGGTATTTGCGGGCTGGACGACGAACGGCAGCAACTTCTATGCGCCCAACGAGAACATTGTCCTCTCCCAGAACACGATTCTGTATCCGGTCTACCGCGATACCGTGTCGACCTGTGAGATCACCTACAACGATGCGCGCGACCAGCAGGAATGGAAGGTCACGGTCAACGTAGGCGATTTTGTCTACATTGACCTGAACGGCGGCACCGAGGCCTATCTCGACAATGTCAAGATCACCGCTTCCGGCAGCTACACAGTCACGCGCTCCTGCACGCTGACGTTTGCCTACAAGGGAGCGCAGAAGTCTCTGGGCTGGGATTATGACGCGGCAAGAACCCGCTTCACAGCCAGATGGACGGTTTCCAATGTCACGGTCACCTATTATGACTATGATTATGCGCGCGTCATGGAAGAGACGCTTACCTATGGCGGCACTGTGACCGTCGACCCGAACGGTGGCGCAGCCTATCTGGATTCCACATACGTGAACAGACAGACAGTGCTGAACGTGACAAAGAACGCGACGCTCTATGACGCGACCCGCACCGGCTACAAGTTCTACGGTTGGGATAAAACCTATGACCGCAACGGCCAGCCCGTCTTTACCGCCATGTGGACGAAGAACGGTCAGGCGGACACGTATGACATCTTCTACTATGACTTTGATGATGCCAAGAGCGAATATGCCCGCTTCTACGCGAATACGCCCATCGTCATCGATCCGAACGGCGGCACGGCCCGGCTGGATACCATGTCTTTTACAACGAAGCAGTCGTTCCGGATCAACCGGGATTACACGCTCTCCGATGCGGCCCGCACCGGCTATAAGTTCTACGGCTGGGATCTGACAAAGTCCGGCGACACCTATACGTTTACCGCTATGTGGACAAAGAAGGGCGCGTCCGAAACGTATGATGTTTTCTATTATGACTATGACAAAGCCAAGAGTGAGTACGCCCGCTTCTACGTTGATACGCCCATCGTGATCGACCCGAACGGCGGTTCTGCCCGTCTGAACAATATGCCATTCACAAGCAAGCAGTCGTTCAAGATCGACAAGGATTACACGCTTTCCGACGCGGCGCGCACCGGCTACACGTTCTATGGCTGGGATCTGACGAAGTCCGGCAATACCTACACCTTCACCGCCATGTGGACGAAGGCCACGAGCACGGTTCCGTATATGCTCAACGGTGAAGACCATTACGCCTATATCAAGGGCTATCCCAACGGCTCCTTCAAGCCCAACGCGACCATCACCCGCGCCGAGGCGGCTTCCATCTTCTACCGCCTCCTGACGGATTCGACCCGCAGAACCTATTCCACCAGCTATAATACCTTCAAGGATGTTCCGGCCAAGGCGTGGTACAACACTGCCGTGTCCACCATGGCAAAGCTCGGCATCGTCAACGGCGGCTCTGACGGCTGCTTCCGCCCGAACGACCCCATCACCCGTGCGGAGATCGCCGCGATGATTGCCCGCTGCGACGGCAATTCTTACGGAAGCGCCTACACGAACTTCTCCGACGTCAAGGGTCACTGGGCGGCAAACTATATCGCCAGAGCCTATGAGCTTGGCTGGATCAACGGCTATGGCACGACCTACGCGCCCGACAAGTACATCACCCGCGCCGAGACAGTCGCCATCCTCAACCGCGTTCTGAACCGCGCGCCGCAGACCACCTCTGATCTGCTCAGCGGCCTGAACACCTTCAACGATGTCAGCGTCACGTCCTGGTACTATCTCGATGTCGAGGAGGCTGCCAACAGCCACACCTACACCAGAAAGACCAACGACTATGAGTATTGGGATAAGCTCATCTCCGACCCGAGCTGGCTGTAAGACCTAAATTCCACAAGAGGGGCGGCGAAAGCCGCCCCTCTGCTTTTTCGCTTCATCACCCAAGCGTTAAAACACCGTCACGATCTTCGCGTTCTCCCGGCTTCCGTACCGCCACACATCCAGCCGTCCTTCCGTCTTCGTGAAGCGCAGCGGCTGCGGAGGCACTGTGTCCAGCCGGTGCAGGACGGTCAGCTTCAGCTTGAGCGTCTCCGGGTGAATGGCCTTGATGTACACGCATACCGGCTGGCCGGGTTCCAGTGTATCGTCCCGTTCTGCCAGCCCGCACAGATTCGGTGTCAGCGCAATAAACACGCCATAATCCGTTTTTCCGCAGGCGATCCCCGTCACGGTCTGCCCCGCACGGAACCGCGCCGCGTTTTCCTGCCACGTTCCGAGCAGTTCCCGGAGCGTCAGCCCCACGCGCCGCCGCGCCGGATCAAGCGACTGGATCAAAACGGGCAGCTGCTGCCCGACCCGCAGCAGCTCACGTGGATGCGTCAGCCGCGATACGCAGAGATTCCGCAATCCGAGCAGCCCGACCGCGCCGCAGCCAATATCACAAAACGCGCCGAACGGCGCAAGCCCTGTGACCACGGCAGGCAGAATGTCCCCGGGCCGCTTTTCGCGGAAGATCTGTTCCAGCGCTGCCTCCTGCGCGCTGCGCCGGGACAGAAGCGCCGTCCCATCCGGTGCGAAGCCCATGACAGTAAAACATACGGGCCTTCCCACGCGCGACAGGATCGCGATATCCCGCGTTTCGCCGCCAAGAATGCCGCGCGCGGCCTCTGCACGCGGCATAACCCCTGCGCAGCAGCCGAGTGCGATATGCAGGTCATGCCGCTCGTCGCATTTGATCGCGGGCGCCTGCAAAATTTTCCGCTGCTGCATCGCCAGCAGCAATTCCTCTTTGGTATACCCCTCCGGCTGCGGGTGCAGCCCCTCCGGAAGAAACTGATGCATAAGATCCCCCCAATTCCTGCTCCAATATATGCAGGCATGGGAAGGAAGGAGATAGAACCATGGACGTACAGGTCGGCGATATCCTCGTCATGAAGAAGGAGCACCCCTGCGGCACAAAGCAGTGGCTCGTACTGCGCAGCGGTATGGACTTCCGCCTGCGCTGCACCGGTTGCGGGCATGAGCTGATGCTGCCGCGCAGCAAGGCGGAAAAAAACATCCGCCAGATTCTGCGCGACGGGAAGCAGATCTGACATTACAAGGAAAACATGACGAACGATAGGCCGCAATTCCGCTTGGAATTGCGACCTCTTTTTTTGCTTCTGCGGCGTATGCTTTTGGAACACGGACAAACAGGGGGAATGCGGATGACAGTCTATGCAGACGAGGCTTTTTTGCTCAATGGTGCGGTGGATTATCTGCTGCTCATCTGCGCGGCAAAGCTTGGCGGCGGCCGGATCGCACGATTGCGCCTGCTGGCAGCGGCTCTGTTCGGCGGATTGTACGCGGCAGCGGCGCTGTTCGCCCCGCTGGGCGTTTTGCAGGGACTTCCGATGAAGCTGGTGAGTCTTGTTATCATGCTGCTGATCGCCTTCGGCGCAGGCCGGCAGACGCTCCGCACGGGCCTTCTGTTTCTGGCGGCAGTCTGCGCGTTTGCGGGTGCTGCGGTCTTAGCCGCGCAGCTGTTCGGGACAGGCGTTTTGGTTCTGCCGGGCGGCACGTTCTACGCGGTGAGTGTTCTGGGCCTCCTGCTGCTGGCAGGGCTTCTGTATATGCTCTGCTATACCGTCTTTTCCTGCACGGCCCAGCATGGCGGTGAGATCCGAACCATGACGCTTCTGTATGGAGGAAATCAGGTCCCTGTCCGCGCGCTGCACGACACCGGCTGCACGCTCCGCGACCCCATGACCGGCGAACGCGTGCTCGTCGCGGATGCGGACGCGCTGCGGGCGCTTCTGCCGGATGCGTCCATCACACCCGCCGCGCTTGCAGACCCGGCGGAGCTGCTGCTGCGCCTGAAAACACGCGCCCCCGCGCTTCCGGCGCGGCTTTTGAGCTACAAATGCGTCGGCACGCAGGCGGGCCTGATTTTGTGCCTGCGCTGCGAGATACAGGTCAGGCCGGGCGTCCGGAAACGCTGCCTCGCGGCCTTTTCCCCAACGCCCGTTTCAGACGGAGGAAATTATGATGCGCTGATAGGAGGAACGATTGGATGAAATTAGAGGCTATTTTACAGAAGCTCGGCCTTTTGCAGCCGGGGAAGATCATGTACATCGGCGGCAGCGACGTGCTGCCCGCACCGCTGAAGCCGGAGCAGGAGCGGCAGGCCGTCGCCGCGCTGGAACAGGGCGACGAGGCAGCCAAGCAGCTGCTCATCGAGCATAATCTTCGCCTTGTCGTGTATATCGCGCGCCGGTTCGAAAACACCGGTGTCAATCTGGAGGATCTGATCTCCATCGGAACCATTGGTCTGATCAAGGCCGTCAATACCTTCCGGCCCGACCGGAACATCAAGCTTGCGACGTATTCGTCGCGCTGCATCGAAAACGAGATTCTGATGCACATCCGCAAAATCGCCAACCAGAAGACGGAGGTTTCGCTCGACGAGCCGATCAATACCGACTGGGACGGCAACGAGCTGCTGCTGTCCGATGTGCTCGGCACAGACGGCGATATCGTTATGCGGCCGCTGGAGGACGACGTCGACCACCAGCTTCTTCGTCAGGCGCTCGGACGCCTCCCGGAACGGGAAAAGCAGATCGTCTCCATGCGCTTCGGCCTCGGCGGGCGGCAGGAGAAGACGCAGAAGGAGGTCGCGGATATCATGGGCATTTCGCAGTCGTATATTTCCAGGCTCGAAAAGCGCATCATGCTGCGCCTGCGCCGCGAGATCTCGCGGCAGATCTACAGCTGAGAGGGACTTGCAAAACAGATTCAAATGTGATATAAATTTATCGATACAATATATCGATATCAGCAAAGGAAGCGGTTTCATGGAGAAAGAAATATCCCGCGCAACGCTTAAGCGCCTGCCGACCTATCTGGCCTATCTGAAAGCCATGCCGGACAGCAGCGGCGTCAATATCTCCGCCACGGCGCTTGCGGCGGGGCTTCATATGGGCGAGGTGCAGGTGCGCAAGGATCTTGCGCTCGTTTCCTCCGGCGGCCGCCCGAAGATCGGCTATAACCGTGCCGCGCTGATCGCCGATATCGAGCAGTTTTTGGGCTACGGCAACACAAACGATGCCGTTCTGATCGGCGCGGGCAAGCTTGGCCGCGCACTGCTGGGGTATTCCGGCTTTGCGGAGTACGGCCTCAATATCGTCGCGGCGTTTGATGAAAACGACGCTATCATCGGCACCTCCAAGAGCGGCAAGCCCATCATGCACCTGTCGCGCCTCGGCGAGGTCTGCCGCCGCGACCAGATCAAGATCGGCATCATCACCGTCCCGGCAGAGCAGGCCCAGAGCGTCTGCGATCTGCTCATCAGCAACGGGATCCTCGCCATCTGGAATTTCGCCCCCAAGCACCTGAACGTGCCAGACCACATCCTCGTCCAGAACGAAAACATGGCTGCTTCCCTCGCCCTGCTCTGCAAACACCTCAACGAGCAGATGAAATCCGAAAAATGACACAGTTTCGGAAGTTTTTTCTTGAATTTCCGCGTGCCATGCTGTATAATAACACAGCAATGCCGGTGTGTTGGAATGGTAGACGAGGCGGACTCAAAATCTACTTCGCACGCTGGCGTCCAGACAGGCGTTTTCCCTTGAAAATCAAGGACATTTGAATACTGTATTTTTTCGTTTTCACGAGCATCCCTCCTAAACATCCCTCCAACTTCCGGGATTGTTTGATGGGTGGGAAAAGCTCTGAAATAACTGCCGGTGTGTTGGAATTGGTAGACGAGGAGGACTCAAAATCCTTTGGGGTAACACTCGTGTGGGTTCGAGTCCCACCACCGGCACCACCGTCGCCGCGGACTGCACAGGTTCGCGGCGATTTTTTATGTTGGAAAACAGTCCAGAATCGCGTTTGCCGAGGACACCTTGGAGCTGTAATCCAGATGCGTGTAGATATTCGAGGTTGTGGAAATGTCGCTATGCCCCAGCCATTCTTGGATGTCTTTCAAGCTGACACCGTTCGCATAAAGCAAACTCGCGCAGCTATGACGAAGATCGTGATACCGAATACGGCGCAGACCGGCTTTTTCCAGTACGAGCGGAAAATTTTGTGTGATAAAGTTCGGCTTGATGCGCTCACCGATTTCATTCACATAGATGTAATCCAAAAACTCCGTGCAATACGCGTTGCCGCATACCCTGCGATGTTCTTCCTGTTCTGCTTTCAGCTCATGCAGCAGTTTTTCAAATGGTGCAACGAGCGGTAAAGTGCGGTAGCTGGATTTTGTCTTGGTACGTTCTTTGTCTACGATGATCTGCTTGCCGTCAACGTTTACCTGCGTCACGGTATGCTTGATTGTGAGCGTTTTTCGCTCATAGTCAATCGCATCCCACCGCAGGCCGACAGCTTCACTGCGCCGCAGGCCATAGAACGCACCGAGGATCACGGCAAGCTCAATCGGCTTACCTTTCACGGCGGCAAACAGCGTTTCAAGCTCCTGCTCATTGTAAAAAGAAGCGACATACTTCTGCTTGCGCGGGCGCTCCACACGGTCTGCCGGGTTGTAGTTGATAAGACCAATCTTTACGGCATATTGCAAAGATTTTCGGATATTCGCATGACGATGAATAACCGTGTTTGCCGTGACTTTCTCTGTATTCAGCGAATACTGGTAGTAGTCTTGAATATCCTTTGGTGTCAAGTCTTTCAGCAAAATCCGCTTATCCTTGAAATACGGAACGATCTTGCGCTTGATGACCATACAATACGATGCATAGGTTGACGTTTCTACACTGTTTTTCATCATTTCCAGCCACTCAAGAATAAAGTCAGTAAAAAGAAGCTCATCGGGTTTCGCTTTTTCCAGCGGCACAGCCGCAACAACCGGCGGCACGAATGTCTGCCGTGCATCCATCAGCATGGACTCCGCTTTTCGCTTGTTGCCCTTGACCGGTAAACCGGTGCTGATGGATTTTGTTTTCCGTTTGCCGTCGCTGTCTTTATAGCTGAGAATGATTTGATATAAACCGTTTTGTTCGCGCAGATGTCCTGCTACCATAATAACACCCTCCTTTGGTGTAGCCGTATCCACCTGCCATTGACAGGTTTATTGTAGCGGACTTGGCTGATAACCGCAAGGATGCGGCAGCTATCCGCTTTGCAGTACATTCAAGTATGCCAGAATGTGCAGCTTCGGAATTTTGTATGTGCGGCCGACCTTAAAGTGCGTGATTTTATTTTCCTGTAAAAGCCGGTAGCTGGTCTTGGTACTGATTCCGAGCATCTGGCTCATCTGGTTAACATCGACGACATCAGGAAATTCCTTGAACATCACACGGTAGGCATCTCTTGCGGAAAGCGCCATATTCCATCCTCCCTTCTATCAAGATCACAACAATAGACTGACGGAAATCAGCCCTGCACAAAAACCAAAGGTGCAGCGTATTCCGTCAGCCTATGACTTCTAATCTTGATTGGATGCAGTTATCTGCGGCGGGGCATTTTCTTGCTGCGGCTTTTGCGCCGCTTTTTGCCGCGCCGAGCTGATTTGCTGCGTCTTTTTTCCTCGCGCGCAATGTTGCGCAAGGCGAGGAAAGCCGTCATGTCCAAACAGCCGGAACTGTTATACATATCTCTCGATGCCATGTTCTTTCCTCTCTTGTATCATTGCGTAGGCGGCGTAACGCCGCCTACGCGGTGTCTTGTCATGTGTTCTCATCCAGACTGCCTTACGTTTTCGGCACTCGCGCTGCGCCTGCAATTTACTTATGCAGCCTTTCACCGGTTTGCCTGCGACGGTTGCTATCACGCTCGGACGGACGGTGGGGAGTATCTGCCTCTGTCAAGCCCATACAGCCCGGCGACGAAGCCGGGCTGTTCGGCAAAAGCCGGTGGGCAATGGCAGAAGGTGCGTTGTCTGATCGAGTATTCTGTTTTCAAGCTGCACACGCGCCGCCGGGCTGAAGCTGTTACCGGGTCTGGCGCGGGAGCGCACTTTGATAAAGATGCCCTCACTATGTAGGCACTGAAAACAGGTAAATGTAAGGAACCGCTCTAAACTTTTTTCAGAAATTTTTTGATACGCTGGATTTTGTCGTTGATGGACTGCCTTGTGACCCCGCGCAGTCTGGCGACCTCTGCCTTTGTCAAACCGTCCATGACGATCTGCGTCAAAAGCTCCCGGTCGTCAACAGACAGCTTTTTCAGCCGACCCGCAATTTCTTCATCATCCAACGATTCGATCCAATCGTATCTGCCGCGAAGATCGGTGCCGGTCATCACGGTCGTGAGCTGTGCAAATTTCTGATACAGCGCGCTTGCCGGTTCCTCCGGGAGCGGCTGTGTTCGGTTCTCAAACGAACGCTGTTGGCAGAAAACCGCCCAATCGTATTTATACAGTTCCTTGATTGTCTCAGCGCTCATGCCTTCGGCCTGATACCACGCGGAAAGCCGCTCCCATTCCGCGTCAAATTTCTGTTTTTCACGAGCATAATGAAAGCCCATGTCTTGTCCTCCGTTCTTTGAATTTTGGAAAAACCAAAATTCAAACTGGAGGACCGCGGCAGCGCGGGATGCTCCCAAACGTGCGCAAAAAAGCGCCCGAAGCACAAACGCTCCGGACGCACCAATACAATATGAATTTCGCAGTCGCAGGCAAGCCGCACGCCTGTCGTGGCAGCATAGCGCTGTCACCCAAAAATGAAAATCGCCGCTCTCCACATGACCGTTTCATGGTCGGGAGAGCGGCGGTTCGCATACGTCGCTGCATCTGCAATCACCCATTTGACCATATTACCGGAATCTCGTTCCAGTAAATACATGGTAACAGGTGACTGCCCTCAACTGCGCCCTCGACCGCAGCCTGCAATTTACCCTACATTTTACCCTCGGCTATGCCCTCTGCCGCACCCTCGGCTGCACCCTCATGCGCACCCTCGGCTGCACCCTCGCGGACACCCTCGACTGCGCCCTCGCGCTCAGAAGCCAAGCTGTGTGCGGATCTGAATGATCTGGTCCCCATCCAGATATTTCTTTACTGCTTCATAATAGCGGCGCGCCAGAACACGCCCGCCCTGATACCATGCAGCCAGAACAGCCAACATACTCAATTCGCTGTCGCCGGGCGCGAGTTGCATGGCGTTCTTGATCTCACGCAGCGCGTCCGTGTAGTTTTTTCGCTCCAGCTTGTATCGGGCATATCCCTTTGTGATCGTCAGATACAGTGTTTGATAGTACATATCCAACTGCATGTGCCAGATTTCATGTTCGATTCTCGGCAAAAGATGCCCTTTATACAATTCGACCGCTTTGTGGTACAGCGCACAGCGCATATCGGGGTCGGAGGTACGCTCCAACTGCCGACAGTTACCCTCAAAGCGGTCGAAATCCGTATGAATATGGTATGCAGGGTTGATAACAAAGGTGCCGCTCTTGCCGACGATGAGCTTATCTAACCCGATGATCGCCAACGGACGGCGAATCCGATAAACAATGTTGCTCAGGACCTTATATGGAGCGTCTGAATCCCCAAAGTGGTGAATGATGCGGGATAACTCGTCAACGCTCGCCGTGTGCCTGCGGTTAAGGATCAGGTATGCCAACAGAAGAAAGCCCTGATCTGTTTTGATGTCATCGCCCACCAGCTTCCCGTTCGGTCCGATGATCTCCAAACCGCCAAAGCAGTTGATATAAACATTGTCCGGGTCATGTCTGGATGCGCGGGACGCCGCGACAAGGGATTGCTGTAATTTGATCTCGTTTAGTTCCAGCACAGCGGCATAGGACGCAAGCAAAAGAAATGCCGGATCGTCGGTGTAGAGCGTCGGGTCGTCTACAACAAGAAATCCCTGATTGATGCGCTTGGAGAAGGGCGCGGCTAAGATACCGCCAACTCCATAGCTGCGAAAGAAGTCTGCTTCGTCGGGATACTGATTCTCCAAATCGCGCATATTGGTCGTGACAATGGGTTTGTTTTCACTGAGTGCCTTCCTCCAGCGCGGGAACATCTCCATTGCCAGAAATTGCAGCATATCCATTTGATGCTCCACACCATCCGCACACCATTCGTGCGTGATGATGCCGACGCTAAGTTCCCAATCCGCTTCTACGATGGACGCTCGTTTGGCACCATAGAACTCCGCCGCTGCCCGCAGTATGCCGTCTACGATGCCATCAGAATCCTCCTCGCTGCGAAGCTGCTGTTCCAGACGGCGCAAGGCATTGCAAAAAGCAATACAGTTCTTTGCGATTGCCTTGTTTAAGGGACTATTGGCACTCATACGCAAAACTCCTTTCCGCTCTAAAAATGTCTTATAAATGCGCAAAAGCCGCCCAATTTCACAATCGGACAGCTCTGCACGAACCGCGCAGACAAGCTGTGCGGATATGTACTATAACATTGTTTTGATAAGCCCGGAAAGCAGCTGACGCTGCGTATCGCTGAGCAGCGTCCAGTCTTTGATGAGCTCCTGCTGTTCCTCAGATACGGCATAATCACCATAGTCACCGCTTCCTCTAAAGAATTGCGACATCGTTATGCCAAAAGCGCCGCACAGCCGTTTTAGCGTTGGGATGGACGGCTCATTGTTGCGTTTGAAGATGTTGGAGATTGTTGTCTGCGATAGACCGGATTCTTTTGCGAGCCGGTAAATCGTCCAGTTTCGTTCCTGCATCAACTGCTGGATTCGCTCTCTTGCATCCAAAATGTTCACCACCTGCTTCATAAATATTTTACACCTCGTATGTTTCTCAGAAAAGAAATCAAAAGGGATGTATATGGTGAACAAAAGATGCGTAATAGATGCAAAACGTCAGGCTGAACAAACAGCCTGACGTTTCTGATATTTCAATGAGAAAAAATGCGTACATTCAATCCGATGTTGCTTCCATCACGCTTCGGATCATAGCGGTTATCATGTTGAGCTGTGTCGGCGTTGCCGTGCGGCAGAGCGTAAGCAGCGCGTCCAAGTCCTGAGATGCTGCAGTCGGCAGACTGTCCGCAAGCAGGTACGTCGGAGAAACCTTCAATGCTTCGCACAGCGACACAAACATTTGCAGGCTGGGCGTTTTCGCGCCGGATTCGATCTGTCTGAGGTAGGTCGCATTGATATTGCAGATTTCTGACAGGTGTTCACTTGTCCAGCCGCGATCTTTGCGCGCGGCGTTGATTCTTCTGCCCAGCAGCTTTTTGTCCATGTGTCTCTCTCCGTTTGTATGCTTTTTGTGTTCAGTATGCTCCCTATTAGCTTACATTTTCCTTGACACGAAAAATAGCGACTGTTAGAATACAAAATATGAGCCAATAGATAACAAGCCAACCTTGAGATTTGCAGAACAAAAGATGTGTATATCCATCACAGTTGGTAAGCATATTTTTCAAATCAGTCAATATTATGTCAATCATTTTGCATTTCGTCGGAAAAAGATGCTAGAAACGATTACGGATTTTGAAAAAAAGCTTGAAAAAATGCGAAAGAAGATATAAGATAGGCGCAGAATACAGAGAGTTATCGTGAAGGGGTACCCCTTCACGTCCGTAGGTATCCTACGGACAATGATTCACTGTGTAACTGAATATCGACCATACCGTAATACATGCCGATTCCGCAACGCCTGATGTTCAGGCAGGATAGGCACAGGAAGAAGGCCATAGGCCGACACGAAACGGTGCTGTGCGCGTGAGGTCACACCAAAGCGATTTTTCGCCGGGGCGAAAGCCAGCCATTGCGGGGAAGACCCGTGAGAAGGTAGGATGTGAGCGCAGGAGTTTTATCACTCCCTAACGCAAGTCAGAAGAACTGTATTACCGCGTTTTTACGCGCATGGTATTTGCAGCGGCGAGCGATTTCCTGTTGCAGCGGGCAGAGGTCTGCCCACAGCCGCTGATTTCGTTCCGAAATCGGCGTTTTTTTGACGCCGAATCAAACTGGCAGTTTTCATGTCTCCTTTTTGTCCCGCGGGTGGGGCGCAGTTTTCTTTGCGAACTGTCCCCAACCCGCAAGGGACAAAAAGCGGCTGTAGGGAGTCGGCGCGCATTTCGCACCGCTTCGTAAAATCAACTTCTATGTAAATTCTCCGGGCGCTGCCCGGACTCTGAACCTTACAACTGAATAGCCACACCGGGAGGTTGTACTTGTCCGGTCGGGGAAGTACGCGACGACGCAGAACGCCGAGCGTGCCAAGACGGGCAGACGCGGTCAGAGTGAGCGTAGGACGGGATCCCGGAAGGTTGGTGTAAAAGTATGCCGCAGAAAACGCAGGTTCCCGCGCTCCTGCGATTCACTCCATAAAAACGCGGCGGTCTGGCTCACGCCCCAAGCCAGACCTGCTAACGAGGGGCAAATTACTTTACGACAGCGACGACCGCTCTTGGACAGTTTAACCGGACGGCACGAAAATATGAACCACAATTTTATGGGATCATACCGCCCCAGTTGGGGACGGTTCCTTTGTCACAGCTTGCTGGGACGAAGGAACCGTCCTCAACCTGAGCGCCCCCGCATCGAGAACGGTTCGTTTGTCCCACCGCTGGTGTGACAAACGAACCGTCCCCGCTGCTCATTACTCGCGGAAAAACCGCGATTGTGTATTTGCAGCGACGAGCGCTTTCTAATCTGCAATGGGCATGGCAGCCCAACGTCGCTGATTTCATGGTGAAATCGGCGCATTTTGTTTTCAAAGACAACGTGCGCCGGTCCAGCCGGAGGTCAGCTTTTTTCGCCCCCTATACGGTGATCCGGCCTGCGCAAGTGGGAACGGCGCAGGCTGGAACGCCGCTTAAAAAATTGCGTTTTTCATCTCTGTTTTTCCTTTCTTTCTCTTTGGACTGCGTTCGCCCGCGCAGTCCGGGAGAGAAAGGGCAGCAAGGTGTTACCGGCGAAAGCCGTGGACATATTTCCCCGCACTAACGGAGCGGATGCTCCGACGCAAACCATAGACAACGAATTGAAAGGAAGGTGTGATGCCCGACAAGCAGAAGGTAAATATGTAGGTCAACCCGTCACAAACTGAAAAAATCAGAACTAATCGGGGACACCGTAGGTTCCGCAATCCTGCGTTCCAATCCAAAAATGCGGACAGCTTGGATAGTCCCAACTAAGCTGGCAGACTACGGGACAAAATAATTTTAGAAAAGGAGATTTCACAATGAAGAACCTCAAGAAATTGACTGCTCTGCTGCTGGCACTGGTCATGGTGTTCGCACTGAGCGTCAGCGCGTTCGCAGCCAACGTCACCACGAGCGATACGATCACGGTCAAGTTCACCAACAACTACAGCTATAATCAGGACGATGTATACACATGGACGCCGGAAAACGGCAGTGATCTCTTTACGACGAACAGCACAGTGCAGGTGAATCTTACTACATTGAACGGTCGCTCTTTGGCTGAGTGCAAGGCTGTCTATTCCGAGCCGACCGATCACGCGATGTACAACACCATTTCCGTACTGGACGTTGTTGCAGCTGCGGCGCTCTCGACCAACCGTGTCCTTCAAGGCGGCTGGGATGCAGCACCGATGACCGGTGCTCCGGGTGGCTATATCCATAACATTGACAATCAGAATCTCATGTTCGACTATGGCGACAATGGCGACGGAACATACTGGCTGTCTGGCGAAGGCTTTGTAATTGGCACAGATACGACCGCTGATGCAACGGCTGCGAATCCGACATTCTCTGACACCTATCTCAGCAATGTTGCTGTCACTTCTCTGCCTGCCGGAACTGTGATTTATGTTGACCTTGGCACATACTTCTACAGCGCCGAAGTTATTGACTAATAGTTGAATAGACAATTTTTGGAGGTAGCGATGAAGAAAATCCTAACAGGTGTTCTTGCGCTTGTACTTGCACTGGGATTTACGATATTTACCCAGCCAAGTGCGGTCGCAGCTGATTCTCCCGGAACTGTAACAGCGCATCTGACCGTTTCTGTTCAAGACGATGCCGGAAAACTCATCTTTGCCAAAGCGCGCGATGGAAGTGACATGGCAGTAAAAGAGGTGCAGGTTTCCGATCAGGACGGCGATGGTATATTGACGGTATACGATCTGCTTTCCTGCGCCCATGAACAGCTTGCGCCGGGCGGCGCAAGCGATTTTTCTGTTGCACTTGGCAGAAAAACACAGCAACGGCCAAAAAAATCTGGGGTATTGAAGGTACGTTCTATTTCCTTGAAGGTAAAATGGTAAATATGTTCAAGGAATTTTCTAAAGACCTGAAATATACCGGATACACCATAAACGAGTTTACGCATCTGACCGTTGTTCAGAGCGCAAAGACCGACTTTTTCTCTAATGCCATGCTTCCCTCCTCTGCTGTTGGAAATTTGGTTAATAGTAAGACAGCCTGTATTACCGCGATTGCAAACCAGAAATTCACTGTCGGGCTGTATACTACAGATTTCACACAGGGAAGCCCGGTAAAAATCGTACAAAAAGCTACAAATAGAGAAGTCTATTACACAAAAGTTGGAAGTACGACTGAAACGAGCGCTGGGAAAATAAACGCCGCTGGACGGCTCAGCATTACGATTCCGGAAGCTGGAGAATATCTGCTGTATTCCAAAGACCCGAGCGGCAGCTCCGCACCCGCCGCATGTCTGCTTCATGTTCTGAGTGAAAAGGCGGAAATCAACCAGCTGCGGCTTTCGCTGAGCGAGGACGGCGACGACCTTCTCTCGGATTACAGCCCAAAAGACACGGCATACACCATTACCATTCCAGAGGATACAAAGAGCCTGTACGGAGCCGCCGAATATGATGGTGCAGCTTTCAACATGAGATGGCGTTTTGATTCCACTTCCAATGGCGAGAAGTGGACTGCCAGTACGGTCAGCTATCCGTTCGGGACAGAAAATATCGGCAGTCTTAACATTGGGAGTGCTTCGCAGATCAGAATTTACGCGCATGACTATCAGCTGCTGAAAACGAATGATACGCCGCTGTCGGAGTATTATACGTTCAACATCAAACGTCAGGTTCAGCTGAGCAATTTGACCACGAGCGGCGCTGTACGCTCTGATGCCGACTTCAGAACAGGCAGCTTGGATGCTTACGTTGCGTATGATGCAGAAACGGCGACACTGATGCCCACCGCAGCGGACGGCGTGACGATCACCGTGGACGGTCAGGAGGTAACGTCCGGCACAGAGCATACTGTAACGCTGACAGGAACGGATACAGTCGTCAAGATCACCGTCCATCGGGACGGCGATAATTTTGTGGACGGCGAGTATACCGTAACATTCCATAAGGCAGCCGATCAGGCAGCCCCGGTGTTCCGCGAGAACCCTACGTCGGAATTACAGGAATATGTTCAAGATGATAATGTCATTTATCTGAAACCGCTGAATGTCCTTGCCGATGCCAACGGCGCAGTCAGCTATCAATGGTACTACAACACCACGGACAGCACCGAGGGCGGCACGAAAATCGACGGCGAAACGAGCCGCAGCTATACCCCGTCCGTGACAACAGCTGCCATTGGCGACCGCTATTATTATTGCGTTGCGTCGAACGGCGAAAGCAGTACATCCTCCGCGACTGCACATGTGCATGTGTATGAAAAGCCAGTTGTGTCTCTCGAACTGGACACAGAAATTCCCCTGCTGCCAACAGACGAGGATAAAGTTATACTGTTTGAAGGGCATACGGAAGGCTTTTACTACCAAAAAGGCGATATTGCAACCCCTTTCAAACTCAATGTGACTTTTGCAGATTGGGTAGAAAGTAAAAATCCAAAAATTTCCTACCAGTGGTTCAGACACAGTTATGTTGAAACAACCTACGAACCATTCTTTACGCCGCCGACAGATATTGTATATGGCGGTCGGGAGTGGGATACTGTTTCTGTCCAAGTTCATTTCTTAGGGCGACAATATGTGGTTACTTTAAGCGATACGGGGCTTTATGTGTATGTAGATCGTGCAGGCAATAGTTATCCGAACACTGTGGATTTTGCAGGTGATGGTACAAAGCTATCTCCTTGGGAGCTTGCCACGCAAAAGGATTTGGAAACCCTCCGTAGTTATGTCAGTGAAGGCTATGACTTTGCCGATACCTACTTCTGCATGGTAGATAATATTTCACTGGATGCTTCGTGGGTGTCGATTGGTGAGGGTGACGATAACAGCAAGGGCGTTGAATGGTGTCCATTCTCCGGTACTTTGAACGGCGGCGGTCATACGCTGACATATGCTGAAGACACGGATCAGCCGCTGTTCAAATACGTCCGTGAAGCAACGGTGCAAGACCTTGTAATCAAAGCACCACATCTGAAAAATTACGGTTTGGTCAGTAATTACGCTGTTGACTATGGTGAAGAGGGAGATTACTCTCTTGGTACTGGAGGCAGTTATCAGGCGGGAACACCGGATACGATTGACATTATCAATGTGACCATCAAAGAAGACTCCCGCATTGATAAAGCCGGGTTTATCGGCGGCTTTGCATCCGGTGCAAATATTGTCAATATCCGGGACTGCACCGTAGAAAAAAACGTTACGATCGGCACGAGTGAAGAAACAAACGTCGGCTCCTTCGGCGGTCTGTTTAACGGCACGATCTCGAACTGCGTCAGCTATGCGGATGTATATGGCATAGGCTATGTTGGCGGTATCGTCGGTCAGAAGGGGCAGAGCATGGGATCGTATGACATTACTAACTGTGCGTTCCTTGGCACCGTGACCGCGACAGGAAATTACGTTGGCGGCATTGCTGGCGGCGGCTATTATGCGCCTTCTGCGCCGAACACGCCGGGTGCGATCATTCAGAACTGCTATGTCAGCGGCACCATCATCGGTGCGGACTGCGTCGGCGGCATTTTCGGCGGCGAACCCAGTCAGCTTCAGGCTTGGAATCCGTCAATCATTCAAGATAATGCCTTCTACGGCACGGTGAAAGCAACCGGCGAAAACGTGAGCTGCGGCGGCATCATTGGCAGCATGGCTTCGCTGAATCAAAATAACATCATCGAGAACAATTATTATATCGAAGGCTGTGGTGCCGACACAGGCATTGGCAATGTTCTCTACCTCGATACCAGCTACGAAAATCCTGCGCATCCCGAAGGCTGCACAGTTTTCGATTCAAGTACAGGCAATTTGCCGGAGCCGTGGGGCATCAGTCAGTTGGACAAGAACCGTACAGATGATCCGCTCGGTACGGACGCGGACAAGCTGGCTGCCATGAAAACGGCAGACAAGTTCAAAGACGGAACGGTTGTAGCGTTGTTGAACGCTTCGGATTCCAGCTGGAAGAACTGGACACAGGGAACAAACGGTCCGGTGCAGAGCAGAGAACCGATTTTCTACAAGCTCGAAGTCTCCGGCAGCTACAAAGAAACCTATAAGCCGGGCGAGGAGCTTGACCTGACGGGCATCAAGTTTACGGCGTATCGAAGCGACAACATCGTTATGCATCCGGCGCTGAGCGAGGTAAAGCAGCTCTCCACGTTTGACCCGCAGTTTATTGGTGAGCAGGCGCTTATCTTCCAGTACGGCGTTGCCAAAGCTACGATTTATGTCAGCGTTGTGAAGGAGTATACAGATGACGACCGTGAGGATTTCGGCACGGCGACGGTTCTGTTTACCCTGTCCAACGACGACCAATTCGTAACGTCCGACAGCGTAACGCTCTCGAACGTCCCGATCACGGTCACATACTTCGATCTGGCGAATTACGGTCTGGAGCGCTATTATTGCTACGATAAGACAGGCAATCCGGTTGAACAGCCGACTATGCTGCACCTGTTCATCGCGGCGATGGAGCAGTATGTGCTTGACGTGGATGAAGAAAACTGCGGCCGCGGTCTGCTGAAGCAGAGTCCCAACTATGCGAGGCTGCTGAGTACCACCGGTTCTGCCGGTTCGATGTACATGACCCAATTCTGGAACCATGACCAGAACCTGACCTATTTCTACAATGGCGACTATCCGCTGGAATCCAAGGGACGCGGCGCGACCGCCGATCAGATTCTTCTGAAAGACGGCGACTTTGTAGATGTGGCGATGTATACAGACTGGTCGTTCTGGTCCGAGAAAATGAGCGGCTTCCACTTCTTCTCCGCAGACGGCAAAACACCGCAGAAGACGTTCACCGTCGAAAAGAACGCCAATTTGAAGCTCACATATCTGCGCGCACGCGCAAATATGAACGGCGATCCTGCGGAATACTTCGTCACTCCGGATACGACGGTCTACTATGCAAAGTCGATGAGCAGCGGCACCACCTATACCGCCGTTACAGATGAAACTGACGGCACGGTTACGCTGACCTTCCCCGAAACCGGCACATGGTATGTCTGGACGTATGGCGCAAAGGGCGGTTCTAAAAATTCCGTCATTTCCGCGCCCGGCTGCGCGACCGTAACTGTCACGCCGTCGCAGGCAGAACTCGATCAGGCAAAGGCTGATGAAGTTAAGACGCTGATTGACGCCATCGGTGAGGTCACAGAGAACAGCGGCAGCGCCATCGACGCCGCCCGCAAAGCCTATGATGCTCTTACTCCCGCACAGCAGGAGCTTGTTGACAACTACGAAGACCTCGTAAATGCCGAAAACGCCTATCAGGCAATTCTCGACAAGAAGGCAGCGGAGCGCGTTGAAGCGCTGATCGACGATATCGGCGTTGTCACAAAGGACAGCGGTGATGCAATCAAGGCAGCACGCGACGCTTACGATGCTCTTACTCCTGCACAGAGGAAACTTGTTGGGAATTACAAGACGCTCTTGGCTGCTGAGAAGCGCTACGAAGATCTGACGAAGCCTGTCACGCCGGTCACACCTTCCAAGCCGAGCAAGCCGAAGGACGATACTGCAAAGCCGGATGCGTCGAAGTTTGTTGATGTGTCCAAGAACAACTGGTACTTTGATGCTGTCCAGTGCGTCCTTGAAAACGGCCTGATGAACGGCACGTCCGCGAACGAGTTCAGCCCGAACGCGAACACGACCCGCGGAATGATCGTCACGATTCTTGCCCGTCTTGACGGCGTGGATACGTCCGGCAGCAGCCCGTGGTACGCCGCTGGCCGCACTTGGGCAATGAACAACGGTATTTCGGATGGCACGAATATGGAGGGCAAGATCACCCGCGAACAGCTTGCCGCCATGCTCTACCGCTACGCGAAGCTGAAAGGCTACGACGTGTCTGCATCCGCTGACATTTCCGCCTACACGGACGCTTCCAGCGTTTCCAGCTGGGCAACCGACGCGATGCGTTGGGCTGTCGGCGCTGGCCTTATCAACGGCCGCACCGCCACCACCCTTGCCCCGCAGGGCAACGCAACGAGAGCGGAAGTAGCCGCAATTCTCATGCGCTTCGCGCAGAAAATCGCAGAATAATCACTTCCCAAAGACGGGAGGGGCGAGTTTTCGCCCCTCCTTCGTTCTTTTCGGAAGATTTCATTATAAGCGCGTTTTGGGGGACAAAGAAACCGGCAAGCAGGGCAAGTGTTTATACAAACCACTTGCACAAGCGAGGAAACGGGTGTGCCGTTTCCTCGCTTTGCTTGTTGGGGAGTATCCTCCCCAAGCCCCAAAACACATCCGGAAAACCGGATGGCAGCGCGCCGTTGGCGCTTAAACGCAGGACAATTATCTCTCGTCCTGCTCCAGCCGCTTCGCTCTTGGCGAAGTCTCCTGCGGGGCAAGATACGGGCGCAGATTTTCCCGGTGCGTGAGCAATTCCCGTGCCTGTTCCTTCGCGTCCCGGTACGCCGCATAGGCGTCCTTTTTCTTCGCAAGCAGCTGACTGTATTCCATATCGAGAGACTTTTTAGAAGGGAGCTTTTGCAGCCCCAGCTCATTAAACGCACGCTTTGCCGCGCGGTGCCGGTCGATCTCCTGCCGATGCTCGTTCAGAAACTTTTTCGAGTAACCGGACGCTTTGTACTGTTGGAAAACATCCCGCGTGCGGGCATAATTGAGAATGTGCCGCCGCAGCACGTCGATCTCCGTCAACCGCTTCTGCGCCGCGTTCATCTGGTCCAGAAGCTCGCGGCAATGCGCGGATGCTTCATCCGCTTTTTGTGCCAGCACATCGTAGCGCCCGCCGCAGACCGTTTGCAGATACAAAAGCGATTTTGATGCAGCTTTTGTATTGAAATTCGTCGCCCAGCGCTCATAGGCATAGCCCTTGTTGGCGGCTTGGATCGCTGCCATGTCGAGGATTTTCTGCACGTTCTGCTGTGCTGGGACCGGCTTTTGTTCGCGCGGCTGCCGCTGCTTCTTGCCGGAGATGGCAGCGCGGATTTCTTCCTCGGTGTATTCTTTTTTGAGAGAATCGAACCGGATATTTTTCTGCCCGTCTTTGCAGAGCGTCAGGTGCTTGCCGCGCTTGACCGTGTACCCGGACTGCTGGAGCAAGTCGAGAAAGGCATCAAAGGTGTGCGGGTGCTTGGCCAGCGCGTCGTCGATGGCGATGCGCGCAAGCTCTCTATGTGACACCTTTGCCTGACTGCCCAGCCACTTGCCGTAATGGCTGTGCGTATAGCGTTTCGGGGCCTTGACGACAGACAGCTGATGCTCCAGACAGATCAGGTCGCTCAGACGCGCGACGCTGCGCCACGAGCCGAGATGGTCGCGGAATTTGTGCTTGCAGTCCAGCGTGACAGCGTTCCAATAGATATGATTATGAATGTGTTTTTTATCTGTGTGCGTGCAGACAAAAAAGGCGTGCTTGCCTTTGAGGAATCGGGATGCGAACTCATAGCCAACGCGGTTCGCTTCCTCCGGCGTGATCTCACCGGGCTTGAACGATTGGCGAACCTGATATAAAATCACGTCGCTCTCCTGCCTGCGTCCCGTGATCTGGGTGTATTCGCGCTTGGCAAGCAAAAATTCCGCGTCGGCGGTGTGTCGGTCGCAGGCGTATGCTGTGACAAACTCGCCCTGTCCAGTCTTCTCTGGATTCAGACCGTAGCCGGTGCTGTCCGTCAGCATCTGCGCAATGGTCCGTCCCTTGCCGATATGCAGGGTCATAATGCGTGAGGTGGCCATGAAAGCGCCCCTCCTTTCCGAGTAGATTTGTAATCAGAGACTTTATACGCCGAGTATTTTTCAGATAGCCCATAGTCCTAAAGGTGTGGAAATAAGAAAAAGCGAGGGATGATCTTGACGACCATCCCTCGTATTCCTTTTTAGTAAAGCCAGTCTTGAAGGGCATATCGCAGGTCCTGCAATTTCCCGAGCAGCCACATCGCCAGCATCGGCAAGCCGAACGGGCTGATGAGGAACGCGAAAACGAGGACGATGATACCGTTCGTGCGGTTGACGGCAAAGAAGATGATCGCCGCCAGAATCGCAAACACGGTCCCTGCCAATGCGAAAATACCAGCGGACACGCTGAGCAGGAACGCCGCAAAATGCACCACCAGAATCAGCGCGAGCATGACCGGAGCGAACAGGATTTTCAAAAGCAGCCGCATGGGAAAGCCCCCCTTTTTTCTTTTTTTCCAGCGTACCAGAAAATCTTACCGTTTGCAAGGATGCGGACGGAGCAAATGCCCCATTATGCGACAAGTGCCAGTCGGGCAAGGATCGTATTCGCCGCCTGCCATAATTGTTCCTGCCGCTGGAGCAGATCCTCCATGTCGGCATCGTAAAACTGCCCCGTTTCATTCAGCCGCCGCGCGATCTGGTTGAGGTTGTTGCTGGAGCGGCGCAGCAGCGAGATCATTTCGCGCAGCTCTGGCAGGTCGAGCTTGATAATAAAGCCGTCGATGGCAATTTTTCGCAGGTATGCGCTTAAATTCTCCGTGCCGACCTGTTCCATTTTCTGCGCGATCAGCTCGCGCTCCTTTTCGGAAACCCAAAAGATGAGCTGGATATTTCGTTTCCTGCTCATATCACCGCTCCTGCGCCGGTTCCTTCGGCGGCTTTACCATCTCTTTCTCGGGCGAAGCCTTGCGCAGCTTATCCCGAACGGAGGCTTTTTGTTGGCCGCGTGCCTGTGCTGCTGCAAAATCTTTGCGTACCTGATTTGTGAACAGGTCGAGCAATCCGGGATTGCAGCGGTCAATTATCACGTCACGAGAATTTTCACACATGGGAATTGTTTGCGCCCATGCTTTATTTTCCGGGCTGATGCGACCATCATAGTTTTTGATGCGGATCGTGTTCGCCAACACAAACATGGTGCGGTCAAAGCCGAACGTATCAATGACGGCTTTGGATGCCTCTTGGACGTATTTCAGACTGTTATCCTGATACGCGGCAGCGATGGCATCTTCGATCATGTTTTTGCAAGCCGTATTGATGCGCAAAGACGCGATATAGCTCTCCATCTCATCATGCGCGTCGGCATAGGCTGCGTCGTGGAGATAAAGCGGACATTCTTTGGCCTGCTTTTGCACTTCATCCGCGCGAGAGATGCAGCAGTCGCGTATCTCCTCCATGTGGCTTGTTTCCTGCCGATTATATTCTTTGAAAATATCTGCCAGCGGTGTTGGCGACGAGAGAAGCATTTGCATCTGAGAAAAGCTCAGTTCAAGGTACTCCATCTCCATCAGAATATCTTCCCGAATGGTGTACTCATAGGTATGATTCAAGATTTCTTCGGGCGGCTGGCCGAGCAGCCAGCCGCGGAAATTTTCCTGTTCTTCAAGCATCTTTTCATACAGCTCTGCATTTGCGGTTTCGGTGTTCATAATTGTACCTCCATTTCTTTATGCTTCGGCTTCGGGCTTGACTGTTCCGGCAGCGGAGCGCGGAGCTTTTGCAGGATTGACGGACGTGTGGACTTGGCAACGGCATCGCTGTCTCCGGCCAGACGCTCCATTGGGGTCTTGTCGTCGATGTTCAGCTCGGCGTTGAGTTCGGCAAGCCGTGCAGATTTTACGCGCAATTCTTCCTCTTGCGGGAACGGTTTGCCAAGCGCCGCTTTCGCTTCCTTGACCTGCGCATACAGGTTGTCCAGATACGCTTTCTGCGATGTTACACGCTCTGGCATGGCGTTCAGCGCATTGTCGATGCGGACAAGGTTTCCTCGGGCGTCTCTGCCCAGCTCGACCCGATGGGACATCTGCCCTTTGAGCGTCAGGAAATAATCCCGTCCGAAATTCTCCAATGTAAGCGCCATCTGAAATCCGCGATAGCTACCAACCGGCACCGGCTCTAAGTCCTTGACTTCCTTGCACGCTTCCAGCAGCGCAGCACCGGCGTTGTCCTTATCCGTGAGGTTGTCACCCTTGACCTCCATCCCGGCAAAGCCGTCTTCTGGGTGCGGGTGCGCAGCCAAGGTCTGTATATCCGTTTCCAGACCGGCGATCATATTTTTCGCCGCGTCGATCTGCTCCGGGAATTTGCGCAGAAGGTTGTCCTCCAGCCGGTATTGCTGGCTTTGATGGTTGGCACGCATCAGCTTCAATCTCGCAACATCCACATCCAAATCCATCTTCTCTTTGATACGCTCGTCACCGGCGCAGAGCGCCTTGATCTCCGCATAAGAAAGCGCTGTTTCATCAATATCCTCACAGGAACGTACCGGTGATTTGGATGTCATAATCTGCGAGATGAATCGTTGCTTGTTTTCAATCGTCTGCCACAAATAGGCATCGAACGTGCCTTCCGTGACATAGCGGTAAATATGGACTTCCTTGTTTCGGTTTCCCTGACGGATGATACGTCCGCTCCGCTGCTCCAGATCGCCCGGCCGCCACGGGCAGTCGAGGTCGTGCAGCGCGATGAGCCGGTCTTGGACGTTCATTCCGGCCCCCATCTTAAACGTACTTCCCATGAGGACGCGCACCTGCCCGGAACGCACCTTGCTGAACAAGTCCTTCTTGCGTACCTCGGTGTTCGCTTCGTGGATGAAGGCAATCTGTTCGCGCGGGATGCCCATAGCGACCAGCTTGCCGCGAATATCATCGTAGACAGAAAACGGAGCGTCCGGTTCCATGCCGTCTTTGGGCAGCTGCGTTTCCAGTGCGCGAAGCTCCGGATTATCAAGCGCCTTGCCCTTTGCCTTGGCTGGGGACGCCTTTGGCGTGGACAGGTCGCAAAAGACGAGCTGGGTGAGCTTGTCTGCCTGCCCTTCCTGCCAGATGCGAAAAATGTTATCTACACACCGGTTCACCTTGCTGCATGGGTCGTCCGGAAGGTTGGGGTTGATGATGCGCTGGTCAAGCCCGAGCTTTCGTCCATCCGACGTAATTTTCAGCATATTGTCCTTTGCCGCGTTCACCTTGCCGCTGTGAACCTCTGCCGCGCGTTTGGACAGCTCCTGCACCATTCCTTGCTGCACCTGCGTCGGCTGAGAAACCTCCGTGTGGTAGACCGGCGTTGGGGTCGGAAGGTGGAGCTGGTCAGCAGTCTTGATGTCCGCTGCTTCTTTGAACAGGTTCATCAGTTCGGGTAAATTGAAAAACTTTGCAAAGCGCGTCCTTGCCCGGTAGCCGGTTCCTTCGGGAGCCAGCTCAATGGCGGTCGTTGTTTCGCCAAAGGTGGACGCCCAGCAGTCAAAGTGCGTCAGATCGCGGTCACGGAGCGTGTCATGCTGCAAATAGCGCATCATAGTGAACAGCTCTGTCATGGAGTTAGAAACCGGCGTACCGGTCGCAAACACGACGCCTTTGCCGCCGGTGATCTCGTCAATGTAGCGGCACTTCAAGAGCATATCCGAGGATTTCTGCGCGTCGGTGGTGGAAAGGCCAGCGACGTTGCGCATTTTTGTGTAAAGAAAAAGGTTTTTATAACTATGTGCTTCGTCTACATAGAGCCGGTCAATGCCGAGCTGCTCGAAGGTCACAACATCGTCCTTGCGTTCGGTTTCATGCAGCTTTTCAAGCCTTGCCAGCAGCCCCTTTTTTGTGCGCTCTAAGCTCTTGATCGTGAAATGCTCGGCGTTCGCTGCCTGCAACTCCCGGATACCGTCCTCGATCTCATCGATCTGCTCATGGAGCAAACGCTCCTGCCGCTCCTTGGAGATCGGGATTTTTTCAAACTGGCTGTGTCCGATGATGACAGCATCATAATCGCCGGTCGCAATCCGGGCGCAGAATTTCTTGCGATTGCGGGTTTCAAAATCCTTTTTGGTCGTGACAAGGATGTTTGCGGAGGGATAAAGCCGCAAAAATTCGGATGCCCACTGCTCCGTCAGGTGGTTCGGCACGACGAACATGGCTTTCTGGCAAAGCCCCAGCCGCTTGGATTCCATCTCTGCCGCGACCATCTCGAAGGTCTTGCCCGCGCCGACTTCGTGCGCAAGGAGGGTGTTGCCGCCGTAGAGGATGTGCGCAATCGCGTTTTTCTGGTGTTCGCGCAGCGTGATCTCCGGGTTCATACCGGAAAAGCGGATGTGGCTGCCGTCATACTCGCGTGGACGAAGCGAATTGAATTTTTCGTTGTATTGCTTCACCAGCGTTTGCCGTCTGGTCGGGTCCTTCCAAATCCAATCTTGAAAAGCATCCTTGATGGCCTGCTGCTTCTGCTGTGCCAGCGTCGTTTCTTTCTGGTTCAGAACGCGCTTTTCTACGCCGTTTTCATAGGTCGTGTCGTAGATACGCACATCGCGCAGATTCAGCGTATCTTCCAGAATCCGGTACGCATTGGCGCGTTCCGTGCCGTAGGTCATGTAGGCGTTGACATCCTGCATTGACGGGAGAGATTTTCCGCTGATATTCCATTCTGCGGTAGTTGGCGAATAGCGCACCTGCATCAGATGCTTCTTGTTATACGGGGGCTTGAAGGTCTGCTCCATGAATTGTTGGATATAGCTGTGGTCAATCCAAGTCGCGCCGAGCCGCACTTCAATTTCCGAAGCATCCAGATCCTTCGGCTGTGCCTGCCGCAGAGCTTCCACATTGGGCAAATAGCCGGGGCTGTCTACTGCGGCTTTTTCTGCTTCTTGCAGCTTTCGACGGACATTGCCGGAGAGGTATTCGTCCGCTGTCTGCCATTCTCCGCATACTGGGTCGAGGAAAATGACGCCGTTCAGCTCGTCAATCAGGTCTTCCTGACTTTTTCCGGAAAGCTGCGCCATATACTCCATATCCACGCAGGCTTTTTCCGAAATGGACAGCGCCAGTGCTTCCGAAGCTGTGTCCACCGTGGCCACGACCTCATGCGGCTTGATGGTTCGCTTCGTAAAAATATCCGCTTTTCGTTCCAGCTCGCGGTTCTCATTCAGAATTTCCAGCGAACAGAGCAGATAATAGGAGCTGTCGTCAGAGAACGCGAGATTGTTGGCGCGGGAGTTGATAAGACCGTACTTGGCCGTGAACGCATCATAAAGCCTGTTTAAGTCCCGCTGCGTCTGTCGGATCGTTTCATCGGAAATGAAACTGTCCATCTGCTGCCCGATGAGCTTCTGCACACAATCCCGCAGACCGATCATGCCCTTGACGCGCTCTTTTGCTGTTGCGTTCAGGTCCGGCTTCACCATGACGCTGTTTTCACGGTAATACACCTCACCGTGGACGACAGTGTAGCTGTAGTTTTTTACGTCCGGGTCTGCGGGGATGGAGGTGTCGATCTGTTTGCCCTCGCCCAGCTCTGGCAGCGCCGCTTCCTGATAGGTTCCGCGAATATTTTTTACGGCATCATGGAGCTGATCTGCAAGCTCCAGCCCTTCAATGGGTTCTACGGTAAAATCCTGTTTTCCGTACTGTGTGCTTTCAGAAGATTGCCTGCCGAGGATCATTTCCGGATGGTCGATGAAATACTTGTTGATGGCAAAGCCGTCCGCGTTTTCACCGACCTTTGTCCACTCCGGTTCAATCTCAAGGGGCCGGTCGCGCTTTTGCAGGAACAGGATGTCAGATACCACGTCCGTACCGGCGTTGGCTTTGAACGCATTGTTGGGAAGACGAATGGCCCCCAGCAGGTCGGCGCGCTCGGCAATGTACCGTCTGGCGCGGTCGTCTTTGCTGTCCATCGTATACCGAGAGGTCACAAACGCGACGATACCGCCCGGACGCACCTGATCGAGCGCCTTGGCGAAAAAGTAATTGTGAATAGAAAAACCGAGCTTGTTGTAAGCCCGGTCATTTACCTGATATTGTCCGAATGGCACATTGCCGATGGCAAGGTCATAGAAATCGCGTCGATCTGTTGTCTCAAAGCCCGCAATCGTAATGTCGGCTTTGGGATAAAGCTGCTTTGCAATGCGCCCGGTGATGCTGTCCAGCTCCACGCCGTAGAGCTTGCTGCCCTGCATCTGCTCCGGCAGGCAGCCGAAGAAGTTGCCGACGCCCATCGACGGCTCCAAAATATTACCGGTCCGGAATCCCATATTTCCAACCGCTTCATAGATCGCCTTGATAACGGTGGGGCTGGTGTAATGCGCGTTCAGCGTGGATGCACGTGCGGCGGTGTATTCTTCCGGTGTCAGCAGCTCGCGCAGCTCTCGAAACTCCGCTGCCCAATTCTGCTTGCTTTCGTCGAACGCATCCGCAAGACCGCCCCAGCCGACGTAGCGTGAGAGGACCTGTTGCTGCTCTGCGCTGGCCTGCAAGCCCTCGGCTTCCAGATGCTTCAAAAGACGGATGGCGTTGATATTGGCTTGATACTTAGCCTTTGCGCCGCCGACGCCGAGAGCATCATCGGTGATGTGGAAATTCTGCGCGTTGCGGTGGCTTGCCGCCTTGAAGTCAGCATAAGCGGCCTGCTCCGCAGCGGCGACGCTGGGAAAACCCGTCCACTCGCCGTCAATGGGGATGGATACCACAGGCCGGTGTGCAGAAGGTTCGTCGATCTCAACCTGAGAGATGGCATCATTGACATCAGGCACAAACTCGCCCATTTCCGAAAGCGCCGCGCGTCCCTCATGCTCCAGAATCAGTGCTTCTTCCTCGCTCATGGCGGGAGATTCCGTCTCGGCGGGTTCCGGGTCCGAGACGACCGGCTCTAACGGCTCGGTGCGGAGCGTCTGAATGACAACATCGTATGGCAAATGGTTCTGCTCCGCAGGAATGACCTCGACCGGTTGAATCGTATAAGAGAGCGGCTTTTGTTGTTCTTCTACAAACGAGCGCACAAACGCGATGTGTTCGGTGCGGAAGATCGGATAGCCGATGTGACTTTGAAAAGTCACATCCTGCAAGGACACTTCATCTGCGGCAAAATTCACACTGTCAATGACAAACTTCCGTCCGTCGATCTCCAGCTCCATACCGATGGGAATGTAATCCTTGGCATCCCCCTCGTTGAAAATCTCATAATTCCCGGTTTCATCTGGCTGCGCAAACACGAAGCTGTGTCCATGCTCCAGCAGCCGCTTGGCCGCGCTGTTCCACTGTCCGAAATCGTAGCCGGTCACAGCGGTTTCGCCCATACCGGAAATATCGCGTTGCAGCAGGCGGCGGTGTAAGGTACTGGCGGCACGCTCTGCATCTGTGCCATAAAAAAGCAGCCGTTCTCCGACGCGGACGCCGATGAGCTTTTCGGGGTGCTCTGCACGAAGCGCCTGATATGCCGAAACGTTCGGTGCAAGCTCGCGGCCTTGCTCATCAAGCAAGACACGAATATAGCCGACCACATCTATTGTGCGCTTTGGTTCTGCATCTGTATCAGCGGTTGGAACAGCGCTGAGATATGCGAGATCATCTGACAGATGTCCGTCAATGGCATCAACGTTATAGAGCACACCATCAATTTCCACACGCTGCCCGACAAGATCATGGATGGCCTGCTTCGTTTTTGTATTCAGTTCATCGGCAAACGCCTGTGCTTCCTCCATGCTGGGGAACGTCTCAACGTCTCGATCATCATTTACATAGACGTCATGCTGAAGATTATCAAAAATGCTGAAAACATCGTCATAAGAAGTCGCTGTGAACCTCTGCGCGGATGTCGTCTCATGCACTTCCTGTTCAGATACTTCCTGATGGACAGACGCCGATTCCACTGTTTTAGGCGCTTTCTCCGTTTCTTTCGTTGGTTTGTGCAAGCGATGCTGCACTGCATCTTCATCTGAAATATGAATGAGGTCGCTGAAATCAAGATCGTCCAGTTCGTTGGCAATGAGGTCTTGCAGGGAGCCGTACTGCCGGGTCTCTAAATGTTCGTTGTCCAGATAACGCTCCAACCGGAAATTTACAAGGTCGATGTTTACTTGAATCGGGATCTCATCGTCGGTGATAGTGGTGTAGGCAACACTGATTTTTGCGGGGTCGCTGAAATCTGCATCGGAGCCGTATTCCCTCTGGCAGAAGTCAGAAATCAGGTTCTTTGCCCGGTTCATAGACGTTTCCGGTTTTTCGGTCTGCTCGCGGCCTGCTGCCTGTGCCTGCGCCTTTTCGTCCGGATAGTCCCCAACGATGGAAAGATACCGGTCCTCTCGCAAATCGTAAACGGCAGCGCCGTCATACGCAAAGCCGTTGCTTTCCATTGTGCCGTCCACATAACCCTGTGCGGCTTTTTCCGCTTCTTCCAGTGCCTGATAGTCCCGTTTTTCATCAAAGCCGTTTTCAAGGCGGCGATACGTCACGACCTGATACGGCGGTGCCATCCGGTCGGCATAATCATCAATCGCTTCTTCCGTCAGCCATTCCGGCTTTTGGGGGAGCGCGTCATACAGCTCCCGCATTTTGACGATCTGCGCATAGACGCTGCCTGCCCACAGATGCTTTTCCACGCGGTTTCCTGCTCCAAGGAAGTATTCACAGTCTGCCCGCAGCCGGTCTAAAAGCTGGTAATTTGGATTATTCTCTGGCACGTCTTTTTCCTGCGCTGTGAAGAATTGATCCTCCCGGATAAGCTGCGCCAATCGCCGCTGCACCTGCGACCACGTCAATTCAGCGGTTTCCGGACTTCCTGCACGGACGATAAAGAGATTATTATTCTCATTACCACCGTACTCGTGAGCAAGCCATGCAGCAGTTTCTTTTTCACGTCCGTGCTGCTGCATATACTGCACTACGGCGTGTTTACTCCCGATATTTCCGTTCCATGCACGGAGCGCATCGTCTATATCGTCCTGCGAAAGTGGACGTAGCAGATCGTGAAGCCGCTCATAGGTTCCCTCAAAAACCTCCTGATGTAAGCGGCTGCGAAACTCTGGCATATCCGAGAACAACCGGATCAGCTCCATATCCTTTGAACCGAGAATGGCACGGCGCACAGCAGCATTACACTCGATCTCCGCATTTTCCCGGTCAGAGTGACCGCAGGCGTTGCGATAGGCAATATCCTCTGAGACTGCGGTAATTACAAGCGGTCTGAACCGTTCAAGATGATCCCCCACCGTGGGCCAGGGCGGCTGCTCGGCAGCGGGATCGCGGAATACTCTTGTGCCGTCCGCGCCAAACTCTGCTTCATAGGCATCAATGGCAGTTTCCGCTTCATGGTCGATAGAGCGCATCGTATAAACGCGGCGCTCACCCCAAAAGTCTGGCGCTTCGGTAATCGTCACGTCGTACTTATCGCGCAATTTCTCCACATACATCTCTAAATTGTGCGATGGAAGGCCGCACATTTCCACGCGCCCAGCGCCGGGGATATTGCGGGTAGTGAGGTTCATATTCAGAAGCGATGCTGCCTGCCGTGCATCCTCGCCGTACATTTCAAAGAAATCTCCGACCTGATACAGCACTATATCGTCCGGGTGCATTTCTTTGATGGAATTGTAGTCCAAAACAAGAGAAGCGGAGGACGTTTGCACGTTCTCCGCTTCTGGCATAAACGATATTTGTTCGCCTTGGACTGGCTCGGTTATGCGTAAATCAGCTCCGCGAGGATCACTTCCTCGGCCTGCGCCTTGCAGGTGTTCATCAGTCCCACCCACGTCAATGGGTCGCTGGCTTTCATTTCCTCCGTCGCTCCTGCCGATTTCATCAGCTCCGGCATCATCTGCTCCAACCTCCGGTTCGCCGCTTCGTCGATCTCCCGCAGGTGCGGAAACAGCGTTTCCGTCAGGATCATCTGATTCCAGAGAATCGGGCGATGCTCCCGGAGATACGTCTGGCGCATCCGTCCGTATTTGCCGAGCGGCTGGCTCTGCGGGTTCTCGCGCAGGCTCAGGTCGGGGATCTGAAATTCTCCGCTGGTCTTGTAAGTCAGGTTGTTCTCCATGTTCTTCCGTCCTTTCTGCGCGGCGTTCGCGCTCGTGTCTTTTTACGGTGATCTCGATTTGCCTTAAAACGCGCTGGCTGATCTCGCTGACGGCGGTGCCGAGGATGCTGACCGCTGCCGGGGTGTTGAAGTCAAAGACCGGCATGAAATCCTCCGGTTCAAAATATCCGTCTGGAGAAAAGCCGCAGCGGGTCATAAGCGCATAAGTGATGCTGGTGGATGCCGCTGTTTTGAACGCCATCCGTATGTTATCTTCATCATAACCGTTCAGAAACGAATCTGCAACGATGTCGCAGATGTCGCGTTTTTGCTCCGACCAGTATTCCAACGCCAGTTTGTCCGCGACGCGCTCAAACTGTGCGATGATTCCACCGTCTTGGGGAATATCATACGTTTCCTCCAGCATGGAGCTGACTGCCGCTTCATGCTCGGCCCGCATTTCCCACAGCGTAAAGCTGCGGGCGGCATCGCGCGGCGCGGTGTCTGTCACATCAAAAACATATCGTAAGCGCGGCCGATAGCCGCTGGTGTCGATGAGCGCGATGCCGGTGCTGCCGCGCTGCACATAGCGACCCATGCGGTCTTTCCAGAAGTCATACTCTGCGCACGCCGTTGCGTTCGGACGCTGTGCGTAAATCATAAGCTGCTCGTTGTAGGGGTACTTGTAAAGCCGTGCCGCCGTAGCAAGAAAAGCCGTCCAGCTTCGATAGCTGCCGGTGATCTGCCGCGCGGTGCGCTCGGCAAATGCTGAATAGAATTGCAATTTGGTTGACATAAATCAAAACCTCCTTTCGGAAAGTCTGGTTGTATTTTTTGAAAAAGGCTGTTATACTAAAAATACGAAATGCTTTTGTATGCTTTGAAAAGGCGGGTGATTTTTTATGATTTTCGTACCCTATATTGTTTGCTGCTCCGATAATTCGTCCATTCAAGTTCATATTGACACAGCTTCACCGGCAGATATTGCTGCAACACACGATTATCCGCTATGGCAAACGGATTGGAACTCTCCGTTTTTGGCAGACCCAGCTGTTAAAAAATACGCGATGAAGACCGACGATGGAGAATTAGTAGCGCTGGCGGCATATCAGATTTCCGGTCGTAAAGCATACGTTTACATTCTTTATGCGGAGAGCGCACCATCGAGCAATCCCGTCCTTACCAAGAAAGCCGAACGGAAGTATTGCGGAATAGGCGCGGCTTTGATCGCATTTGGCATTAAATTCTCCATTGATAACGGGTGCCGCGGAGATGTGGTATTTGACGCGAAAACAGATGAGTTAGCCAAGCATTACGCAGAAGATTTCGGTGCCAAGCGGATCCCCAGCGCAGCGAGCGGAGGTCCTAAACGGTTTATGCTTGCAGACGAGGATGCTTGGCTGCTGTTCTCAAAATACTTGGTAGAGGAGGAACAGGAAAATGGATAAAAAGAACAACGCACAATATACAATTGACGAATTGGCATCGCAGGCAGGCGGCTACTTTTCAATGCCTACGCAGGAAGATATTGCGTACACAGACTTGCTTTTCGACGTTTGCCAACAGTTTGGCATCCGATACTATTCGGCTTCTGCCAAAGAAAAGGCGTTTGTCGAAGAAGTAACACGGGTGACGTGGGCGAAGCAGCAGGAAACTACAACAGGAATTAAGCAGAATATCCGCCCTGCGTTTTCGGCATAATTCTAAATACGCAGGTAGCGTTAAAGAACGCTACCTGCGTATTTATCTGTAAAAAGCATGAATCCGTTTGACATTCCAATCAAACGGATTCTATTTTTTCCGACGCTTAGAAATCCGGGTATAATTCCAGCTCTGCAAATTCCGCATCGCTGATGCTCTCCAGCTTTTGCAGCGTGGAATCCGTCATGGTCAGCAGCTCCGGCTGATCTGCGCCGATATAGCCGCGCATTTCGCGCAGCTCCCGCATCAAACCCTCGCGCGAGCCGGTGTTGTAAATGCACATCAGGTTCATTTCGTCGTTTGTGAAGTTATTCATTCCAAATCCCTTTCCGCGTGTTTCCGCACATTCTTTTCCTGACAGGGCTGCGGCGCACGAAGCCGGGCGAGAACGGACGGGCGCTTCTGCAAATCGTCCGTCCCGCGTTCCGGTTCCTGCGTCTTGGCCTGCTCTTTGGGTCCGTTGTTGATGATGCCGTCAATCATGCCGTAGTCGTCCTCCAGCTGCATTTCCGCGTTTTTCAGGTAATTCTCCGGTGTCCAGAACGCGGGCAGCGCCTGATAGCCAACGCTGTCGAGGTAGTGACAGGATACCATGCCGTAGTGCTTGATGGCAACAATGTCGCTGACGGACAGGCTGTGACCACAAAAATCCTCTGGGCAGTTCTGATTGAAGGTAACATACAGATCTTCCAGCGTGGACGGCACAGGCTTCGCCTGCGGCAGCGTGCCGGTGTAAATGAGGTCGTAGTTTGCTTTTTCTGCTGTAAAGCCGCTTTTTTGCAGCGACGCCATATTCAAAAAACGAAGCGCCGCCTGTTCTTCTCCGCGCTTGAGCTGAAAAATCGCAAAGCTGTCCGTGGGACTTTCCAGAAACGCCTGCTCCAGCTTTTTCTGGACGATGCCGCTGTCCATGACCGGAACGGATGCCTTGATCGCATTCCAATCCTCACGGGTGATACCGAACATACCGGTGTGCATGGCAATATCCTCCGGTTCAAATGCCATCGCTTCGCTGTTCTCTGCAAAGAGCATATACACCGTCGCATCATGCTCCATCAGCTCCAGCGCACGTTCTTTCGAGAGCGGCAGCATATCCGCGTCCATGTACCCAAAGGCGCGCATCGCGGCAATGGACATACTGGGGTCGGGCGGCGCGGTAAGTACCGGGGCAGTTTCCTGCACATCATGCACGATCTCCGACGTTTCGGGCAGCGGTGTATCGGACGGTGCTTCTGCGGCGGCACGCGGCGCGATCTCGTTCGCGTCCTGCAAGTTTTCGAGGATTTCCAACGGTGCCAGCCGAATCGGCGCGGTAGCCCCAATGTCATGGAGCTTGCAGACCGTAAGCGCCGCAGCGGACAGCGGTTGTCCGCTGTCTTCCAACACGCCGCCGTCCAGCGCTTTGGCGGAGCCTGCGTCATAGATCGTGTAGTCAATGCCGTTGTCACTCCGCTGCACATGGATATATTTTTCGTTGTCCACCATGTAGAGCTTTTCCGTGTCCTGCTCCTGCGCGGGCTTCTCCGGTTCCAGCGAAATCCCGCGCTCCTTGCAAATTTCCTTGAAATGCTGATCGACACCGGAGATGAGTTCGCTGGACGTTTTTCGGATGGTATCCAGACTTGCCCGGAACGCTTTCACGTCCTTATCCTTCGACCACGTTGCCACATAGCCGAAGCTGTTTGCGCTTGTCTCAATGCCGAAGTAGGCGCAGACGGTGTAAGCGATGCTCTCCGCTTCCATTTCCTCCGTGCTGGAATCCTTCGGCTGGCTGTCTGGCTGCCTGGCGTAATTGTGGAGCTTCGAGTGCGCGATCTCATGGACGGCGGCGCACACGGTCTGCACCTCGCTCATCCCTTCGCGCAGCGTAATGCTCTGCTTGGAGGGCGAGAAAAATCCGTCCAGATTGCTGCTCAAAGGCTTGATTTCAATGGGAACCGGCGATACCAGTTTCAGCGCGTCCATGAACGCTTCGTAATGCTCCACGTTGCCGGTCAGCTCCGCAACAGGTGACTTTACCTGCTCCGGGAGCGGTTCACCGTCCGTCTGGCTCACGTCGAAGACCTTGACCGGACGGAACATCGGAATCTGGACTTCCTTTTCCTCCGTGATGGTCTTACCGTCCGCATCCAATAGCGGCTGCTTTGTGTCGGGGTCGAGCTTTTTCTGCTCGACCTTGATCTTGTACGGGGTCGGCGCGATGATCGTGATGCCTTTTTCGCCGCGCAGCACATGACGGCTGAACTGATTCTGCCACTTCTGATACCCGGCGACGAGCGTCGCGTGTGGGCATTGCGCAAAAATGAGCATCTGATTATTGACGGAATACCGGTGGAACCGGCTCACCGTGCGCAAATATGCCTGATACTTTTCCAAATCGCCGGACTGGAACAGGGTCTGGATACCTTCCTCGATTTTCTCTGTCAGCGCTTTGATTTGTTCTTTGATGGGTGTTTTTTCTGCCATAGGCTCTCCTTTCCAGACAAAAGCATCTCCGCACAAACGGTTCGTCCATGCGGAGATGCTTTTCCTATTTCATTCTTCGTGGGGGCGGGGTCAGACCGGCTTTCCGGGCGCGTTCGCTGTCTGCCTTGCGTCTGGCGTCGCTGTACGGCGGTCGGACGGTCACGCAGTTCTTGGGGACGATGTAGCGTGCCGCGCCGTTCGGCTCGTCAAAATCTGCGTACACTTTCTCCGGCGCTGCATCATGCAGCCGCCGCAGCTTGGCGATCAGCTTCGGATCGTGGGTGTAGACCTGCGCGTTCGGCTCTGCCTGATTGTAGAGGATGATCGTCTCCATCTCATAGCTGGTCAGCTTCATGTCGTCCGCTCCCTGCCGAAGTCGAAGCGGTAGACGGTGCGCTCGCCGTTGTCATCCAGAAGAAGGTCTGCGTCAAAGGTCTTGCCGGTCTTTTCGGAGTAAATATTTTTGATATACACACGCCCGGATTTCAAAAGCGCCGTCACATCGAGCTTTGTCAGGCTGATGCGCTTGGCGCTCAGGAATTTATTGTCGCGCCAAAGCCCGAATTTACAGTCACTTTTTTCGCAAAAGAAGCCCTTTTTGCTTTCCGTAACATCGCTGCCGCAGCGCGGGCAGTTTCCGACGACCTCACGCCCGGACGGGAACAGCACCTCCGCGCCGGGAACCGGCTGATACTCCGATACCAGCGTCTGCACCATCTGCGTAATTTCTGTGAGGAATGCTTCGGGTGAAAGCTCGCCGCGCTCGATGCGTCCCAGCTTGTGTTCCCATTCTGCCGTCAGAAGCGGCGATTGCAGCTGCTCGGGAAGGATCGTGACGAGCGAAACGCCAGCCTGCACCGGCACAAGGCTGACAGCTTTTCTGCCCTTTTTCCGCTCCACAAAGCCGCCCGCCACGAGCTTTTCGATCATGGCGGCGCGTGTTGCAGGCGTGCCGATGCCCTTGCGCTCCGCGTCTTCTGGCATATCCTTCCCGCCCGCTGTCTCCATTGCGTGAAGCAGCGTGTCCTCGCTGTATGCCGCGGGCGGCTTGGTTTTGCCCTCTGTGACCTCGCCGGTCGGCGCGGGCAGAGATGTGCCTTCAACGAGATCGGGCAGCGGCCTGTCCTCGGGCTTACCGAGATAGGCTTTCCAGCCTGCATCCAGAACGGTCTTTCCCTTGGCTGTAAAGGCGTACCCACCGCAGGTGATCTCGGCAATCGTGTCCGCGCAGACGTACTCGCCGCCGACGGCGATCAGCACCTGACGGCAAAGCAGCTTCAAGACCTCGCGCTCTCCGATGGGCAGCGCGTCAAGATCCGCTTCGCCCGCGCGAATGGTTGGAAGGAGCGCGTGGTGGTCGCTGACCTTTTTGCTATTGCAAACCTGCGCCGGGTGCATGGACGCGGGCAGATCCGCGCCGCAGATGCCGCCTGCACAGCTCACGATGGCAGGGACCGAGGACAGCATATCGTCAGTCAAAAAGCGGCTGTCGGTTCGGGGATAGGTACAGAGCTTCTTTTCATAAAGCGCTTGCAGACAATCCAGCGTCTGCTGCGCCGTGTAGCCGAGCAGCCGGTTTGCGTCGCGCTGGAGCGTGGTCAGATCATAAAGCGCCGGGGCTTTCTCGCACTTTTCCTTCCGGTCGAGCTTGGTAACGACGGCGTTCTGGCCTTTGCAGGCGTCAAACGCCGCGTCCGCGTCGGCTTTATTCTTGAATTTCTCGCTGACAGCCGTAAAATCCGGGAAGGTCAGCGATGCCGTGTAGTAGCGCTCGGGCTGGAACGCACGAATTTCCGCGTCACGACGGACGATGAGCGCCAGCGTCGGAGACACCACACGCCCGACGTTCAGCGTGCGATGATACAAAACAGAAAACAGCCGCGTGGCGTTGATGCCCACCAGCCAGTCTGCCTTGGCGCGGCAGAGCGCCGCGTCGTACAGCCGGTCATATTCCGCGCCGTCATGCAGGTGCGAGAAAGCATCCATGATCGCGTCGTCCTCCATAGAGGACAGCCACAGACGCTTCATTGGCTTTTTACATCCGGCCTGCTCGTAGACATACCGGAAAATGGCTTCGCCCTCGCGCCCGGCGTCACAGCCGTTGACGATCTCGGTCACGTCCTCGCGCTCCATGAGCGCCTTTAGAATGGTAAACTGCTTTTTCTTCGCGTGCGCGACCTTCATGCGCCACGGGGCGGGGACGATGGGAAGGTCTGCGCGGTTCCATTTTGCGTATCGCTCGTCGTAGGTTTCCGCACCGGCAAGCTCCACCAGATGCCCGAAGCACCACGAAACGAGCCAACCGCCGCCCTCCATGTAACCGTCCATCCGCTTCTTTGCGCCCAGCACGGCAGCATACGCCATGCCAACGGACGGTTTTTCTGCAATTACAAGTTTCATTTCAATTTCCTCCAAATAGCAAAACGCAGCCCCCGTAGGGACTGCGTTTTTGTGTGTCTATGTTACCTTGTGTTCAGTTGATTACCGGTTCGGCCTTCCGCTCTTGAATATACTGGTCAATGTCCGCAATGATATAATTTGTTCCAGTCGTATGCAGCGCTTCGTAGCAGGAAAACAGGTAGTCCCACACGTCGTATCGCTGAAAAAGGCTTGTAAGCTGCCGCCCGGTCAGATTCTTGCGCAGCTTATACTGCTCCGCGCAGAAGACCGTGAATTTTCCTTCAGCACTCATAGCTATCCCTCCACCGGAATTTCAAATGTGTCGGTGCGCATTTCCTCATCATACATTTCATACAGCGTCAACGGACTAAAATGCCAGAGCTTTGTGTCCTCCTGCTCCAAAAGCGCATACACTTTGGAGGAATAGAACGAGCGGATCGCCGTCTGCTCATCGCAGCCTGTGCGCGTGGAAATGATTGCAATGATCTGCGGCACCAGAACACCCATGATCGCGCTAAACTTCTCTGTACTCATTGAAATTTCTCCTTCGGCAGCGTGCCAATGAACCGGAGATAGCTTAGCGCTTTTTCGGTCGTCAGAACCAGCTGATTATAGAGCTTTTTGATTTTAAGCGCATCCAGCGTCTGTTCCTTTGTCAAAAGACCTGCCACATAAAGCGTGAAGGTGGCGTAAACGTCATCATTGGCAACCGGTCCGAAAATAAGATCGTATGTGGGACCGTTGTATTCTCCTGCGCGGTTCTGCGATACAAATTCCAGCCATGCTTCGTCTGCGTCGTCAAACCGCAGAAGCGAGCAGTCAGCAAATGCGCGTACTTCATCAAATTCATAAACGCTGACCGTGCAAATCCCGTTTTTCCTGCGGCGGGTCACTTTTTCTGCAAAGCCGACCGCCTGTGTTTTGTTAGTCGTCGTATAAAAACCATACCCAAAATCCAGAAACCGATTCTGTTCGATTAACCGCGGCTGTTCAACGACAACGTTGCTGCCATGATAAATCACCATTTTCAAGCGCCCCCTTTGCAGATAACAGCTGTCCGTTCAGAAATTAGCTGTCTTTATTATACACAGATTTCAAACGCTGTGCAACCGTTCTTATGATTCAGATTCTTCCGGTTCCAATTCTTCTTCATCTTCGTTTTCCTCCCCAAAGTCATAATCGTCGAGATCTACGGGACCTTTGGTGTTTGCCTTGGGCTTGCGGAATTTGAACCAGTAGAGCGCGAAGCCGCCGCCGAGCAGCACCAGCAGAATAAGAAGCAGCGGGGCGCTGCTTTTCTTCGTATTCTCCTGCGTCGTCTCGGGCTCCGGTTCAGTCTCTGCGGGTGCTGCCGGTTCCGGTTCTTTTTCTGCGACCGGCGTTTTTCCCATACAGTCCACCATGCTTGCCTTGCAGATGGGGCAGGCGGTGTTGATCGCGCCGACCTCACAATGGACGGTGCAGACGCACGTTTCCTCTGCCGCTTCCTCCTCGTCGATCAGCGCCAGAAGGTCGGCTTCATCGACCATGTTGAGGAAGAAAGTCTCATACTGTTCCCCGTCCTCATCCAGCGGTTTGTCATAGTCAATGACCAGATAGAACGTTTCGCCGCCGCGCGTCTCGATGGAGATGAACTGCTTGTTGCTGTATTTATCGTAAAGCAGATCGCGCGTGACGGAATTGCCGTTCTGCGTAAAGCCGGTGCCGTCCTCTTTCGTTACCGGCTCTGCGGCAGGCGATGCAGACTGCACGGGCTGCGAGGATGCGGTCGAGTTTTTGCCGCCAGATGCAGCAATATTGCTGCTATTTCCGGTATTGCCGCCACTGCCAGTATTATTGGACGGCTGCGCGGTCGATGTCTGCTCCTTGCGGCAATCGCAGTCGGACGGGCAATGCTCGTCGTGCTGGTCTTTGCCTGTATCTGTACTGGGTGTGGGCGTCGGCTCCGGTTCGGCTTCTTCATAGAACGGATTGGAGAGAACGACGTAATCCGTCCAGTTTCCGGCGTTATCCAGCGCGTCAATGTAGAGGTAGGCGTCATCCGTCAGGCGGTCGATGCGCACGTTCAGCTCGCCGTCGTCCAGCGTGGTGTAAAGCTCGTCGTTGACATAGATCGCTGCGATACCGGAAAGATTGTCATAGGCTTCTACGTGCAGGAACGTTCCGTTGATGCCTGCGCGAAGAACCGGCGCGTCAAAGTCCATGCAGTACACGTCCAGAGACAGTTCATGCACGATACCGGTCCGGTCTGTGACAAAGAAAAGCACGGTGCCGTTTTCCAGCATCGTGCGCTCCATGCAGCCGTATTCCAAAAGCTCCTGCGTCACATCAAACGGACTCATACCGGGAAGGACTACCTCGACTTTCTCCCAGCCGGTGCCGTTCAAATCGACCACGCGCACCAAAATCGTCGCGGGACGGTTCTGCCAGCTGCCCGGTACATCGGCGTCCAGTGCATACGCGCCCTCCATCGGCGGTTCTTCGGGCAATTCCGGTTCTTCCGGTTCCTCCGGTTCAGATGGCGGGGTATTTTCGTCGCTGGGTCCCGTCTCCGGAGTTTCCTCCACGGGCGGCTGTTCGGCGGTTTCTGTCGTGGGCTCCTCCGGGGTATCGGGGAACGGTTCTTCCGCAATGGCAGCGCCGGTCAGGACGCAAAGCGCCAGCACAAAACTGAGCAGCAGCGCGAGAACGCGCAGCCGGTCACGCTTCTTCGGGTACATCTGTTTCTTCCTCCTTTTCCTGCGCGGCAAAGGGCGAACCGCCCTTTTTGATGTGCATGAGGTACTGCGCCAGCTGCTCCATCGTCATGCCGGTCGCGCGGGCAAGACCCACGATGTCCTCATTTTCCAGCCTGATAATGTCCGCGTCAATTTCGCGGTTGCGGGTCTGCAAATCGGCAATTTTGCCGTCGTTCTTTGCACGCTCCGCTTTGAGTTTGTTGATCTTCGGATTCATAATTTCCCTCCTGATACTATTATTTCATTAAAATCTTTGATTTTAATGAAATCTTTTGAAGCCTGTAAGAGCCGTGCTTCGCACGGTTAGACTTCAAAAGACGTCTCATACGAAAACTACGCCGCTGCGGCGGCTATGAAAACATTTCATAAAATGAAATGTTTTCATCAGTTTTCAGCATTATGGTGGTGCCAGCCGTCCGAATTGCAGGAAGTGGCTCTGCCAGTAATCGGACGAAATGCTGGTGTATTGAATGGGGTCGCCGCAATGCAGCATGGTATTATTTCCTACATAAATACCGATGTGCGACGCGCCGGTGGTGTTGTACGTTTTCTCGAAAAAGATCAGATCGCCGGGTTTTGCGTCTGCCGGGGATACGTAGGAGCAAATTTGTCGGATGCCCTCGGCGCTGAGTCTGCCGAAGCTCCAGCCAACGCCGCAGTTGTTGTAGACGTAGCTGACGAAGCCGGAGCAGTCAAACGAGGTCGCCGGGGAGCTGCCGCCCCAGACATACGGGAAACCGAGATACTTTTCCGCTTCTTTGATGATGGCGGCAAACTGTTCATCCTCCAGTGCCTCCGGAGGAATATCGTAGCTGCCGCTGCTCCCGTTGCCGTAATATCTGTTTACATAATCCGAATCACCAAACAGATCCGGGCGGTTTCCGAGCGTCGCCATGTACGAAGCGTAGAGCGCAAGCTGATCCTCGCTCATCACATAGACCGGCACATGGGAAAGGTCAAAATTTTCAAGCGTGACCGTGCAGATCGTGTATTCATACGGCACTTGCACGGTGTACGGTTCGCCGTCTTCGTCATACCTCATTTCCGGTCGATACCGAATCTCCGTTTCCACAGTTTCCGTGAGAATGTACTGCTTGTCAAAAAGCATTTGCAGCTCGCTTTGTACCTCGCTGAGTGTCCATGCGCCGCCCTTGAGCGCCGTGAGCGCAGAGATCAGCACATACGGGTCATGCCCGATCTCGTCAAGGTCAAAGTGATACTCGTCATAATCGTGCGTCGCTTCGTAATTATCGAGTTTACTTTGCAGCTCCGCTTCCATCGCGCAGTATTGCGCTTCGGCGGCAAGCATATCGCTGTCCTCGCTGGGGTAGGTCGAAACACCGAGCGCCGTCACGCCGCCCTCGACCAATACCGAGCAGGATGAGGCGATGTTCAGAAGAAACACCGCGACGAGCAGAATCGCCAGCGCGATCAAAAATCCTTTTTTGTGTTCCGCGATCCATTCGGACGCTTTTTTCGTGTCCTCTGCGGCGCGTTTGGCGGCTTTGGCGGTAACTTCGGATGCAGACACCGTGCCGCCAGCCTTTGCAGCGGCATATTCCTTTTTGATGGCGCGTTTTTGCTGCCAGCGGGAATATGGATTGCTTTGCAGCTCCGGGTTCTGCTGCTGCGCCTGCTTTTGCAGCGCGTCGAGGTTGGCGCTGTCGGCGCGAGCTTCTGCGCGGTCTGCATTGCGGTACGGCTTGAGCTGATGGGAACGATGTGCGGTTTCCACCGCGCGAACGGTCTGCTCGGCAGCTTCTTCCAGCTTATGTGCGCTTTCCACGCCGACATTATCATCCTCGCTTTTCCGGATTTCCCGGTGCGCCGCTGAACGGACAGCCGCGACAGGTGTATCCCGAACGGCGTGTTGCAGCTTGGATTTTGGACGCGGCTTTTCTGCGCCGTTTTTTGTTGGGATTTTTGCTTCTGCCTGCTCCAGCTTCTCAATACGTTTTGCCGCTTTTTTCGCTGCCTTGGAAACTTCCGGGGCGGCGAGTTCTTCATCAGTAAATTGCAGCCTTGGGGCGCGTCTGCTCATGCGCTGTCACCTCCGGGGCAGTATGGTATGCCGAGAAAATCCAGCACAGCGCCGCAGCCGAGCTTGTGGATACAAAATTCATATTGCTTCGGGTGCGTCAGCGCCATGCGCTGAAACCGGTTCGGCTGCTTTTCCAGATGCACGCCGAACATACAGAACATACAGCCGGTACGCTTTGCACCGGTCGTTGTCAGCTTACCGTTCTGTTCGACGATCTCACCATAGACAGACGCATACGAGATGCCTGTCATTTTGAGATATCTACGTTCGTCCGGTGGTTGAATACGTTCAGAGAGCCGGTGACGTAGATTTCTAGCGCCGTCGCCACATACTGCGCTTCTTTTTCCTCCTGACGGCGCAGCTCGTTATAAAGGTCCTCCAGCACCGGCATATTTTCTGGTTTCGGGTCATTCAGATAATCCCGGTAGACCATGCGCACACAGCGGTCAATGATGGTTTTCTCGACCGGCTGTAAGCCGTCCTTGCCGCCGACGATCAGCTCGCACAACGACAGGATGAAGTCCGACTTCAAACTCAGCGGGTTTTCATCGTCCGAGTAATTGAGGTTCAAGTCCATCGGGTTTATGTAATGCGGGCTGGTGGGCGAGATTTTGATGACCTGCCCGTGCAGCCGCTCGACCAGCGGACCGTACTCCGCTTCGGGGTCGCAGATGATAATATCGTCGTTGGTGACGAGATACACATTGGCAATCTCACGCTTGGCGGCAAAAGATTTGCCGCTGCCGGGCGTGCCGAGAATCAGGCCGTTCGGGTTTTTGAGGAACTTTCGGTCCACCATGATGAGGTTGTTAGACAGCGCGTTCAGCCCGCAGTAGAGCGCTTCGCTGCCGTTCTGGTAAAGCTCCTGTGTGGTAAACGGCACAAACACGGCGACGGAGGATGTCGTAAGACCGCGCTGTACCTCGATCTGATTCAGCCCCAGCGGCAAGCTGCTCATCAAGCCTTCTTCCTGTCGGAAGTCCAGCGTCACCAGCTGGCAGTTATACTTCTGCGCGATACCGGACGCCTGCAAGCGATTGACGCGGAGCTTCGGCACGGAATCCGCGACATTCAGAATGAGGAACGTCAGCAAAAACATACGCTCATTTCGGCTTTGCAGCTCTTGCAGCAGTTTTTTCGCTTCATTGCCATAGGTGGCGAGGTCGGACGGGATAATGTCCATGTCGTAGCCTGCGCGGACGGCCTTTTTCTGCTCCTCAATCTTCATGCGGTCGAGATCGGTGATCTTGCGTTTGATAGTCTTGATGGCGGCAACCTGATCGACCGGCTGGACGTGCATCGTGACGATGATGGAACTTTCCATGTCCAGAAATTCAGCCAGCATCCGGTCGTTCAGTTCCGGGGCAAGGATTTGCAGGAACGAAACCGCGCCGCGCTTCTGCCCGATGCCGAAGGAATTGCCCTTGGCAAATTCAAAGGAGCTGGGCGCGATGAAGTCCTTGACGGACAGACCGGAGGACGCCAGCCAGTCCCACGAAAAGCGGAAAGCCGCAGGCTCGTCGATATGGAGCATATCGTGCAGCAGCTGAAGCCGGGCAGCGCCGTTCAGCGGCTCGGCTGCGACGCCAAGACGCTTGAAATTGTTGAGAATATCCATTTCAATGCGCTCCAAGCGTGGCTTTGCCGTTTTCAGTCCGTCCGCTTCAATGCCGAAAGTGATATACTTGCTTTTAATCAGGCCGTTGTTGCCCTTTGCCAGCTGGTCACGAAGCATCTGCGTGTATTCGGCGCGGATGGCATCGTCGGCGTCGCCACGCAGCGGAATGGCGATCTGCGTGCCGTAGGTGTCCTTGTTCGCCGCCATGTTGAGAAACGACAGCTGAAAGTGGATGGATGCGTCGAAGTAGTTGAGGAAATCACACCAGCCGTCAAAGATGGCGCTTTTGTCCTCGTTCTGCGAGAGCTGATAGTTGATGTCTTGAAACTGAATGGTCTTTGTGTAGTAGTTTTCTGTTACCCGGCAAATGCCGTCCGGGAACATCCGCTCGAAGGGAATGGAATCCTGCGCGGATCTATGCTTCGGGTCCTGCCGCTTCGCGCCTGCGATGGCGGCGTCGATCCTTTTGCGTTCGGCTCTTGTCAGGTTTCGTGTGGTTGACAATCTGATATACCTCCTTGTCCAGCCGGTCCTGCCGTTCCAGCACGGCATAGAAATTGTTCGTTTCATAGGGCCGCTGCTTGGGACGCAGGAAGCAGACCCTGATGATGTTGCGGAGAATCTTCTCCAACGGCTGTCCGTTCCGCTCGTACATGGCGAGCAGGAAGAACGGCAGCATCACGAGGATCATGCAGATTGCGGCTGTGCTAACGCCGGTATGCGCCTTTGTCAGAAAAAAGAGCGGCACGCCGATGGCAGCGCCGCAGCCGAAGCAGATCAGTTGTCTTTTCGTGAGGTTGAATAATACCTTGGTTTTGACCGTATTTAAGTCCTTTGGAATGGAAACGTAAGCCATAATGCTTCTCCTGTCATAGCATTTTTTCGTATCGAATCTTCATCTGTGCCGGATACAGCTCGGTTTTAGGCTTTCTGGTGCCGGTCCATGCCGTACCGCCAGCTTGACCCGCGCAGCGCCAACCGACCGCACGCAGACTTACGCCGCTTTCCGTATCCAGTGTATAGGTGATGATTTTTCGATAGCCCATTGCTTTTGCCGCCCGTGCGGCAGCAGCATAAAGAAAGCTGCAAGCGTTCTTTGCACCGGTCGTGCAGAGCCGGTTGACCTCCAGTGTCTGCCCATCGTCCAGATAGCGGCTTACGGGGCGACCGACAATGACCACACCGACCAGTTGGCCGTCTGCCTTGCAGCCGATAGAAAACTTGTGTCCGACCACGGGCTTATGGTGACGATGCCACGCGGCGACAAAGCTGTTCGCTTCTGCCAGAGAAACCGGAACGAGTGTCAATATGCTGTATTCTCCTGTACGCAGCTGCAATCAATGCGCGTGGAACACGCTCTTTGCGAGCGAACCGGTTTTGAACAGCGTGAAGCAGAGCAGCACTGTATAGCCCATGCACGTCCAGATGGCGTAGCTGATGTCGTCGCTGACCGCGATATTGCCGATCAGGGCAGCGTATATCGCCACGCAGACGAGGATCATAAACGCTTGAAAGCCGAGCGCAAGCAGACCGCGCAGGTAGTTTTGCCCCGTCTGCCCCCATTCACGGTTCATCATCGTAGCCATTGGGACCGGCGCGACGGACGTGACGAGGTAAATTTCCACCATTCTGCCGTAGACGACGATAAAAATGCAGATGGAAAGCGTCCACATACACACGCCCACAAAGAGCGTCTGGAACCACAGACCGAACAGTGGCCCCAGCTCCATATCCATCAGCCGGGATTCCAAATCTGTCACGATGGAGCTGATGTCCAGCGATGCCTGCGTGACGGTAACGCCCGCGGCGCTGTTCACTACGCTCTGTGCCAGATCAAAAACGCCCATGACGATGTTCCATGTGTTTGTGACGATCAGGACGGCGCAGGCGGTCTTGAAGATCCACTTGAAGAACATCCATGTATCAACATCCGATGAATATTGTCAAGACGGTTTTTCAAATGAAACTG
>UMGV01074827.1_pt1 | contig 70999 bp, 59 predicted proteins | sample 1965361 | NCBI WGS metagenome assembly UMGV01 (sample SAMEA4836081, study PRJEB28245) | human gut metagenome | biome: gut microbiome; material: fecal sample | place: Denmark | collected 2008
TGCTCAAGTATATACAATATACATACCCAAGTATATTGATATTACTTTGTCGGGCATATTGTTTGGGCTGGTGTGGACGCTTAAATTGTATTGTATGCTTGCTTTAAATCAATTAAAACGATGAAAAATGAATGTTTTTGATTGATTGTTTGCGCAAACAGCGAAAACTTCATACCTTTGCATCGTCAAAAGGTTAATAGATTGTTTAGGTTAGTAGTAATAGATTTAGGTTTTTAGTTATTAGGTTTAAGGTAAATTGAACGATTGTTTAACAGGTAACTATGAGGGCTCGTGAGAATCTTCATTAATTACGAAAAATTTTTTTAGTTAAACATAATGCTGCGGCACAACTCGTTGAGAGCTGTGCCGCATTTTTTATGGCTATTTCTTCTTAGGTGTTTTCGTCAGTTTATACGCCACATGCATCATCATATAGTTTGGTATGGTGTTGCGCCATACTTCGGTGCGTCCTTGCGCATTCACCGTGTATGTGGTGTTGGACAGTTGGTGGAGGAGGTCGAAACCTTCGGCTGTCAGAGTGAGTCGTCCCTTGCAGAATGAGCGTGTGAGCGAGGCGTTCCATACGAGGTCGTCGGTGTTCATCGACTTGTCGCCATAGCCACGACGAGAGTATTGCTTGAGGTCGGTGGCAAGCTGTATGCCGAGCGGCAACTTATAGGAAAGCGTCATGCCGTAGTTGTAATCGTAGGCGTTGAGCGTCTGGAAGTTGTCGCGGTTGCTTGTAGAGTTGCGCCATTGTGCGTCGGCAACAAGAGCCAGACTCAAGTCGCCCTTTTGGAACGACAGCTTCAGATAGTCGCGAAGTATTGATGTATAGACACGGCTTAATACGGAGGCTGCGTTGTTGATGTCGGCATCGTAGGCTATGTCGAAGTCGGTACTGTTGGTGTAGTCGAGCGAGAGACGTGTCTCTATAGCGAACAGTCCCTTCTTGTCGAGTTTGCCAGAATAGACAACATAGGGATTGAGGGTCCAGTTGCCCGAATGCACGTTGTCGCTCATATAGGCGTAAGCACCTGTTTGCGTATTATAGGTAGTGCGTGTGCCTATCATGTCGGTATATACCGAGCCGTTGACGGCAATCGACAGACTGCTCTTGTTCTTGAAGATAAAGTTAACATAACTATTGATGTTATGCGTTACGGATGTCTTCAGATTAGGGTTGTTGACGCGGCGGGCAAGTGGGTTGATATCGTTGTCTATCGGCATAAGCGACTCCATGCCGGGTTGGCTACTGCTAAGGCTATAGCTGACACTTACTTCAAACTTATCGTTCCACTTGTTGAAAAACAACGAAGGCTCCACAAGCCACTTGCGTCGAACAGCCGTTGTGTCGACCGAGGCACAGTTGTAGTTGATGCGCTCGCGCACAAGACGGTAGGGCAGACTCAACGAGAAATAGGTATTGTTATGGTTGTACCGCAGAGTAGGCTCACCTTTATACTGACGTGTCAGCAAGCGGTAAGTCTTGCTATTCGGCATGTCGAGAGCAAGGAGCAGGGAGTCGCGGGTTGATGGCAAGCGGTCGAGCTGCTGCTGGTCGAAACGGTTGTATAAGCCGCCAAGACGCTCAAGACGATAGTTTAGCAGGTTGGTAGAAATCATGTTCTGGTTATATTTCTGGCTCAAACTTACCATCCAATTGTTCAGCTCAACGGAGTAATTGGCTGATGCACCATAGTTGTAGGATTTGTTGTGGCTGTCGGCATAGACACGGCGCAGATCGTTCTTGTTCTCGCGCAGATACTCGTTGTTAGAAAGGCTGAAACGGTCCTGAGGCTTGTTGGATGTGTAGCTGCCGTTCAGATTGAAGCCGAGCCTGTCGCCCCAGGGCAGGACAAATCCAAACATAAAGCTCTCGTTGATTGATGTTGTGCGGAACTTTGTGAGGCTAATTGTCTGCGAGCGGTTGGTGGGGGAATCTGCTGTCATATTGCCTTCCGAATCGAATGTGGCACGCTCTGAAGAGGAATTGTTGGTGCCGTCGCCATAGTTGAACGATGTTGACGACTCTAGATAAAACGTACTCTCATCGGTGTAAGTTATATTGTTGTTGGCATTCAGGCGAAACTCCTTCTGCACGGAGGTTGAGCTGGAACGGTTGAAGATGTTGCCTGCCGAGGCAAACTGTTCGCTTGAAGAGCGTGTGATGTCGGTAACATCGTTCCATGAAGCTATGGCATCGAATTGCTCGCGCAAGCTGCCCGACTTATTTTGTGTGCTAAGACTCGTGCCCACCTGCTTGGTGATAGTCTGACCTTGCGGACTGTTCGACGGACTCCAGTCGCCTTCTCTTCCCGGACGGCGGTTCTCATTGACGTTGTTCACATTGCCAAAGACGGAGAAACGGGTGCGGTCGTCGTAGTAAAGTCCGAAGAGACGCGCCATGTAGCGTTGGCGTGTGCCTCCTGCCACTTCGGCATTCGATATGTATCCACGGTTGTACTCACGCTTCAGCTCCACATCCATCACGTAGTCTTTCTTCTCAACCTCTGTGCCGACAAGCCGGCTCTTCTCGGTTGACTTATGATAAACCTTAAGGTCTTGCACAGTATAGTGAGGCAGATTGTCGAGCATAATCTTGTTGTTGCCCTTGAAGAAGTCTTTGCCGTTGAGTGTGAGGTAGTCTATCTTCTTGCCATTCACATAGATGTCGCCATTGCTCTTTATCTCGGCTCCAGGCAACTGGCGCACAAGGGCGTCGAGCATAGAACCGTCGGGTACGTTGAAGGCACTGGCATTATACACGAGTGTGTCGCCACGATAGGTGAACTTAACCTTGGTGCCCGTAACCACCACTCCGTCCAAGTCCACCTCTTTATATATGTCGCTTTGGGCGAGTTTCTTCAGGTTAAGGTCGGGCATCTTGAAGCCGCGGTTGCGTGCCACGCGCTTAATCTCGTAGTCTTGACAGTTGGAAGCATAGCCCTCACACTCTGCCTTTACGATGTATTTTTCGGGCTTAGCCTCCACCTCAAAGCGCGCATAATAGTCGTTCTGCCTTCCTCTACAGATGGTTGTGTCTACAATCGTGCTGTCACGTCGCATCAAGGTTACGCGAGCCTTGAGCCTCACACCCGTAAACGAGTCCTTGACAATCTGTACCAGCATTACAGTACGCTTGGGCTTGTCGGTCTTGGCGTTTTGTGCCGCTCCTCCTATTACGTTGAATAGGAGGAGAAGCAATAACGGTAAAAGATACTTTGTTTTCATAAGTAAGAAAGATTAGTTGGATGTTTCTACTGTTTCCTTAAACCCTCGTGCACCATCTTCACATATCCGCCATTGGTCAAAATGTCCTTGACATCGTGCTGGCCTATGCGCAGACGATACTCTATGATTCCGCCTTTGTGATGGAATGGAGCGGTAGAGAGATAACGCCAGGCGTCATTATGCAGAACATTGTCCACCCATGTGGTACTGTCGTTTTGCTGGCACAATAATGGTATCTTGCGGCTTTCCTCCCACAACAATCCTTTGAGCGGAATGTTTGAGGCTGAGCCATAGCCGTCGAGACGCAATATAGAGAGACACTTGCCCTCGTTCCACACGCTAAGCGTAGCATCAACAACCGAACAGCTCGAAAGACACTCAAGCACATAGTCGCCCTCTTCCTTAGCCTCCTTGCGGCTCATGGCAAACTCTATAGGCTGGTTGCTCTTGTCTGCCCTGATGCGTATAGGATTCTTTTCCATGCACAAAGGGTCTTCGTCCGACCAACCATAGATAGTCTCGCCGAAGTTCTTGGCTACTTCTATGTTCCAGCCATTCTGCGAAGTCAATTCCCAGTTGTTGCGGTCCATATAGATGCCATTGTGCGTATTTTCCAATCTATCGTATTCTCTGTTTTGCTTCTGCATCTGTATGCCCATCATTACAAACATAATGAAGCCTAACGTCATCGCCACAATCCAAATACCGGTAAGCATTGCAACAATGCCGGTTTGCATTGGCTTGGGTTCCGACTTAAAGGAACGGACGACAAGGAGCAATGGCAAAAGCATCACGATGAAACAACACAGAGCCGACACAATCATATAGACTTCCAGGTAAGGCAAAGATGCCAAAACACTCAGGGTAATCTCGTCGTTGGTGAAAAGTCGTACAAACGGATCGCCTATCACGGAATATGCTATAGAGAAGAGGAGATAAGCAAGGGCAAAGGCTGTCATTACAGAGAAGAAGCTAAGCGCAGCTATCTTTATGCAGAACTTCAGAATCTCGGCTATTCTTGACAATACATTGCCCCCTTTGACACGCTTTGTGCTTGGCTTCACCTGCTCCTCAGCCTCGGCAATGATAGCCTTGCTTATCGACTCGGGCGTAACCTCCTTGCCCGTCATGCAGAGTCGCTCCTCGGTTGTTCGTGCTACAGGAGCCACAAGCCACAGAGCTATATATATAATTATAGGTATGGTGAAAAGCAGACCGAATAAAGGACGGAGGAAAAAATAACGCAATGTCTGGTTGAGGGCAAATGCCGCCATAAGAAACAGAACTGTGCCTACTCGCCATACAACGATGTCGCCACCACCACAATAATGACACAATCCGGAGATAACACCTCCGCCTATCTTGTCCTTACCATCGCGATAGAAACGATGGGTGCTCACGTGATGCAGCACACGGTCAATCCATTTGCCGCCAACAGTTTCTTCTGCAGTTGTGTTGTTGTCGGTATTGTAGGAAGAGTGGGAGTCGTTATCGCTCTGACTGTTGCCATCGTTGACTGCTTCTGCATTAGAAGTCTCTTCTGTAGTAGAATCAGCAGTCTCCTCTTCCACGCTGTCCATTTCGTCGGGATTGCCAATGCTGCTGATAATCTGCTTCACGGCATTGATATCAATAGCAGTCATACCACTTTCCTTTAAGTTCCACAGATGTTCTGCCACACGATGCTCAATGTCGTCGAATATCTCGTCGCCACCATCGCACTTGGCAAAATAGCTGCGCATGTTGTCAAGATAGTTCTCAAGAAGTGTGCAAGCGTCCTCGTCGATGGCGTAGAGTGTACCGAAGAGGTTTATGTTGATGTTCTTCTTCATAATTAAATTCAGATTTTATGGGTTATTCTTTTGGTTCTATGTTCTTCAATACTGTTACGGTGTGGGCTATCTCTTGCCACGCCTTGTCGAGTTCGCTAAGCGTAGCCTCACCATCGGGTGTAAGAGAATAGTATTTGCGTGGAGGGCCTTGTGTAGACTCCTGCCACTCATAGCCAAGCAAGCCGTCCTTCTTAAGACGTGTCAGAAGCGGATAGAGCGTACCTTCAACCACTATCAGTTCAGCCTCCTTCAAGTTTGCTATGATATCGCTGGCATAGGCTGCACGATGGCGCAGCAACAGCATTATGCAATACTCAAGCATTCCCTTACGCATCTGCGATTTAGCGTTGTCTATATTCATTGCTTTAGGTTTTAAATGCGTTAGTATATGTTTTCGATTGCAAATGTATGCATAATATAAGTACTATGCAATACATAGTACTGTAAAATGTCGATATATGGTAATTCTTTAACCTTTGTTTGCAATGCTACTCTCAACAAAAGAATTTAATTTGAGCATTGTCAGAAAATCATTTGACTTTTGTTGATTGTCGGCGTTTTTGTTGTATCTTTGTCATTAGTATAAAAAAAAAACAAACTATTAGGTTATGACGAAGAAGGAACTATATACGCGTGTACTCTCTTTTTTTCGCGAACTTCATCCCGAGGTGACCACCGAGCTTGAGTTTGGCTCGGTGTTTCAGTTGCTTGTGGCTGTTGTGTTAAGTGCCCAATGTACAGACAAGCGTGTCAATCAGGTTACGCCCGAATTGTTTGCTCATTATCCAGATGCACAGGCTATGGCTGAGGCTGATGAGTCTGAAATTTATGAATATGTAAAGAGCGTGAGCTATCCAAATGCCAAGGCTCGCCACCTTGTTGAACTCTCGCGTATGCTTGTTGATGAATATGGTGGCGAGGTACCTAACGACTTTGATGCATTGCTGCGTCTGCCGGGTGTAGGTCGTAAGACTGCCAATGTTATGCAGGCTGTAGCATTCGGTCAGTCGGCAATGCCAGTTGATACGCATGTGTATAGGGTAAGTCATCGTTTGGGACTGGTGCCGAGTACTGCCGATACTCCGCTGAAGGTAGAGAAGATGCTGGTAAAGCATATTCCTGCCGAAGACTTGGCACGTGCTCATCATTGGCTGTTGCTGCACGGACGCTATGTGTGCACATCGCGCAAGCCACATTGCGACAAATGCGAACTGAGCAATATCTGCCCTAAAAAGATTGAGAACTCGAAACTACAATAGTCCTAATACACTACCTGACCTATGAACACCCAAATGTATCCGTTTCTGCGTATTGCCATAGTGCTGGTTGCCGGCATTATGGTTGGTGACATGCTGTATGGGCATGTGCCGGTTAGAGTGGTGCTTTGGGCGCTTGCGGTATTGTTGTGCGCTACTATTGTGGCGTATAATAAGTCGGGCAATCCTCTTATGACAACGTCATTGCTTATGCTTGATGTTTTTGTGTTGGGTATGTGGAATGTCGGTAGGGTAGAGCAGCGGTTGGACGTGCCTCTCAATGGGGAGGAGGAGACGATAGAAGCTGTTGTTGCCGAACGTCCCGTTGTAGGGTTGCGTACAATAAGATGTATGCTGATTGTGGCAGACGGGCGACTTACTGGACGGCGTATAAGTGCTTACTTTCATAAGGATAGTATGGCAGAAGATGCGCGACAGTTGGCTGTGGGCGATGGCGTTCGAGTTGTTTCGCGACTGAAGGCTATTACCAATAGTGAGCGACGGCAGAACGGTCATTTCGATAATGTGCGTTATCAGCATGTGCATGGCATCGTCGCGCGTACATATATAAATAAAGGTGGCTGGAAAAGGTGTCGTGTCAGCATGCGTAAGCTTGGCTTAATGCTTCGGGTTCTTATCGGGATGCGTTCGGGTCGCGACCGCTTGTTGTCGCAATGTAATTTGCATAATATGTCGGAGTCGGCATACGCCGTTGTAGCAGCAATGACAATGGGCGACCGTAGTGGGCTGACACGTGAATTGCGCCAATCGTATGCCGCTTCGGGTGCGTCGCATGTACTTGCTCTTTCGGGTATGCATCTTGGTGTTATATACGGTTTGCTGTCGTTATTGTTCGTACATCATCGCATGCGTGTGTTGGGACAGGTGCTTGCTATGGTTGTCATATGGGCTTATGCGACTCTTGTCGGTATGCCGCCGAGTGTGTTGCGTTCGGCAACAATGCTCACCATTTTTGCATTCGTGGTTTTGACGGGTCGCCGACAGGTATCGCTAAATACACTTGCCTTTGCTGCTGTGGTGCAGTTGGCGATAAATCCGTTGAGTCTTTGGGATGTCGGATTCCAGATGTCGTTTCTTGCTGTGCTTGGCATCGTGATGTTGAACTTGCGGCTACGCGATGTTGCAACGCCAATATGGCTTAGTCGTTGGCGCGTGATAAGGTGGATGTGGTCGCTTGTTAAGGTTTCGTTGGCGGCACAGATAGCCGTAGCTCCGTTGTCGATGTATTATTTCGGAACATTTCCGTGCTATTTCCTGCTAACCAATTTGATAGCCGTTCCGTTGGCTATGCTCATTCTCTACATTTCTGTAATAATGTATTTATTAGGTTTTTGGGTATGGATGCAGGGGATAGTAGCCACATGTGTAGGATGGATGGCAACGCTTATGAACACGTCGCTTGGATTTATAGCCTCCCTGCCAGGCGCCTGTATGTATGGCATACATATAAACGCGAGGCAGGTGTGGCTGATGTATGCGCTACTGCTGGTAGCGTATTTAATGTCGTATTATATTGAACGCAGGAACATAACTACTGCGTCGCGGTCGGCTTTGGACAAGTTGTAGAACTTCAATGCTGCGTTGTAGGCATGCGAGTTCTTTGAGTAAGCGTGCCACATGATGGCTTCTATCTCGTTGCGAGCACGACAGTCGTGCAGACGTTCTGTACCTGAACCGTTGACACCGGCAAGTCCTCTACCCCACAATGGTGTAGTGCGGCACCATGAATTATGGATGTCGTTGATCATGTAGAGTTTGTGCTGCATCATGTCCGAGTAAGGATAGATGGTTTGGTTGGCATAGCGTGGCAACTTCTTGTCGGCAATCATATTTGGAGTCCAGTAGTTGTCGGAGCCTGTCTTCCATGACGGGCGGTGGCAGCTGGCGCAACCAATCTCGTTAAACACCTTCTTGCCCTGCTGAACGCGAGCATTGTTGAGGTTGCGTGCACGTGGAATGGCCAAGCCACGATGCCATACCATAAAGTCGTAGAACTTGTCAGCCGACATCTCCGGCTTAAAGTTGTGCCATTCGTTGTCAAACTGGTTGGTACTCGGCTTAAGCAGATTCTCAACCTTAGTAGCTATCTTGTCGTCGGTATCAGCCCAGAATGGCGACGTCGGGTCTTTCTTTATCTTCTCTATCACCTCCTTGTCGGCAGCCATTGCTGCTGCCCAAGCATCTGTAGTGTAGAGCTTTGGACGGTCGGGACGTGTAACGTTGGTGATATTCCATATAGCGTTAGCACCAGGTCCGTCTTGAAGTGTAGCACGTGTCAAGGCATATGTGAAACGCTTAATCATCTTCTTGCCTTCCTCGCCATTGGCATACTTACCAGCACCTATTGTTGCTGTATACCATGCTCCGTTGGCAAAGTCGTTGGCATTGGCATCCCAGAAGTTAGGGTTTACATATTCGCTTACATCTGATACTTTAGCAATGTTCTTGTAGTAGTTGGCTGTTGATGCATATTGTGCCTTGATGTCATCCTCGGTAATGGCATCGATCAGACCTGTACCCATTATGCCGATTGTCGACTCCACACGCACAGCCACAGCCTTGTTGCCAGTGTCGTAAGGATTCGGAGTTGTGCGGAAGGCAGAACGCGGTATGGAAATCTCAGGATAGATGAGGTCATACGGTTCGCCGTCAGGGAACTTCATCGGCAGTCCGCTCTCCATGGCTGTGACGTGGTGCCACCGCATCTTTATCTGGCTCTCGTCAATAGGAGCCTTGAAAGGCTCCGTAGCTTGTGTCTGTGGCATGCCAGTCACTTCACCCACAAAACCGCCATCGTTGCTGTTGGCTCCATCAGTAGGATGATAAACGGCGAGCAAGTAGCCGTTGCCGTTGCTATACTGTGTGGTGTATGAGTCCATGCGGCGACCATGTCCGTAGTTGGGATGGCAGTCGAGGCATGAACGGCGTACTGAAGCAGGACCAAGACCACCAAAGCCTGATGCTGCTGAAGTGAACTGACGCTCAAAGAACTTCTCGCCTGCATTAAAGTTGTCGATAAGTCCCTGCTCAGTTACTGCAGGAGTCTCGTCTTCATAACAACCAGAAGTTACATTGTCGGTTGTGCCAAGCTCACCGCCAGGATACCATTCCTCCTTAGAGAAGTTGCCTACTGCCTGACCTACATACTTAGCGTCAGACTCGATTGGGTCTTCGCCATTTCCGCCAGGTGTAGGATCATCGTCAGAACATGATACCATTGAAAGCGATAAGCACATAGCCAGCGATCCGAAGAGGTAAATTTTCTTATTCATAATGTATTTAGATAATTTTGTTGTTCAAACGTAATAGGTGGGTATGACATTACCTGCCATACCCACGCAAGTATTTAATACTGATATGTGTTAGATAGCGTCCTGTCTGTTAATCCATGAACCAGCATTGTTGAGTTCTTCGTCAAGAGCTGATACAGCATCGATGCAATCCTTAACGCGCTGTGCACCCGGCTCCTCAACAAACGACTTACCGCTGTTCTTGGCTGTCTCAAGTGTCTGGATAGCTGTGTTGAGGGCATTGACAAGGTTGTTATAGCCTGAGTAGTTCATCTTCTTCAGAAGGCTCAACATAGAATTCTCTACAGGTGTTGTGGCATTGATGTCGCGTGTGCCATAGAGAGAGTTCTTGATTGAATAGATGTTGTCCTGATAGTCGATGAACGAACGGTGGCTGTAGGGTGACTCTATATAGTCGATAGACTCCTTCTCGCCATCCTCTGTTGTGCCACCTTGACCGGTAGCACAACGATAAGCCTGACCCAACTTCTGATCGGCCACCTCAGCACAGATGTTTGAGCAACCGCCTACGAAAATCTGATTCATAGTGCCCTGCCATGACTGATAGCCTGTTGTAGACGACGGAGAAAGCAAGTTTTGGCCAAAGCACATTGTGCCATTTGAAGCAAGACCGTTGTAGCGGAGTGTGCTGAACACGTAGCTACCCTCGCCGCTGAGGATTGCCTTTGTCTCGTTGCTTGCTGCGCTACCCATCCATGTGAACTCAAGAAGAGCTGTGATGTTGCGTACGTCGGCAGCTACAGCCTGAAGGAAGGCAAGCTCGTCTATACCCCTTACTGATTTCACGCCCTCGTCGGTATCATTAGCCTTGAGAGCCTCAACAGTACGATGTGCACCATTGCGGAAGAGCACGAACTCCATACCATGGAAACCAAGTACCGACTGGAACTCTGTGTTGTGATCAGAAACAAACTTGGCAGGGTTCTCGCTCTTGAAACCTGCGATAAGGGTCTCGTTCTTGAGCGCCTTCTCAAGCTCGTCACGGTCGAGTGGCCATGAGTCGATATGTGGGTCAAGCTCGTTGTCTGTTGCCGAACCGAAGAGGAATGCCTCGCTGCGCTCCCACTCACGACGTGTGTTCTTGAATGCTTCGCATGCTGCATTAATCTCGTTCTGTGTCATTGTGCCTGCTTCGGCTGACTTATAGAGGGTCTGTGCTGCGCTATAGAGTGTGCGTGCGTTAGAGGCAAGAGCCTGGTATGTAGGATAAACTACAGCCTGCACGTAGTTCTTTGTCACCTTCTGCATCTCCTTGTCTGAGCTGCTTATTGATGTTGTGGCCTGGCCAACATCAGGAAGGTCGAATTCCCCGTTGCCGCCATTGTCGCTGCTACAAGCTGTAAATCCGATTGTCATGGCTCCAAGAAGGAACGCCATTACGAAATTCTGAATCTTTTTCATCTTTTTTACTACTATTGATTATTACTATTGGTTATCCGCTTTTTTAGAGGAACTGTCCTTGATAAGCTACACCGATGTTTAATGCTGGCTCATCGTTATACTGCGATTTGAGCTTGCGGTAGCTGTATTCAGCCTTTACGCAAATCTGTGGCAGGGGGTAATAGTTAAGGCCACCGGCGAAAATCTTCTTGCTTGTATATTCTTTCGAACTGCCAATGCATGAGTTGTAATACTCAAAATGACCGAACACATAAAGCTTCTGTCTGTCGGCACGCAGTTTGGCAATCTGTGAGAAGATGTCGTAACCAACCTCAATGCTTGTGGCTATTGCATGTGAACCGAACACCTGGTTGCTTTCATACGGCTTCACATACTGAGTGCCAGGCTTGCGTATTGCGCTGATGGTTTTAGCATCGCTCACATATCCATAGTCGGCATTGCCACGTGCCACCCAATTGTGGGCATTGTACGTGAAGTCGAATGCTCCAAGATAGATGTTGCCTTTGATGTTCTTGTTTTTGCCAGTCTCCATGTCGTGAGGTACGGCGTTGTGCATAGACTGTCCGTAGTAGCCGCTAATGCCAAGTCGCAAGCCTGGTATGGTGTAGTTGTCTATACGGGCAGAAAATCCGTACTTGTTGGCAGTCTCAAACTCAAAAGGCTTGGTTGTGCCAGGCTTTATCCACTGGTCGCGTGAGAATTGCCATGCATCCAAACCTGCTACCATCTGTGCTTCGTAACGGAAGTCGCCTATATGGCCCCACAACGACACACCGGTCTGATGCCATGTACATGGCAGAATGGTGTTTTCGCCCTCAGGGCGATATACGGTGAAGAAGTTGAGTGGCTCGTGATAGGCGTTGGTCAGTCCGAACGGTACTACAATATGGCCGGCACGAATGTTCAGAAAACGCCCGAACGACTTCTGAATCCAGAACTGCTCAAGTTCAACCTCACCGCCGCGCTCTTGTTCCTGCTCAAACTCAATGGCCTCTTCTGCTTCGTATTCTATTGCCGAACCGGTACCGCCATGCTCGAATTCAATCTCAGTACCAAGGCTCCAACCCTTACCGAAGTTGTAACCGAGATATATAACGGCATGGGGTATGTCGAAACGTCCATGGCTTGGATCGTTCTTGCGACTGCTTGCCGAACTGTAGCGGTTGCCTGAGTCGCTGTAGAAATTGCGGCTGAATGCAGCTTCACCATAACCGCCGACGCTGAGGCGATTGCCCTTGGCATGCTGCATAACACTGTCGGCTGCTACTGTCTGTGCCTGAATGGCAAGCGGAGAACACATTGCTGCAGCGCAAGCCATAGTAACGATAGTCGTCTTCATAATTCTCTTGTTTTTTAATGATTTTTTGCGATTGCAAAGGTATTATGAATAAAAAAGGTGAGCAATACCTAAATTTTGGTAAATAAAAAATTCAAAATACCTACATATAGTGATTGTCTGTTTCGTCGTTTTTTTATTATTTTGCACCTGTAATATAATATAATGTATAGCATGGCTGTTTTACAATAATCGTACAGCCATAATCTTTAGGTAACAAAGATACACAGGTAATAAGCAGACAAATATGAAGCAACAGAAAATGTATGAGCCCGAGGACAAGATGATTTCTCTTATCAGGGACAACTACAACCTTCTGCAGAGCCTTGGCAGCTTCGGCATCAGCCTTGGTTTTGGCGACAAGACAGTAAGTCAGGTGTGCGAGGAACAGCATGTAGACACATATACATTCCTTGCGGTGGTGAACTTTACAATTAATGGTTACCGCGATTTTGATGATGCATCGCGATTGTCGATGCCAACTCTGTTGCAGTATCTTAAGGCAAGTCATGCCTATTATATTGACTTCCAGCTGCCGTTTATACGCAAGGAACTTGCCGAAGCGCTCGACGAAAATGACAATCTGGCACGTCTCATAATGAAACTGTATGACGAATATGCGCGTTCCATAACCACACACATGCGCCATGAGGAGCGAGTGGTCTATCCTTATGTTGAGGCTCTGCTTGAAGGCAAGCCGGTTGGCGGCTTCGAGATAGACATGTATTCGAAGCATCATAGTCAGGAGAGTACCAAACTGCGTGAGTTGAAGAGTATCATCATTAAATATCTGCCCAGCGACGGATTGCACAACAACCAGCTTTCGGCCACATTATATGATATATATAATAATGAGGAATGGCTTGCGTTGCATGCCCAGGTAGAGGAACAGATATTCATTCCTGCTGTACGACGTCTTGAGCATAAGTCGAAGCAGAATGATGTGACGGCTAAAATTTCAGATATGATCAGTCGAAACCAGGAAGGCTCAGAGGCTCTTGGCGAACGTGAGAAGGATGTAATTGTAGCCTTGGTGCAGGGAATGACCAACAAGGAAATAGCCGACCATCTGTGCATATCGGTTAATACAGTCATAACTCATCGACGCAACATTGCGCGTAAGTTGCAGATACACAGCCCGGCAGGACTGACCATTTATGCAATAGTTAATAACTTGGTTGATATTTCTTCTGTGAAGTTGTAAAATTGTAGTACAATTAACAAGATTTAAGGCGGAAAATTTTTCCGCTTTTTTTATTGTTTGTGTATATAGGTATCGTTTTTTTGTAGTATCTTTGCAGTCGTTTCCAAGACATCAAACGAACAACTTTTGTATTTCCGAATAGTAAAAAGTTTTCTAAAACGGAAAACTTTTACTCTTTGAAAATTTCAAAAGTTTTCCAAAATGTGAAACTTTGGCAATCATTATGACTTGAAAAATTTGACTTAAAAAACTAAATATAACAATGAAAGATTTTATAATAACCAAGCGCGACGGATCGCAAGACCGTTTCTCTTTAGATAAAATAATGAACGCTATTATCAAGGCGTTTCAGTCGGTTGATGAACCAGTTGATTTAACTGCTATTTCAAAAATTCTCAGCCACTTAAGTATTAATGAGGGTATCACTGTAGAGGACATCCAGAATCAGGTGGAAGAGGCTCTTATGCGCGAGAATTATTATAAAGTTGCCAAGTCGTTTATGCTCTATCGTCAGCGTCACAACGAAGATCGTGAGACTCTTGAGAAGTTGAAATTCCTGACAGATTATTGCAAAGCTTCGAATGCTGCAACCGGATCAAAGTTTGACGCAAATGCAAACGTTGAACATAAAAACATTGCCACACTTATCGGCGAACTTCCCAAGTCAGGCTTTATTCGCTTGAACCGTCGCATGCTTGTCGACCGTATCAAGCAGATGTACGGCAAAGAACTCGCCAATGAGTATATCGACAAGCTCACACATCACTTTATATATAAGAACGACGAGACATCGCTTGCCAACTATTGTGCGTCAATAACAATGTATCCGTGGCTTGTCAACGGTACAGGTCCTATCGGGGGCAACTCAACAGCGCCTACAAACATCAAGTCGTTCTGTGGCGGATTCGTCAATATGGTGTTCATGGTATCGAGCATGTTGAGCGGTGCTTGCGCTACACCAGAGTTCTTGATGTACTTCAACTACTTCATTGGTAAGGAGTACGGTCTTGATTACTGGAAGGAACCAGACCGCGTCGTTGACCTCTCACTTAAACAGCGTACCATCGATAAGGTGATAACCGACTGCTTCGAGCAGATTGTTTACTCAATCAACCAGCCTACTGGAGCTCGCAACTATCAGGCTGTGTTCTGGAATGTGGCTTATTATGACCAGCCATACTTTGAAAGTCTCTTTGGCGATTTTGTCTTCCCGGACGGTTCAAGACCTGATTGGGCGGGACTTTCATGGTTGCAGAAGCGCTTCATGAAGTGGTTTAACAAGGAGCGTACGAAGGCTGTGCTCACATTTCCGGTTGAGACAATGGCGTTGCTCACCAAGGATGGCGATGTGATTGATAAGGAGTGGGGCGATTTTACAGCCGAGATGTACTCTGAGGGACACTCGTTCTTCACATATATGAGTGACAATGCTGACTCGCTGAGTTCATGCTGCCGCTTGCGCAACGAGATTCAGGACAACGGCTTCAGCTACACACTCGGTGCCGGTGGCGTGTCTACTGGTTCGAAGAGCGTGCTCACCATCAACCTCAATCGTTGCATACAGTATGCTGTAAAGAACGGTCTTGACTATGCCGAATACCTTTCGGAGGTTATCGATCTCTGCCATAAGGTGCAGTTGGCATACAACGAGAACCTCAAGGATTTGCAGAAACAGGGTATGTTGCCGCTGTTTGATGCCGGCTACATCAATATGAGCCGTCAGTATCTAACGATTGGCGTCAACGGACTTGTTGAAGCAGCAGAGTTCATGGGACTTCAGATCAACGACAATCCCGACTATCTGCACTTCGTACAGAAGGTGCTTGGACTCGTTGAAAAGTACAACAAGCAGTATCGCTCGAAGGAGGTTATGTTCAACTGCGAGATGATTCCAGCCGAGAATGTGGGCGTTAAGCATGCCAAGTGGGACCGTGAGGACGGCTATTTCGTACCGCGCGACTGCTACAACAGCTACTTCTATGTAGTAGAGGACGACTCGCTCAACATCGTTGACAAGTTCAAGTTGCACGGCGCTCCATACATCGAGCACCTCACAGGTGGTTCGGCTCTGCATATGAACCTTGAGGAACACCTTTCACAACCGCAGTATCGCCAGTTGCTGCGTATCGCTGCCAAGGAAGGATGCAACTACTTTACATTCAACATTCCTAACACTATCTGCAACGATTGTGGTCATATCGACAAGCGATACCTTAAGGAATGCCCCGTATGTCACAGCAAAAACATCGACTATATGACACGTATCATTGGTTATCTGAAGCGTGTGAGCAACTTCTCGCAGGCTCGTCAGGAGGAGGCCAAGCGTCGTTATTATGCCGAAGTTGACAAGGAGCTGAACGAGGCTTAAGTCAATAATACTGATTATAAACATCCCTTTAAATAAGAATATAGACAATGCTGAATTATCTGAATACAGGAATTGTTTTCCAGGAGATACCCGACGAGGTGACGTTATCTATTAACATCACCGGGTGTCCGTGCCGCTGCCCCGGGTGTCACAGTCAATATCTGTGGGAGAACATAGGCCAACCGCTTACGCCGATGGTTCTCGACCAGTTTATGAAACAGTATGGTGGTGAGATAACTTGCATTTGCTTCATGGGCGGCGATGCCGATCCTAAGTATGTAAGCCAGCTTGCGCAGTATCTGCATCGGGAACATGAGAATCTGAAGGTGGCTTGGTATAGCGGTCGACAGCAGTTTCCGAAGAACATACGCAAGCGCGATTTCGACTACATCAAGCTCGGTCCGTATATCGAACATCTTGGTTGTCTGAAGGATCGCACCACCAATCAGCGTCTATACAAGCGTGCTGTAGGCGATGATTTTACCGATATAACATCACGTTTTTGGAAAAAATAATGACTAACGAATTTTGTAAAAAGCCAAGTATAGCAATCGTAGACCCCAACACACTCGCTGTGTTGGGGTTGACTCATTTATTGAAGTCGGTAATGCCGATGATAGAAATCGACGCGTTCGCATCGTTTGCCGAACTTGAGGCAAACCATCCCGAACGTTATTTTCATTACTTTGCCGATATGCGCATTGTGCTTGCCCACATGGGTTTCTTTCAGTCGATGCGCCACAAGACCATTGTACTTGCCAATTCTGCTGTAGACAAAGCGTCGGCTTTGGGTTCGTTTCACACCATTTGTACCAACCAGCCCGAGAAGCAATTGCTTCGCTCCATCCTTATGCTCGAACAGCATGCCCACGCCAATGGTCGTAATTTGCCGCCCGTAGTGCATGCTCACAATGAGAATGCTGTGTCGTTGTCGTCGCGCGAGATTGAAGTGATGTCGCTTGTGGTGAAGGGATATATAAACAAAGAAATCGCTGACCAACTCAATTTGAGTCTGCCGACGATTATATCGCATCGTAAGAACCTTATGTCGAAGCTTGGTCTTCGCAGCGTTTCAGCCCTTACGATTTATGCCGTTATGCACGGATATGTTGATGTGAATGACATCAGAACGCTTTCTCTATAATAGTGCGCACTCCTTTTATTTTGGCGCCCTTTGAAATCTTTACTATGCGGTCGGCCGTCTTGCGTTCTACGGCCACGTAGGCATAGCGCTCATATACGTCGATGCGTCCTATCTCGCTGCCTTCCACTCCGCATGTCTTGCACAAATAGCCAAGAATGTCGCCCTTCGATATCTTGTCTTTCTTTCCTTTACCTATATATATAGTAGCCATGCGCGGCAACGGCACACGTTTCTTGCTGTTGTCGTCAAGCTTGTATTCCTCTGTTTTCTCCTTGACGTATTCAGGCAGATGCTCTTCGGGGCCAATCAGCATGAATGCGCGACCCGTTGCGTCCCATCGTCCGGTACGTCCTACGCGGTGGATGTATTCGTCTTCGCCTACGGGCAGGTTGTAGTGTACTACGTTTGCAATGTCGGGGATGTCGAGTCCGCGTGCTGCGAGGTCAGTACCGACGAGAATGTTTGCCGAACCATTGGCAAAACGGTAAATGGCTTCCTCACGTTCGCGTTGCTCCTTGCCTCCGTGGAAGTCGCTGACAACATATCCTTCGCTGTGTAGGAATTGGCTCACACGCTCCACGCCGTCTCGATAGTTCATGAATACGATGGTCTGCTGATTGCCGAAGCTGCGTAGCAGTGTGTCGAGAGTGCCGAGCTTGTCGCGCTCAGGACATTGTACGGTGTACAGTCCGATGCGGTCGGGTGTCTGCTCCTCGTCGGTGAGGTGGTTGATGTTGATGGTGCGCTGCATACGAACGAATGAAGGCATCTCGTCGGAGTCGGTTGCCGAGAGCAGAATTCGGCGCTCAATGTTGGGCAGACTCTCCAAAGCCTTCTGCATTTCGGCGCGGAATCCCATGCGCAGACACTTGTCAAACTCGTCGAGTACGAGCCAGCGTACGCTCTCGGCGTTGATGTTGAGCTTGTCGATATGGTCGTTGAGTCGGCCTGGAGTGGCGAACACAATCTGGGGCTTGGTGCGCATTATCAGTCGGTGCTCGTCCATTGTGGCGCGACCGCCGTACAGGCAAGCCGAGCGCAGACCGCTGCCCATGCTCTGGAATACCTCGTGCGACTGCAGGGCCAGTTCTCTGCCGGGCACAATCACAACCGCCTGCACCTCGTCGCTGCCTGCATTGAGGCGCGAGGCGATAGGCAACAGATAGGCAAGAGTCTTTCCGCTGCCGGTAGGAGCCAGCACCACCACGTCCTTGTCGGAGTGCAGAATGGCGTCGGATGTTTCTTCCTGCATCGCATTAAGGCTGTCGATGCGTAGCTTTTGCAATATGTTTTCTATGTTCATTGTCTTGTTGTTTGTCGTTATTGAATGTTTGTCTTCCACCGCTGTTGGGCGAATTTATAGCACTGGTGCAAGCAGATGGGCAAACCATCCTACGAATTTCTGCCACGGTGTGCGGAATTTCTTCCACTTCTTTGGGGTGAGCAGGAAGCTCTTTGTCTTGTCGCGGTCGAACATCTTGGACAGTTGTGCTGTGGTGCAGCGGTCGATTATCACAGCATTCTCCTCGTAGTCGAAGCGCAGGCTGCGTGAATTGAGATTGGCGCTACCCACAGTACAGAATCGTCCGTCAACCATGATAATCTTGGTGTGATGAAATCCCGGTTCGTAGATGAACACGTCTACTCCGTGCTTCATCAGTTTGTGTACGTTGTAGAACACGCAGTCGGGCGTAAGCGGAATGTCGCTGTGTGCCGAAACCATCACTTCCACCTTTACGCCTCGCTTCACAGCCCGTCGCAAAGCTTTCTTCAGCGTATGGTTGAGCGTGAGGTAGGGGTTGACAAGCTTTATGCTGTCCTGCGCATAGTTGATGGCATTGGTGTAGAATGTTCGTATAATCTTGTTTGATGTGCGCGGTTCGCGGTTGATTATGCCCACCATCTTCTTGCCGGCAGAGCTGCAGGTGTCGGGTTTGAGTCCTTTGAAGTAGTATCCGCCGTGTATTCCGCGGAAGTACTTTGCGCCGTGTATGTTCTGCTTGGCAGTCTTGTTCCATATTCTGAGGAATATGGCTTGCAGCGTGTTCACCTCTTCGCCGTCGATACGACAGTGCATATCGCGCCATTCGCCCACTTGCTTGGTGCCGTTGATGTAGTAGTCTGCCACGTTCATACCGCCTGTATAGGCTATCTGTCCGTCGATGACAACAATCTTGCGGTGGTCGCGATGCAGCACGTGATTAATCCACGGAAAGCGTACGGGGTCGAATTCGAATATCTCGATGCCTTTGGAGCGTATGCTCTTGAGGTGGCGTTTCAGCAGCGGTTGGTTGTTTGAGTCGTTGCCGAATCCGTCGAACAGCGCGCGCACTTCAACTCCTTCCTTTGCCTTCTCAGCGAGCAGGTCGAACAGGAGTGAGGCTATTGAATCGTTGCGGAAGTTGAAGTATTCCAGATGGATGCTGCTTCTTGCCTGGCGTATAGCCTGAAACATATCGTCGAATTTCTCCTGACCGCTCATAAGCAGAGTCACGCTGTTGTCATCCGAGAACTTCACGCCCTCCTCTTCCAGTTTGTCTACTATGAGCGAGTCGCTTGTTTGGGCCGACACTTCAGCCATTGTGCACAGGCAAGCGATAAAAGTAATTATTATTGATTTCAATCTCATTATTATATATATATAATATGTGTGCAAAGGTACTACAATTTTTTGTACATATGTATTGCTATTCCATAAAACATATAGTAAATTGGAGATTTGAAACACTTTTTGCCGTATGTTATTATTCGTAACGCTCTGTTGGCTTGCCTTGTTTATGACGTTGGCACCCCATCATTCTGCTGTGTGTTTTTGCCCGAAATTCTATTGCGCTGAAAATGTAGTCCTTTTGGGTTGCAAAAGGAGTCCTTTTGAAGTGCAAAACGAGTCCTTTTGGAGTGTAAAAGGAGTCCTTTTTGAGAGCAAAAGGAGTCCTTTTTGAGAGCAAAAGGAGTCCTTTTGGTTTTTGCAGGTTTTACTGTTGGCGATAGATGTATAAAAACAGAAGCGCCTTGAAAGCGTAAAGTCATTCTTGGTCAATGCTTTAACGCTTTCAAGGCGCTTGTTTATGTCGTTCTGTCCGAATGCTTCCGGATGGTGCAGGAATGCGTTATTTGGCTGATACGAATTCGTCGAGGAATCGGGTGTCGTTCTCCGAGAACATGCGAAGGTCTGCCACGCGATACTTAAGGTTGGTGATGCGCTCGATGCCGAGACCGAAAGCGTAGCCGGTATAAACCTTGCTGTCGATGCCGCAAGCCTCAAGCACGTTGGGGTCTACCATACCGCAACCGAGGATTTCGACCCATCCTGTGTGCTTGCAGAAGCCGCAACCCTTGCCGCCGCAGATGTGGCACGAGATGTCCATTTCTGCACTTGGCTCGGTGAAGGGGAAGTAGCTGGGGCGCAGACGTATCTTGGTGTCCGGACCGAACAGCTCGCGAGCGAAGGTGAGGAGCACCTGCTTGAGGTCGGTGAACGATACGTTCTTGTCGACATACAGTCCTTCGAGCTGGTGGAAGAAGCAGTGTGCGCGTGCCGAGATAGCCTCGTTGCGATACACACGACCCGGGCAGATAACGCGGATAGGTGGCTGCTGGTGCTCCATGATGCGGCTCTGGTCGTTGGATGTATGTGAGCGGAGCAGGATATTCTTAGTTACGTCGTTGGGGTTCTGCTCGATGAAGAACGTGTCCTGCATATCGCGAGCGGGGTGATCGGCTGCGAAGTTGAGCTTGGTGAACACGTGCAGGTCGTCGTCAATCTCCGGTCCTTCTGCCAGTGTGAATCCCATACGCTGGAATATGTCGATGATTTGATTCTTGACGATGTTGAGCGGGTGGCGTGTGCCGAGCTGTATGGGGTATGCCGAACGGGTCAGGTCGAAGTCGTCAGCCGACTCTTCTGCCACCTCGTTCTGCTCTTTCAGCTCGTTGATTTTCTGCATAGCGAGCTGCTTCAGCTCGTTAATCTTCATTCCGACAGCCTTTTTCTGGTCGGCAGCCACATTGCGGAAGTCGGCCATGAGAGCCGTAATCTCGCCTTTTTTGCTTAGATATTTCAGTCTGAGCTGTTCAATCTCCTCGGCATTGCTTGCCTTGAGATTGCCCACTTCTTGAAGAAGTTGGTCTATCTTTTCTAAAATCATATCTTTGTATTTTATATTTTGCTTTGAAATTCAGTGCAAAGGTAATATTTTTTGACATAATAAAGAACTATATCGAAATAAAGTTGTACTTTTGTCGAAAATTTGAGGGATGTAATTAAGTCCACAATGTAGTATGAAAAAAGGTGTTTTGATTGTTGTGTGTGCCATTGTGGCATGCATGATTTGTTTTTCTTCGGCAGGATGTTCGGACAAGAAGTCTGCGGTGGTGGCCGATTCGGATAGTGTCCATGCTGACAGTATCGAGGCGATGGCCGACACTTTGGACCAGATTATAGCCGAGACTCCCATGCCGAAGGCTGCTGACGAGCTGTTCGACGACTTCTTCTTCAACTTCGCTGCCAACCGTAAGTTGCAGATGAAGCGCATCGTTTTCCCGTTGCCTGTTGTCAATGGCGCTGACACCACATTCGTTCCGAAGAAGCGTTGGAAGATGGAGCATTTCTTTATGCATCAGGATTTCTACACGCTTATTTTCGACAATATGCGTCAGATGAATGTTGTCAAGGACACAACTATCGGTAATGTAGTGGTGGAGCGCATCAATCTGCCGCGTCGGCATGTGCGTCAGTTTGTGTTCCGACGTGTGCGCGGACAGTGGATGATGACGTCTGTGGTCAATACGCGTATGCACAACAGTAAGAATGCGTCGTTCCTGTCGTTCTATCACAAGTTTGTCAACGACACCACGTTCCAGGTGGCAAGCATCAACGACCCGCTTGAGTTTGCAGGTCCTAATCCCGACGACGACTTCGATAGGATGGAAGGAATTCTGGCACCCGAACAATGGCTGTCGTTTGCACCCGAACTGCCGAATTCTACAATATATAATATCCTCTACGGACAGAAGTATTCGGAGAGCAATCAGAAGATATTCGTCATCCGCGGCATTGCCAACGGTCTGGAGACCGAGCTGACTTTCCGCCGCAAGGGTAGACATTGGAAACTAATGAAACTGATAATGTAATGAAGGACATACTCGATTGCAGCCTTTTGGCGCACAATACGTTCGGCATCGAGGCACGATGCCGTCGCTTTCTTGAGTTTGACACTGTAGACGAGGCGCGTCAGGTGGCGGCCATCCTCGCCCAGTCGGCCATGCCGTTTATCATCGTGGGCGAGGGCAGTAACCTGCTTCTCACCCGCGACTTCGAAGGCATTGTGGTTCATTCTGCCATACGCGACAAGTCGATGGTGATGGCCGACGCCAGTACCGAGACTGCCGACGACGTGTTCGTAAGCTACGGTTCGGGCGTGACGTGGGACGATGTTGTGGCTGAGAGTGTGGCAAACGGATGGCACGGAGCCGAAAACCTCTCGCTTATTCCGGGTGAAGTGGGAGCCAGTGCCGTACAGAACATAGGCGCTTACGGAGCCGAAGCCAAGGACTTGATATTCGATGTGGAGGCGGTAGAGATAGCTACGGGCAATGTGGTGCGTCTGTTCAATGCCGACTGCGAGTATGCTTATCGTCAGAGCCGATTCAAGCACGAGTGGAAAAACAAGTTCCTCATTACGCATGTCACCTATCGCTTCTCGCGCACCTTCACCCCCGACCTCGACTACGGCAACATACGCCATTCGCTCCAGAGCAAGGGCATAACAACGCCCACAGCCGAAGAGCTGCGCCAGACCATCATCGAGATACGTCAGGCAAAGTTGCCCGACCCTAAGGTTATGGGCAATGCAGGCAGCTTCTTCATGAATCCCGTTGTGGACCGCGACGTCTACGAGCGCCTTGCAGCACAATACGAGGGTATGCCGCATTATGTGGTTGACCCGGAGCATATCAAGATTCCTGCCGGATGGATGATTGAGCAGTGCGGATGGAAGGGCCGTTCGCTCGGTAGGGCAGGGGTTCACGACCGTCAGGCCCTTGTGCTTGTAAATCGTGGCGGAGCTACGGGCGGCGAAGTGGTGACGCTTTACGAGCAGATAATAAAGGACGTGAAAGCCAAGTTCGGAATCGAAATTCATCCTGAGGTGAATGTCATATAAAGGAAAAGTGAAAAGGGAAAAGTGAAAAATCAATGTGCCTGTATGCGCTGTGCTTTTACCTTTTCTCTTTTTTCGTTTGATGCTGCAATAGGATTTCTAACTCTTCATATTTTTCGTTTCACATTTTCATGGATACTTCACATGCCACTTCCGATACTTCACACGGCACTCTTTACTCTTCACTCTTCACTCACAACTCTTCACTTAAGGTGACCCTCTTGGGCACAGGAACGTCGGGTGGAGTCCCGTCGTTGGGATGTCAGTGTGAGGTTTGTCGCAGTACCGACCCGCGCGACCACCGTCTACGTTGCGTAGCCCTTGTTGAGTCGGCCGCTACACGTGTGCTCATAGATTGCGGACCCGACATACGCCAGCAGCTCATGCCGCTGCCTTTCAAGCCGTTCGACGCAATCCTCATGACTCATATCCACTACGACCACGTGGGAGGCATCGACGATTTGCGCCCCTTCTCGGTGTTCGGACCGATACGGCTTTATGGCGACGACAAGACGTGCAGGCAGATACAGAATGTAATGCCCTATTGCTTTGGCGACCATCTTTATCCCGGTGTGCCACGACTCGAAATGCACGAGATATTCCCCCATGTGCCTTTGCATATAGGCGATTTGACCATTGTTCCCATACAGGTGATGCACGGCAAGATGCCGATACTCGGTTTCCGCATCGGAATGTTCGCCTATATCACCGACATGAAGACCATTGCCGCCTCCGAACTACCATATCTTGAAGGAGTGGAGACACTTGTGATCAATGCGTTGCGGTTTGAGAAGGAACACCACTCGCACCAGTTGGTCGATGATGCAGTACGCTTTGCACGCAGCATAGGGGCAAAGCGCACCTACATCACACACGTGTGCCATCACATCGGACTATATACCCAGGCCCAGCAACGCATGCCCGACGGCGTGACACTGGCTTATGACGGGATGGTGATAAACGTGGATGCCAAGTAACGAAGCCCCTTTGGGCAAAAGGAATACTTTTAACAATCTTTATGTGCCATACAGACCGCATATTATAATATATTTTGTAATTTCGCAGCTAAATGGCATACTACACCATTTTAAAATGGCACACGAACGTAGTGCTGTAACATAGAACATTAAAAACAAAAATTCTAATAACTACATTGGTATGAAGAAATCATTGGTATTGTGCGCAGGTGTATGCGTGGCATTGTCTTTCACAAGCTGTAAGTCGAACGAGAGTGCCTATAAGAAAATGTACGATAAGGCTCAGGCCAAGCATGAACAGCCGGCCACTCAGCCAGTTCAGGAGCAGGCTCCAGTAGTAGCTCCGCTCGTAGAGAAGCCAGCCAATCAGGCTACTGTTATCGACAATTCTGACAACGTAGCTGTACGTTCGGAGGATTTCACTCTTGTTAGCGGTTCAGGTCTGAGCAACTTCAGTGTGGTTGTAGGTTCGTTCTCGGTTAAGGCTAACGCCGAGGGTCTCCAGAGCCAGCTCAACAACGCAGGCAAGAACGCCCAGATTGTGTACAACTCAGAGCGCGGTCTCTATCGCGTAGTAGCTGCCACATTCGCTACAAAGTCGGAGGCTGCAAGCTCACGCGACCAGCTCATCGGCCAGTATCCAGGTGCTTGGTTGCTGTATAAGAAATAAATCCGTGTCTCGAATACTTTCAATTGACTACGGCAAGAAGCGCACTGGCTTGGCAGTTACCGATCCATTGCAGATTGTTCCAGGCGGATTGGCCACTGTGGCAACGTCCGACCTTATGAAATATCTTAAGGATTACGTCTCGCGCGAGCCTGTTGAGCGCATTGTCATAGGCGAACCACGCCAGATGAACGGTCAACCGAGCGAGAACTTGGCGCGTGTCCAGCAGTTTGTTTCGCAATGGCGCAAGCAAATGCCCGACATCCCCATCGAGTTTTTCGATGAGCGCTTCACGTCGGTACTTGCCCATAAGGCGATAATCGACAGCGGCATTGGCCGTAAGGCACGCCAGAACAAGGCGCTGGTAGACGAGATAAGTGCAACGATTATTCTGCAGGATTACCTGCGTTCGAAGGGTTTGTAACCTTTCTATATACAAAAAGAGGGTGTGTCAAAACTCAATTCTACGGGCTGAAAGCCCAAAAAGCACATAGCCCAAGGCAGCGCCTTGGGTGTACGGATTGAAAATAGCAAAACGCCCTGTAAGGGCAAAAGCATTGATAATTAACGCTTTTGCCCTTACAGGGCGCATTGTTTTTGGTGGCTTCTTACCTCAGGGCGTTGCCCTGGGCTATGTGCTTCTGCCCCTTCGGGGCGTGCTGCTTAGACTTTTGACACACCCTCTTTTATTTCCTCGCGAGGGAAAAATTGTTTCCTCGCGTAGTTGCAATTGTCCGTTCGCTCGGCTTTGCCGCTTGCCTTAGCAAGAACTTCCATCCATCGTAGATGGATTAACATCTTCTTAAATTCCAATAACTCCCATTTATTTACCCTTCACGATGCCAATCATTCGTTCGCGGTCCTTGTAGACATTGCTGTTGGCAGGTGCATTGTACAGATATTTCAGGGCGCGTGTGGCCTGTTGGTCGTTGGCGTTGGGCGCAATGCCCAGTATCCGTGCCACTTCCTTGTGTATGCTCTTTGTCAGTCCGTCGGCAGTTATGGGGCTTTTCCAGTTGTGTCCGATGTTGAGACGGCACGAAAGTATCTCGCCAGTGCGGGGATGAACAGTCTTTTCGGATGTCACGCCTTTCTTGCCAAAGTCGTAAGCCACAACTATAGCCTGCTCAACGGCTTTCGTTTGCTTGCCCAAAGGTTTTGCTGTAAGCCGCTTCTTCACTCCCGCTTTAGCCAAAACCGAGTTCCACGACTCAATGCCTTTTACTACAGCGCCTCGATATTGTTGAGGCATCAGCGAGTCGATGTAGAACACGCACGGAACATTTGTAGCCCATCTCACCACCAACGAATCCTCAACCATGGTGTAAGGATTCTGCGAGTAGTCGTTCAGATGAATTGTCTGGGCTGCAATATCCCTTGCACACAGTCGTATAGGTTCGCCGTTCGGGGGCAGCAGATTGAAGTAGTAGCTCGTCAGCAGCGGTTTGCTGGCATTGGGAAGTATTATCGCCATACTGTTGAACGAGTATTGTTCGGCTTCTGTCTCATACTGTCGTTCTATGCTCATAGCTACGCCGCTGGCAGAAGCGTGTACTTCTGTCAGTCGGCCTGACCCCTCTATGAGCGAGCGTATTGCGCTATACTGCGAGCAGTCGAACCATTCCATGCCGTACTCCACCAATTCGGTTATGTCGACAATGGGATTTCCCTTGTCCGAAACAGCTGCAGCGCAATACGTTCGTCCTACAGTCGGGCCGTTGGAGAGATTGAAAGCCTTGGTCAGCGGGCTGTCGGTATCCAGTATACGGTCGTGATAGAAAGGCTGATTGAGTACTACTGTAGCCGAGTCGGGCACTGAAAGCTTAACGACTCCAATCGATTTCACAGCCCTGTCAATCAGTCCGGATCCGCAGTCGATTTGTCCTCTGAGTTCCATCTCGCGTCCGTCGAGCTGCCGGTCGAACTCCATATACACACGGTTGTCGTGCTGATATATTGGCAGAACGCCCTCGGCGAGCTTTGTTCCGGTCTTGACGAGATTGCTATAGCTTATAGGTTGCGGCTGAGCCATTGCCAAAGTGGCTGTCATAAGCCCCGCTATTATTAATGTATTCTTCATTCCTTTGTTTTGTCTTTAGTACCGTTCCCTATCAGTTTGTTCCACTTGTCTTGTACGTATTTGTTCAGTTCGGCATCGTCGCCAGTTGTGCCAAGCGCCGAAAGCGTACTTTCAATCGACTCGACAAGTTCGTCTTTGGTCATTACATCCTTTGCATCGGCAGGCTGTTTAGCCATAAGTTCCAGTGCGTAACGCATCGAATCCATGCACGATTTGTACAGCTTGTCTATAGACTCTTGTCGGTCGGCGTGTACGGCATCAATGATTTGCCTTTCAAACAGCCATGTCGGTGGCGTGAACACATATTCTTGCAGAAAGTGCACAGCCTTGCGGCAGTATTCAGCCGACTCCAGCAGCTGCTTGCCGTCAATATAGCGGCAGCCTCCAAGATGTGCAGTCACGTGTCCTACCCAATGTCCGTAATGCTCAATCATTGCCTTGTAGCGTTCGCGCATAATCTGTTCTTCGACCACAGACTTTGTTTTCCAGATGTCCTTAAGGCTGCACAGGTACTTCAGGTTTTCTATGCCTTGAGTGTTTACAGCCACATGGTCGTTGCCAAGGTCCTCCTGTTGCGATCGGACATCGCGCAGATCGTAGAAAGCGAGTTCCGGATTGTCCTTCTTCTGTTGTTCATACCATCTGCGCCGGTTCTGCTCCTGCTCTTCAGGGGTGTCGCCTGGGAATATGCGGTAGCCCCATTCTATAGCCCAACGGTCGTATGCTCCTATTTGTATACGACGATTGGCGAGCTTCACTTTGTCGCCAGGTCGGAGAGCATAGTTGAATCGCACGTAGTCCATAATTGAACTTCCAATGCCGTGACGCGACAGATATTCGTTGTCGCGCAGATTGTCTATAGACGCATGACTGCTTCCGCTGTGGTTGTGTTCCAGTCCGAGCGAGTGTCCGATTTCGTGGGTTATCACCAGTTTCAGCAGCTCACATTGCAGCCATTCGGGCAGTATCGGCTTGCGTGCTACGGGGTCTACGGCACCACATTGGACGAAATACCAGTTCTGAACAACCTGTAGCACACTGCTGAACACGCCAACGTGACACGCTGTAATCTCGCCCGAGCGACCCTCGCAGGGCGAAGGGCCGTAAGCGTTAGCCATTCCCGATGTCTTCCATGAGATGTAAGGATAGCGGCTGTCGTACATGCAGAAGTCGGGGTCTTCCTTTGGCGTGGGTGCCAGTCGGGCATCGATGGCGTTCTTGAATCCTGCCTGTTCAAATGCCTGGCGCCACTCTCGCACAGCCTCAATGATACTCTTCTGATACAACTTGGGGAAGTTACGGTCGACATAGAATACAATCGGATTGACAGGTTCTACCAATTCGCCCTTGAAGTATCGCTCGCGGTCTTCTGGACGGATGTCCAGTCGCCAGCGTTTTATTATAGGCATACGTGTCACACGTCCGCTGTCAGCCATGATTCTCTTGCTGATTTCGAAGTAAGTCTTGCCGTCGCCACGCTTCATAGGTATAGGAGTCTTGGGCATAAGACTGATGCATACGCCTGTCTTCCAGATGCCTTCGTACGACGGAATAGTCTTGCCGGGAGTAGGGCGGAGCGCAGTCATATTGCGATAGGTGCGCGATATGCGCAGCAATATGCAGTCGTTGCGTCCCTTGACGTCTTCTATCGTGTCCCTTTTTGCGTCGCGTGCGCTTATCTTCATGTCGTAATAGGCAGGCTCAAGGGCAAACAGAGTGAAGCACTTCAGCGTTGTTCCAATCTCGACGAGCGTCATTCCGTTGCTCTCTGCCACTACAGGCAGACTGCGGTAGGTGCGTTCTGTTGGTGTGAGCTTGGCTATGCGGCCTATGTCTCCGGCTCGGTCGGTAATGATGAGGCTGTGCTGCGGGTCGGCAATAATCAGTTTGCCGTCACGCTTATGCAGCGCCATATACATCGGACCAATCAAGTCGCCGGCATATCCGTATTTGGTTTCAGATTTGCGGTTGGGACTTTCGGGAGCTTGAAGTATTGTTGTTGTGATGCTGTATTCACGGTCTAACAGCGAGTCGGGTATCGCCCAGTACATATTTCCGTCCGATTCGTACGTGTCGAACATTCCATGCGTTATGCGAGGTGGGCTTTTGAAGCAGTTGTCAAACTGATGTTGCCCGCTCGCTGTGAGCGAACAGGCAGACATCAGTAATGCTGTTAGACAGTATTTGTATTTCACTTTCATTCGTTTTTGAGAAGCGCTTATTCGTGATTGTACGAGATGTCAACGATTTTGCCAAACGGATTGGCTGCATCATTGAATATAAATACGCTGCCTTCGGCTCGGTCGACGTCGCCGGCAACGTTGAGTTGCAATTCTGCCATAACGCCCTTGGCGTCGGATGTATTGATTGCAATGCCCAATACCATTCCGAGCGACTCCTCAGAGCTTTCCGGATCGCGGAATTTAAGGCAAGCTATCTTTGCGTTTTGGTCGGCATCGTAGGTGTAGATGGTCTCAATCTTCTGACGGTCGAGGTCTATACGATATACGCTGTTGCCCGCTGCCATGAAGACGAAGTGGGTAGAGTAGGCTGCCGAGGCTGCAAAGCGTGCCGAACTGAGGTCAACGTCGCCTGGCAGTTGTACAGTTGCCTTGCTCTTGCACATCGGATCGTCCCAATCTGCGCTGAAACCGAACACCGTCAGACTGTGTGAGCCGTCGCCCATGACTGCATAAGCGTAGTTGCCGTTGTCGCCTCCGCACACAATGTCGAGCAATTGCAATGAAGAACTGACGTTGTTGGGGTCGAAAGCGTATGTTCCTTCCGCGTCATCGTTGATATCTCTGAACACGAGTGGCTTCACATCTCTCCATGTCGAACCTTTTCTAATATATTGCGAGCTTTGAAATGAAGTCATATAATCCATCATTCCTGAGAAGGCGTTGCCCAGACGGAAACGATGAGTATCCTCGTTGTATGCCAACACATAGCTGCCAAACGTAGCAAAGTGAGTCGGCAAGAAGACAACGTTCTTTGTTCCTTCATTGTTAGCTTGCGTGTCGGATACAGAATAGGGCACACACCATCCGTCGTCGTATGCAAAGTAGGCCTTCGAGTCGGTCACGAACATCTCGCCCTTCTTGTCCATCTTGTAATAAGACAGATTGACAGGCTTGTTATTCATTGCGTGTTCAAACATTATTTTGTTTGTACCGTACTTCATAGAGAGTGTGCTCGGGTCGTATGTAGCAATCTCGTTGCTTGTAGCAATGGTCAGATTGGCAAATCTTTTTGTACCCATTGGAAATAAACTGGTATTTCCGTATTTGCCTTTTGCAGCAATTGCCAAAGGTTTTCCGTTGAGTGCGAACGACTCACCGGTTTCCGATTTGAACACATCTGAGTATGCGAAGAATCCGTTGGCATCGCCTTCGACAGCGCCAACAACGCTTCGCTGCTCCGGTGTTTCCTGCAATATGAACCAGGCAGGGTTGAGCGGCTTTATAACGGTAACCTTGCCCAGCTCATACCATTTCTGTCCTGTCTCCTCGTTGCTGACGATAAGCATCATGCCGATGCTTTCGGGATTGTTGGGTTCTACCTCAACGTTGCACACTTTGCCCGTAGAATACTTGTCGTAATCTTTGATTTGTTTCGAACCCAACTTCGCGTCAGCCTTCAGACGCAGCCATTCGAAGGTGAGGTTGTCCTCGTTTTGCGCCATAGTCTGCGACAGTTCGGGCGTCAGAGTGACGCTCTGCGCCTCTGTCTTAGGCATACGTACCTTGGCTTCGGGTATTTCTATCTTGATGTCGTTGACGTCGTGATAGTCGTAGTTGCCTTTGTCTTCGTAGCATCCCTGTAGCAATGCCACCGACGCAATGCCCAATATGTATGAATATATCTTTTTCATATTGTTTCGTATTTATAGTTTATTATTCATCCGGGAAAATATCGTTGCCGTTCTCGTCGAGTATCGGACCGTGCTCACGTTTGTATTCCTCGTAGGCAGCGCCGACCTTCTCCATTGCCTCGTCGTTCTCCTGATCGGTTGTTATCTTGTCGAACGTATATCCCAGCACGTCCATTATGTAGCAGTATTTGGCTACGCTGAAGTCGCCCCAACCCGTCCATGAGTAGTCATACCAGTTGTCTGGTATTTCAATCTTCCAAACGTAGTTCACCTCGGCGTAGCTGTCGCTTACTATGCCTTTAAGGAACTGGTGCTTGGGGTTGTCGTTGTCGAATACAATATTGCAACCGTAGGTCTTGTTGCCGGGCTTGTATGCAGGACGTTTCACCTTGAAATAGAACTTCTGTTCTACTCCGTCAAGCTTGCTGAACGTATATTTGTCGTCTATCAGCAGTTCGAGCGAGTTCTGATATTCGCTGTTGTCGCTCTGCTTGACGCAAAGGTCGCGGCTGGATGTGAGCAAATCGCCCTGTATTCTCACTCGGAAGCTGTCCACACGATACGGGTCGGTCTTCATCTTTACATAGTCGGTGTCGGTGAGTTCGCCGTATACTATACTTTGATTGAAGTTGATGCGTGGCTCCTGGTTGTACATCTCGATTTTCTCTTCAGAGCAACTGATGTAGCTGCAAGCCAAAACAACGGTCGCTATAAATAAAAGTATATGTTTCATAGTTGTTCTTACTTTTTAGAGTTGTTGCCGAATATCTTCTCGTTGTCGGGCAAAGGCATCTGATATTGCTTTGCGGTCATACCGTCGACGTTGCATCCGTAGTATCTGCTATAGGCGTGATTCTTGAGGAAATAGAACAGTTGTCCCTCGGCGAAGTACTCCTTGCGATACTCCTTCATGATTTCGTTGATGCGGCGTGTCTGCTCCTTGTTCTCAGCCGATGCAACGTCTGGCTGGTCATATCCGTTAGTGAATATCTCGTCGCTGTACGAAATGCCGCGTGCGAAGCGTACGGTGTTGAGTGCGTCGACACTTGTCTGAGCGTCGTCGGCACACTCGGCTATGATGTAGTACATCTCCGGAAGACGTATGAGCGGTATGGCATCGGCGCCCTGATAGCCGTATGCGCTGAGCAGCGGAGCTTGATTATACTTCTTGCAGAAGGCGTTGGCATGGCTGTCGTCCCACGAGAATGCCACGATATTCTGGCGCCAGTCGGAAGTGAATCCCTCGTAAATCTGGTTCATCATCTGCTCGGTCAGTCCGAAACGTCTGTTTGTAGCAGAGTTGTAAGAGTCGAGATCCATCATCATGAAGTTGTTGTCGAGCAATGTAGACAACTCGTGTACGCTGAGTCCGAATATCTGTTCACCATAGCGTATGGAGTTGTAGTTGGATGCAGTCTGGCTCTTGTAGAGGCTGAATATTTTGGAAGCATCGATCACTTCCTGCGCCTTCTGCACGGCAAGAGCCTTCTCTCCGGCATAGCAATACACACGTGCGAGCATAGCCTTGACAGCATACACGTTCATACGGAACTCGCGGTTGCTGAGGAATGCGGTACGGTCGTTCTCATCGGTGAAGAAGTCGCGTGTGTCGTGAGCTTCGAGCAGCTGCTCGGCAGCCTTCAGGTCGTCTACAATCTTAGCCACAACCTCATTGGCAGGCAACACCGGAGTGGGGTCGGTGTCGAACGTTGTCTTGTAGGGGATGGCAGCATCGGTAGGATGCTGGCTGTAGATGGGGCCGTAGAGGCGCAGCAAGTCGAAGTAGAGGAAGGCTCGCAGACCCAGCGCTTCGCCCTTTATCACCTCGTAATAGTGGGGCGATGTGAGCACTTCGCGATGACTCTCCAGTCCGGTCAGCAAATTGTTGATGTTGGAAATGACGTTGTACTGTGCCTCGTAGATGCCGTTGCGCTTGTCGAGGAAGAGGTTGTCGTAGTCGAAAACCGTCGACTGATTGAACACGTTCGAATTGTTGCGCTCGGGATAGTCGCTGTACAGGCCAGCCATTTCGTCAAGATAGGCGTAGGTGAGGTCGCCTGCGTAGAGGCTGGTGGTGCCCATTCGGAGATAGATGCCGGTGAGAATATCCTTGAAACCCGACTCCGACTCGAACATCTTGTCGGCTGGAATATATTGCTTTGGCGATACGTCAAGCCAGTCGTTGCACGAAGACAGGCTTCCCGTCAGCACGGCTATTACCAATATATATATGTATTTCATAATTATTGCGTGTTAGATTGTGATTAGAATGCTACGTTCAGAGAGAATGTGAACTGGCGTGAGAACGGATAGTCGAGACCGCGCTCGCGCTTCACCGACGACAGATAGAACAGGTCCTCCATAGTAAATCCGAGTTTGGCGGAGCTGAGTCCCCAGTTCTTTATGAATCGGGCGTTTTTCGTATCCATGCGATAATAGAACGACAGAGTGCTGCCCTGGAAAACATTCTCGTCCATAACGAATCGCGATGTGGCCTTGGTGCCGGCTCCATGAGGATTGAGTGCGCGGAACATGGCGTGGTCGCCGGGTTTCTGCCATCTGAGTTGGGTGACGCGTCGGTCGGCATTGTATGCCAGGTTGGCGTTCTCCACCTTGTCGACGAGTGTCTGGTTGTACACCTGTCCGCCAAATTTGTAACGGAAACTAACGTCAACGCCCAGACCCATGTAGGTGAACGACGAGTTGATATATCCCTGCCATGTAGGCTCGGTATTGCCGTAGGGCACAGCGTCGGTGCCACTATAGCCGGCCTGGTTGGTCAGTTCGCCATTGCGCTTGACGAGTATTTCGTCGCCGGTAGCGGGGTCGATGCCCAGCGAAGGCACAACCCAGATGCTCGACATGGAGTATCCCTCCTGGTATCTTGGCAGCGGACTGTCCTTCAGTTCGTTAGTGCTCTTCTCGTTGATGTGGCGCATAGCCTCCGAAATCTCAACAAGCTTGTCCTTGTTGTGCGACCCGTTGAGCGTGACAGTCCAGTAAGCCTGCTTGGCTGGGTTGCGATAAGGTATTGCCGAGAGGCTGATCTCCCAACCCTTATTCTCAATCTTGCCAAGGTTTTCGGGATAGGTTGTAAATCCGAGTGAGGGTGCAAGCGAGATGTTTGTGATAAGGTTGTTGGTCACCTTATTATAATGTTCGATGCGGGCTGTAAGTCGATGGTCGAACAGTCCGAGTTCGAGCGCGAAGTTGGTGTTGCGTGTGGTCTGCCACTTCAGGTTCTCGTTGTGCATGGCGAGGATGTTGGCGCCGGTTCCGTCAGACGACAGATAGGGCAGCAGCAAAGAGTAAGTGTAGTAGCTGTGAGCCTGATAGGGCGAGAAACCCTGCGAACCCGTGGTTCCGTATGTGGCGCGCAGCACGAGGTCGGAAATGAACGACACGTTCTTCATGAAGCTCTCCTTCTTCAAGTCGTAGCGCAAACCGGTCGACCAGAAAGGTGCCCAACGGTTGTTCTTGCCAAACTCTGACGAGCCGTCGAGGCGTATATTGAAGTCGACAGAATACTTGTACTTGTAAGAGTAGCCGCCGCTGAGTACCCATCCGATAGAGCGGCTTGTGCTCTCGCCACCCGTCACCTTCTCGTTATACTTCTTGCCGAAGAGTATGTCGTCCATGTTGTCGTTAGGAAAACCGGTCACGTAAGCGCCATACGTGTCGGTACTGTTCTCCTGAATGCTCATGCGGGCATTGGATGTGATGTAGTGGTCGTTGAGCTGCTTGTTCCAGCTGGCTGTAAGGTCGACTCCCCAGTTGACCGACTCGTTCTGTGTGCGTCGGTAATCGCCCTTGAGTGTCGGGTCGCTGATATTGTCGAAGTCGGTGTGCTGGGCCGGACGGAATATGTCGTGGTGTCCTACACTCTTCGAGAGCGAGAATGCACCCTCAAGACGCAGGTCCTTGGTAGGAGTGTACTCCACCTTGAACAGCTCGCGCACGCTGAAGTTCTTGCTGCGGTTCTTGCTGTTGAATGTAGTGTTGTAGAGCGGATTGGCATATTGCGACATTCCCATATTGGTGCCGGTGAAGTCGTCCATGTTCTTCTGCAGATTGCCATTCTCGTCGTAGGGTGAGAGATACGGGTTGAGCTTGGTGTACTGGCTGAAGCTGCCATAGTTGGATTCGTCGGCAGTAGAATTGTCGATAGTGATGCTGTTCTTGAGCAACACCTTGTTGAGATGATACTGGAAGTCGAGCATACCGGTGAGCACGTCGCGTCCGCTGTTCTTCATCACACCCGGCGAACTGTTGTAGCCTACGTACATACGGTATCGCAGAGCGTCGTCGCCGCCTTCAAGTGTGACGGTGTGGCGCTGCTGAACCGATGTGCGCAGCGGCTTGCTGAGCCAGTAGGTGTCAACGCCCGAGAGCACGTTCTTCAGCTTCTTCTGGTACAGCTGCCACTTGTCAATGGTTTCGCCACCCTCAATATATACTCCAGCCTTAAGTTCGGCATCGAGCTTTTCCTGTGCGTTCATGAGGTTGTAGCCCGTCAAGTCGGGAGCCTCGATACGCATTTCGCCACCGTAAGTCACCCAGATGCGGCCCGGTTTCGGAGTCTTGCTTTCGATTACTATAACGCCATTGGCAGCACGCGAACCGTAGATGGCTGTGGCAGCTGCGTCCTTCAGAATGACGATAGACTTCACGCGGTCGGGGTCGAGGTCGGCAAGCGTCTGTATGGAGATTTCAAAACCGTCCATGATGAGCAACGGCTGGTTGGCGTAAGTCTCGTACTCGCCCTGCACGGTGAGCACGTCCTGGCTGGTGCCGAGGTCCATATTGGCACCGCCACGCATACGCATGTCGGGCAGGTTGTTAGGATTAGAGCCCGAGAGATTGTTGTCCATTATGTTAAGTCCGGGCGACATGGCGGCAATAGACTTTGCAACGTTGTTGGTACTGAATTTCTTCAAGTCCTCGCCCTTGATAGTTACTGCCGAACCGGTAAATCCTTCCTTCTTACGATTGAACATACCCGTAACCACAACGTCGTCGAGCAGCTTGCTGTCCGACTGCAGCGTCACCTTCATCTGAGCCGAAGGCGATACCGTGGTGGTAGTCATTCCGATGTAAGAGATTTTCAGTTTGCTGTCCGATGCGACGTTTGTCAATTCGAAACGTCCTTCTGCGTCAGTCATGGTCTGCAGCTTGCTGCCAGCCACCTGGATGCTGGCGCCAATTACGGGCAGTCCGTCGTCAGCCGACAATACGATACCCTTTACGGATGGAATGGTTTTGCGAGTGCCATTCTCCACTTTTGCTGCCTGGTTGGCATCGTGCTGTTGCGCCCAAACCGTCTGTGGCGAGTTGGCGCATGCGAGCATAGCCAATGCAGCAACAATCATCTTGCGTTTTCTCATAAGCAAATTAATGGTTTCTGTATTTATAATGTTATTTTATTGTACTTTTGTTGATATTCTCTATCTGTAAAATCCTTGTTTTCAAGTAGTTGTGCAATGCGTTTTCAAAAGGAGTCCTTTTGCATTGCAAAAGTAGCCCTTTTGACCTGTAAAAGGAGTCCTTTTGGAGTGTAAAAGGAGTCCATTTGCAAGCCAAAAGGGCTACATTTGAAATATCACGATATTCTCATCGGTTTTTTTGTCATAAAAATTCACCTTTTTAGGTTTTTGTTTTGCAAAGATATTGATTTTTTTATAATTATGTCACCTAATCTAAAATATTTCTTAAATTAATTTTTCGATTAGCTTATAATTTGTACTTTTGCATTATGATACTACCTATATATACTTACGGTCAGCCCGTGCTTCGCAAGGAGGCGCAGGACATCACCCCAGAATATCCCGAGCTTTCGACGCTCGTGGCCAACATGTTTGAAACTCTTACTGCCAGCGACGGCATCGGTTTGGCAGCTCCACAGATAGGTCTCGACATACGTCTTGTCGTCATCGACCTTGATGTGCTGAGCGACGATATGCCCGAATACAAGGACTTCCGCCATGTCTATATCAATCCTTACATACTCGAATACGACGAAGATTCGAAGAAGGAGACAATGGAGGAGGGATGCCTATCGCTGCCGGGAATACACGAGAGCGTGACACGCCCCACACGTATACACGTGAAATATCAGGACGAGAACTTCGTAGAGCACGACGAATGGGTGGACGGCTATCTCGCACGCGTCATGCAGCACGAGTTCGACCATCTTGGAGGCAAGATGTTTATCGACCGCATCTCGCCAATGCGCCGACAGATGGTGCGCGGCAAACTGAAGAACCTGCTGCTCGGACGCTTCCGCTGCGCTTATCGCACCAAGGCCCCCAAGAAGTAAAAAGGCCCCACAATATGCTTATGGGGCATACCAACAATAATCGTATGACCATTTCACGAATAACGAAACTCCTGTTGCATCACAGCAATGCCCGCTCCATAACGTCACACACATGGCGCTATGGAGCGGCACTCGTGGCAACAGTGCTGTTAGTGCTCATGCCCCAGCGCACCTCAGCCCAATTCAATACCGACCGCCTTATGGTGTCGGGACGCAGCGCGCTGTACTACGAAGACTACGTGCTGTCGATACAGTATTTCAATCAGGTGCTCACGGCAAAGCCATATCTCTACGAGCCTTGGTTTTTTCGGGGCCTTGCCAAGTTCTATCTCGACGATTTCGGAGGAGCCGAATCAGACGTGACGCACGCCATAGGACTCAACCCATATATATATAATATGTATGAGCTGCGTGGACTTTGCCGCATACGACAGAAGAATTACGCTCAGGCAATAGCCGACTATGACGCTGCAATACGCCTCAATCCGCAAAACCAAAGCGCATGGTACAACCGTGTGCTGTGCCGTGTTGAGGGCAAAGACTACAAACGCGCACAGCTCGACCTCGACACCGTCATAGTGAAGTGGAAGAAGTTTGCACCAGCCTATTCGCTCAAAGCACAGGTGTATCTGGCGCAGAAAGACACCACGCAGGCCGACCAATGGCTCGACAGGAGTCTTGAAGTAGACCCGTACGACGCCGATGCATGGAACACACGTGCCATGATATCGCTCTCAAGAAGCAAGTGGCGCGATGCCGATACTTATCTGAGCAAGTCGATTCACCTCAAACCTAAGAATGTAGGCAACTACGTCAACCGTGCGCTGGCACGATATAACGTGAACAATCTGCGTGGCGCCATGGCCGACTACGATACGGCGCTCGATCTAGATCCCGACAACTTTCTGGCTCATTACAACCGTGGACTGCTGCGTATGCAGCTGGGCGACGACAACCGCGCTATCACCGACTTCGACTATGTGATACGTATGGAGCCCGACAACGTTCTCGCCATATACAACCGTGCCATCTTGCTCGACAAGACGGGCAATCTGCGTGCTGCCATTCGCGACTATACACGCATGATCAACGAATATCCTAACTTCTGGACGGGTCTGTCGGCACGCGCCAGCTGCTACCGCCGACTCGGCATGACAGCCAAGGCAGAGATGGACGAGTTCCGTATCATGAAGGCACAGATGGACAAGCATCTTGGCATACAGCCACGATGGAACAACAGCAAGCGTAAGCAGATGCGCCGACGCAGCGAAATCGACCCCAACAAGTACAACCAGATTGTTGTGGCGGACGAGAACAATGCCGAACATGAATACAAAAGCGAATATCGCGGACGTGTGCAGAACCGGGCAACAGGCCTTGACGCACAGCCAATGTTCCACCTGTCGTTTGCACCCATGGTGAGCGACGTTCACACCTATCACGCCTTCGCACAGAAGGTGGAGGCTTTCAACGCCGCACATCCGCAACTGCGACTCTATGTAGTGTGCGGAACAGCTCCTATGGACGAGGCTGCTTCACGACGAATGTTGCAGCGAGTAGACTCGCTTACAGCCGTGGTAGATGCGGCGCGAGGACAGCAAAAGCTTGCAGCCGCACTCGTGCAGAGGGCTGTAGCCGAAACTTTAGCGCAGAACTATGAAGATGCTATCTCCGACCTTGAAGCCAGTCTCGGCATCGACTCTACGTCGGTTGTGGCTCTGTGGCAACGGGCTTATTGCCAGACTATGATGAACGAGTTTGACAAACAGGCACGCAACGCCAAGGGCGACGCTACAGCTGCATCGCTGAAGTCGGCACGTATAATGTCCGATCTCGACCAGGCTATACAGTCCGACAAGGACAATCAGTATCTGTACTACAACCGCGGTTGTACATACATGGCCGAACGTGACTATACACACGCCATCGACGACTTCACACGAGCCATTAACATCGACCACAATCTGGCAGAAGCCTACTACAATCGTGGACTGGCACGTGTGCAGAACGGACTGAAGAGCGAGGGCATAGCCGACCTTAGCAAGGCAGGCGAACTCGGATTATACAAAGCATACAGCGTAATCAAAAAAATATCCAATTCAAAGAAATGATTAGAAAAATCCTTATGCTGGTGCTGATGATTGTCAGCACCGTATTTTATGCTACTGCCGATACTTATACTCCACGCAAACGAGAGTTCCGCGGAGCTTGGATACAGTGCGTAAACGGACAGTTTATCGGAATGTCGACGCAGAAGATGCAGCAGACGCTAAGCTATCAGCTCGACGAGTTGCAGAAGGATGGAGTCAATGCCATCTTCTTTCAGGTACGTGCCGAGTGCGACGCGCTGTACAAGAGCGACCTCGAACCGTGGAGCCGATTCCTCACTGGCAAGCAGGGTCAGGCTCCTTCGCCTTACTGGGATCCTCTGCAGTGGATGATAGACCAATGTCACAGTCGTGGTATGGAGCTGCATGCGTGGCTCAATCCTTATCGTGCCAAGACTAAGACGACGTCGGCTTTAGCGTCCAATCATGTTGCCATGAGACATCCAGGCAGCGTGTTTGCATACGACGGACTGTTCATTCTGAATCCGGGACAACCCTCTAACCGCGACTATATTATTAATGTGGTCAACGATATCGTGACGCGTTATGACATCGACGGAATTCATATGGACGACTACTTCTATCCTTATCCGGTGGCAGGACTGCAAATTCCAGACGACCGCGAATTCAAGCAGTACAACAACGGCATTACCGACCGTGCTGATTGGCGTCGCGACAACGTCAACGTATTTATCAAGGAGTGTGGCGAGAGCATACACAAGATAAAGCCTTGGGTTAAGTTTGGCGTGTCACCGTTTGGTATCTACCGCAACAAGCGCGCTGGCGTTGAGGTGGGCAGCAACACAAACGGCACGCAGAACTACGACGACCTCTATGCCGACATCCTACTGTGGGTCAACAATGGTTGGGTAGACTACAGCGTGCCGCAGCTCTATTGGCAGATTGGACACAAGGCAGCCGACTACAAGACGCTCATAGAGTGGTGGGGACGTTATGCTTCTAAGCGCCCGCTGTTTATCGGCGAGGACGTAGAGCGTACTGTTAAGTTTGCCGATATTGACAATCCCAACATCAATCAGATGCCTGCCAAGTTTGCATTACACCAGCAGCAGCCTTACGTTCAGGGCACAGTGCTGTGGTATGCAAAGGCAGCTGTGGACAATGTAGGCAACTATGGCACTATGCTGCGCAACAACTATTGGCGCTATCCGGCTCTGCAACCACGCATGCCGTTCATCGATTCGAAGGCTCCGAAGAAACCTAAGAAGCTGGCAGTGGTATGGACTAATGACGGACCGGTGCTGTTCTGGACCAATCCTAAGGCCAAGAAGTGGGGCGACGAGGTAACGAAGTCGGTGGTATATCGCTTCAAGAAGGGCGAAAAGATTAATCTTGACGACCCGTCGAAGATTGTAGGCATCACGGCCGAAACCATGCTCCGTCTGCCATACGATGGCGGTAAGCAGAAATATACTTATGTAGTTACATCGCTCGATCGCTTGAGCAACGAGAGCAAGGGTGCCAAGAAGAAGGTGCGCTTGTAGTATTTTAAACCCAAAAACAACGGACATTCAAAACGGAAATTATTAATACCAAATATTCTTGTGTTCTTAATAATTGGTTGATTTTTCTGTTTTGAATGTCCGAAATTGTATTTTTCTCCCTTTTCCTTTTGTCATCTTGTTTTTTTTACCTTACTTTGCAAGCAGATAGTAAAGCGAATATATAACAATAATCACTTAACTGTCAGATTGAAGAGATAACAACATAATATATAAAGGTAATAAAAATTAAGTATTCGGAATTATGAAAAAGTTAGCAACACTTTTTGCTGCCGCAATGCTGACGGTGTCAGTTTCGGCACAGACTGTTCAGGAGAGCAAGACATTTGACAATGTTTATCTTGGCATAAACGCTGGTCTTGCAACCAAGACAACCGATCATGCTTCATGGGCAAAGGACCTTACACCCAACTTCGGCGTTCGTCTTGGTCGTAGCTTTACTCCGGTATGGGGTCTCGCAGTTGAGAGCAACATCTACTTCAAGACTACAAATGGCTTCACAACTGGCACTTTCGTTAACTTTATGAACACAAGTCTTCTTGGTACAACCAACTTCAGCAACTGGTTTGGCGGATACAAGGGCGAGCCACGTGCGTTTGAGGTCTCAGCTGTTTACGGTCTCGGATGGGGTCACATGTTCACCAACAACCGTGAGGAATTTGGCAAGATGAACAACCTTACTTCAAAGATTGGTCTTGACTTTGCATTCAATCTCGGTCAGCAGAAGGCATGGCAGATATATGTTGAGCCTTCGTTGAACTACGCTCTCAATGGCGATGGCTATCAGGGTGTACAGTATAACATCGACCGCTCTGCATTCCAGCTCAATGTAGGATTGGTTTACAAGTTCAAGAATTCTAACGGCACACACAACTTTGCTATTGCTACAGGCCGCGACCAGTCGGAAATCGATGCACTCAATGCCAAGATCAACAGTCTGCGCAGCGACTTGAACGACCAGGATGCTAAGAACAAGCAGACAATTGCTGACAAGGACAAGCAGATAAGTGACCTGCAGAAGGCTCTTGAGGACTGCCAGAACAAGCCAGCTCCTAAGGCTGCTACCGTTACAAATCTTCAGCCTACAGTAATCTTCGGTCAGGGCAAGTCGTCGGTTGACGCTGCTCAGTATGCTCCGATTGAGCTTATCGCCAACTATATGAAGAATCATAAGGACGCTAAGGTAGAAATCAAGGGCTACGCTTCGCCTGAAGGTTCAAAGGAAATCAACGAGAAACTCTCAGTAGCTCGTGCTGAGGCTGTGAAGAACATTCTCGTTAAGCGTTACAAGATTAGCGCCGACCGCCTCACAACTAAGGGTATGGGTGCTACCGACAAGCTCTTCGAGCAGGTAGAATTCAACCGCGTTGCTACATTCAACGACGTTACAAAGGACTAATATCGACGTTATAAAGGACTAATAACGACATTCCGGTTAGCTAATATCGATGCTCTGAATGAGGAATGTCGATGTTATAAAGTAGTGAGTTGATGGCTATGGCAATAATGTCGTGGTTGAATCAATCAATCGGAATTAATCAAGCTACACTTGGATTAATTATTATAGCAAAAACCAAAAGAGGAGGGCGTGTCAAAACTCACAGCAGTACGCCCCGAAGGGGCAGAAGCTCATAGCCCAGGGCAACACCCTGGGTAAAAGTATCGCAAATCATAATGCGCCCTGTAAGGGCAAAAGCGTTAATTATCAATGCTTTTGCCCTTGCAGGGCGTTTTGCTATTTTCAATCCGTACACCCAAGGCGCTGCCTTGGGCTATGTGCTTTTGGGGCTTTCAGCCCGTTTTGTTTGACTTTTGACACACCCTCCTCTTTTTATATCTGTCAGATTCTCTTTCGATCAGAACCTGTCGTGCAGTTTCTTCGAAGTCATTTTGTATACCAATGTGCCGCCGTTCATTATGGCAGCATGGTCGATATAGTTCTTCGAGAGCTTCTTGCCGTTGAGTGTTATGCTTGCAACGTATTTGTTAGCCTCAGACAGTCCGTCGGCTATGACGGTGAATGTCTTTCCGTTCTGCAAGTGAACAGTTATCTTCTTCATCTGAGGTGCTCCGAACACGTATTGGCCGCTCACTGGGTTGACAGGATAGAATCCCATAGCCGAGAGCATATACCATGCTGACATCTGACCGCAGTCGTCGTTGCCGCAAAGACCGTCTACTGTAGGACGATACTGAGTGTCGAATATCTCGCGAATGAGTTCCTGTGTGCGTGACGGACGACCTGCCAATGCATAGAGATAAGCCACGTGATGACTCGGTTCGTTGCCGTGAGCGTACTGTCCGATTAGTCCTGTCACGTCAGAAAGGTTGCTTTCAAGTTTCAAGGTGAAGAACTGGTCGAGCTTCTTAAGGAAAGGTTTCGGTCCACCAAACAGCTTGATGAGTCCCGGAATGTCGTGCTGCACCTGCCAGGTGTATTGCCATGCGTTGCCTTCGGTATAATCGCCGCCTATGCTTTCGGAATGTGCGAGGTTGCTCGGGTCGAACGGTGTCTTCCAAGTTCCGTCCGAAAGGCGCGGACGCATAAACTGCGTAGATTTGTCGAAGAGGTTCTTGTAGAACTGTGAACGACGTGCAAAGTACTGCTCGTCCTGCTTCTTGCCCATAAGTCGAGCCATGTCGTAGGCGCAATAGTCGTCGTACATCGACTCCAATGACGATGAAACCGACTCGGCTTCGGTAAGGTCGGTTGGCAGATAACCGTATTTCATATAGTTCTCCCAGTCGCTCTTGAGCTTGTGCGATACGGTCTGTGTCTTCTTTATGGCTTGGAAAGCACGTTCGGCATCAAATCCGCGGAAGCCTTTATGATAAGCTTCGGCAACGATAGACACAGCATGGTTTGCCACCATACAGTAGTTCTCCTTGCCCCACAATCCCCAAATAGGAAGAAATCCCTGCACTTCGGCTTGTTCAACAAGCGAGTTGACCATACCATCAACGCGGTCGGGCATTACGATAGTGTAGAACGGATGTGCAGCACGATAAGTGTCCCAGCACGAGAAGGTAGAGTAGAAGTTGCCGCCTTGTGCCTTTACAATCTTGTCATCGGCGTTGCGGTACATTCCGTCGACATCGGCTATCTGGTTGGGCTGTATCAAAGCGTGATAGAATGAAGTGTAGTAGTTCTGCTTCTGTTCCTCAGTACCGTCAATGTCAATGCGCTTCAGATATGCGTTCCAGTCGTCGTGGGCGGCAGTCTTGACGGCTGCAAAGTCCCAACCCGGCAATTCTGCCTGAAGATTCTTCTTGGCTCCGTCGATGCTTGTAGTAGACATGGCTATCTTCATGAGCAGCTGTTCGCCCTGGTCGATGCCGTCGAATGTAGCAACAATGCGTTCGCCCTTCTCCGTATCGGCAGCCTTGGCAAGAGTAACGTGGCTTGCTACGGGACGGTTGAACTTGATAACGAAGTAGTAGTCTTGCTTCACCCATACGGTATTCTGCACATGTCCTACAAGAGTGTTGGCATCTTCCCAACGGGTTTCGCACAGATTTACCTGCGAGTGATACTGCTTGTCATTCCACGACGGGCCATGTTGCAGGTCGATAAGTACAGATGTAGAGTCGGCTGAGTCGTAGGTGTAGCGGTGGAAAGCCACATGTGGTGTAGCGGTAAGTTCAGCCTTCACCTTGGCATCAGAAAGATACACCGAGTAATAGCCAGGTGTGGCAAATTCCTGTGTCTTCACATAATGCGAGCGGTACTGGTCCCACTGTCGTGTGCGGCTTCCTGTAGACGGCATGACGAGAATGTCGCCAAGATCCATACATCCCGTTCCGTTCAGATGGTCTTGTGTAAAGCCCCATATGATAGAATCGCTGTAGACATACTCGGCACAATAGCGCCATCCCACACCGCCAGTTACCGGACTGGTCTGTATCATTCCGAATGGTCGGCATGCTCCGGGGAATGTGTGTCCGTTGTCGGCATTGCCTACGAATGGGTTGACATACTTGGTGTAGTCAGTCTGTTTGTCGGCAGCATGCACGCCGGTAGATAACAGGCACAATGCTGCAATAGGCAGACTGAATAAGAACCCTTTTGTTTTGTTCATTGTTTATGATTTATTTAATATAGTTTTTATTTAGGTTAAATGTGGTGATGCAAAGTTAGTGCTTTTTGTTGAAATGGCATAAAAATAGGGTATGCCATTTTCGGCATACCCTTACATATTTATAATAATTAATGTACAAATAAGTATCAGACTCTTTGTTTTCTTGGTATTGGTCTGAACATTGTATAGCGCATTGTTGCATATTTGAATAGCAGGTACATCAAATATCCTACGCACATTCCAGTTATTCCTCCGCATACTACGTCGCCCAAATAGTGTACGCCGAGGTAGATTCGCGAGTAGCTGACTATCGTAGCGAGTGAGAACATGAAAATCGTGAAGTAGCGTTTCTTCACAATCTTCGAGCCGAATACAGCCGCTCCGAATGCGTTGGCAGCGTGGCTCGACATGAATCCGTATGAACTGCCGTGATAGTTGTTGACATAGTGCAGCAGATTGGCTATCTGCAAGTTGTGCGACGGACGCAGACGTGCTATCCACGGCTTGAACAATGACGATGCTATCTGGTCGCACAGGGTGATGGTCAAAGCAAGTACAAGTACTGTCAGTACCATCATTCGCCAGTTGCGGGAGTGCTTGAATGTATAATATAGGAAGAACAGAGCTATGGGCACCCAAATAAGGCGCGATGAAAACGTCCAGAATGTAGCGTCGGCAATGTTGCCCATGTTGTTGTTCAGATAAACTGTGGCCGACTTGTCAGCCGAGTCGATTGTTTGAATGATGTCCATAAATGCGCTAAAAAAGTTCTAAAGAGTCTTTTCGGGCGCAAAGGTATAACAATTTTCGCTAAAAGTGTACTAATTAAGGATATATAAAATGTGGAATCTTGTGGTCGCGTCCGCTCGGTCGGTAGCCCCGGTTGCGTGTCAGCACGAGTACGTTCTTGCTGTGTCCCGTCTCAATGGAGTGCATCACGGGTATCGAATCTACAATGCCGCCGTCGAGCATAGGCGTTCCGTCAACGTTGAGAATCTTGCATACGAAAGGCAGCGAGCTTGAAGCGTGAGCTATGTCAGTAAGACGTTGGCGGTCGTGATACTCCTGAAGATATTCGGCACGGCCCGTAAGGCAGTTGGTAGTGACCATCTCGAAGGTGGCGTCGCTGCCGAAGAAGGTGTCGTAGTCGTAAGGGATATACTCGTTAGGGAATTTGTCGTAAAGCAATTTGGCATCCAATATGCAGCCTTGCGTTAAGAAATGGCGCATACCGATATAGTCATAGCGCGCCAGATAGTCGATATTTGACACGCGGGCACGTCGCGGCTGGTGGCTCATATACGACAGACCGTTGCACGCACCTGCCGAAACAGCCACTACATGTTTGAAGTAAAGGTCGTGTTTCATAAAGCCGTCGAGCACGCCACTTGTGAAAACTCCTCGCATGCCACCGCCCTCAAGCACCAGTCCTGTATTACTGTCAATAGTCATAATGTCCCTTTCGTTGATGTTTTTCGTCTGCAAAAGTAGTCAATTTATGCCATATTGCCAATATGTTTGTCACAAAAATTGACAATATGTAAATTTAATCCGAAATGCTGTTATATCTGTATCTTTATCTCATAATAAAACATAAAAAGCCTGTTGCGTTTTGGTTATTCTTTCGAATTTATTAACTTTGCAATGCATTATTATCATATTTGTAACCTAATAGTATAATTATGTTTGACAAGGCAACCTACGTGAACCGCCGCGCCAAGCTTAAGGAGCTTGTAAAGAGTGGCATTATAATACTGTTTGGCAATAACGAGTCGCCGTGTAATTTCCCAGCCAATGGCTATTATCCGTTCCGTCAGGACTCTTCGTTCCTGTATTATTTCGGACTTAACCGTGACGGACTTGTTGGTGTTATCGACATCGACAACGACATCGAGACACTTGTTGGCAACGACATCGATATAGAAGACATTGTGTGGTATGGCAGTGTTAACAGTGTGCACGATATGGCTGAGAGCGTCGGCGTGAAGAATACTGCGCCAATGAAGAGCCTCAAGACCATATGCAACGATGCCATGCGCCAGAAGCGACGCATCCACTTCCTCCCGCCTTACCGCCACGACATCAAGATACAGATATTCGACCTGCTTGGCGTTCATCCCGTCCAGCAGAAGGAGGCAGCCAGCATGGATCTCATCAAGGCTGTCGTAAAGATGCGCTCTACGAAGGAGGCTCAGGAGATAGAAGAGCTGGAGCGTGCCTCGGTGATTGGCTATAAGATGCACACTACGGCTATGCGTCTGACCAAGCCCGGACTCACCGAGAAGTATGTAGCAGGACATGTTGACGGCACAGCCAATTCTTATGGCGCAATGGTCAGCTTCCCCACCATATTCAGCCAGCATGGCGAGATCATGCACGGTAGTCCGTCGATGTCAGAACTCGAAAGCGGTCGACTCGTATTGTGCGACTGTGGTGGCGAGACCATCAACAACTACTGCTCTGACCATACACGTACATTCCCTGTCAACGGCAAGTTCACACAGCGTCAGCTTGAAATCTACAGCATTGTTGAGGCTTGTCACGACCATGCACTCGACGTAGCCAAACCCGGTGTGAAGTATATGGACGTACACTTCTCGGTGTGCCGCCTTATGACCGATCGCTTGAAGGAACTCGGACTGATGAAGGGCGATACAGAAGAAGCTGTTGCTGCAGGTGCTCATGCCATGTTCCTGCCTCACGGACTCGGCCACATGATGGGTATGGATGTGCATGACATGGAGAGTCTCGACCAGATAAACGTAGGCTTCGACGAAGAAACTCGTCCGCGTCTCGACCAGTTTGGCACCAATTGTCTGCGTATGGGACGCCGCCTTGAGGAAGGTTTCGTCGTAACAGACGAACCTGGTATCTACTTCATTCCGGCACTTATTGACGACTGGAAGGCTTCAGGACACTGCGCCGAATTCCTCAACTTCGACAAGATTGAGGCATACAAGGACTTCGGAGGCATACGTATTGAGGACGACATACTCATCACCAAGGACGGATGCCGATTCCTTGGCGAGCACCGCATACCTTATCATCCAAAGGATGTAGAAGAGTTTATGGCACAGAACAAATAATATGACGTGCTGAACAAATTAGTATAAGGTCCGGACCAAATAGTATAATGTCCGGAACCCTATATATAATTAAGGTGTAAAATCAATACTGTAAAATAACAATAATAAAACCAAACAATTCAGAGAAATGAAGAAAATCTTTACTCTCGCCCTTCTTGCCCTCGTAGCAGTAGGTGCAAGTGCAGACACAAAGAAGGATGCTGCACAGAGCAACAAGCCGGTCTTCACGACTATTAAGGCCAATCCTATCACCAGTATCAAGAACCAGAACCGTAGCGGTACATGTTGGGACTACTCAACTCTTTCGTTCTTCGAGGCCGAAATCCTCAAGGCTACAGGCAAGACTTACGACCTCTGCGAGTCGTTCGTAGCCAACAAGAACTACATGGATCGTGCCGTTCAGGTAGTACGTTTGCATGGCGACTGCCAGTTTGCGCAGGGTGGTTCGGCTTACGACGTTCTCTATGTACTCAAGAACTATGGTATCTGTCCTGATAATGCAATGCCTTTCCCTGGCTCATTGACTGGCGACTCGCTCTACAACTTCAACGAGTTCTTCTCAATGCTTGAGCCATATGTAGCCGCTATTTCAAAGAACAAGGCAAAGAAGATTTCAGGTCAGTGGAAGGTAGGACTCCAGAGCATCCTCGATGCTTACCTCGGCAAGTGCCCTGAGAAGTTCACTTACAATGGCAAGGAGTACACTCCGAAGTCGTTTGCTGCAAGCCTCGGCCTCAATTTCGACGACTATGTATCAATCACAAGCTTCTCTCACAAGCCTTACTATACACAGTATCCGGTAGAAGTGCAGGACAACTGGCGCAATCCGTTGTCATGGAACCTTCCTGTAGAGGATATGGCTCGCATCATTGAGAACGCCGTTAAGACCGGTTACACAGTAGCTTGGGGTGGCGACGTTAGCGAAGAAGGCTTCACACGCGACGGTCTGGCTTACTTCTACGACAACAAGGCTATGGAGAGCATGGCTGGTAGCGATATGGCTCACTGGCTCAAGCTGACTCCGGGCAAGCGTATCAGCCTCATCGACTCACTCGGTTGCAAGGTTCCTGAGCTTGCTCCTACAGCAGAGCAGCGCCAGCAGCGTTTCGACAACTGGGAACTTACCGACGACCACGGTATGCTTATCTACGGTATCGCAAAGGACCAGTATGGCAAGGAATACTATATGGTGAAGAACTCTTGGGGTGAGACTGGCAAGTACAAGGGCATCTGGTACATGACCAAAAACTACATCGTAGCCAACACTATGGACTACTTGGTTAACAAGAAGGCTATCCCTGCCGACATTCTCAAGAAGATGGAGAATGCAAAGAAGAAGCAGACTATTGCCGACTAATAAATATAGAAGTCAAAGCAGCACGCCCCGAAGGGGCAGAAGCACATAGCTCAGGGCAGCGCCTTGGGTAAAAGTATCGCAAATAACAATGCGCCCTGTAAGGGCAAAAGCGTTAATTATCAATGCTTTTGCCTTTACAGGGCGTTTTGCTTTTATCTATATGTACACCCATGACGCTGCCCCGGGCTATGTGCTTATTGGGCTTTCAGCTCGCTTTGTTTATGTTCTCGATACACCATGCGAATGCCTTAGCCGTGCGTTCGGCTTCTTCGCCAAAGTGTCCTCCGTTGTTCCATTCGAGTGTCGTGGCGGTTGTTCCAATCTGTTCGGTAAGCGTGAGGTGTTCATGGCGCACGCAGTCGCCTATGCGAGCCATACATTGGTTGCGGCAATGCTCCTCACGATTGCCCAGACTGACGTAAGCCAACTGTGCGTTGAGGCTACGGTTGTCTGCAAAGTCAGCCCATCCCTTTATCCATAACGAAGGCGATGCAGCTGCTACAGCGCAGAAGGCAGCTGACTGACGTGCTGCCCAAAGTGCAAACAGTCCGCCCAATGAGTAGCCGCCTATTATACATGGCAGTTTGCCGAAACGCTTATGCAGCCATGGCACAAGGCTTTCTTCTATATAAACTAATGTGTCCTGTGCATGCATGCCCACCTCTTCGTTGCGCGACACCGCCTCGTCCTGCCATGGCATGAGTGCCTTAGCCCACTCCACGGTATCGAAGAATACTATGGCAAATCCTTTAGTGGCGGTTGTAGCCAGCACCTTCACCTCTCTGTTTATGCCGTCGTTCTTGGTCTCATGTCGTGCCGACGGCTGTATAAGCAGCACCTCGGGGCGTTCGGTGGCGAAGACATTGCAGTGGATAGAGCCTATATTGACGTTTTCGTTTTGGATGATTGTAGTCATAATATGGATATGGTTATAGCTACAAAATTACTTCTTTTGCTGCTGATGCGAAAATATAGCCAATGGTTTTTCTGTGTTTTTGTTAATTTGTAGTATTTTTGCGATGCTGTGCAACTTATTCAGTCTGCATAGCGTCAAACTATTGTAATTAAAATAGAAAAAACAACAGAATATGAAAAAGATATTATTCTCACTTGTAGTAATCATGCTTTTGGGCAGCACGGTGCCCATGGAGGCACAGCGCCACCGACACACTCCGCGCACAACAGTAGTAGACGACACGAAGGCCGACAATGGCATTGAGGCTTATTCCGACACCTCGTCTACAGCCGAACAGTTAGACACAGCTGATTACAGCACTGCTGCCGATACCGACGACGTAAACGACAGCAACCGGTATGATCCGAGCAGATTCTCCGACCCGTTCTCATGGTTTGCCTTTCTTGGCACTTCGGGTTTTGTAGGCATACTGATAACCGTACTCTTGATAGGTGTGGTACTCCTGTTTCTCTTCATGCCGCTCATCATCGTATTGCTCATCATACGCTATCTGGTGCGTCGCCACAATGACCGTGTGCGTCTGGCAGAGAAGGCGATGGAGCAGGGACAGCCGCTCGGCGAAAGTGAGATGCCACTCAATAAGAAGTCGCCCGACTATCTGTGGCGCCGCGGAGTGCGCAACGTTTCAATCGGTGCAGGCTTGGCTTTGTTCTTATGGTTTCTCGGTGCCGACAGTCTTGTAGGCATAGGATTGCTTGTGGCGTGTCTCGGTGTGGGCCAGATGTTCATGGTGCGCTATAACTATAACAGTAAGTTCGGACGCAAAAAGGAAGAACCGAACGACGATTTTGGCAATATTGACAGTGACATCACCGATATAGATTTCGGCGACAAGGATAAAAAATAAATGAAGCAAAACAACGATCTCTCTCTCGTCTCTCAGGTGGCTGAGTTTCACGACCGTGCGGCTTTCGACCGTTTGGTTGTGAAATATCAGTCGCCGATAAGGCGCTTCTTCTTGCACCAGACATTGGGAGACGTACAGTTGAGCGACGACCTTGCACAGGACACGTTTGTCAAGGCTTATGTCAACATATCGAAGTTTCGCGGACAGGCAGCGTTCTCTACTTGGCTCTATCGCATAGCCTGCAATGTGCTGTACGATTTTCATCGCCGTCTGCGTCCCACCGATGATGTTGACAACTCTATAGAAGCCTCGCGACGTGGTGCCGACCATGCCGACAGCAACGTGAAGCTTGACGTTTACGATGCCTTAAGACGTTTGGGCGACAAGGAGCGCACCTGCGTCACGCTGCAACTTGTCGACGGTTATCCCATTGATGAGATTGCCCAGATAACGGGAATGGCTGTGGGAACGGTCAAGTCGCATCTGTTTCGTGGCAAGGAAAAGCTAACGCGGTTTCTGCGGCAGAACGGTTATGGATAAAGACTTGAATCACAGCGCTTTGTGCTAACGGTTTGCTTGCAGCTTGAAAAGGACTCCTTTTAGCTTGCAAAAGGACCCCTTTTGGAGTGCTAAAGTTGCCCTTTTGGAGTGCTAAAGTAGTCCTTTTGGAATGCAAAAGGACTACATTTGAAAAATCATTGAATTCAGACTAACGGAAAGGCTGGCAAAATGGAAAAAGAAAAGGATTTGATAATGAATAATGGTGCTGTCGACGAAGAGCTCCTGCGTGGGTTCTTTGCCGGCAGTGTGCGTATGCATATAGCCGACAACGGGTTCTCGTATAGCGTCATGAAGCGTGTGCAGGAAGAGATGCCGGCACGTGGACGCTTCTGGTATAATGTATGGACGGCAGTGTGGATGGTGGTTTGCGTTGTGTCGTTCTTTGCGAGTGGAGGTTTGGGAGTGATGCGCCGATGTCTTGGCAATGTTGCCGACAGTCTACATACGATTGCTTCCGGCTGTCTGCCACAATTGTCGATAGACTCGCTACTGCCACAAACAAATACAGTGGGCACTACCTTACTGATGGTAGTGCTCACTGTATGGGTGCTGAGTTGCGTCATGCTGTACGACTTCTGGGAGTCGCAGAAGAACGCTTAGTTTATATAGAAGTCTTCCTTCTGGTCTTTATTGGCCGAGGAAGGCTTTTTTGTTTTTGCGGGTTGTTTGCTTGGTTTGCCCTCTTTGTCAAACAGTCCGTAGGTGGTTCTAAGCACGGAGAATTCGGTACGGCGGTTGAGCTGGTTGCAAATTTCCTGCTTTGCCTTGTCGAGTTTTTGTATGAATTCCTCGCTGAGCACGTCGCCCTCCTTCAGCCAGTTGTATTTTTCGGTGAGTTTCTTGCGTATGGTCTTGGGTTTCTCCTTGCCATAGCCCACGGGTGTAAGGCGTTCGCGTGCTATGCCTTTGCCCACCAGATATTGCACCACCGATTCGGCTCGCCGTTGCGACAGCGCCTTGTTGTAGACAGCCGAGCCCTTGTAGTCGCAATGGGCAGACAGTTCGATGGTTACGTTGGGGTTCTCATCCAGTATTTTTACGAGTGTGTCGAGAGCTTGCGCCGACTCAGGACGAAGTGTTGCCTTGTCGAAATCGTAGAATATATTGCTTATCAGCACAGGTGCTGTTATCGATGCGAGCGGAAATTGCAGCACGTATTCGTGCGACTCGCTGCGTTGCGCCACCGCCACCTCTTCCTTATGATTCAGAAAACCTTTGCATGTGGCAAGGAATATATAGTCGGTGCCGGGTTTCAGTATGCGCTCAAACGAGCCGTCGCCACCCACGCTCAGCTTCTCGTTGGTGCCGTCGCTGCCCACCATATACACCAGTGCAGAGGGTAGTTCGTAGCCGTCTTTTTCGTACACCCATCCCTTCACGCTCTGTATTATCTCGGGATTGTCAAAACTATATATGTGGTCCCATCCGCGGCCGTCATTGCGGTTTGACGCAAAGAAGCCACGGTTGTGCACACCCTCGAACGTCATACCGAAGTCGTCAGCCTGCGAATTGAGCGGATAGCCGGGATGTTCTATGTGGTATTTGCCGTCCTTGCCAACGGTGGCAATGAATATGTCGAGTCCGCCCATGCCCGGATGGCCGTCGCTTGAGAAGTAAAGGTCGCCGTTGGGGCGGAACGTCGGAAACATCTCGTTGCCCGGAGTGTTGATAGGTTCGCCAAGGTTTTCCACGCCACCCAGTCCGTTCGACGTCAACCGCACGCGCCAGATGTCCATTCCACCCATTCCTCCCGGCATGTCGCTGACGAAGTACAGCCACTGTCCGTCGGGCGAAATGGCAGGGTGGGCATAGCTCGACAGAGTGTCGCCCGTAAGTTTCAGTTCGCTCGCCTTGCCCCATGCAGCGTCCGCACGTGCTGAGGTGACAATCTGCGCAAACCTTGGATAGTCGGGATTGCTGGTGCATTGCGTCAGATACATAGTGCCTTGGTTGGGCATAAGGGCACAGGCACCCTCGTCGTAGTCGGTGTTCAGCTCGCCCTCTACGGCTTCGGGCTTGGTCCAATGGCCACGGTCGTCCTTCTGCGATACGAATATGTCGCCTGCCTTGGTGCCTGTGATGCCGCTGAGTTCTGAGCCTTGTGCCTCGTTGCGGGTCGAAGTAAAGTACAGACGGTCGTGCTGGTCGCCTGCAAGAACGGGCGAGTAGTCGGCGCGTCGCGAGTTGAATATGTCCATACGTTTCACCTTATAGCGCGAGCCTTCCTTCTTCCATGCGGGTGCTTTCTGTGCCGATATGAGTCCGTTCTTGGCAAGAATGTCGTCTGGCATCGAGTCGAGCACAATCTTGAACTGCTGCTCCGCCTGACGGTACTGTCCGTTTTTAAGCAACTGTCGGGCGTAAGCCAATCGGTGCTGGGGCGAGGCTTGCTTGTAGCGTATGGCGTTGGCATAGGCAGCAGCAGCCTTTTGCGAGGCGTTGATGCGCTCGTTGCACAGCGCCACTTTAAGCGCAATCTGTCCGCGCTGGGTGCGTTCCTTGGGTGGTGTCTTGGTGTAAGCCTGCTTGAATTGATTGGCAGCGTCGTAGTATTCGCCTATGGCAAGAAACTTCTCGGCGCGTTTCAGGTTCTTGTCGGCTCCGCATCCCGACAGCACAAAAGTCATGACAGCTATGCAGGCTGCCATGACGACGACGGTGTATTGGGTTGATGATTTGTGTAATGGTGTGTTCACTTGTATATGTAATAATGTGTGTGATAGTGCATAAACAATAAGTATAACGCAAGTTCAATGTCTTTATTGCTTAAAAAATATAGTGTTTTTGTGGCGTATGCAGTCCTGTTTCAAGAAATAATTAGTACATTTGCAGTTGCCAATAGCATAAAGATAAAGTAAATTTACTCGAAACAGAATATAATGAGACTGAAAATAATCGTACTTTTCGTGATTATCTGCGGTGGAACCTACGCTCTTACCAAGTCGTTGAGCATTGCGGCTGGTGTGGCAATACTTCTGTATGTGGCAGATAGCTTGCTGGCTGTCTGGGCCGACCGCAAGAACCGCGAGTATTTCAATGGCGATAAAGCCACTACTAACAATTCTGCCGACGAAGCCGAAGGCAGCAATAACAAAGACAACAATGGAGAAACTGACCGAACTATATAATAAGTGGCATGGCTCTATGCCCGAGTCGGCCGAACGCCTGGCTGGTGCAGGCAGCAACCGACAGTACTATCGCTTCACAGCCGAAGACGGAACTACCGTAATAGGCGTTGTTGGCACAAGCCGCGACGAGAATCACGCTTTTGTTTATCTGGCACAGCATTTCGAGCAACGTCAGTTGCCCGTGCCGCAGGTGTTGGCTGTCAGCGACGACGGACTGCGTTATCTGCAGATCGACCTTGGCTCAGTATCGCTCTTCGATGCCGTGCGTGGCGGACGTGAAGCGGGCGGACGCTACAATCTTGAGGAACAGGAACTGTTGAAGCGAACAATACGCCAGTTGCCCAACATACAGATACGCGGAGCACGCGGACTCGATTGGCAGAACTGCTATCCGCAGCCCGAGTTTGACGAGGACAGCGTTCTGTTCGACCTCAACTACTTCAAGTATTGCTTCCTCAAACCTTCAGGACTCGATTTTCATGAACTGAAGCTTGAGGCCAACTTCCGCCTGATGGCAAAGGACCTTACGTCGGAGCAGGTCGATTCGTTCCTCTATCGCGATTTCCAGGCTCGCAACGTAATGCTCGATGCCGAGGGCAATCCTTACTTCATCGACTTCCAGGGCGGACGCAAGGGTCCTTACTATTACGATCTTGCCTCGTTCTTATGGCAGGCGTCTGCACGCTACAGCAACAAGTTGCGCCGCGAACTCGTATTGGAATATTACGAAGCGCTGAAGTTGTACACCGAGGTGCCAAGCGTGCGTCACTTCGTTACTCGTCTGAGTCTGTTTGTGCTGTTCCGTACTCTGCAGGTGCTCGGAACGTACGGATTCCGTGGCTACTTCGAGCGCAAGAAGCACTTCATCGAGTCTATTCCGCCAGCTATGGACAATCTGCGCGAATTGCTGAAGATGGGCGAAGACGTGTTCCCCTATCCGTATATGATGGACATGTTGCGCCGACTGACCGAGCTGCCGCAGTATGCGCATATCGAACAGCCAGCCGCATCGCGTGCCGATGGCTACAAGACAGCCGACCGCAACGTGTATGTTGCACATCCGCAAGACGGTCCGGCTACATTCTCCAAGTACGACGGCAAGGGTCCGTTGCGAGTACGTGTATTCAGTTTCTCTTACCGTAAGGGCATTCCTGAGGACAGTTCGGGCAATGGCGGAGGATATGTGTTCGATTGCCGCTCTACACATAATCCCGGACGCTATGAGCCGTACAAGAAGCTCACAGGACTCGACGAACCCGTAATACGATTCCTTGAGGACGACGGCGAGATTCTTACCTTCCTCGAAAGCGTATATAAGTTGGCCGACGCTCATGTACAACGCTATATCGACCGTGGATTTACCGACCTTATGTTCTCGTTCGGATGTACTGGCGGACAGCATCGCAGCGTCTACTCGGCACAGCATCTGGCAGAGCATATACACAACAAATTCGGCATCGAGGTGCACGTATGCCATAGAGAACAAGGCATAGAACAGACGCTGCCGAGCACGTCGAAAGACTGAGTTCGAGCTGCAATCAGAAGACAAAAGCTATATTAATAGCTACATTTATACACAATCCCGTTAAAAAGTTGAGGCAAGCTTTACTTTTTAACGGGATTTTCAGTAACTTTGCATAACAACTTTACATCCTTAAATATATGATGCAAGCAATGATTTTCGCGGCTGGATTGGGCACACGCCTTAAACCGCTCACCGACACAATGCCTAAAGCTCTGGTGAGGGTAGGGGGTGAGCCGCTCATTAAGCGTGTCATCATGAATCTTGCTGCGGCTGGCGTTGACCGTATTGTAGTCAACGTGCATCACTTTGCCGGGCAGATAATCGACTATCTTAAAGACAATGATAACTTCGGACTCGACATCCGCATTTCTGACGAAACTGCCGGACTGCTCGAAACAGGAGGCGGCATAAAGAAGGCAGCACCATTGTTCGACCACACTGATCCTATACTTATTCACAATGTAGATATTCTTAGCAATGTTGATTTGCGGGAGTTCTACCAGATTGCTTCACAAAGTGAAAAAGGAAAAGTGAAAAGTGAAGAATCCGAATGTGGAAGTGAAAAGGGAAAAGTGGAGAACGAAGATGGAAGAGGGAAGAACGAAGAATCCAATTGTTGTGATGCTGTCGATGCTGTATTGCTTGTCAGTTGGCGTAAGACCAAGCGCTATTTGCTCTTCAATGACGACATGAAGCTTGTAGGATGGACCAACATCGAGACGGGCGAAGTGCGAAGCCCTTATCCCGAACTCAACCCGAAGGAATGCCGAATGTATGCCTTTGCTGGAATACACGCATTGTCGCCACGTCTGCTTAAGATGATGGACGAATTCCCCGACCGATTCGGAATAATCGACTTCTACCTTAAGGCGTGCGCCACGCATAACATAAAAGGTTATGTCAAGGACGACTTGAAGCTGATGGATATTGGCAAACTCGACACTCTTGCACAAGCTGAAGAATTCCTGAAGGAATTAGAAGTTACGAATTAGGAGTTAGGAATTCTTGAATTAGGAATTTTGAGTTAAGAGTTTCCCTCCAATTAAATATTAATCGTTAATCATTAAACATTAATAATTGAACATTAATCATTAAACAATATAACAAATGCAACAGAAGATTATAATTCTTGATTTCGGTTCGCAGACCACGCAGCTCATCGGCCGCCGTGTACGCGAATTGGACACCTTCTGCGAGATTATGCCTTACAACAAGTTCCCTAAGGACGACCCCAGCGTTATTGGTGTTATCCTTAGCGGAAGCCCCTATTCGGTACACGATAAGGAGGCGTTCAAGGTTGACTTGAGCCAGTTTTTAGGACGCATCCCGGTGCTTGGCATCTGCTATGGCGCACAGTTCATCTCTTACGCCAACGGTGGAAAGGTTGAGGCAGCCGACTCTCGTGAGTACGGACGCGCCAATCTCGAGCACTTCGATGCCGAGAATCCGCTGTTCAACGGATTTGTAGAGAACTCGCAGGTATGGATGAGCCATGGTGATACCATCACAGCCATCCCCGAAGACTACAAGTGCATCGCATCGACAGCCAATGTCAAGTTTGCTGCTTATGCTTCTACCAAGCAGCCGGTATGGGCTGTTCAGTTCCATCCGGAGGTGTTCCACTCATTGCAGGGTACACAGCTCCTCAAGAACTTCGTAGTAGACATCTGCGGAAGCCGTCAGGACTGGAGCGCCGACTCGTTTGTTGAGACAACCGTAGCCGAGCTTAAGGCTCAGTTGGGCGACGACAAGGTAATCCTCGGTCTGTCGGGTGGTGTTGACTCAAGCGTTGCCGCTGTACTCCTTAACAAGGCTATCGGCAGCAACCTCACATGTATCTTCGTTGACCACGGAATGTTGCGCAAGAACGAGTTCCGTGATGTAATGGAGGATTACAAGTGTCTCGGTCTGAACGTTATCGGTGTTGACGCATCAGAGAAGTTCTTCAACGACTTGGCTGGTGTAACCGATCCTGAGGAGAAGCGTAAGATTATAGGCCGTGACTTCGTTGAGGTGTTCAACGCTGAGGCTAAGAAACAGACTGGTGCCAAGTGGCTTGCACAGGGCACTATCTATCCTGACCGTATCGAGTCGCTCAACATTACAGGCAAGGTTATCAAGAGCCACCACAACGTAGGCGGTCTGCCTAAGGAGATGAACCTCCAGTTGTGCGAGCCGTTGAAGTGGCTGTTCAAGGACGAGGTTCGTCGTGTAGGTCGCTCAATGGGCATGCCCGAGCACTTGATTACACGTCATCCTTTCCCAGGCCCAGGCTTGGCAGTACGTATTCTTGGCGACATCACTCCTGAGAAGGTACGCATACTTCAGGATGCCGACGACATCTATATCCGCGGCTTGCGCGATTACAAGGTGAAGCTGAGTGGTGAGGACGCACGCCGTGTACTTGCAGCTGGTGTTCCTGCCGACATGCACGACGGTGAGATTGAGGTTTCGCTCTACGATCAGATTTGGCAGGCTGGTACAGTATTGCTCTCTACCGTACGTTCTGTAGGCGTTATGGGCGACGAGCGTACATACGAGCATCCAGTTGCTCTGCGTGCCGTTACATCTACCGACGCTATGACAGCCGACTGGGCACATCTGCCTTACGACTTCATGGCAAAGGTTTCTAACGAGATTATCAACAAGGTACGTGGCGTTAACCGCGTATGCTATGACATCTCGTCAAAACCACCATCAACAATCGAGTGGGAATAATCGGAATACCGATAAACAGCCACTCAAATAAAGATGAATTAATTTAAACTCAATAAGTTAGGGGATTCGTTGACGTAATAGCTTGATTGTCAACTAATCCCCGTTTTTGTACAAAATCCTCTAAACCATCCCCGATTTCGTCCCTGCTTATCCCCGATAGGTTGGTTATCCGACAGAGTTGAAACCAAATAGCTTGGCATATTGCTCGGGGGTGACTTTTACATATTTACGAAATGTTTGCTCGTTAGTGTGTCCTGTAAGTTGTCTGATGGCAAGAGTTGGTACACCTTTGAGAACCATGTTCGTTGCGAAAGACCTACGAGCTGTATGGAATGAGACCAAATCATATTTCTGATATTTTTGTGTCGTGACCTTTCCACCTCTATTTTCTGTTTTACTAACAATTTCATTAATGCCTGCCAAACGAGCTAAGTTCTTAAGATGTACGTTTGTATTATACTTGTCTCCTAATTTCGGCAAAATACCATTGTACTTGTAGTATATAGCTCTTACGTAAGGATGTAGTGGTATGACTACAGGCTTCTTCGTCTTTTCGGCAACGATTGAGACTGAATTCTTATCTTCATCTAAATTCCATATTCCATCATTTAATTTGTTCAAATCGCTTCTTCGTAATCCTGTATAACAGCCGATAATGAAAAGGTCTCTTGTCTTTTCCATTGTACTCTTTTCGTCAATTTCTCCTTGTTCTTTGAGACGTGGAATATCCAAGTCGTATATAGCCTTTATCTCATTTTCAGTAAGATATATGTTGTCTACATCTTCCCCTCTGCTTCGTAGTTGTTTGTAATATGTATCATCAATATCAATACCACTTTTCTTTGCGGCATTCAATTGAGCTTTGACAACTTCAAAAGTATGGTATATGGTATTTGGAGTATACTTCTTTTTCTTCTTCATCTTCTCGTAGCCCCATATTGTAAACTTACTGCCAAAGTCTTCATCAGTGAATGTTGTGAACGAATCCTTCAAATGACATTCTGATAAAAACAATTGCAGTCTATGGATAACTGTTGTTTGAGTACTCTTTGTTCTGTCAGCGATAAAACGTCCTGTACGTAGGTCAACTTTGTCGCTGTTAATGTTGTCCAACATCCATTCTGTAGCCTTCTGATTTTGCTTCTTCTCTTCTTCCTCTATACCTCTGAAAAACATATCTGCGTAATGGATAACGATGTCTTTAAACTCTTTCGGGTCTGTAAGATATCTACTTTGTTCACCCCAACCGCTTAGACGAGTTATTATAAAATCTTCAATCTTATCCAATTGCTTGTTGACTTTTCTTGCTTCACGATTATCACGGTCTGCGAACAATTCCTTTGATGTTATGCAGCGGTGTAACTGTTTGTTCCACATTTTAGTCTTAGCACTTTGTCTTGTTGATACCTTTGCAACGTTTCCATTACAGCGAACTGTAAGGAATATTAAAGACTCTTCCTTCTTTGGGTACTGTAAAATAGAGCTATAGCTAATTTTCGTCATGTCTATTCATTTTTAAGTTAAACAATCTTTTTATCGTTTCAAACATACTACTTGATTGATTGCTTTTTACAAAATTATCATGCAAAAATAGTTAAATCACGTACTTTTCTAAGAGTATTGACACTTGTATGAGTGATTTTGTTGATGTTTCTGAGTGATATACCCTTTCTAAGCAAACGGATTTCTTCTGCATACTCCTCTTTCATATCTTCTGAGGATTTCTTGTAACCTTGCTTTCTGCCCACCTTGCCACCATTGGCACGAAAATGATTGTAACCACTCTCCATGCGTGAACGGATAAGTCCTCTTTCCATGCTGTTGAATTGCGCTATCATGCCCAATACAAGCTGTGCAATTGGATTTGGCTTTCCGTCTGACTGTAACGTTTCCAAACCATTTTGAAGAATGTAAAGCGATATGCCTTTTTCTGTCAGTCGTTCAATCACCTGCAAAAAATCGACAATTCTACGAGACAAACGACTGCACTCATATATTAATACCTTATCTATATGGTGAGCCTCAACATAGTCCAACAACTCTGATAAAGCATTGCGTTCAGCTACTTTCTTAGCTCCGCTCACTTTCTCGCTGAAAACCTTGACCACTTGATAATTCATGCGGTTAGCATAATCTTTCAATTCGTCAATTTGTCTGTCATAGTCTTGAATGGCAGTTGAAACTCTTGCATATATAACTACTCTTTTCATAATCTAAATTGATATTATATGTTATGTTTGTGGCCGCTAAAGTACTTAAAATATCAGCCAATACCAAATATTTTATGATATCTAAAGTTAAATCATCTGTTTTTTATTGATATTTGGTATCAAATTACTACCTTTGCAGCAAAAATGAATGATATGAAAGTTAATTTAAGCACAACAGTTAAGGAATTATGTCGTATACAAGGCATAACATTGAAAGAATTAGCCCAAAGAATTGGAATTGCCCCCGAAAGTCTATCCCGAACACTGAGCGGCAACCCGCAACTTTCTACATTAGAGGCAATTGCAAGCAATTTGAATGTTAATCTATCAGATTTGTTTTCTTCTCCCAATGTAATTAATCCTGTATCTTTACATTCTATCATTGTCTATAATGGTAATACCTACGTTTCTGACAATTTGAATAGTTTAATTAGTAGTATAAAGGAAATCTGCGCTAAAGAAAACTTTAAATTGTGAAATAAAGGACTGCCAAGCATTGATTTGTTTATATTCAATACTTGGCAGTAATACATTCTTACTTAGAGTTGCTAATTATTTTTGCTCTATGCGTTCTATTCCTTGCTTATATAGTTCCTGCAAGTCTTTTTCGACATTTGCAAAAGTTGCGTCCATATCCATTTCTCCATTGTTCTCAAAGTGCTTTGTAATGGATAGCCCATTAAACGGCATAGTCATTGTGACTTTAAACGAATTTGAGGAAATTATTTCACAATAGCCTTCCAAATGACGCTCCTTGCCGTTTATTACAGGAGTTATGTCTATATCAAATCGAAACATAATTCGTTGATTTAGAATAACCCCCACTCAGCAAAACGCTCAAATCCGCCTATTTCCTTGATGTAGTTTCGGGCGATTTCCACGATTTCACGATAAGGCTTTCCATCAATCGTTTCATCGCCAATAGCGCAAAACAGTTCTACCTTTTTACCTGTTTGTTGGGCTTTCAAGAAAGCATAAATGTTGACGGAAACATCAGCCTTTGAAAGGTCCTTCCCCTGCACTCCTCCGCCCGAAACAGACTGAGCCATATCCGAACCGAGCTTGCGATTTGTTGCTCCTGCATCTACATCAGTTCCTCCTGTCCAATCTCCGAGCGGATTAACAATGGCGTTAGGGTAGATTCGCTTCAAATCATCTGATGGGGCGTTACTTTGGCAGATAATAAGCTTGCCATTGCCTAACACATACTTGCCATCAGATGGATATGTTTTGTAGATGTCGTGAGCGATTTTGCTGAGTTCTTTTTCCTCTTCAGTCAATGGAACACCCTTAAATATTCCATTGTCGCCACAACGAATTTCATCGTCTTGGTTGTGTGCAAGAATAGGGTCTTGTGCTACCATGACGAGAGAGACTTTCAAGTCTGTACGTTTTGTGATACGACTAACAATAGCCTCAACTTCATTCTGTGTGATGGTTACGCTGCTCTCAATAATGAGGTTTGCTACACCATGCCCAAGCAGTACTTCAACTGCAATCTTAGGGTTCTCTTCCTTTGAATACGCAAGGTCTACAAGAGCACCTCCTATTCGGTCTGCGATTTTGTCCGGATGCGCCGGATTTACTTTTTCAATCATAATTTATCTTCTTAAAGTGATTTATATTTATTTATTGTTCTTTTTGTTCATATAACTTTCAACCGTTGAGTAACTTATGCCCTCTGAGAGGTGCTTGTTTATGAGTTCATACTTTTTGGTACTTATCCTATACTCTAAATCTTTTATTTGATTATTTAGCGGTGTTAACGTGCGTTGGTAAGTTATGTTATCCATACGACCGCTTTTCAGTTCTGCCTTTAATGCTCGCTTACGAATTTTGATAGAGTTTATTTCAGCCTCAGTGTTCTCTCTAAATGTTTGAAATTCTGAAAATGCTTCACTAATCTCAGCATCCTTGTACTTCATAAAAGTATCTGCATACATAGAGTACCATTTCTCGGATTCTTTTGTTAGTCGCTCTACTTTCTTTTTCAATTCATTTATCTCAGACTGCATGAAGCGTTCTTTTATTACAGATGAATAGTCCCAATCTTCACCATCCTCAGCGTGTAATATATCAAGCACTTGCTCAAGTGTGTAGTCTTGATAGATGTGCTTTGCCTCGTCATAGCGTGTGTTGATGGCTGTGAATGGTCGCCAATGGTTTATAAATAATGATACCTGTACCGATTCTGTTCTGCCGTCCTCAAAGACCTCTGCACAGTGATTAGCTCCACTCAAAGGACTGCCTGCTAAGTGATAAACAAGACTTCTACGACCTTCTTTGTCAACACGCAAGGCTTCTGTGCAAGCATTCCACCACTCCAAGTATATGCCCAAGGTAGGGGCAAGAAAACCTGACGTGCCTGTGTATGCAAGTCCATTTTGAATGGCAACAGGAGCAAGAAACATTCTACTGTCACGCATTATGCGCTCTTGATGTGCCAACAAATAGAAAGCGTTGTCAGTGAAGAGTTTCTTTTGTCGTTCCATTTCTACAGTTGTTCGTGGTTGAGGCTTACATGGCTTGTTGCCAATACTCAGATATGTACCTGTTGCATCCAATTTCATTTTATCGGGTACAAAGTCGCCTTGATGTGTTTCTTTTGGATAACACTCAAGTACTGCACCATTCATTAGTGTGATGCTATTTTGTGGCTGTTCTGTGTTACTATGTGACATGTTCTAATCTATTTAATGTATGAATGAAATACGTTTGCCTAAAATGTGAATATCCTTCGTCTCCAAGAAGTTGTAGTCTATTGGTGGTTCTACGCCTTGTATAAGACAATCACGGCAAATCATGAGAATCTTTCCTAAGTTATTCTGACCGACAAACGTTCCAATGCCATTGACTTTGCAAGTCTCACTGTTTACCAAACGCTTCAATGCAGTCTTGCTAATCTTTGGATTGCTCGCTTTAGCCTGTCGGACGGTTTCCTTTTTTACCTCAGCTCTTTTTGCTGATAACGCTTGGTTGGTGCATCCCCAAACTTCTTTGGTGTCACCATGTTGTTTGGTCGTGTCCTCTATGATGATAGCGTCATGTGGCAGCTTTAAGAGTAAATTTGCAAAGTCGGCATTACCCATACACTTCTGCCATACAACATAGAGCATCCATTGTATGCGGAAGTCTGCAAAATCTTGACGGATGTTAGCTTTGTTCCTCTTTTTGACAAAGCGTTTTGCAGCAAAGCCACTTGTCTGACGCTGCATTTCCTTTTGTACAGACAGATGCTTGTCAGAAGCATCTGAAAACTCGCCACACAAATAAAGCGTCTCTGAGTCTTTCCATGTGATACCTCTAAAAGAGAAAGGATAACCACCTGCCATATTTGAAAGACGGGCATTTATACCGTCTATTATGTCACTTGTTTTGGCAAATGAGCAACAGCGAACCTGTGTAGCATCATACTTCTCTACACATCCGAGTGAATTGATAAGAGCGTTAAGTGTTGAGCGGTTTGAACCGCACAAATTTGATGATAAAATATTCATAATCAGAATTTTATTAGCGTTATTGCTAATCGCATGCTCGCCACCGCTATTCTGAACCGGTTGGCACTGAATTAAATCAGTTCGTTATGCTTAAATGAATTTACGATGTCATGTATAGACACGACAAAAAGGGGCATATAGGCAAAATGCCGATATGCCAATTGGGTTCACCATTATTAAAATGATGAACTGAGATAAATGTTTCTAAACTTGATTTGATTTCTTTTCATAAATGATTTTATTTAAAAGTTTATACTTTTCATGTCGTAGCTCCACCGTGGCTTCTTATGCTCGGTTGGCATCACCTTGTTCACAAGGCTACTCTTGACATTTTCGGCTGCAAATTTAATATGTTTGTTGGAAAAAGACAAAAAAACTGTGCTAAGAATGGTTAATGAAATGTTGTTTAGAATTTGGTTAAATAAAATGTGTAATTGTTTTTTTGTTGCATAACAAAAAGAGGCTGCCAGAAGCAGCCTCAATTTAATCTCTTTCGTTTAGGCTTTGTAAGTTAGGGACGTTGGCGTTTCTGTATGTTTCCGAATGAATTTCTCTTTTGTTGTGGTCCTTTACGCCAATTTTGTTCCTGCTTATTCCCGAATCTATTTTGTCTGTATCTAAGTGATTCACTCCGGTTTCTCGTTGCCTCACGATTCGGATAAGTTCTATAGACAGATTGAGGTTCGTTAGCTTCGTTTTCTACACCGAATAGAATATTCAGGAATGATTTCTTTTTCCTTTTGTTAGAGTATTGTGAATTTGTATCAGCTTCATTTTGTGAAGTAGTATTGCATTTTCCAACGTACGTATCATCATTACTCTTGCTTCTATCTACATCGGCTGTTCCTACCTTTTTCTTATAGTCTTTCACTTTCTTACCTTCTCTGTCAATCTCCCAAACCTTTTCTTTGCGATAAACTTTGCAAGTGCCATTAGTGAATTTGCCCACTCTGTCATATTCTTTAGGCTTGATGGCTATATTGCCCAACTTGTCAATGAATAGGTATTTTCCATTATCGTTGACAACTGCTGCCAATCCCTCTGAATAGTCATGTGCTTGTGGGTAAATGAAAGGCACTGTTTCTTTTCCATATTCATTGAGAAAACAATACTTATCACCAACTTTAGCCACTAACATATTATCAGAATACATACCCAACGAATCGTATTTCACAGGTATGAAATCTTCACCATTTGCTTTCAGCATACCCACCTTGCCGTTGTTACGTACATACATATTCGATTGGAATGCCATGCTTGGCATCTTCTGCTCTGACAAAGTGCTACCATCTATTTCTACATTATCATATATGGCTAATTGGATTGTCTTGTTGCTTGTGTCGATGATACCCCATTTGCCATTTACTTTATAGAAAGCCTTATTTGATTTGATAGGAGAGAGGTGTTCATACATACAAGGGATGATAGTCTCGAATGTAGACCCGCTTATAAGTCCTGTCAATCCGTTACGCACAATGTATATGTAGTCTGTAGATGGGCAGTCTGTGTATGATAGCTCTATTGAATTGTATTCAGTCAAGATATATGCTTTATCTATGTCACATGGTTGCAACTCTTTGCCATCATCGTTGTAAATACCAAGCTTGCCGTCCTTTTCTACCCATACGATGCTATTGCCGTTACTTGTGTGGCAAGGGTTGCCAACTTTGGAATATTCAAAAGGGATAATGATTTTGTTTTGGCCATCAATCATACCTTTCTTTCCTTTCAGCGTGGCATGGATATGAGAGTCTGTGGAATAATCCCCCAGACTCTCATATATGCAAGGTATCAACGTTGTTATGCTACTAAGCCTATTCAGTTGCACATAACCATATTTCCCATTTTTGAATGTTCGCCAAATGCCATTTCCCTTATTGCTGAGGCTATTGTATTCACAAGGCAAAAGCGTGCCGTTTGTGGAGCTGACAAGTCCCCATTTTCCATTCTTCTCGCATTTATACACATTGTCTTCGTATGCACCATATTCGTTGGTGAATTCTATTCGGTTATATTCTACAGGTATATATACTATGCCACCTTCATTCACCACGCCATACGCATAAGTGCCTTTTTCGTCGTTATCCTTGCGCACTATATACAAGCCATTGTTGTAGTCCCCGATGTTTGAATATATGTGCAATGGGTTCTTCTCTATCTCCGCCTTTCTTGTTAGGTCGGCAATGGATTGGGCATGGCTGACTATTGGGAGCAATGCCAATATGATGATGTAGAATGCTCTTCTCATAACGAAAGAATGTTTAATAATAATATGTGTCGCCGTTGTTATTGTCAACAAGTCTGTTATCGTCTCTTACCACTGTTATGGATATTGAAGGACGTGCCGTAATCATTCCTTTGTTAAGTGATATTTTACGGAACACAGGCTTGGATGTTGAAATCTTATTGTCGTTTGCATATACGGCTTCGTCTGTGATTCTGAGTGTAATTCCATCGTGTGAATAGCTGTTGCCAACTACGAAATCCATAACATCTACGTTTGACTTAAAACCGATTTCTTCTTCTATCTGCTCATTACCATTGTAGTCATTGCTTGACACGATTGTATCTGCTGCGACCTCATCATTTATGGTGGAAACTTTAGCAGCAGTATCTGACATCACTGTGTCAACAGGGATAGAGTCACTTATTAATGTGTCAGATGGTAAGGTAAAATCTGTATTTTGGCTTCCACTTCCCAAAAACATGTAGCCACCAAAACTAATTGCGATAACTGCAAGTACAATAACCAAAACTACTAATCCTTTATTGGCTTTATCTTCTTCGTCAATATCTTGTATGGCTGTTGCTTCGTTATCAACGCTATTGAGTTTTTCGGTCGTTGAAACTGTTTCGGTATTTATAGCATAAGTTTCTTCATTAACAGTAGTGTATTCTGCTTTGGAAGTCTCCTCTTTTACAGAAAACTCTTTTGGGCAACCACAATGAGGGCAGAAGTCTGCTCTATCGCTCATCACATGACCGCAACTTTTACATTTAATCAGTGCCATAATCTTATTTTTTATCAACTAACTTAAGAAATATATGGTCATCACCAGATGAGTAAAATGCCAAATTTCCTTTAAACGAAATGAAATAAGGAGCATCTTCATATATTCCTGTTCCTTCTTTTCCCTTTAAAGCAACACAGAATAATCCTTTTTGTGGTTCATAAACACCATAAATTCTCCACCTTACGCTTAAAGACCAATTCTTTGGATCATCATAATTCCTTGTGTTCATTGCTGAGTATTCATCAACATTGTCACCATAAATTACAAACTTATACCACAGCCCTGTATAAGGTTCACGCTCTACTGTTTCCCATGTAGTACCATTAATTCTTGACTTCACCTCATTACGAGAACTTATTTCGTGCCATGTCAAATCATTGCTGTTTTTATTGGATTCTGTATTTGTAGTTTCTTCTGTTTTAACAGGTTTTACATGAGGTTTGATTGCTGCCATTTTGCTTTTTGTAGTGTCAGAAGAAACTGTATTTGTTGTAGAATCATTTTTAGCAATGGTACGTTCTCCTTGTCTCCAATATATATATGTTTCACCAACTATTATAGTCGTCAAAATAATGGCAATTATTGTAAGAACGATATTATTTTTATTCATAATCAACTATTATTTCATTGCATTCCAATATCTCTTGTTTATTCTTCGCCAAGTTCTATGTATGCTTGGCCAATAGCGGTGGAGTGCTTTGCCCATTCCGCAACAGTCAAGAACAATAAAGTAAATGATTACGGCATAGAACATTATTACAGTAAAACCACCAAGCACGATTAATCCGCCTGTACTATTATTATTTGCCATTCCAAATCCCATAAGGGTGAATATTAGGGCAAACATTAGATACGCAATAAATACTACAATACCCTTGAAGAATGCCCATATAGCAGCATATAGAAATGTTTTGAATATCAAGTTAAAGAAATAGAATATGTTGTTGATTACAGCATACTCTTCCTTCTCGCTTTCATTCTTACAAGTGAGATACCATGGACCAAACAGCCATCCCAAGAATGGATGTCTTTTCTCGAAAGCCTTGCGTGGATAGTTCCTCAAAGGCCAAGGGTCAGTGAATAACCATGAAGATGGTGAGATAGGAGAATATTGGCCAATCTCGTTGAAATCTTCTTCAAGTGAACTCGACTCGTTTGTCTCTTGCTTTGGTTTCCAATTATCATTAGGACAACCACAGTTAGGACATGATTGCAAATCTTCCGAATACATTTCTCCACAATCGGGACATTTTACTTGGTTCATAGTTCGTGTAGTTTAATGTTTTTACTAATTCTTTCTTATTGACAAAATAACAACATCTTTGTCTCGTCCTATTGTGCCACGAGACTTTAGAGCTGCTATTGCTTCACTCTCGTTGTCAGAATAAAGCATGATACTTGCACTTCCATTTGTGCTGCTTCCGATACCTTCAACTCGGTATTTTACAGTATAGCTTTCTTTAATCATATTGGTAATATACATTAAAGTTCAGTAGTCCTTGTATTCAAAGACCACTGAACTGTTTTTGTTGTTTATGAATTATCTTGCAAAATTGAAATCAACGGTTGCTGTTCCGTTGAATGTATAGGAATACTCGCCACCTGCCATTTTGAGGTTGTCGAATTTGATAGTCATATCATCTTTGCTCTTGTCGATAGATACAACCTTAGCAGAACCGCTTTTGTAAGTAAGGGTAGTGTAGCAAGCATCGGATTCATCCTGTGCCCACAGCTCCAACGATTTCTTGGAGAAATCATCACCTACCTTTGGCTTTTCTGAATCCGTGTAAGAGAATTGATAAAACCAACTGTCTTTAGTGTTACCAACTTGGTTGAATACACCAACACTAAATTCGCCTTCACCATTTTCCGCATCGAAACTTCCCTCTTGAACAACATACGGGTTAATTTCGTAACTCTTACCGTTGATTTGGATTGTGTTTGATGATGAAGGATTATCATCATCATCGTCACTTCCGCAACTGATTAGTGCAAATGGCATCAAAGCGAGCAATGCCAACATTAAAAACTTGAAATGCTTTTTCATTTTGCTTCATTTGCGCACCTTCAGCCCAAACAGTGCTGTTAGTATTTACGAGTTTCAAGGGGCATAAAAAGAAAAGTGAGGCTTTATTCTTCCTTACCCCTAAATGTGACGGCTTGGACTCCGTTGTTTAAATAGGATAAGGAGAACAAGCCCCACTTGGAGGTATTTCGTTGATATACGAATACACACCAAGGGGAAGCCCATTCTCACAAATACTCCTAATTAAACATTCTATGCGAAAGTGTCCAAGTTTCACATTTATAGGAATATAGGCGAAATACGCTTCTCTTCAATATGTCCGCCAAAAGCCTATTACGGCAATATGGCATGACAAAGATATACAATTTCTCCGAGACTAAAGAATTTCTCTTGATGATTTTGATGTTTTGTGACTGTATTTAGAAAAAATCCACTTTACATATACTATCTTTGTTGTTTCTGTGTCACAATAATCTTTTAGATTTGATTGATACAATAAAACAAATGTATCAGAACCCAAACAAAGATTATTTTGATACAATTGGGATTCTGATACAAAAGTTCTAAAATTGATACACATCTTCGACTTGTATAGTTTGGTTTGTTTGCCTTGCTTCTCTTGCTTTCTTTTCTCTCTCTGCCATATCATACAACCTCTGTTCATGTTCGTTTGGTTCAAATAAGGCGTTGAAGAATTTATCGTCTTCATTCTGAGTGTTGCTTGGTTGATGTGCTTGTGAAGTAGGCTTCATACTTTGAGGCAATTCTCCTTTGAAATGAATACCCCATTTATTATAAAGGTCATACATCAAGGCAATTGGATTTTGTGGCTTGTCTGTTAGTTGTCTACTAATGTATTTTCTTTTGCCATTCATGAATTTCTCCAATTGCTCTGTTATCCTTTGCTTTTGGTCTGAATAAGGACACAAAGCAATTTGTTTTTGAATTTCATTCTTTATCTGAAATACACCTACAATGTCGTTTGTGTTTTTCAATCTGTCAAATAGGGTATGAGTTTCTGCAAATTTCCAACTGTTTTGTTGAGGCTCTTCAATTTGTGATTGAGGTGAAACATTTACTTTATCCAAAGCTTTTGTCTTTGATGGTAAAAATGAATTTGAATTTTCCCTCAAATCCGCAACCTATAGGGTTTAGTGGGATT
>UMGV01035549.1_pt1 | contig 70773 bp, 65 predicted proteins | sample 1965361 | NCBI WGS metagenome assembly UMGV01 (sample SAMEA4836081, study PRJEB28245) | human gut metagenome | biome: gut microbiome; material: fecal sample | place: Denmark | collected 2008
CCCTCCAAGTAGGACGGTGGCCTCCGTGCCACGTCCTCCAGCACCCAACGCTCAACACCCAGCACCCAACGCCGACACAAACGAAAGAAAAGAAAAAAGGACCATAAAAACAACATATTATATTGTATAATAACAATGTTGTCTTTATGGTCCTTATTGTTAACCAGTATTATGGTGTGCTTTCTGTTTTTATGAGCCTAATAACACGAGACGTTGTTCAACATAAGTTTTACTACAGCAGCATGCCCTTAGGGGAGTGTAGACAAACGTTTTTGATAATATTCTTTCACATCATTCCAATGATAGAAGGGCCATTGGTCTGTTTTTACAGGAACATGAACCTCATTTTCATTGTGCATAAACTTAACCAAGATGTCTCCAGCCTTGTTCTCAAAGAATACAATCTGAACATTTGAAGCCATGGGAGTGGCCTTGAAATCGCACCAGTGCTTATACACCTCGGCGGGGCCAGCTACAGCAACATCAAAATTCTCAATCTGAAGTAGTGCCAACAAAGGAATTACATTTCCATCATGGCCAAAGCGCAAGGTAGCAGCGATAGAACGATCTTTAATAGCAGCGTCGGCCGATTCAAGAATATTCTCTACTAACGACTTTGCATTAGTCATCACAATACCATTGCTTGCCAAAGGATTGGCATTACCCATATAGAAACGATAGTTTACGCATTGCCACAAATCGAACATCTCTTTAGCGGTAAAAAGATCAAAGAATGAAACTGGAGTTTCCATATCTTGCATATCAACAGCAATCCAATACAATCCCCACATCAATTCGCTCGGATTAACCTCACAACGAATAAAGTCGGCGTTAGAAAATAAGGTACTTACAAGACGGTCAGGGTGAACCTGAGCTTCTTCAAACTTACGATATTCTTCTACCCAAGGACCTTTCTTGCCATGAGTGAAAGCATTAGAACGAGCTGAATGATAATTGAGATAAGACATATACTTCTCACTCATTTCTTAGCTCATATCAAGCTGCGGATTTAATTGCTTAAGACGGTCACCAAAAGCAACCATACTCATAGCACAACGGTATACTACAGTGGAACGAGCTGATACATGACGCTTCCCGCGGAATACCTCGGGGAAGTTTTTCGACATGCGCTCAGCAATACCTTGATGCTGCCGAACACCCAGTGGAGTCAAATCGCCAGCTCGGCCCTGAGCCTCTTCCCAAACCATATTCAATCGCTTCAATACATCATGACCCAATGGTGTCAATCCGTTTACGGTTTCAGCCTTTTCCATCAGCTGGATAATCCATTGATAATCTCTATCACTTAAAAGATAAAGAGAACCATGTCGGCCATAATGACTTACGTAAAAAGGCTTGTAACCCTTAGGCGCAGGTGTTTATTTGGTTTCAACCGTTGGATAAGCCAAATAAACTCCGCCAGCCTTATTAAGGTCAGCACTAATTTCTTCAAATGTAGTTTGAGCATTAACGCCCAAGCAAAAAATAGCCAATACAACGGCTAAGGTTTTTAATCTGTTATTATTCATATTACATTATGTGTGATTAGTAATGTCGGTGATATGGGTTTAAATGTAAGCTATTAGACATATCTTAAATTCTAAATTCCTTTGGAAGGTAAATATAAAATACATCAATGAGGTATGCTTTATAATTAAATAGCAAGCACAAAATTAAACAAATTAATCGAGATTACAATACGTTTACATCAATATTTCATTTATGCTACAAGAAGAGCATTAACTTTACATCACAGAAAAGATAACATAGCTTTTCACAAAACATAGCATGACAAAAAGACTAACAATCACAAAGACACTGCGTCACAAAAAGCATCACAAAACACTGCGTTATAAAAAGACGAACAATCATAAAGACACTGCGTCACAAACAGAAAAACAACCAATTATTTTTAAAAGAAACTTATAGGTATGATAAAAACAGCAAGTAAAAGAAGAAAAAAGAGGAATACCCAATAAGGATATTCCTCTTTATAATATGATGAATAAAAATTATTCAGCCTTTGCCTCTTCAGCTACAGGAGCCTCTGCTACAGGAGCTTCAGCCTTAGGAGCTTCAGCCTTAGGAGCAGCTTTGCGGCTACGACGAGTCTTCTTAGCACCAGCCTTAGGAGTCTTGGCCATGTTCTCATCGAAGTCAACCAGCTCGATGAAAGCAATGGGAGCAGCGTCACCACGACGGGTACCCAACTTGATTACACGAGTATAGCCACCAGGACGGTCGCCTACCTTCTCTGCTACTACCTTGAAAAGCTCGGTAACAGCAAATTTGTTCTGCAGATAACGGAAAACTACACGACGTGAGTTTGTAGTATCTTCTTTAGAGCGAGTAATCAGGGGCTCTACGTAGGTCTTCAAGGCCTTAGCCTTTGCGAGGGTCGTAGTGATTCTTTTGTGCAGGATCAGCGACGAAGCCATGTTTGAAAGCATAGCCGCACGATGCGATGCAGTACGACCCAAATGGTTGAATTTTTTATTGTGTCTCATTTTTAATTGTCTTTATCTAATTTATACTTAGAAATATCGGTTCCAAACGACAGATTCAGACTCTCGAGCAAATCATCAAGCTCTGAAAGCGATTTCTTACCAAAGTTACGGAACTTCAAGAGGTCAGTCTTATTGAATTGAACAAGGTCACCAAGTGTTTCCACATCAGCAGCCTTCAAGCAGTTAAGAGCACGAACACTAAGGTTCATATCAATCAGCTTGGTCTTCAACAATTGACGCATATGCAAGATTTCCTCATCAAACTCCTGGTTGGTCTCCTGATCAGTTGTTTCAAGCGTGATCTTTTCGTCAGAGAACAACATGAAGTGCTGAATAAGAATCTTAGCAGACTCTTTCAAAGCGTCCTTCGGGTGAATGGAACCATCCGTTGAAACCTCGATAACAAGCTTGTCGTAGTCGGTCTTCTGCTCAACACGATAAGGCTCTACCGAATATTTCACATTACGGATTGGGGTGTAGATAGAATCGATTGGAAGTACGTTGACATCAGTGCAGTACTCACGATTTTCATCAGCAGGAACGTAGCCACGTCCCTTATTGATGTTGAGGTCAATCTGCATTGACGCTTTTGCATCTAAATGACAAATCACCAAATCAGGGTTTAACACTTCAAATCCAGTCAGAAACTTGCCAATATCACCAGCTTTGAATTCGGTTGAATTCTCAACAGTGATACTAACTTTTTCGTTCTCGAATTCTTCTACTACTTGCTTGAATCTTACTTGCTTCAAATTCAAGATAATGTTGGTCACATCTTCTTTTACGCCAGGAACAGATGAAAACTCGTGCTCCACACCACCAATACGGATAGTGTTGATGGCATAACCCTCCAAAGAGGAAAGAAGAATGCGGCGCAAAGCATTACCGATGGTAACACCGAAGCCGGGCTCAAGAGGACGGAATTCGAACTTGCCGAACTTGTCATTGGCCTCCAACATTACAACTTTGTCGGGTTTTTGAAATGCTAATATCGCCATTAATTTAATGATTATTTAGAGTACAACTCAACGATTAACTGTTCCTTAATGTTCTCAGGAATGTCTGCACGCTCTGGTTTGTGCAAGAACTTACCACTCTTTGTGGCATCGTCCCATTCCATCCAGGGGAACTTGCTGTGGTTGAATCCTGCAAGTGCATTTTCGATAACCTCGAGAGACTTAGACTTCTCACGAACACCGATAACCATGCCAGGTTTAACAGCGAATGAAGGAATGTTTACTACCTTTCCATCAACAACAATATGCTTGTGACCTACGAGCTGACGTGCAGCAGCACGAGTAGGAGCGATACCAAGACGGAAAACTACATTATCAAGACGGCACTCGAGGTTCTGTAGCAGCACTTCACCAGTGATGCCAGCAGCCTTGGCAGCCTTGGCAAACATATTACGGAACTGACGCTCGAGCACACCATAAGTGTACTTAGCTTTCTGCTTCTCTGCCAACATGACACCGTACTCAGACATTTTTCTGCGACGGTTATTGCCATGCTGTCCAGGAGGGAAGTTTCTCTTGGACAAAACTTTGTCGGCGCCGAAGATGGGTTCACCAAATCGACGTGCAATTTTAGATTTCGGACCTATATACTTAGCCATAATATTAATTTATTTGCTTATTATTGTATCGTTAAATATCAAGAAGATTAAACCTTTCTTCTCTTGGGAGGACGGCATCCGTTATGGGGCAGCGGAGTAACGTCTACAATCTCCATAACCTCGATTCCAGTGCTGTGTACGCCACGGATAGCAGACTCACGACCGTTACCAGGACCTTTTACGTAAGCCTTAACCTTGCGGAGGCCGAGATCATAAGCCACCTTTGCGCAATCCTCAGCAGCCATCTGAGCTGCGTAGGGAGTGTTCTTCTTAGAGCCACGGAAACCCATCTTACCGGCTGAAGACCATGAGATAACCTGACCTTCGCTGTTTGCCAAAGACACAATGATATTATTGAATGAGCTGTGAACATGAAGCTGACCAATAGCATCAATCTTCACATTTCTCTTCTTTGATGTTGCTGTTTTTTTTGCCATAATTTCTTTTAAGTTAAAGTTAAGCGTAAGCATAAAAGACTTTTTCCGTCATCCACAGAAGCGGAAGGAATAAAGTACAGTAAACTTACAAATAACTAAATTTTACTTGGTAGCCTTCTTCTTATTAGCAACAGTCTTCTTCTTACCCTTACGTGTACGGGCATTGTTCTTTGTGCTCTGACCACGAACGGGAAGACCATTACGATGACGAACTCCACGATAGCAACCAATATCCATGAGTCGCTTGATATTCATTTGGATCTCTGAACGGAGATCACCTTCAACTTTGAATTCAGCGCCGATAATTTCACGAATCTTGGCAGCCTGGTCGTCGCTCCACTCGCTGACCTTCAGGTCGCGGCTAACGCCGGCTTTGTCCAATATCTTTGCTGAACTACTTCGACCGATACCATAGATATAGGTCAATGCGATTTCGCCACGCTTATTCTGGGGCAAATCTACTCCAACAATTCTTATTGCCATTGTTTAAAATAAAAATAAAAAATTAATAAATAAATAAAGGGTCATGGTACAAAATTTCTCAATTCCTACCAATTCCCGAAATGGTTTAACCCTGACGCATTTTAAACTTAGGGTTCTTCTTGTTAATAACGAACAGACGACCTTTACGACGAACAATCTTGCAGTCGGGAGTACGTTTCTTTAACGATGCTCTTGTCTTCATTTGTATAAAAGTTATTTGTATCTGAAAACGATTCTTCCCTTCGTTAAGTCATAGGGGCTCATTTCCACCTTTACCTTATCTCCGGGCAAAATCTTAATATAATGCATCCTCATTTTTCCAGATATATGTGCAATAATCTGGACACCATTCTCCAACTCAACGCGAAACATTGCATTGGACAGTGATTCTACTATAGTACCGTCTTGTTCAATAGCGGATTGCTTTGCCATAATTAATTTTCTAATCTTTCTAAATGTTCTATATCATCAAATGAAGATAAAATTTCTGCCTTACCTTTTCTCACTACGATAGTATGTTCATAGTGTGCAGCGGGTTTTCCATCGACAGTAGCGATGCCCCATCTATCAGGTAGCAGCCCGATATGTCGATCTCCCAACGTAATCATAGGTTCAATAGCCAAACACATACCTTCTTTTAATAAGACTCCGTTTCCACGTTTACCGTAGTTAGGAATTTTGGGATCTTCATGCATTTGTCTTCCAATGCCATGACCAGTTAGTTCTCTTACAACACCATAGCCATATTGTTCACAATGATGTTGAATAGCATAGCTGATATCGCCAAGATGATTACCAGCGACGGCTTGTTCTATACCTTTATAGAGAGATTCTTTAGTAACCCTCAGTAATTGTTCAACTTCAGGTTTTACCTCGCCGACACGGAACGTGTAGCAACTATCCCCATTGAAGCCTGCAAATAGTGTGCCACAATCGATAGATATGACATCTCCGTCACGTAATACGGTCAAATTGTCAGGAATTCCATGAACAACGACATTATTGACAGATGTGCAAATGCTTGCGGGGAAAGATTTACCAAAAGGGTTAGGGAAATTTTTGAATGTTGGAACAGCCCCATTGTCTCTAATGAACTCTTCCGCTATTCTGTCCAACTGTAGAGTGGTTATTCCCGGTCGAACAAATTTATATAACTCTGCGAGAGTGCGCCCAACGAGTTGGTTCGCACTTCGCATGAGTTGAATTTCATCTTCAGTCTTCAGAAATATTTTCATTTTCTAAAGAAAATATCAATAAGCTGTCATTCCACTATTACGTGTACGACCTGAATTCAGCAGTCCGTCATAATGACGCATCAAGAGATGACTCTCAATTTGCTGGAGCGAGTCAATAACTACACCCACGAGAATCAGCAGAGAAGTGCCACCGAAGAACTGTGAGAAAGCCTGTTGTACATCCAAAAGTCCGGCCAAAGCAGGCATTATTGCTATAAAAGCGATAAATAACGACCCTGGAAAAGTAATACGAGACATCACTGTATCAATATACTCAGCTGTATCACGTCCTGGTTTAATACCAGGAATGAAACCATTGTTGCGTTTCATGTCCTCAGCCATCTGCTTAGCATTTAACGTAATAGCGGTATAGAAATACGTAAATGCAATAATCAGCGTAACATAGACGCAGTTGTAAAGCAAGCTACTGTTATCCAACAAAGAACGAACCACCCATGAGGCGTTATCGCTTTGATACCGCACGAATGCAAGAGGAATAAACATCAGTGCCTGTGCGAAGATAATAGGCATCACGTTAGCAGCGAAAAGCTTCAATGGCAAGTACTGACGTGCTCCACCATATTGCTTGTTACCAACGAGACGTTTTGCATACTGTACAGGGATTTTACGTGTACCTTGCACCAAGAGAAGAGATGCACAAACTACAGCGTAAAGAATAAGTATCTCGACGATAAACATCACCAAACCACCACCAGAGATTGCGGTGAAACGTGAGCCAACCTCCTGTACGAATGCTTGAGGCAGACGTGCGATGATACCGATCATAATGATCATTGAGATACCATTTCCTACACCCTTATCAGTAATACGTTCACCTAACCATAAGATAAACATACTTCCTGCTGCAAGGATGATAGAAGCAGGGAACATGAAGACGGTCCAACTGATACCCGAAGCCAGTGCACCACTGGCTTGGGCTTTCAGGTTCAAAAGGTATGACGGTGCTTGGAATAACAAGATTGCTATTGTAAGCACACGAGTATACCAATTGATTTTTTTGCGGCCGCTTTCACCTTCGCGCTGCATCTTTTGGAAATAAGGTACAGCGACAGCGAGAAGCTGCATTACAATAGATGCTGAGATATAGGGCATAATACCAAGCGCGAAAATCGACGCATTGGAAAATGCTCCACCAGAGAACATGTCGAGCAACGACATTAGACCGCCAGATGTCTGCGACTGAAGTTGATCCAACTTAGCCGGATTGATGCCAGGAAGCACCACAAACGACCCGAAACGGTATATTGCCGTAAAGAGGATGGTAATAAGCAAGCGTTGACGCAAGTCTTCAACCTTCCAACAGTTCTTTAGTGTCTCAAAAAACTTTTTCATCTATCTTAGAGTATAATTGCGTTACCGCCGACAGCCTTAATGGCCTCTTCAGCAGATTTTGAGAAAGCATTAGCGGTTACTTCAACCTTAGCGGTAAGTTCACCATTGCCAAGAACCTTGACAAGAACATTACCATTAACGAGACCAGCAGCCTTCAATTCCTCGATACCAATCTTAGTGAGGTTCTTGCTCTCAGCCAGCTTCTGAATAGAAGACAGGTTAACAGCGAGGTATTCCTTATGGTTGATATTCTTGAAGCCGGCCTTAGGTACACGACGCTGCAGAGGCATCTGTCCACCTTCAAAACCAATCTTTCTCTTATAACCAGAGCGAGCTTTAGCACCCTTGTGTCCACGAGTAGAGGTACCACCCAGTCCTGAACCAGGACCGCGTCCGATACGACGACGTGAATGAGTTGAGCCAGCTGCAGGTTTCAAATTATGTAATTTCATACTTGTACGAATTTTAAAACATTAATTATTCAACTACAGTCACGAGATGATGAACCTTACGGATCATGCCACGATTGCTGGGAGTATCCTCAACTTCAACAACTTGAGAGATTTTGCGGAGACCTAAAGCCACGAGCGTACTCTTCTGGTCCTTGGGTGCGCCAATATTACTCTTAATCTGTTTGATTTTAATTGTTGCCATTGTTTATCTCCTTTATCCGTTAAACACTTTGTCCATGGTGATACCACGTGTACCAGCTACGGTATAGGCATCACGCAACTGACCGAGGGCCAGAATTGTAGCCTTAACCAAGTTGTGGGGGTTAGAAGAACCCTTTGACTTAGCGAGCACATCCTTAACACCTACGCTCTCGAGCACAGCACGCATAGCGCCACCAGCAACGAGTCCGGTACCAGCAGCAGCAGGCTTCATGAACACCTGAGCGCCGCTGAAGCGAGCTTCAACCTCGTGGGGCAATGTACCCTTGAGGATAGATACCTTAACGAGATTTTTCTTAGCAGCTTCTACACCTTTAGCGATTGCGGCAGTTACCTCGCCAGCCTTACCCAGGCCGTAACCGATAACGCCCTTGCCATCACCTACTACAACGATAGCTGCGAATGTGAAAGTACGTCCACCCTTGGTTACCTTAGTAACACGATTGATAGCTACGAGGCGGTCTTTCAACTCAACGTCATTATATACTTTTACTTTATTCATTGCCATAACGATTAAAATTTAAGACCACCCTTACGAGCAGCATCAGCCAACTCTTTTACACGTCCATGATAGAGGTAACCATTACGGTCAAACACTACTGCAGAAACGCCAGCTTCGATAGCTTTAGCAGCGAGAAGCTCGCCTACCTTAGCAGCCTGCTGAATCTTAGGCATAGCCTCAAGACCGAGTGAAGAAGCTGCAGCGAGTGTTGTACCAGTCTGGTCATTAATTACCTGTGCGTAGATTTGCTTGTTACTACGGAATACAGACAAGCGGGGGCGCTCTGTGGTGCCGTTAACGCGCTTACGAACTCTGTATTTTATCTTAATTCGTCTTTCTACTTTCTTTGTTGTCATAATCGTAAATTTAAAAATCAAATGTTACTTAGCAGCAGCTGTCTTACCAGACTTTCTGCGGATGACCTCGCCCTGGAACAGGATACCCTTACCCTTATAAGGTTCAGGCTTGCGGAAAGAACGAATTTTAGCACAAATGAGACCAAGCAACTGCTTATCGCAAGACTCAAGCATGAGCAGGGGGTTCTGGTTACGTTCGCTCTTAGTCTCTACCTTTACTTCCTTGGGAAGCTCGATAAAGATGGGGTGTGTATAACCGAGTGCAAACTCAATGATGTTGCCCTGGTTAGAAACGCGGTAGCCAACACCTACGAGTTCGAGCACTTTCTTGTATCCCTCGCTTACACCAACAACCATGTTGTTTACGAGTGAACGATAGAGACCGTGGAAAGCTTGTTTCTGCTTGATGTTAACAGGACTGTTCTCGTCAACCTCAAAAGTCACATGACCATCAGCAACGTTTACCTTAATAGAAGAATCTACCTTCTGTGACATTTCGCCCTTGGGGCCTTTTACTGAAACAATACCGTCTTTGTACTCAACAGTAACTCCAGAAGGAATAGCAATTGGCAATTTACCTATTCTTGACATTTCAAATCCTCCAATTAATTAATAAACGAAGCAAAGAACCTCACCACCAATTTTGAGAGCGGCAGCTTCTTTGTCAGTCATTACACCTTGAGACGTAGATAAGATTGCGATACCCAGTCCGTTGATAACTCTCGGCATTTCCTTGTAGCCCGTATATTTACGCAAGCCCGGTGTTGAGATACGCTTCAACGACTTGATTGCGTTCTCTTTTGTTGCGGGATTGTACTTCAGCGCTACCTTGATGGTGCCCTGAGGACCGTCTTCTACGAACTTGTAGTTAAGGATGTAACCTTTTTCGAAGAGGATTTTTGTGATTTCCTTCTTCAAGTTAGACGCAGGAATTTCAACAACACGGTGATGAGCCATGATTGCATTTCTGAGTCTTGTCAGATAATCTGCTATTGGATCTGTCATAAAATATAAAAATTTAATTAATCGGGACTACCCCGACAATATTAAAAACTCTTGCTATAATTACCAGCTTGCTTTCTTTACTCCAGGAATCAAACCTGCTGAAGCCATCTCACGGAACTGGATACGTGACAAGCCGAACTGACGGATATATCCTTTAGGACGACCTGTGATTTTGCATCTGTTGTGCAGACGGATAGGGTTAGCATTCTTGGGGATAGCCTGAAGCTTACGAGCAGCCTCGTAAGCTTCGGCGGGATCTTCAGAAGTAGCTATAATCTTTTTCAGAGCTGCGCGTTTTTCAGCGTAACGAGCTACGAGCTTTGCACGCTTAACCTCGCGAGCTTTCATTGATTCTTTTGCCATATTTCTTAATCGTTTTTACCGTTTTTGAAAGGAAGACCAAATGCTTTGAGGAGAGCTAAACCTTCCTCGTCAGTCTTGGCTGAAGTAACGAAAGTGATGTTCATACCCTGAATACGGTCAATCTGATCGATATTGATTTCAGGGAAGATAATCTGCTCCTGAATACCCAGGGTGTAGTTACCACGTCCATCAAACTTGCTCTCGATACCCTTGAAGTCACGGATACGGGGGAGTGCGATACGAACGAGCTTCTCGAGAAACTCGTACATGCGCTCACGACGCAGTGTTACCATAACGCCAATAGGCATTTTCTTACGCAGTTTGAAGTTAGCGATATCCTTCTTAGAGAAGGTAGCTACTGCCTTCTGACCAGCGATTGCAGAAATTTCGTTGATAGCTACGTCAATAATTTTCTTATCTTGTGTAGCATCACCAAGCCCCTGATTGATCACAATCTTCTTGAGGACAGGAATCTGCATGGCAGAAGAATAGTTGAACTGCTTCTGCAAAGCTGGAGCGATGCTCTCAGCATAATATTTTTTCAACTGTGCTGTATCCATTACTTAATTTCCTCCCCAGACTTTTTAGCGATACGAACTTTTTTACCATCTTCAGTGGTTTTGATAGCAATACGAGTTGCTTTACCACTCTTCGGGTCAACAAGGCTCAAGTTAGAAATATGGATTGGAGCCTCTTGCTTTACGATGCCTCCCTGAGGGTTCTTAGCGGAAGGCTTAGCACTTTTAGAGACAATGTTGATACCTTCAACGATAGCGCGGTTCTTGTCGACCAGCACTTTCAGTACCTTACCTGTCTTGCCTTTATCCTCACCAGCGAGAACGATGACAGTGTCGTCTTTCTTTATATGTAACTTACTCATTACTTTTTACTATTTAAAATTAGAGAACCTCAGGAGCTAAAGAAACGACTTTCATATTCACTGCACGGAGCTCACGAGCAACAGGGCCGAAGATACGGCTACCGCGGAGCTCACCTGCATTGTTGAGCAACACACAAGCGTTGTCATCGAAGCGGATGTATGAACCATCGGGACGACGAATTTCTTTCTTTGTGCGTACAATCAAAGCCTTTGATACTGCACCTTTCTTGATATCACTTGACGGGATTACATTCTTTACAGCAACGACAATCACGTCACCAACACTTGCATAACGACGACGAGTACCGCCGAGGACGCGGATACAGAGTGCCTCACGAGCACCGCTGTTATCACAAACTGTAAGTCTTGATTCTGCCTGTATCATAATTACTTAGCTTTTTCAATTATTTGAACTAATCTCCATCTCTTGGTTTTGCTCAAGGGACGGGTCTCCATAATGAGTACTGTATCGCCTACATTAGCCTCATTGTTCTCATCATGTGCGTGGTATTTCTTTGTCTTCTGGACAAACTTACCGTAAATAGGGTGCATCTCTTTGAACTTAGAAGCAATAACAATGGTTTTATCCATTTTGTTGCTGATAACGACACCCTGTCTTGTTTTTCTTAAATTTCTTGTTTCCATCTGGACCATTGTTATTTATTAAGTTCTCTTTGACGAAGTACAGTCTGTAAACGGGCTATATCACGACGAACTGACTTAATTTGTGATGGATTCTCAAGAGGAGAAACGGTGTGGTTGAGTTTCAGCTGTTTCAGCTGTGCAACCAAGTTCTCCAATTTCTCTGCCAATGCTTTGGCATCGAGTTCATTAATTTCTTTGATCTTCATAATTAAGCGTTTTTATCGTAATCGCGTCTAACAACAAACTTGGTTTTCACGGGGAGTTTCTGGGCAGCGAGGCGTAGCGCCTCTTTAGCGATATCAAAGCTTACGCCCTCAACTTCAAAGAGAATACGTCCTGGAGTAACAGGTGCAACCCATCCTGCGGGATCACCTTTACCTTTACCCATACGCACATCAGCAGGTTTACGAGTGATGGGTTTATCCGGGAAGATACGTATCCAGACCTGACCTTCACGCTGCATGTAGCGGTTTACAGCAACACGGGCAGCTTCAATCTGTCGGCTGTCGATCCATTTAGCCTCAAGTGTTTTGATGCCGAATGATCCAAAAGCCAGCTGAGTACCTCTGTGCGCGTTACCTTTATTTCCACGACCATCTTGCGGTCTTCTATATTTTACTCTTTTAGGCTGTAACATGATGTTTCTTTCTTTTAACGATTATTGTTTCTCTTGCGGTTACCGCGGTTAGCGCGTCCGCTGTTAGAACCACCATTCTGCTTTTCCTGAGCGAAGTTAGGTGTAAGGTCACGTTTACCATACACTTCACCACGGCAAATCCATACCTTAATACCCAGAAGTCCTACTTTAGTAAGAGCCTCAGTCTGGCAGTAGTCGATATCAGCACGGAAAGTGTGGAGTGGAGTACGTCCTTCCTTGTACATTTCCTTACGTGCCATTTCAGCACCGTTCAAACGACCAGTGATCTGAATTTTAACGCCCTCGGCACCAGCACGCATAGTGTTCTGGATAGCCATTTTGATGGCGCGACGGTAAGCGATTTTGCCTTCCACCTGACGTGCGATGTTAGTACCAACGATGTTAGCGTCGAGTTCAGGTTTCTTTACTTCGAAGATATTGATTTGAATATCTTTTTTGTAAAGCTGCTTGAGCTCTTCCTTCAGTTTGTCAACATCCTGTCCACCTTTACCAATGACGATACCGGGTCGAGCGGTACAAATAGTGATGGTAACGAGCTTCAATGTGCGCTCGATGACAATGCGAGAGACACTTGCTTTAGCGAGGCGCTCATTAAGATACTTACGGATTTTCTGGTCTTCCACCAAGTTGTCGCCGAAGTTCTTGCCACCGAACCAATTAGAATCCCAACCACGGATAATACCAAGACGGTTGCTTATTGGATTAACTTTCTGTCCCATTCTACAAATTATTTTTCGTCATTAGTTTTCGAATCAACAAACAGAGTCACGTGATTGCTGCGCTTACGGATACGATAGCCGCGACCCTGAGGTGCAGGTCTCATACGCTTCATAGTAACGCCTTCATCAACGAAGACTTTAGAAATATAAAGTTCGCCATCTTCAGCTTTGCGCTCGTTTTTAGCTTCCCAGTTAGCGATAGCAGAGCGGAGGAGTTTCTCCACGTCGGCAGCAGCCTGTTTTTTAGAGAAGCGGAGAACACCGAGTGCACGGTTTACTTCCATTCCGCGAACCATGTCAACGACATAGCGCATTTTGCGGGGTGAAGAAGGAACGCCCTTGAGCTTGGCGAAGTATAAATTTTTCAGGGCCTCATGTCTTTTTTCGGCCGCTATTTTTTTTCTTGCTCCCATTAGTTTTTCTTTTTAAATGGATTGTTCCCTATTACTTTCTGTTACCAGAGTGTCCGCCGAACTTACGTGTGGGTGCAAACTCGCCGAGCTTGTGGCCTACCATATTTTCGGTAACGTAAACAGGGATAAATTTATTTCCGTTATGAACTGCAACAGTGTGTCCCACAAAGTCGGGTGAGATCATTGATGCTCTGGCCCAAGTCTTAACCACGGTTTTCTTACCGCTTTCGTTCATTGCGAGAATTTTCTTCTCGAGCGATACGTTAATATATGGACCTTTTTTGATTGAACGACTCATAATTTACTCTAGTTAAAATTATTTTTTAGCTCTTTCGATAATGTACTTGTTAGAAAGCTTCTTCGGTGCACGTGTCTTGAGACCCTTAGCGTACAAGCCCTTACGTGAACGAGGATGACCTCCAGACTGACGTCCTTCACCACCACCCATGGGGTGATCAACAGGGTTCATAACAACACCACGGTTGTGCGGGCGACGACCGAGCCAACGTGAGCGACCGGCCTTACCTGACTGCTCAAGCGCATGGTCAGAGTTACCAACACTACCTACAGTAGCTTTACAAGCACTCAGAATCTGGCGTGTTTCACCAGAAGGGAGCTTAATAACGCAATAACTGCCTTCACGAGAAGTCAACTGAGCAAAATTACCAGCCGAACGAACGAGCAGAGCACCTTGACCGGGACGCAACTCAATGTTATGAATTACGGTACCGACAGGGATATTGGCAAGAGGAAGAGCATTACCTACTTCAGGAGCAGCTTCTGCGCCTGACATCAGTGTTGCGCCAACTTGCAGTCCGTTGGGAGCAATAATGTAACGTTTTTCACCATCAGCATAAAACAACAGAGCGATGCGAGCCGAACGGTTCGGATCATACTCGATTGTTTTCACCACAGCTGGAACACCATCTTTCTCTCGTTTGAAGTCGATGAGACGATACTTCCGCTTGTGACCGCCGCCCATGTAGCGAACAGTCATCTTACCGGTGTTGTTTCGACCACCAGTAGAGCGCTTACCGAAAACGAGAGACTTCTCTGGCACGGATGCAGTAATATCCTCGAACGTGCCAATAACCTTGTGTCTTTGTCCCGGAGTAACCGGTTTAAATTTACGTACTGCCATTTTTTATTTAAATATTGCTGTAAAAATCAATTGAATCGCCCTCTTTGAGGGTAACGATTGCCTTTTTGTATGCGTTCTTCTGTCCTTTTACGAGTCCAGCGCGTGTGTAACGGCTCTGGCGTTTTCCAGCGTAGCGAACAGTGTTCACATTGATAACTGTAACATTGTACAGGCTCTCAACCTCATTCTTAATTTCGATCTTGTTAGCCTCGGGACGCACGATGAAGCCATATTTAGCTTCAGCTTTCTTGGTACGTGTTTCGCCCTTCACCTTATAAGATTTCTCAACAGAAGACTTTTCTGTGATAGCGGTCATCTTCTCAGTGACCAATGGTTTTACTATAAATGCCATATTCTATGTCTCCTTTATTTTGCTAAGATTTGGTCGATAGTTTCGAGAGATTTCTCAGAGATAACGAGCACATCAGCGTTCAACACTTTGTACGCATTGATGGTGTTAGCGGTCATCACTTCGGCACTCTTCAAATTACGAGCTGACAAATATACGTTTTTATTTACTTCTGGCAAAACCAGGAGTGTCTTTTTGCCCTCAACTTTAAGATTTTTAGTAATATTTACGAATTCTTTAGTCTTGGGAGCTTCAAAGTTAAAGTCTTCAACAACGATGATAGCGTTCTCTTGCATTTTGTAAGAGAGGGCTGATTTACGTGCGAGCACCTTAACTTTCTTGTTCAGTTTGAAACGATAATCGCGGGGTTTAGGACCGAACACGCGACCACCACCGACGAGAACAGGTGAATTGATATCACCACGACGAGCGCCGCCGCCACCTTTCTGGCGACCGAGTTTACGAGTAGAACCGCTCACCTCGCTTCTTTCCTTAGCCTTAGCTGTACCCTGACGCTGGTTAGCGAGGAACTGCTTAACGTCGAGGTAAAGAACGTGATCGTTAGGTTCGATTCCGAAGATTGCATCGTTCAATGCAACCTTTCTTCCGGTCTCTTGACCATTGATATTTAAAACACTAACTTCCATTATTTCTTAATTAAAACGGTTGAACCATTGCATCCAGCAACCGAGCCCTTGATGAGGAGCAGGTTGTGCTCTGGAATTACCTTTAACACTTTGAGATTCTGAGTTGTTACGCGGTCGCCGCCCATCTGGCCGCCCATGCGCATACCTTTGAATACCTTAGCGGGGTATGAACAAGCACCGATAGAACCCGGTTTACGAGCGCGGTCGTCCTGACCGTGAGTGCTCTGACCTACGCCACCGAAACCGTGACGTTTAACAACTCCCTGGAAGCCTTTACCTTTAGAAGTACCGACGATATCAACATAATCTGTATCTTCGAACAGTTCTACAGTGATTGTATCGCCGAGGTTATACTCCTCGTCAAATTTGAACTCGGCCAAGTGCTTTTTCGGTGTTGTGCCTGCTTTCTTGAAGCATCCCATCATAGGCTTAGTAGTGTTCTTCTCTTTAGCTTCGCCGAAGCCGAGCTGAACAGCCTTGTAACCGTCTTTTTCAACGGTTTTGATCTGGGTTACAACACAAGGACCAGCTTCGATAACAGTGCACGGTACATTTTTACCGTCGGCACTGAAAACGGATGTCATTCCGATTTTTCTTCCAATTAATCCTGGCATTTCAATAATACTTTAAAAAATTAAACTTTGATTTCTACTTCTACACCGCTCGGAAGTTCAAGCTTCATGAGCGCGTCTACGGTTTTAGCAGTAGAGCTATAGATGTCGATAAGACGTTTGAAGTCGCTCAACTGGAATTGCTCACGTGCTTTTTTGTTAACGAACGTACTACGGTTAACTGTGTAGATGCGTTTGTGTGTAGGCAATGGAATAGGACCGCTAACAATAGCGCCAGTAGCCTTAACAGCCTTCACAATTTTCTCAGCCGACTTGTCTACGAGCTTGTGGTCGTAGCTTTTCAGCTTAATTCTAATTTTCTGACTCATTATTAAATTAAGTTGTAAATAAAAAAATTAAAAAAGTAAGGAGGGGAGTCCGCCGCTTAAGAGTCATTCGCTAAGAAGCGCTTCCCCTCCCTTATACTGTTTTGTATAATTAAATCAAAAATTATACGAGGTCTGCACGACCCTTAACCTCTTCAAGCACAGCCTTAGCGATTGAGCTTGACAGGGGTGCATGATGATCATACTCCATAGAGCTGGTAGCACGACCTGAGGTGATAGTACGGAGAGCGGTTACATAACCGAACATCTCTGACAGGGGCACCATAGCTTTCACGATACGTGCACCGCTACGAGCCTCTTCCATACCTTCAACCTGACCACGACGCTTGTTAAGGTCGCCGATAACGTCACCCATGTTCTCCTCGGGAGTAACAACCTCTACCTTCATGATAGGTTCCATAAGCACGGGACCAGCCTTGGGGCAAGCGTTCTTGTAAGCGTTCAGAGCAGCGAGCTCGAACGAGAGCTGGTCAGAGTCAACGGGGTGGAAAGAACCATCGGTCAAAACAACCTTAAGGTCAGTCATAGGATATCCACCGAGCACACCATTCTTCATAGCGTTTTCGAAGCCCTTCTGTACTGAGGGGATGAATTCCTTAGGAATGTTACCACCCTTAACCTCGTTGATGAACTGGAAGTCGCCCTCCTTGTAATCTTCGTCCTTCGGACCGATTGTAACAATGATGTCGGCGAACTTACCACGACCACCTGACTGCTTCTTGTAAACTTCGCGGAGCTGAACGGGCTTGGTGATAGCCTCTTTATAGTTAACCTGAGGTTTACCCTGGTTACATTCAACCTTAAACTCACGCTTCAGACGGTCGATAATGATATCGAGGTGAAGCTCACCCATACCAGAGATAATGGTCTGACCACTCTGCTCGTCGGTACGTACGGTGAAAGTAGGATCCTCTTCAGCCAGCTTAGCAAGACCGTTATCAAGCTTAGCGATGTCGGCCTGGCTTTTAGGCTCTACAGCGATAGAGATTACAGTGTCGGGGAAGGTCATCGACTCGAGAACGATGGGATGTTCCTCGTCGCACAGTGTATCACCAGTGCGGATATCTTTGAAGCCTACACCTGCGCCGATATCACCAGCGTCGATTGACTCCATAGGAATTTCCTTGTTAGAGTTCATCTGGAACAGACGTGAGATGCGCTCCTTCTTACGTGAGCGGGGGTTGTAAACGTATGAACCAGCAACAACCTTACCAGAGTAAACACGGAAGAATACCAGACGGCCCATGAAGGGGTCGGTAGCAATCTTAAATGCCAGAGCTGAAGTAGGCTCTTCCTCAGAAGGCTTGCGATCTTCCTCTTCCTCAGTATCGGGGTTAGTACCTACGATAGCAGCTGTATCCAGCGGAGAGGGAAGGAAAGCACAAACATAGTCGAGCAGGGGCTGAACGCCTTTATTCTTATATGAAGAGCCAAGTGTCATAGGAGTGAGCTCCATTGAGATAGTACCCTTACGGATAGCAGCGATGAGCTGATCCTCAGGAATATCCTGACCTTCGAGGTATTTCTCCATCAAGTCGTCGTCAAAGTTTGCAGCCGACTCAATCATCTTCTCACGCCATTCGTTAGCCTCGTCAACGAGGTCAGCGGGAATATCCTCAATCTCATACTCAGCGCCCATGGTCTCATCATGCCAAAGGATAGCCTTCATCTTGATAAGGTCAACAACGCCTTTGAAGTTCTCCTCAGCACCGATAGGAATCTGTACGGGGCAAGGATTAGCGCCGAGGATATCCTTCATCTGCTGAACAGTCTCGAAGAAGTCAGCACCAGAGCGGTCCATCTTGTTCACGTAACCAATACGGGGAACATTGTATTTGTCAGCCTGACGCCATACAGTCTCTGACTGGGGCTGTACACCATCGGCAGCTGAATAAGTGGCAACGGCACCATCGAGAACGCGCAGTGAGCGTTCTACCTCAGCGGTAAAGTCAACGTGTCCCGGAGTATCGATCAAGTTAATCTTATACGACTTGCCCAGATAGTTCCAGTTACAAGTTGTAGCAGCAGATGTGATAGTGATACCACGCTCCTGCTCCTGTGCCATCCAGTCCATGGTAGCAGCACCATCGTGCACCTCACCAATTTTGTGAGTCTTACCAGTGTAGAACAGGATACGCTCTGAAGTTGTTGTCTTACCGGCATCAATGTGGGCCATAATACCGATGTTACGAGTCAAATGTAAATCGCGGATTGCCATTTTCTTATCTTATATTATAAAATTAGAATCTGAAGTGAGCGAATGCACGGTTAGCCTCGGCCATGCGGTGCATATCTTCCTTACGCTTGAAGGCACCACCCTGGTTATTGTAGGCGTCCATAATCTCAGCAGCGAGCTTGTCGGCCATGCTCTTACCACCACGCTTACGTGCGAACAGTATAAGATTCTTCATTGAGATGCTCTCTTTGCGCTCGGGGCGAATCTCAGTAGGCACCTGGAAAGTAGCGCCACCGATACGACGGCTCTTCACCTCTACCTGGGGAGTGATATTATCGAGTGCCTGCTTCCAAATTTCAAGAGCGGGCTTCTCTTCTTTTGCCATCTTGGCCTTTACGGTATCAAGAGCGTTATAGAAAATTTCGTATGAGGTATTTTTCTTACCATCATACATCAAGTGATTTACAAATTTCGACACTTTCTGGTCGTTGAAGACGGGATCGGGTAAGATCACGCGCTTCTTGGGTTTTGCTTTTCTCATTTTTACTTAAAAAATTAAATTCTGCATGGGGCTGTAACTTGTTTCTTCAACGCTCACTCTTGAGCATTTACTCAACCTGATTTAACGCTTCCAGCAAAACTAAAATAAACTTGTTTTTATCGTCCTAGTATTAATCTTCTCCGATTATTACTTCTTAGCGGCTTTCGGACGTTTTGCACCATACTTAGAACGGCGCTGTGTGCGGTTTGCAACACCTGCGGTATCAAGAGTACCACGAACGATGTGATAACGTACACCAGGAAGGTCTTTTACACGACCACCACGAACCAATACGATTGAGTGTTCCTGCAAGTTGTGTCCTTCTCCAGGGATGTAAGAGTTTACCTCTTTCTGGTTTGTCAAACGAACACGGGCAACTTTACGCATTGCCGAGTTAGGCTTCTTAGGTGTGGTAGTGTAAACACGAACGCAAACACCACGACGCTGAGGACATGAATCCAAAGCTGGTGACTTGCTCTTGTCTACAAGCACCTTTCTGCCTTTTCTTACTAACTGTGAAATAGTAGGCATAATTGAAATTATTTTAATTTATATATTTATGTGTATTTTCTTATCCAGTTGGTCATGGAAATACCATGCCGTTTCGGGCTGCAAAGGTACGAACATTTTTTCTAATATCATAATAACACGCTATACAAATTTAGAGACACATCAGAATTTTAAACATAAATAACTATTGTTAACACTTTAAAAGAAGTCAAAACATCTACTGAGTAAAACGGCCTATAAATAAATAAGCACAATTATAGTACAAATACAACATCAATAGCAAACAATTTGAATTAAAACAGCGCACCCCTACCCTATCGCCTTTTTGTATATTTATGCAGAATAAGACTAAAACTGTATATTTATTCACTTTCAGGTTTTTACATTTCTTTACTTAATAATCACTAATTTACTTACAACCTATAAGCGATAAGAAACATTTTACTTACAGTTTTCATTCTTGATACCTTTCAAATGAGAAAGCATGGGTTTCAGGTCGTGAAAGCATGGGTTTTAGGCTGTAAAACCCTTGGTTTCACGACCCAAAACCCATGCTTTCAGACCGTAATATCAAGCCTTTCAAAATCCACTACCCATATTGCATATTTATGCAAAAATGACAAGTTTTTTTGAAAGAAGATAGATAAGGAAAGGCCCGCGAGGGAAGCGTTGTTTTCTCTCCAAATAAAAAGGAGAGAAAGCGTTCCACTAACGGGCATTGAATTATTAAATAGGTGTTCAAAATTAATCGCATGTATGAATTTAACATATGGAATAGATACATTTAAATTAATTTTGAACACCTACTTAATAATCTCCTAAAACACCAATTTATCTAAAGTTGTTAGGTTGCTGACGGTTGCCCGTAGCATCATTGGTATCGGCCACATCCCACCATAGACGCGTACCTTGCATATTGGCCTTTTGAAGTTCGGCATGGTTTTGAAAATATTTATTCTGCGACTCGCTATACGGATAAAGCAAGCGCTTGATCAGTTTGCCGGTAGGCACATCGCCGCCCGAGAAGTTGTTCAGTTGGCTATGCAGCGACGGATAATCGGTGCGACGGAAGTCGGCCCAGCCCTCATTACCGTTGGGGAACACCGCCAGCCACTTTTGGGTTATGATAGCCTCAAGCTGTTCCTCACGGTTACCACTCTGAAACACGCCGCTCTTCAGCACCTTCAACCCATCAATATACTTCTCAGAATCGGCAGCCGAGATGTGATAATAATCCATCGAAGCCTTTACGCCCGCACGAAAGTAAGCCTCGGCATCCATGGTCAGATCTGTGCCAGTCCAGCCACGCAAGGCTGCCTCAGCCTTAAGGAACAGCGACTCGGCATAACCAAACCACACCGTAGGACGCGAATAGTTGAACCAATGGTCATCGGGCAAATCTTTCGACGCTCCGTCTTTCACCGTACGGGTCAAGCTATACTTCAATGGATCCATAGAGATGTCGGGAGCCTGTGCGCCACGCTCACAACCCACAAAGTCGTTACGCTGCGAGTCTTCACCCGTTGTCAATGTTGAAGCAGTCATTCCACCACGATACCAGCACACAAGGCAACGGGGGTCAATCTGTTTGGTCGTGGAATTGTTACGTCCTGTCTTAATGATATAGTTTTTACCACCGTCAGACAGGTTACGATAAAACTCTTCCATATCCTTCGACAGCACACTCTCGCCACCATAGGCCACCGAGCACATGGCAAGGGGGTTCTCGTCGCCACCGCCATCTTCGCCACCCATATCTATGGGTGCATGCTTAGGCACAGTTTGCATGTTATCGGCATTGCTCTGCATTAGTCCCCACTTGTTGTTCAGTGCAGCTTCAGCTTCTTTCTTTGCACGTTCAGGAGCCACATTGCTGATGCGCAAGGCCATACGTAGACGCATTGAATTGGCAAAACGCAACCACTTTTCGGCATTACCAAAATAGCAGATATCGTCTTTGTCAATCTTATATTGCGAGGCATCGCCAGGGTTAATGCTATCTACAGCCTGTTCCAACATACGAAACATGGCATCATATACCTTCTCTTGCGTATCATAGGCCACGTTATTCGTTTCAGGCACCTTAGCCTGAGCATATTCAAGGAACGGCATATCACCATACGTATCGGTGTTAGCCAAAGCCAGAAACACATAATAGATACGTGTGATATAGAACATGTTTTTATATTTCTCAGGTGTGTCATTAAACTTGTATGAGCGCAACAGGTCGCGATATTCGGCTGAGCGCAAGGTATAGAAATAGCGCCAACGGGCGGCCGACCATCCGTCGGTATATCCATAGTCGGGTGATTTTCCAGCATGCTTGGGCTGGTTATTTGCCACAAAGCCCGCATAGATATCGTGCGAGAGGTTGGTCGTGATTTGATAATCGTTATAATAGCCTTGATAAAGAAACTGGCGGAAGGTGGCAGGGGCATCAGCAAGGTTCTTCTTATACAATACCGAGTCTTCCTTAGATACAGAGTAGTTGAGGTTGATGTCGGCATAGCGCGAATCGTCAGGTTTCTCAGGGTTAATCTCTCCCCCAGCGTTCTCTGAACCAGTAACGCCATACGGGTCATGGCTCATGTCGTCAAGGTCGTAGCACGAGTTAAAGGAAAGCAGCGTGACCGCAGCCATCATACTTATATATAATATATTGCGTTTCATTGTTTTTTCGTTTGTTTTTCGTTATTAAAATCCTACGTTCACTGTAAAGCCGAAAGTGCGGGTGTAAGGCACTGCCATATAGTCGAGCGCCTGAGAGAACATCGTGGTATCATAACCACCATCGGGGTTGCCAGGGGTATGTTTCATCAAGAAGCAGAGGTTACGAGCTACGAAAGAAAGTTTAAGCTGTGTAAGTGGGGTGCGACGTAGCATTGACGCAGGGAAGCTATAACCCAGTGAAAGCTCTTTCAGCTTAATATAGCTGGCATCATGAACAAACTCTTCGGCAAAGCCCTTCTGCGAGTTATACAAGCCAATGGTTGAATAATAGCTCTGCGCACTTACAGGAATGTTGTTTACACTACCATCTTCCTTCACGCCAGGCACCACCATATACCAGTCGGCCACACCATTTATGGTTTTATACTCGCCACGGTTGACGGTACGTTCAGAGGTACCTACAGCGGTGGCCATTCCTTCAGATACCGAAACGATGTCGCCACCAAACTTCATGTCGAACATAGCGGTCAGCGATACACCCTTATAGGTAAATGTAGGCGTTACAGACATCAAGAGGTCGGGCTGAATGTTACCTATCGGATGCTTCAGAATATAGTCTTCTTGGTTGCCGTTTCCTGTTTCGGGCATAGGCAATCCGTTTTCGCCTATCACAAGACGTCCTTGTGCATCGCGCTTCATCAAGTTATTGGCGAAGATATCGCCCAGTTTTCCACCACTCACAGCGCCCACCTTTACTGGCATATTTGAGTCGCCCGAGAGGTAAACACGGTTTACGCCATTGGCCAACTCTTTAACCGTTGATCGGTTGTGGGCAAAATTGGCGGTAAGGTCAAACTGGAAGTCGCGGGTACGAACAGGTGAGCCATACAGCATCAGCTCTACACCCGTGTTATTAATTTTACCAGCGTTTACCCACTGCTGTGTCCAGGGAGCAGAAGCATCAACCAGCATAGCCTGGTTTTTGGTGGTATTATAATAATAGGTGAAGTCGAAGCCGAGACGGTTTTCTAAGAATTTCATATCAAGGCCCACCTCATACGATGTCTTGATTTCTGGTTTCAGGTCGGCATTCAACTTAATGGTATTGGTGACAGGCTTGCGGTTGCCCATCTCAAACTGATACTTGCGCACATTATACAGATTATAGGGAGCAGGGTCTTTACCCACCTGAGCAGCTGAAAGGCGCACCTTGGCAAACGTAATCCATGAGGGCAAGCGGTGGTGAATAGAGCGCATAAAGTCGGAGAACACCCAGCTGAGCGATGCCGATGGATAGAAGAACGAGTTATTCTGCTTGGGCAATGTTGACGACCAGTCGTTACGGGCAGTAAGGTCGAGCGAGAGCCATTCGTCCCATGCCAGTTGAGCAGAACCAAACACCGAATACATCGCACGGCTGTGTCCGTCTTCATTGGCCGAGGTAAGTTTGTTACCTGTATTCAGTATCCATTGGTTTTTCTCCAACATATTTTGTACGGATGCCGATAGGGTTTCATACTTCAGATACATGATGTTTGCGCCAGCGGTATACCCTAGACGTAGCTTCTTTGTAAGCTGATTGTCGCCCATCAAGAGGAACTGCATGTTCTGCTCGAAGTGGTTTTCTTCGCCACGTGTCATATTATCGTTTACCAACTTGCTCTCCCACCCTGTGCCATCAGTAGAGATAGCGCCTTCGCCAAGCGAGAGGTCAGAGGTTTCAAGGCGTGTACGATAATAGTCGAACGAATATTTGGCATTAAACTTCAACCAGTCGGTAAGGTTCAGGTTGGCAGCATAATACCCAAAGGCACGCCAACGTTCGTCAGAGTTTTTAAAACGCTGTCGAGCATAATAAGGGTTACTGTAATGCTGATCGGGACCAAACCAGTTGAGGTGAAGACGGTCGGCAGAGGTATAGTTTTCTTCAAGGTCGCGCAAGCTAATATTTCCGGGCATAAGCAACAACTGTGCTACCTCACCATTCAAACCTGTCTGCGGACGGTTTTTAGCTTTCATATGCGATACTGATAGTTTGCCGTCAAGCGATAACCATTTGTTTACCGTTGTGCCTGCATTAAGGTCAATGTTCAGTTTGTCAAGCGACTCGTCTTTAAACAGTCCGTCGTTAGTGTTATATCCCACCGACATACGATAGTGAGCCTTTTCTGAAGAGGACCCCACAGCTACGGTATGAAACTGAGAAAAACCTGTACGGAAATAATCTTTCAATCTATCGCCAGTATATACATAAGGAGCCTTTACGCCCAACCAGTTGGTTTGCAGCGAGCCGTCAAAGCGGGGACCGAAAGCCAAGTCGCCCGTCATAGTTGAAGGGTTGCCTTCTTCATCAGTATTGAAGAGAAACTGTCCACGCGAACCTTGGCCATACAGCTTCTGCATCTTCAGGGTCTCGGCTGCTTGGCTCCAAGTAAAGTTTCCACTATAGCTTACACCAAAGCCTTGCTTATGCGAACCTTTCTTCGTGGTAACCAAAATAACACCGTTACCCGCACGCGAACCGTAAAGAGCGGCAGCGTTAGGACCCTTTAATACTGATATCGACTCGATATCCTCAGGATTGATGTCGAACGAGGTGCCACCACGGTCGTAGCCGCCATAGGCCGATGCATCAGAGGTTTGATCATCGGTAAAAGGCACACCATCAACAATCCACAACGGCTGGTTGTTGTCGGTGAGCGACGAGTTGCCACGAATGGTTATCTTCGTTGAGCCACCCAGGCCTGTGCTGGCTGTATTCATCTGCAAGCCAGCCACCTTGCCATCAAGAGCACCGGTTACTGAGGGGTCGCCCGTGGGGTTGAGTTGGTCACCCTTGATGTCTTGCACCGAGTAACCCAACATTTTCTTTTCGCGCTTAATGCCGAGAGCAGTAACCACCACCTCGCCAATGCTCTGCTGGTCGGGCTGCATGGCCACATTCAGTTCGGCCTTGCCAGCAACACTTACCTCTTTGTTCTTATATCCGAGATACGAAAACTGAAAAACCGGGGCACTGACGGCTGTTGATAGCGAAAAATTGCCATCAATATCAGTGACCGAACGCTCTGACGTGCCCTTTACAGCAATGGTTACACCTATTAGTGGCTCACCATTTTCGTCAACGACATGGCCTTTCACAACCTTCTTGTCTTGTTGTTGTAAGGAAAAAACGCTATGAGCTAGGTTGATGGGCATGTTAGCGGCCATCGTCCACTGAAATGGTGCTGCAACCAAGGCAAGAGTCAACACCTTGCGCGACCATTTTGAATTGCGAAACAATTCTGTATTCATAAAAAAAGTTTATTTATTTTTATAGTTATATTTGTTATTCGGTTTCAAAGCGAAGCGATTATTAATTATTAATCAACATCACTACCTACTAAACAAATATCACTAACAAAACACTTAAATAAATACTTATTTTTATGAAAAAGCTATGCTTTTGTTATTTAAGTTTCGCAAGTTTCAAATAACAGCATACCGAAGACATACGAAACTTTAGTTATTCAATATATTACTGTATATTGGGGTTTGGGCTTCTATCTAAAATTATTAGGCAGTTGCCTTTTGCCGTTATCATCATTAGTGTCGGCCACATCCCACCACAGGCGTGTGCCTTGCGTGTTTTTACGCTGCAACTCAAAATGCGATTTAAAATATTGATTTGTGACCTCGCTATTAGGATAAAGCAAGCGTTTTATCATCTTACCTATTGGCACATCGCCACCCGAATTATTGGTTAGCTGATTGGCAAGAGCAGGATAATCGGTGCGTCGAAACTCAGCCCATCCTTCATTGCCATTGGGAAACACCGCCAGCCACTTCTGTGTTATAATAGCCTCAAGCATTTTCTCTTTATTGCCCGACGTAAAAGTGCCATCGTTAAGAGCTACAAGGCCAGTAATATAAGATGCAACCACATCGCTGGGTATCTCGTAATAGTCCATCGAAGCCTTTACACCACACCGATAATAATCTTCGGCCGTACCAGTAAGGCTTGCACCTTGATACCCCCGAAGGGCTGCCTCAGCCAACAAGAATTGTGTCTCGGCATAACTCATCCACACCATGGGGCGCGCATAATTAAACCAATAGTCGGGATTCAACTGCTTAGAGGCAGGCTTGGGTTGCGTGCGCGTGAGGCTGTAATTAAGCACTCCCATACTGATATCTGGTGCCTGTGCCCCACGATGACAACCTTTATAATCGTTACGCAACGACTCCTCACCCACAGCCAATGTCAACTCGGTCATACCTCCCCTATACCAACACACCATGCAACGGGGATCTATCACATGCGCGGTATAACTGTTACGGCCCGTCTTTATATAATAGGTAGCGCCACCCGAGCTCTCGTTACGATACATCTGCTCTAGATCCCACGACAGAACACATTCACCCTTATAAGCCACTGAGCACATGGCCAGACAATTTTCCTCTCCACTCGTATCAAGGCCTCCCATCGCCACAGGAGCATAGTGGGGCACCGTTTGTAGGTTATCAGCATTGCTCTGCATCAGCCCCCACTTATTGTTAAGGGCCGCATCGGCCTCCTTCTTAGCGCGTTCAGGCGCCACGTTGCTAATGCGCATGGCCATACGCAAGCGCAACGAGTTGGCAAGACGAAGCCATCGCAAAGCATCTCCGCTATAACATATATCATCGGCTTTCAACTGAAACTGGCTATTATCGATAGGATTGATGCTGTCAGTAGCCTGTTCCAACATACGAAACATGGCATCATACACCTGTTCTTGGGTATCATAGGGCACATTATTGGTTTGTGGCATGCGGCCTTGTGCATATTCGCGAAACGGAATATCGCCATAGGTATCGGTCTGTGCTAGTGCAAGAAACACATAGTAGATGCGCGTAATGTAAAAGATGTTGCGATAACGCTGAGGACTATCGTTAAACCTAAAGGCACGTATTAAGTCGCGATACTCGGCCGACCTTTTTGTATAAAACCACTTCCAGCGCGTGCCTGACCATCCATCTGAATAGCCATAGTCGGGGGTTTTCATCGAGTGGTTGGGTTGATTGTTGGCCACGTAGCCCGCATAGATATCGTGCGACAGGTTGGTGGTGATTTGATAATCGTTATAATAGCCCTCATACAGGAACTTACGAAACAAGTCGCCAGCTCCAGACAGTACGCTCTTCAGATTGGCCGAATCTTGAGCGCTGATAGTATAGTCAATATTAATGTCGGCATACCTCGTGCCATCGTTTCCCGATGGTTTTTCGTTATTATCGCTCGTATTATCGTCAAGCTCATAAGGGTTGCGCCCCATACCATTGAGGTCGTAGCAAGACTGTGCAGTCAGCAATATCACAACTGCCGACGCCCATAACATGATATGCTGTAAAAAACGGCTCATAGATTTCAGTATTTTATTTCTTGTTCTTTTGCCCTCACCACACATCAGAAACTGGTGTTAACCGAGAAACCGAAAGTGCGGGTATAAGGCGTGGCAGCAAAGTCGAGTGCCTGTGAAAACATTGTAGCGTCATAGCCTCCATCAGGGTTGCCTGGGGCACGTTTCATCAGAAAGCAAAGGTTGCGGGCCACCAGCGAGAAGCGCAACGAGCCGAACGGAGAACGATGTAGCCACTTCTGTGGCAGAGCGTAGCTCAGCGCTATCTCCTTCAGTTTTATGTACGAGGCATCATATACAAACATCTCGGCATAACCTTTCTGCGACTTGTATAGTCCGATGGTCGAATAGTAAGCTTCAGCACTTACCACTATGTCGTTCACAAGGCCGTTCTCTTTTACACCAGGCACCACAAGCCAATAGTCGGTTTGGCCATTAACGGTTGCATATTTGCCACGGTTAACCGTGCGTGCTGCCGTGCCCACAGATGTAGCCATACCTTCTGACACCGAAACGATGTCGCCCCCAAACTTCATATCCAGCAAAGCCGTAAGCGATACCCCACGCCAAGATATGGATGGCATAAACGACATGAGCAACCGTGGTTGAATATTGCCGATAGGATGGCTCAAGATAAAGGCCTCCAGGTTGCCATTACCCGTTTCGGGTTGGGGCTAGCCATTGCTGTCAACAATCATACGTCCTTGGCAGTCACGCTTAATCAGGTTATTGGCATAAATGTCGCCCAAACGTCCGCCCTTCACAGCGCCCACCTTTACGGGCATATTGTCGTCACCACTAAAGTAGAGGCGGTTTACACCTTTAGCCAGACGTTTCACCACTGTGTTGTTATGGGCAAGGTTGAGGGTAAGGTCTACGTTCAAGTCGTGCACCTGTACGGGACGAGCATACAACATTAGCTCGTAGCCACGGTTGGTTATACAGCCAGCGTTCACCCACTGTTGGGTCCATGGTGCCGATGTATCAACCAGCATAGCCTGATCGCGTGTATCGTTATGATAATAAGTAAAGTCGAATCCCAAACGGTTATTGAAGAATTTCATTTCCAATCCCGTTTCATACGATTTTTTTGTTTCAGGTTTCAAATCGTCATTCTTTTTTATGGTGTTTACAATAGGCTCGCGCACACCGCCCACAAAATGAAACTGACGAGAATTATATAGGTTGTATGGAGAAGGATCTTTACCGACCTGTGCCACCGATGTTCGCACCTTTGCAAACGTCAGCCAATGAGGCAAACGCACATTAGCCGAGCGCAAGCAATCGGTAACGACAAAGCTGAGATTAGCTGAAGGATAAAAGAATGAGTTGTGACGCACTGGCAACGTTGACGACCAGTCGTTACGTGCCGTAAGGTCAAGAGTCATCCAGCTTTTATACGACAGTTGCACCGATCCAAAAACCGAATACATTGACCGATTATGACCATTGTTGTTTGCAGTCATCAATCGGTAACCCGTATTAAACAGCCAGTTGTCTTTCTCAAGCATATTCTCAACCGAGGCCGACAGATACTCGTACGACTGATACATTATGTTGGCACCCAGATTGTAGTCAAAGCGCAGTTTCTGTGCAATCGTATTTTTACCAGACAACAGAAACTGTATATTATGTTCAAAGTGGTTATCTTCCGAGCGTAGCATATTGTCCTCGGTAACCAAGTCTTGCCATGTATAAACTTTATTGCCAACGGCCTGGCTGGCCAGCGACAAGTCGGTATTCTGCAAACGGGTGTGATAATAGTCGAAAGCATAACGGGCGTTCAGTTTTAGCCAGCTATACAACTTCATGTCAGCAGAAAAGAAACCAAAAGCACGCCAACGCGTGTCCGAGTTTTGATAACGATGCCGCACATAATAAGGGTTGGAATATTGCTGGTCAGGGCCAAACCAATTTTGATGCAAACGGGTTTGGCTGCTGTAGTGTTTCAGGTCAGAAAGACGCACGTTGCCAGGTATGAGCAGCAGTTGGGCCACCTCGCTGTTAAAGCCCATGAACGGGCGGTTTTCGGCTTTCATGCGTGTAAGCGACACCTTTCCGTCAAACGACAATCGTTCGTTAAGCCTTGTACCTGCATTGATGTCTACATTAAACTTGCCTATATACTCGCCACTAAAGATGCCACTATTGGCATTATAACCGAAGGAAGCACGTAAGTTCGACACTTCATTGCTGCTGCCTAACGACACCGTGTGAGCCTGTGAAAAGCCCGTCGAAAAATAGCCTAGCAACTTGTTGCCATAATATTTATAGGGTATCTGTTCGCCCAGCCATGAGGGCTCCAAATGGCCATCAAGACGTGAACCAAACGACAGTTTGTCGGTTAGCGATATGTGGTTGCCGTCTTCGTCAGTGATATATTCGGTCATGCCACGGCTTCCTTGTCCGTACATATTCTGTATCTTCAAGGTTTCAGACACATGACTCCATGTAAAAGTGCCACTATAACGTATGCCATAGCCTTGACGTCGGCTACCGCGTTTGGTGGTAATCAAGATGACACCATTGCCCGCACGCGAGCCGTACAGTGCAGAGGCATTGGGGCCTTTCAGTACCGATACGCTGGCTATGTCTTCTGGGTTAATGTCAAACGAGGTGCCACCGCGGTCATAACCGCCGTATGCCGAGACGCTTGACTCCTGATTATCGGTAAAGGGCACACCATCCACAATCCACAGGGGTTGGTTATTGTCGGTAAACGACGAGTTGCCGCGTAACGTTATCTTCGATGATCCTCCCAGCCCTGTATTGCTCATGTTGATGTGCAAACCAGCCACCTTGCCTTGTAGCGCACTTGTTACCACGCCGTCGCCAGTCATATTCATGTCTTCATCGCGCACATCTTGCACGGCATAGCCCAATATTTTCTTCTCGCGTTTAATGCCAAGAGCAGTTACCACCACCTCGCCCAAGGCATGCTGGTCGGCACTCATGCGGGCGTTCACTACACTTCGTCCCTTCGTTTCAAGCAGTTTTTGTCCGAAGCCCAAATAAGAAAATTCGAGTACAGGGGCTTTGCTACCACTAAGAAGAATATAGTTTCCATTAGCATCGGTCACAGCCATCTCTGTGGTACCTTTAACTCTTACGGTAGCGCCTATAAGAGGTTCACCGTTCTCATCAACCACATGGCCTGTTATTTGTCGTTTCGGTTTTTGAGCAGTGCCCTCATTATACTCTTCATTGTCCGACTTTAGTTTTAAATAAACAATACGGTTAACGATTGTAAAGTCGATGTCAGTACCATAAAACAGTTGCTCAAGCACACTGTGCATGGTGGCGTTACGCATCACCACAGCATTAACTTTGATGTGTGCCAATGCGTCAGCATAAAAGAATTTATAGCCGGTTTGTGCCTCAAGGTTCTTAATGACAGATGCTAAAGAGGAAGCGCGTTGGCGCACATTAATCTGTGCTGTTGCTTGCAAACAGCAAGCAACAGAAAAACACACCATAACAATAGTGCGCAAAAAACTTTTTTTTGCACCTCTACCTATCATATACATACACCTTGCCTTCATACCGTTTAAAGTTTACTGGTATGGTATTGCGCAAACGGGTGAGCACCATGCCTAAGCTCTCATCCCATTGTATCTCGCCTGTATAGGTACGGTTTAGATCTACGCTACTATCAATAACAAAGGGCACACCATAAAGTTGCTGTAAGGCATCGGCTATCTGCTTGATATTGCTACCATCAAACGGTATAAGGCCATCATGCCATACAGCATCAATGCGCGTATTAGCACTGCTCACACTAAGCTGCCCATTCTTTACAAGGCGTGCTTTCTGACCAGGTGTAAGCACCACGCTACCCTCGTTCTTACTGCTGGTTACACGCACTTTCCCCTCAATAAGACTTACTTCTGCTGCACGATTGCTCTTGGCTGTGCTGAAATTAAACTTCGTACCCAGCACACGCACATTCATCTCTTTACCATCAACGACAAAGGGGTTGGCTGGGTCTTTCGTAACCTCAAAATAGCCTTCACCCTCAAGACGCACCTTGCGCAAGGTGTCGGAAAAAGTTTTAGGGTAGCGAAGCTTTGAACCGCTGTTCAGCCACACCTTCGTGCCATCAGCCAAGGTAAGCTGAGTGGGGACATTACTTGTTGCCTCGGCAAAAAGATACTCAGTGGCAGATGAACCAACAAACGGGTTCAGAAAATAAAACGCTGTACCCATCACCACCAGCACAATGGCGGCAGCGGCTGCCCAGCGATGCAAAACAGTAAGGTTCACGCGGCGTGTAGGTTGTTGGGATTCGGCTTCATCTATACATGCAGTGTCAGTGGCATGAAGTCTGTGGTGCAGTCGGCTAAGTGCACCCTCAACCTCGCGTCGTGACATGGCATGCGCCTGCGCTTCACGATAGATGCGCTCCATGCGCATCACCTCGGCAGCGTTCTCATCCGACTGTCGCATCCACTGGCTAAGCGCTTCCAACTCTTCATCGGTACATGTGTCGGTTATAAATCTTACTATTATATCATTATTTATCGTTATCATTGTTCTATATATGAGGGTGTATATCTTTGAATGAACGTAGTTTTTATAAAAACATGGTCACGTTGTTATATTTTGCCTTATCTGTTTTATATAAACACACAAGCAAGTAAAAACACTTAGAGGTGGGCATAAAAAACGAGCAAGGCAAAGGTTAGGTTGCCCAAACGCTTACGCAGATAGAGAAGGGCGTGATACATGTGAGCCTCAACGGTACGAAGCGAGATGCCCAACTCGGCAGCTATCTCATTATTCTTCATACCGTCAATATAACTCATGCGAAACACCTGTTCGCACTTGTCAGGTAACTCGCTGATGGCGGTTTCAAGTTGGCGTCTAAGGTCAAGGTTCTCGGCATGTTGCTGTGGGTTGCCCTGTCTACTCTCTAAATATTCAAGGCGAATGGCGTTGATATCTTCAAGTGCGGCTATACGACAGGCGCTGGCCCCGCGCCGCTTCACAAGATTCAGCGAGCGTGTATAGACAGCGCGATAGAGAAAGCCTTCTATCTTGTCCCCCATCTCTACTGTATCAATGTGCGCCCACAGTTCGCAAAACACCTCTTCTACCACATCCTCAGCATCGTTTTCCTCGCCAACAATGCTGCGAGCATAGAAAAAGAGCTTAGGATAGGTGCAGCGAAACAGCGCATCAAACTTCTCCTTATTATTCATTTTTGGCAATTCATCTTTTCGTATGCAAATATAGTTATTTTTTTTCAAGACATAATAAATTACAATAAAAAAGAGTGGCAACCACAAGGCGCCACTCTTCTCTTTTAAACACTCTTTAAACCTAAAGACGATTTTTGAGCCTCCTCAATAATTATCTTTACTTGACTAATATTTTCTTGGTTGTACCATCGGCCATCTTTACAATATTGATACCACGCTGCAAGGTTTGTACCTGACGACCGTCAATGGTGAACACCTTCACTGGTTGGCAAGCACTAGCACCATTAATTGGGTTGATACCAGAGGCAGCTATATCATTTTGCGAGATGGCAAGCAGCGTAGCCTTTCTGTTTGAACAGTTCAATGACAACGAGGTTATCTCCTTTGTCGGGTCTACGGTCAGTGCATACTCATACAGGCTGTAGTCATAGAAATCTACTGGCTGGTAGTCGTCCCATTTGCTTAGTCCGTACAAGCCATAGACAGCCTCTTTACCTGTTTCACCGTAGCTTTCCCAACTTGTTATGACGCACTTTAGGGTTTCCGACTGAGTATTATCGGCATATTGTGCGGTGATATTGAGCTCAGTATTGTCTCTACTAGCAGCACAGAGGAAGTAAAGTTTGTTGGTTTTTACGGCCTCAGCCAACTCGATGGTAGCACTTTCGCCCGATGTCAGATAAAGGGCATTGTCGGCATCATATGCTGCCAACTCATACTTAACACCTGAGTTTGAAACCACTACATGGTCATCGCCGGCAATAGCTCCCTTCTCGGCAACACTTGTGGTATAGAAAGGCGAGCTACCATCAACGGCACCAGTATAGGCATCTCCAGCAGCGCGTTCAGCAATCATATCTTTGTTCCATCCACTCTTCACATCCACGGCTTTAGTGGGTATTACAGGAGCAGGAAGTTGCTCATAGGCCTCAACCTCGGCTAGCGAGCCATAGAAATAAGCATTTACATTACAAGCAATGCCTATATAGCGACAACTTTGGCTTTCGGGCAGCAGATATTCAAGTTCTGACACCTCGCCTAAATTGTCAAATGTCTTTACAAAATCCCAAGAAGTACCGTCATTACTCAACGCAATCTTAATGCGGTTATTCACGATGCCTTCAACGTCGTTGTCATTAACGCCCTTGTTGTTTGAAGGGATATATACTTTTACCTTAGAGATGTTCCATTTATTATCTGCCTTCATCACTGCCCATACATCATCTTCATAGGTTGATGGTGTTTCAATAGCACTGCAAGCCTCAGCAGTTTTATCACCGTCTGTCAGACCCGTCTGGTCAGTAAACTCGTAATATTTTTTATAGCGTCCCCAGTCTGATTTATACTTGCGCAATGAAGCCATACGACCTAAAAGCACGTTAGGCTGATCGGCCTTGTAAACATCAATACTAAAGGTAATTTCGCGCATCATTTCGCCGTTATACACAACTACCTTAACGCGGTCAGAGCCCAGCTGGCTGGCTGCTGATACTGGTATATAGAACTCGCTGTTAACTTTGTCTTCTACAGGAGTGCCAAGCGTGATGATGCGGTTTTCCTCCTTGTCAAGGTTTTCAACGGTGCAAGTAAACTCGTCTGCACGTTTATCGCCATTAAGAGCATATTTCACTTTCAAAGTTCCCTCACTAGAAGGCTCCAGCATCATGTCCTTATCTACAGAAAGGGTCATATTGCTAAGATCGGCACCAAACACCTCAAACTCCCATACACGCAGTGTTCCAGCCACATGTGGCGAGAAGCGTACATAACGCGCCTTAAACGGAGCAATATAGTCGGTTTTGATATCCTCGTCTTCACAGTCGGTACGAGTTACCACATTGGTCCAGTTAGTGCCGTCAGTTGACAACTGTATCTCGTAGCTCTTGATATTCTCATCGTTTTCTGGTCCCGACTTACAGTCGAAAATGCGGAAACCATAAACCTTATATAAACTAAACATGTCAAACACCACCCAGTTGTCAGGACTAATATTGCACCATTTTTGGTTGGTACTTGACGGTGTCTGTACACCATCAATAATTTTGTTTGGCACCTCAGTGCTATTGGTTGAGCCACTATAATCAACTACTTTTTTGTGTGCAACAACATTCTCTACCGTATTATACTTTCCATCTGACAGCACATCCAGGGCATACACCTCTGTCTTTGATGTTCCTATGGCGTTGGTAGCTTCTACCGTAAGGGTCTGCTCACCCTCTTTCAGACCTTCTACCACAATGTGGTCGTCGGTCAGGTTGCTTTCTTCTACCAATTTCAGTGTTGCAGGAAGCGTCCATTTCCATGCCGTGGGGTTACCTGTGCCCTTAGCCGTAATAGTAGTTTTCTCGCCTACCTTAATATAGCTCTTTGAAAGCGACAGCGTAACCTCAGGGACTTTGGGTGCAGGATAAGCCACCTTTATGCTCTGACCTTTACCTTGCTTCATATCTTTCATAACGGGCACCACCTCAACAGTAACATTTTTGTCGAAACCGTTGCGTTTGAACGACGGTATATAGAATGCCTCGTCACGGGTTTGTCCCACCATTTTGCGCTGGTTATCTTCGGTTACGGTATATACATCAAAGTGGTCGAAATCTGATGTATAGGTATAATCCCATGTAGCACGGATATCTCCGCCCTCATCACCGAGAGCGCTGGTCGAGGATAAATTGTTCACGCTTACAACAGCTGGTGCATAGCCATCGGCCAATACCGAGAGCTGTCCGAGCTGCAAAGTATAAGCAGCCACTTCAGCATCAGCCTTAAGATTAAGAGCAATCATATAAAGGGTTTTGCCGTTCAGTGAAGCCAGGTCATATTCGGCCACCGTCCAACCGTTTTTTTCTGTAATTGACGAATTGACAAGCGTAACGTCAGGCGTGGTAGAACTCTCAGTAGAAAGTTTTACCTCAATGCTACCCGGTGTGCTGGTCTTGTAAACAAGGCGCAGCTTGCCACCTGCGGTTACAGGGATCATGGTTTTATAAAGACGCATCAAATGATTGCCAGCAGAAAGTGCGCCAGCAATTTTCAACGATGATCCGAAGTTGTAGGCATCGTCCCAATCAATAGATACACTCAGCGAGCCCTTGTTTTCAATCCAGTAACGCCAAGTGGGCATAATGCTCTGCACACCCGAGTGGTACCAGTCTTGCGTAGCCTGTTTCTCGCCATCAACAAAGCGGTGCTTGCCAACGCCCACGCAGAATGATGTTGTGAAAGGCATGGCATTAATAACCGAACGTTCGAGCACAGCTCCCGACAAGCCGGGCCATGTGGTGCTACCACCTGTCGAAGGGTCGCCATCATTGTTGGTCCATGCCATATTTTCGTTTTTAAACGTTTGTATCACGGCTTCATACGCTTTTTCGCCACAATCATCCTTGGTGCCAAGAAGGTCTTTCACATTGTCTTTCCAGGCATGTTCTTCAGGGCAGAACAGGTCAACAGAACCTACATGTCCGTCTTTGGGCATAGCCGCGCGTAATTCAGTCCCATAACCCGTCAAGCCACTCGACACACACTGTACACCAGCAAACAGTTTTGAAAAAGTTTGCTCTTCGGTACAGTCTAATTGCTTGGCATAGCTACGATAATCGCCCGCAGCGCCATATTCAAGAAACTGGCTGGTATTGACATCGGTCTTTAAGATATCAATGTTGGGGGTCCTTGTGGCACGATACCATTGTATCTCCATATCGTTGTTTCCATCTTCATGGGCGATACGATAAAAGTCGGCAATAAAGGGCTGAAAACTCTCGGCATCATACGTATAGGTTTCTTCATTGATAAACCATCCATCAAAGCCCAGATACTTAGCTATTTCATACAGTTTGCGGGCATATATATATTCACCGTCTTCCTTCGTCATCATCTGCTGTTCCCATATGTCTTGACCTCCAAAGATTTTAGGAGGGAAGAAAATCTGTCCTAGAGCCTTTACGCCGCTTTGATGAGCGGCATCAATAGAGCCTGCTGGTGGAGGGATGATAATACCTTCAGAAGCTGCACCAGCCCAGTGCACCACCTTATCCATATACTGCCAATAAGTGGGCTGATAACCTACAAAATTGTAAGCTCCCTGTGAGGGGCAGAGCGAACACATATTGAAAAGGATGGTGGCATTGCACACCTGACCCTCATACCACTGGTAAGCGTTGGCCTTCATCAGCGTTGGTTCTTTAAAACGCTTTGCTAAAGGCACCTTTGCACGGTTAAACTTTGCGTCTTTGTCGGTTTCGGGGCTCCAGTTTTTAATATCTTCTGGATGCCAGCAACCGCCATAAGGTTGTTGCGCAAACATGCCCTGAAGCGTCATTGCCGCAAAGGCTGCAAGAAGAAGTTTCTTGTGTTTCATAAATATATTAATTTTTAGTTTGTTAAGTAAATGTGTATTGAACGTTCTACGTTACCATAACAATTCAACAACACAAAACACTTAAAACAAAATCACTTTCTTCAAAAAACTTTATATATGCAATATAATCCGTAGTTTTATAAGCGCAAAAGTAATCATTCTCTTTTTACTTTCTGTTCTTTTCAGGGCTCAAACGCTTCATATTACGCAAAGTTATAACATTTTCGTAATATGTAGCAAGGCAATTCAGTTATTATTTGTAACTTTGCAAGACAGTGTATGTATGGCGCACATCAAACCCAAAAGTGCCGATGCAAAGCAAAAGAAATAGAAAAGTCAAAAATAAAAGAAAACAGGAAAGGCAATGACCCGAATAGTATACGTTCTATTTTATACCCTATCACTACTACCATTCCGCATACTCTACGGTATGGCAGATATCGGCTACGTGTTGCTATATTATATAATAAGGTATAGAAGAGGCGTGGTGCGTAAGAACCTCGTCACCGCATTTCCCGAGAAAAGTATTGACGACATCAAGACCATTGAGCGAAAGTTTTATCACTGGTTCAGCGATTATTTTCTTGAAGCCATAAAGCTGCTTAGCATCAGCGATAAGGAGCTACGTCGTCGCTTTACCATCATCAATAGCGAAGAGGTAGAGCAGTGTTTTCAAGAAGGGCAAGATGTGGCCGCCATTTTGGGGCACTACTGCAACTGGGAATGGCTATCATGCGTGGGCATGAACCTGCCTTCTGAGCGCGAAATAGGCCTCATCTATCACCCCTTACGCAACAAAACATTCGATTATCTGTTCCGCAAACTACGGTCGCACGAACAAAACAGCCACGTCATTCCCAAGAAAGACATCTTGCGCTATGTTGTTACGAAAAAGAGAGAAGGCGTGCGCAATATATGCGGATACATTAGCGACCAGGGACCAAAATGGACCAATATTCACCTGTGGCTACCATTCCTCAATCACGAATATACGCCCGTGTTTACAGGTGGCGAGCGCATTATGCGAAAGATGAATAACGCAGTGTTCTATGTTGAGATGAGCCGGCCCAAACGTGGCTACTATACGGCCACCTACAAACTCATCACACGCGACCCCAACACCCTTCCGGCCGACGACATCACACGTCGTTTCTTCTGTTTGTTAGAAGAAACCATCAGGCAAGAGCCCGCCTTTTACCTATGGAGCCACAACCGCTGGAAACGCACAAAGGAAGAGTTTGATCGCCGCTTTCAGGTAATAAACGGAAAGGTTGTAGAGCGCGCATAGCCACCCCCCGACGCTCAAATGAGCACATAACACTGCCCCAAACCTATCGACAAAAGAATGTATATTAAGACAAAGATAGCCCCACGATACGCACACCTCGAAACATTTGCCGCCAGCATGCCGCAAATATTCGAGAAAGAAGGCGACGTCATATACCGTGGGCGCAACCTCATCAAAACCATTACAGCCCCCGATGGCACACTGGTAAACGTAAAACGTTACCATCAGCCAGCAGGCCCCAACCGCCTCATCTACTCGTGGGGGCTGCGCGAGTCGAAAGGCAGTCGCGCCTTCCGTTTTCCTGCCATCCTCATGGCTAAAGGCATCGGCACCCCCGACGCCATTGCATTGGTAGAAGAGCGCAACAGCCTTGGATTGCTGGGCTACAGCTACCTCATCACCGTGCAAAGCCCCTACCCTCACACCCTATACGCCATGGGCGATGCGAAAGAGGGCGAATATGAGGCGCTGGCTGAAGCTTTAGGACGCTTTGCCGCCCACCTGCATGAGCAAGAAGTGCTACACAAAGACTTCACCCCTGGCAACATCTTGTGGATGCACGATACTGTAGGCTATCACTTTATGCTGGTCGACATCAACCGTATGGCCTTCGGGCCTGTCAGTAAAGAAGTAGGCCTCAGCAGTCTGTGCCGCCTATGGGGACCAAAAGCCTTCATCCGCATCATTACCGAAAGCTATGCTCAGGCACGCGGCTACGATGTAGCATCGGCCGTGCAATATGTAATGAACCAGCGCGCCCGCTTCTGGCGTCGATACGGCAAGAAGCACACCATCAAGTTTAAACTTGAACTATAACCAAGAAAACAATACACACACAACGACACGCTATGAAAATATTGCTGTTTTGTGAAAACAAATATGCCATCGACATCCTCAACCCTATACAGGAGTATGTGACAGACAACCATCTGCCACACGAGGTGTTATGGTACATTCATGAAAAGAAAATTGATGCCTTTGCCTATGCTGACAAGGTGCGCTGGACAAAGTCGATACAAGAGGCATACGACTTCAGTCCCGAAGCCATCTTCGTACCAGGCAACATCGTGCCCTATTATCTGCCAGGCGTAAAGATACAGGTGTTTCATGGCTATGCTGCCGAGAAGAAAGACCACTGGATTATACGTCGCTACTTCGACACTTACTTCACACAAGGCCCCTACTTCACCTCACACTTTAAGGCATTGGCCCAAAAGTATGGCGACTTTGAAGTGGTAGAAACAGGATGGCCCAAGCAAGACTGGATAAAGAAAAACCTGCACCGCTACGACGATGAGAAGCAGGCTCTGCTCGAGAAGAGTGGCAAACAAACCATCATTCTCTATGCCCCCACGTTCTCGCCCAAGCTCACCTCGCTGCCCCTGCCCGACATGAAAGAGCAGCTCGAGCGTTTGGCACACGAGCGCAACGCCCTCATATTAATGAAGTTTCACCCCCTCACCCGCCAAGAGTGGGCCGATGAATACAAGGCATGGGCCGAGAACCACGACGACATCATATACATTGACAAAGGCGAAAACGTGACCAAATATCAATTGATGAGCGACGTGCTTATCAGCGACACATCGTCAACCATTTACGAGTTTTTGTTGCTTTCACGACCTGTCATCACCATTGGCACCCTGTCAAAAGAAATATATTGGGTAGACATTGCCACACCCGAAACGCTGCTCCAGGCCTACGACCACGCCCTCACCGACCCCGAGGCCATTGCTCGCCGACAGTGGATTGTTGATAATTATGACCCCTATCTTGATGGCCACGTGTGCGAACGCATGCTGAACGCCGCCGCCGACTATATCCGTCGGCACGGTGTGCCCGCCAAGCGTCGCCTAAACCTGTGGCGCAAATATACCAGCATCAAGACATTCGGAAAGGTGCGTAAAAGATAAAAGGTAAAACCATACAAGAAAAACGATACTCCATCGTTTAAAGATAAAGTAAAAGGAAAGATATGCTTAATTTTACAGTAGGACCTGTTATGTCGAGCGAGGCGGTTTGTGCCATTGGAGCCGAACAGGTTCCTTATTTCAGAACTGCCGAGTTTTCGGCTACAATGAAAGAAAATGAGGCTTTGATGACACAGTTTACCAAAGCTCCTGAAGGCTCGCGCGTGGTATTTATCACGGGCTCGGGCACAGCATCTATGGAGGCCACTGTGATGAACGTGTTTACCCCCGCCGACAAAGTATTGGTGGTAAACGGAGGCAGCTTTGGTCATCGTTTCGTACAGTTGTGCGAAATACACGACATACCTCACTCTGAGATAGCTCTTGAAATGGGCCACAAGCTCACCGCTGAACACCTTGCACCCTACGAGGGTCAGGGCTACACTGGTTTCCTCGTCAACCTCGACGAGACCTCTACGGGCGTGCTCTACGACATTCATCTCATCAGCCAGTTCTGCCATCGCAACAACATCTTCTTGGTGGTCGACAGCATCAGCTCGTTCCTTGCCGACCCCTTCAACATGCAAGCCTTAGGCGTTGATGTTATGATTACAGGTTCGCAAAAGGCATTGGCCTGCCCTCCAGGCATCTCTATCATTGTCTTGGCACCTCAGGCCGTTGAACGCGTGTGCAACCGCGAGGTAAAGAGCATGTATTTCAACCTGAAAGATGCCCTGAAGAACGGCGAGCGCGGGCAAACTCCCTTCACCCCTGCAGTGGGCATCTTACGACAAATCAATGCTCGACTGAAAGAGATTGAGGCCGCTGGTGGCGTAGAAAGCGAGAACAAACGCATGGCCGCCCTGGCTGCCGACTTCCGCGAAAAGATTAAAGCATTGCCTTTCACCATCGTGTCACAGTCGCTCAGCAATGCGGTCACACCGCTACATCCGCATCATGTGTCGGCCTACGACATCTTCCTCAAACTGAAAGACGAATACAACATTTGGGTTTGCCCCAACGGTGGCGACATGGCCGACAAGGTGTTCCGCGTAGGACATCTCGGAGCCCTCACCCCCGCCGACAACACCACATTGGTAGCAGCCCTCACCGACCTTCACAAGAAAGGGTTTCTTTAATACATCACACCCTCTCACACACACTCTCTCACACCCACTCTCTCAATCTGACAGCGAACGATAAAAATCAATATCAAGCATGATAAAAGTCATCACCTACGGAACATACGACCTATTGCACTACGGCCACATTCGATTATTGAAACGTGCAAAGGCACTGGGCGACTACCTCATCGTGGGCGTCACCTCCGACACGTTCGACCGCGAGCGTGGAAAGATTAACGTGCAGCAATCGCTCATGGAGCGTGTAGAGGCCGTGCGCGCCACAGGTCTGGCTGACGAAATTATCATCGAAGAATATGAGGGTCAGAAGATTGACGACATCAAACGCCTTGATGTAGATATCTTCACCGTGGGAAGCGACTGGCGCGGAAAGTTCGACTACCTCAAAGCTTACTGTCAGGTAGTGTATCTTGAACGCACGGGCGGCGTGTCGAGCACCGAGATACGAAGCGAGCAAAAGCCCGTGCGCTTAGGATTGGTTGGCGAGTCGCCAATACTAAACAAAATTGAACGCGAAAGCCAGTTTGTAAACGGACTGGAAGCCGCGCAGGTATATACCATTAACGGCAAATATCTATCTGAAGCGCTGCAAAAGAAAGAACGTCAAACGGCATCGTTCCAAGCATTGCTCGATGCGTCGGATGCCATCTACATCGTATCGGCACCCGAGTGCCATTATGCACAGATAAAGCAAGCGCTCGAGTGTGGCAAGCATGTGCTGTGCGAGTCGCCCATCACTCTCGACTGTAAACAATGGGAAGAATTGAAACAGCTGGCCACAGAGCGCAAACTGGTGCTAATGGATAGCATAAAGACAGCCTACTCGATGGCTTACCACCGCCTACGCTTGCTGGTAAAAGGCGGTATCGTGGGCGACATTGTGAGCGTAGATACCACCTGCACCTCATTGCTCGACTTCGACCCCACACAAGACTCAAGCCGCAGCCTGTACGAGTGGAACAGCATCTGCGCATGGGGCCCCACAGCTCTGCTACCCATCTTCCAGATGCTCGGCACCAACTATCTGCGCAAAGACATCATTACCCGCTTTGCCGACGACAAACATCGATACGATGCATTTACAAAGATAGCGTTTGTGTATCCGCATGCTGTGGCCTCGCTAAAGGTAGGTCAAGGTGTAAAGTCGGAAGGCGAATTGGTGATATCGGGCACCAAGGGCTACATTTATGTTCCTGCTCCCTGGTGGAAGACCGAATATTTTGAGGTGCGCTACGAAAACCCACAAAACAACAAGCGCTACTTCTACCAACTTGATGGCGAGGGCTTGCGCTACGAGTTGCTCACCTTCTTCAAAGCCATCAGCACAGGCAGCAATTTTACCTACGTGTCTGACGACATTTCACACAGCATCACACAGATAATAGAAGACTTTTATGCCCAGCGCGATATGACAATTATCTAAGAGCACGGTGCAAAGTGAACAATTCGATAGAAATGGAAGAGGTAAAATAGAAGATAGAAGATAGAAGATAGAAGATAGAAGATAGAAAAAGGAAAAAATAATAAAGAAACAAAACAGAAACGCATTTATCCTATTGCATTGATCATAAGGATTTCCAAAACATTATGGCAAAAAAAAACATTCAGGAAAAACGTATTAGCGACGAGCAAACACGAGAGCTACAAAAATACATTCTCGACATGTTGCTCGCCATCGACAAGGTGTGCCGCGAGCACAACCTATGCTATTATCTCATTGCTGGCACCATGTTAGGCGCCGTGCGGCACAAGGGATTTGTGCCTTGGGACGACGATGCCGATGTGGCCATGCCCCGTGAAGACTATAACAAGTTTGTAAAGCACGCCAACGAGTGGTTGCCCGAGCGCTATGAGTTGGTAAGCGGCTTGCAAGACCCCATGTATCCCTATCAATTTGCACGCATACAAGATAAAGAAACCACCTATATCTTGCGTCGCAAATTCAACTTCGTAGGCGGTCTGCCCGTTGATGTGTTTCCCCTCGATGGCATGACTGTTAACGAGGAAGAGCGTCGCAAGCACTACCGTCGCTACACCATCGCTAAAAAGATACTCTACTATTCAACCATCGACCCCAAGAAGCATGGCTACGGTTTGCGTTGGCTCTTCGCCAAGTTTATGCACAAGGTTATATCGCAAGACAAGGCTCACCGTCGCATGAACGATGTACAGCGCGAGTTCAACTACGATGCCTCGCCCTTAGTGGCCGACCACGATAATAAGCCCGAACGTGGCATCCTGCCCAAAGATGTGTATGGCACTCCCACCCCTGTTCAGTTTGAAGGACATACGCTGATGGGCGTGCAGAAGCCCGACGAGTATCTGCGCTACTGCTATGGCGACTATATGAAGATGCCTAAGCAGCTACCGCCTCAAAACTTCCGCTATCTCGACCTTCACACCCCTTACCGCGAGTATCTCAGACGGAAGAGAAAGAAGTAAGCCGACACGCTGTGTTGCAACACACAATAAAAAGGTTGTCTGCATTGTCTGCATTGTAAACATTGTAACGCAACAACTTTGAACAACACGACAACATTAAACAACAAAAGGACAATATAAACAACAGTTTTTACTTTTTAGTAAGAAACCAACGTTGTCTATATTGTCCTTTTATTATTGTATTATTATATACAATTTAGCTTTCTCACTGTCTATGCCGCTCAATATATTCGGCCGTCTGAATATTAGAGAACACATAGCGGCGAAGGTCAGCAAACGCCTTTTCGTTTTTATTTTCGTGCAGCGAACCATCTTCGGCCACATCATAGCAAAAACTCTTATCCATTGAAGGATTGTAGATAAAGCAACGTTTATCATCGCGCGCCACAATCTGGTTATCGGCCGAATAGAACACCATGGGCCTACGTGTGTGCAACAGGTCAACGCCAAACCCCTCATAGGTATAGCTGACACCCATCAAGCTCAGCAGCGTAGGCATTACATCTACCTGCATACCCAGGCCATCATACTGCATCTGCGGCACACCAGGGCCAAACATGATGAGCGGTATATGGTTCAACGATTGTGGCAGTTCGCCCTCAGCACCACCTACAATTTTTCCATGGTCGGCCTGAATAACAAACAGCGTGTTCTTATACCACGACTCCTTAGCAGCACGCTTCAAGAAGTCGGCCACACACCAATCGGCATATTCCACAATCTGTTGCTCTTTCTCCTTACTCTTCGGCTTAAACCACGATGGTATGATGTAAGGCGGATGATTGCTCACCGTGAGGATGGTAGCCATAAACGGCTTGTTTGTAGCTGCCTTACGGTTGATAGCATCGAGGGCGTAACCAAACAAGAAGTGATCGCTCACGCCAAACGAATTTACCACCTCGCTCTTAGGATAGTTTTCTTGTGCATAGATATCGTCGTAACCATTTGTGGCAAAGAAAGCCTTCATGTTATCATATTGCGCCTCGTGGGTCATGAAGAACATGTTATCATAGCCCTTCGTCTTCAACACCGTGGCAATACCACTGCGGTGAGGCGTAACCGTGCCCTTCATCAAGTTGCGGAACATAAGAGCAGGAAACGAATAAAGTGTAGCCGTCATACCATGGTTGGTATGTATGCCTGCACTATAAAAGCGTGTAAAGGCCAGCGAGTGATGATAAAGCGAGTCGAGTGTTGGCGTGAGGTGTTGCTTGTTACCAAAGGTGCTCATCAGGTTGGCCGACAGGCTCTCCATCAAGATAATCACCACATTGCGTGGGGTGGTAACCACCGTGTCGGCCTTCACCTCGCGGCGCAGCACACAGGTGCTATCTACCTTTCCCTCAATGCCCAGCCAGCCCCGTGTGTTGTTGATAGCCTCGGCATAAGGCATAAGGTGCAGTTCACGGTTCTCCTTACGCATATCGTCGAGCACACTGGTCAATAAGTTGAAGGCGGGATTAATGCCCAGTTGGTTCAAGAAGGCATCCTCACAATAGTAAGCTTGGCTCACCTTGATGGGGTTATAGCCCATACGACCACGTATGCCAAACACACAAGCGCCGCCCATTATCAGGGCCAAGGCCACACCCCCCGTTGCCGTAGGCCATTGCGGCATACCCTTTTCGCACAACATGGGCGTCATGCGACGCATCAACCATACCAGCGCAAGAACAAAGAGGGTGGTGAGCACAAAATACATGGCAATGTAAAGCCAATACGACGACTCTTGCACCAGCATACCCGCCGTGGTGCCCACATAACCAAACCATCCGAAGATGCTTGAGTTGATGTTCTTAAAAAAGTATTGGAAATAAGGAATATTGGCAGCCGACGGAATAAAGGCTATTCCAAACAGCACGCTATACCACACGGTGATGGCACGCAACAGCCAGCGTCTACACACACCAAAGGTGGTGGTGGCCAGCACCACCACTACGGGTAGCACCGAGATATAACAAGCTATCACATTGTCAAACCACACACCTTTCACAAAGGCGGTGACCGACGATGCCGACTTCTGCTCAATCATGCCATGCAGCGCAATGTATTGGGTGAGACGATAGAGCGTCATCACCAATAGTGCCAACACATGAACAGCCAGCACATAACCCAGAGCTTTAAATATTCGTTTCATTTTTTCTTTTGCTATCTTCGTTCTTGTTCTGCTATCTTCATTCTTGTTTCGGGCCATGCCACCTTGGCCCCTTTCCCTGCACCTTTCACGTATAGGGGGTGGGCACACATCTATTTTATGTTATGGCAGTTGCCTTAGCAAGAAACTGTCAACCGAGCTACAAAAGTATAAAAATAGAAATAAATATACAACCCAACGCCTCAGAAACAGATAATTATTTGTAATTTTGAAGCAGAAACAACACAGGAGCCTCGGCTCCGCCACCTTTTATATATGAAAATAGAATATAACAAAGCATTATGGATAGTGGCCGTACTGGCCCTTGTGCTCACCATGCCAGCGCTGGGGCTGGCCGACTTTTATAGCAAAGGCGAACCCCGCGAGGCCATCGTGGCCTACACCATGCTCGAGCATGGCAACTGGATCTTGCCCATCAACAACGGTGGCGACATACCCTACAAGCCCCCCTTCTTTCATTGGTGCATAGCATTGTGCTCGTTGCTACAAGGCTACGTCAGCGAGTTTACATCGCGCCTACCGTCGGCCATCGCATTGGTGCTCATGGCCGTGGGCGGATTTAAGTTCTTTGCCCGTCGGCGTGGCGTGGGTCTGGCGCTGATAGCCACCGTGCTCACCCTTACCGCCTTTGAGGTACACCGTGCGGGCACCAACTGCCGTGTAGACATGGTAAACACGGCCTTCATGGTGGGAGCCCTCTACTTGATGTATGCCTGGTGGGAGCGTGGCAAGCATGCCCTACCCTGGGGTGCCATTTTGTGTATGAGCGGTGCCGCACTAACCAAGGGGCCTGTGGGCATCTTGCTGCCCTGCTTTGTGATGGGCGTATTTATGCTCACGCAGCGCGAAAACGTGTGGTCGGCCTTTTGGCGTATGGCGCTCAGCGCCCTCTGTGCCATGTTGCTGCCGCTGTTGTGGTATTATGCCGCCTGGCAACAAGGTGGCGACGAGTTCTTACGACTGGTGAAAGAAGAAAACATTGACCGACTGCTGGGCAAGATGTCGTACGAGTCGCACGAAAACCCCTTTTGGTACAACTTCATCACCCTTATCACAGGTTGGCTGCCCTACACCCTTATGTTGCTATGCTCGCTCTTCGTCTTACCTTGGAAACAGTTTAGCAATACACGCCTGGTGCAGAGCATACGCAAGGCCGACAGTCTGCAAATGTTTACATGGCTCAGTTTCGGCCTCATCCTGTTCTTCTACTGCATACCCAAGAGCAAGCGCAGCGTATATCTGCTGCCCTGCTACCCCTTCATGGCCATGCTCATGGCACAATATATCGTGTGGCTGATGAGCAATAAGAAAGACGTGGTGCTGAAAACGTTTGTATGGATAATGGCCGCCATAGGCATCATCCTCACCCTGGCCTTTGTGGTGCTGAAGTGGCAGTGCGTGCCCGACACCATTTTCCAGGGCAAACATGCCGCCAGCAATATAGCCATGCTACATGCCCTTGAAAACATGGCCCTCACACCACGCACCATGTTCCTGTCGTGGTTGCCAGGCATCGTGGGCGTGCTGGCCGTCAGACATCTGTGGCCCAAGAGTGGCCGATACCAGTCGAACCGCGCCATCGACTTCATGCTGTCGTTAGTGGTGTGCATCTTCCTTTCGCTCGACAATGTGTTTCAGCCCGCCGTGCTGAACACCAAGGCCGACAAAGCTCTGGCACCAGAGATAGAAGAGCGCTTTGACATGCAGCACCTGTACAGCTATATGAGCGCTCCCATGCTACACTTCTTCAGCCTCAACTTCTACCTGGGCGACCGTATACAACAGTTTGACAAGGTGCTGCCCGAAAAGGGTGTGGTAATGCTGCCCGAAGACGACAAAGAGCAATTTCTTTCTACCTGTGGCAAAGGCTATCAGCTGCAAAAGGTATGGCAGATACCACGCGCCGTAGAAGAAAAACATGAGGTGGGCTTCTATCAGTTTAAACGCGCTGAAAAGTAATGAACAATAGCTTAGCAAGTTACAAACACATACGCTTAGGAGGCAGTAATTTCCTGTTATTTTCTTTGGCTGTTTGCAGAATATATGCTATCTTTGCAATAATCAAATCGAATATTACAATATCTAAATCATTAAAATAATAACAAAAATGGAAAATCAAAAACCGCAAGAACAACCCCAGAACACCCTTGACATCATGCCCGAAGCAGTAGCAGGTGTATATTCAAACCTCGCACTTATCACACACTCTCCCTCTGAGTTTGTTGTCGATTTCGCTTCTATCCTCCCCGGTATGCAGCGCCCCACCGTGCGCAACCGCATCATCATGGCTCCCGAGCACGCTAAGAGCTTGCTGTTTGCCCTGCAGGAGAACATCGTAAACTATGAGAAGACATTTGGCACCATCACCATGCCCCAACCCAAGGAGCAGGCTCAGCCCGAAGGCGGCCGCACCATCGCTCCCTTCGGCGATGGCACCACAAAGGGTGAGGCATAATGCCACATAAATAAAAGTTTTAAAGCAAAGCCCGCTATCAGTTGTCATACACCGATAGCGGGCTTTTTCTGTGTTATAGGCCATCACGTTCTTTTTATCCACCCTAAACACTTGCACCATAAAAAAATTAGTGGTATATTTGCGTAAAACAATAATAATGAAGAATAAACAACAACAAAACCAAGCCAATATTAACAAAAAAGAATTAATATGAAAAAACATCTACTCATTCTTTCTCTGTGTATGGCCTTTACTGTGCAAGTATCGGCACAAGAAGCAAATGGAAAAGCCACCCGACTGTTATCATGCGACTATACGTATGATAACAAAACAAACAACCAGGTAGAGCACGACACCTATATCTATACGTACAATGCTAACGGCTTGCCCAAAGTGGCCATGAGAGGTAAGACCCGCTACGAGTATGAATTTGACGTGAACGACAAAGGCAGCTGGACCAAGCGCACCATCTTCATGGCACCCGAGGGCAAGACACGTACCATGACCGAACAAACCACGCGCCTGTATGACGAAGAAAACCGACTGGTAGAAGAGAAAATTTTTGAGCCCCAAGACCCCAACAATGCCAGCAACCTGATACTGAAGACGCTGAACAACTTTAAATATGACCATGGCACAACAGGTTATTGCAGTCAGCACATATCTTATACGGCCGAGAATGAGGTGAGCAGCATTAAGCAAAAGCTGTGGTTTGAAGCCCTACAATCGTTCAAAACAAACGAGTGGAGCAAAGAAACTCATGGCAACCGAAGAACTGAAATAGAGGTTGACAATGCGACCAACACCTTTATCTCTCGCGTGTACTCCAAAATCAGCAAGACAGAAATGCTAGACGAGACAAAAACAACATATATAACACTGACTGACAACCTGCCAGTAGTAGCCAAAAAAGTGGAGTACTCGTATCGGGGTGGCGAACTATCAAGAGTACTCGGAAACGCCTACGACTACACCTTTGATGCCACTACAAACATGATAACGCAGAAGATATACAGCGTATTACTGGTCGACGGCGAGGCGGTGACAATGACCACGCCCAGAATATGGACAAAGAAGTCGATAAACATGTACACCCATGTGCCCTGGACACAAGCCAACGGCAACCGCTACATATACGAGTATGATGTAAACACGGGCAACATAAAAACCACTACCACCTATGAGTGGCAAAGCAAAAACATTGTAAAGGAAACACAAAACGGCATCACTCAATATTCTTATTATAACGATAAGGGCATTCAGCAAGGCCATGTGCTATTTTACGGCGACCGCAGCTACACCGTAAGAGACAACCGACGTGAAAGCCTACAAGACTATAAAGACAATGCCATATACGTAACGCAATATAACGCCGATGGCACCATAAAGAAAGAACTAAGACTGATTGTGAACGAGCCAGACGAAACCCTTTATCAAGCTAACATCCCAGCAAAGGTGATGATAAAGAATGGCGACACATGGGTGGGAAGTGGTCAGCAAAGTTTTGCTTATTTACACAAATCCTCAAATACAGATATGTACGCTGTCACCACCGATACCTACGGACGCATCATTGATATACAAGAAAAAACGATATCGAGCGATGGCTCTATCATAAGCAGCGCACATGAAAATAGATACAGCTATACCTACGTAAACGATAATAACGTAAAATGCGTATTTTACACCTACGACAACAAGTATGACGAGAGCTCAAAAAAAGCCATTCAGTTTTATCAAGTAAACAAGAACGACCTGGGCCGAGAAATTATCTATTATAGCGATGCCACCTTCAGCATGCCACAAACAAAGCTTGTGTACGACCTTGAGACGCACAGCCTAACCGAATACAGCTACGAGGCCACGGGGTGGAAGCAAGACAAGATAAAAGCTTTCTCTGAAGGACATTATGAAGGCGACATTGAAGTGTTCTCAATCTACACCAATGGCGCTGATGGCACCATTCAGCCCGTTAAAAAATGGGAAACAAGTTATGAAGACCCTTCACTATGGCGACGTTACTACGAATGGGACAGCGACAAAGCAAAATGGGTAGGCACTAACGGCCACACAACGCTTGGAAAAACTACACAAGAGTTTTCTTTCATTGAGCCCGACCCCTTTATTGACAGCTACGACCTCTACCGTTACGGCAGGAACGAAGCTCAAACCGTATGTACCGCTTATAGTTTAAGAAAGAACATACAGTTTGAGTGGGACAAAGACAACGACTGCTGGCTAACGACGAAAGAGGGCTACGAGGTGACGAACGATGGACTCACCTGCACATATACCTGTACAAGCGATGAGGGCGAAATGAAGTCGGTGTATGAGCGCAATGCTGCTGGCCAACTGACATCTTATCGTAGCACCATGAGCATGGGTAGCTCCGAATATGTTAACAACCAAACCTACACCTACGATACCGATGGCCACGTACTGAAACTGGTGAAAGAAACCAAACGCCCATCCTTAGAAAGCGTTATTACCTACACTTATCATTACGGCGATGTAACGTTGTCGGCCGTTGATGACCTGTCGGCCGACATGGTGGCCCAGGTGCAAGTAAACGGGCGCACCTTCAGCCTCAACGGCACACAGTTGGCGTTATACGATACCGCAGGCCAACTGGTAACAAAGGCGAAAGATGCCGTAACGGCTCCCGCTGCTGGCCTCTATCTGCTGAAAGCCGATGGAAAGACGCTGAAGGTAATGGTGAAATAAATTGAATGTAAAGTTTGCATGCCATTAGCATGCTGATAGCGAAGAACAGGACGAGTAGACAAGCTGCTTGCTGTAATGCTCAAATAGTAAAAAAACTATTAAGGAGCAAAGGTAGCAGCTTGTTTACTCGTCTACTTGTTTACTCGTCTACTTGTCTACTAATCTACTCGCTTACGAGCCAAGAAGAACTGCCGACCCGCCATGAAGAACAGCAATACGCCACAGGCATTTTCAAGCGCCACCATCCAGAAGGCAGCACCATAACCCCAGTGTTCGGCCACTACGCCTCCTAACAAGCAGCCTATACCGAAGCCCAAATCCCAACCTGTGAGGATGCTCGAATTGGCGGTGCCACGCTGATCGTGTCGGGCCACAGCCACAAACATATTTAGGAAGGCGGGATAGAGATGTCCGTTGCCCAAGCCAATGAGTGCTGCCGAGAGATAGTAGGCCACAGGATGTGGCACAGCCACAAACAAGACAATGCCCACCAGCGATAGGCACATACCCTCCATAGCGTTTTGCGTAAGGCGGCCATCGCGCAACGCCTTGCGCCCTTGCAAACGCGAAAGGAACAAACCACACGACAAGATGGCAAAATAGGTGCCCGTGCCGCCCGTTATGCCAAGGGCCTCTTTGCTGTAGATGGCAAGATAATTGCTCAGCACACCCCAGCAAAAGCCAAACATAGCAATATTGATAGCCAGCAGCCAAGCGCGGGTAAGGAAGAAACGGTCGAGCGACAGCTTGTCTTTATTTTTAATAATAGCCTTTTCGGGCAACTTCAACGTGCCTGCAATAGCTACGGCGCTGCCTGCCACAACAAGGGCTATCCAGAACAGCGCCTCATAACTATTCATAGCATCGTGCAGCCAGATGCCCACCGATGGCGCTATGGCCATTGCAAAATTGTTACTCAAGCCATACAGCCCAATGCCTTCGTTTCGGCGCGAGGCGGGCAACACATCAATGGCGCAGGTGCTGTTGGCCACGGTTACAGCCCCAAAGGGGGCGCCATGCAACGTGCGACAAATGGCAAACATAAGGATGGTGCCCGCTGCAATATAGCCCGCAAAGCAGATAAAGAAGGCGGTAAGACAACACATCAGCACCCGTTTGCGCGAAAAGCTGTCAACCACATATCCGCAAAAGGGGCGCACCACCAGCGCCGCCACAGTATATCCGCTCAGCACAATGCCTATCGTATCTTTTGTGGCCCCAAACTGCTCGCTAAGATATAGTGGCAGCAGTGGCGTGAGCAGATAAAAGGCAAAGTATAGCAGAAAGTTGGTGGTCATCACCTTTATATATTCGGTGTTCCACAGCCGTTCCGTCATACAATCGTTTGTTTGTTTCATCTTGTTATTTAACGTTTCTGAAAATATCTTTCCTGGCACCTTTTTCTATGGGCCATACAAAGGTAAGCATTATTGTTGAATGAAACAAAAACGAAGCATAATTGTTGTATAACAGTATAACGGCTGTAGTGTTACAGTAACATACAAGCAAATGGCGTATGAAAGGCACGCTAAAGTGGAGCGAAACCTATCCTAATGTGGTGAAAAACCCATATTCAAGTCATGCTGCATCGACCGTTATGAACATGGAGAACGGTCGATACTCGTGTTCACACCGACCGTTATGAACATGGAGAACGGTCGGTGTGAGATGACTTTCTCAATGCTTTCGCCCGATTTTTGGAGCTATTTCAGAAAACCAATCGGTTGGTTTCATATAATGAAAGTACTATTTTTTAAACAAGCCCCCACTACAGCAGCTGCGCCTTGATGCCGATGGAAAGGCCGAACATATCCCAAAATGCGATGCTGCCTGTATGAACAAGGTGCATGACGTAGATATCGTTGGTGCTAAGCTCGTAGAAGAAGCTCAGGCTCTTGATATACTTGCGGCGGTTGTTGGGCACGGCCTTAGTGAAGCGCTCGCCCACAAACACATTGGGGCGAAGGCGGGTAGAGAACGGATAGTAGCCGCTATCATACTTGGTTGGCTGTTTGGTCCAGAAGTCGTGACCAAACACCGTATTGAGGTAAAGGCCGCACTGCAGAGGCTCAAAGCTCCAATCGTTTTTCATATATATCGACCACGGTATATAGTTTTGCTTCAGTGTCATGGTAACCTTGGTGTTGTGGCTATCATATTTTGGAACGATGCCAAAGAGCAGATGCGTTTCCCATTGCCGATGCTTGCCATAGTCCCAACCAATGCCCACCGACACAAGGGCCATATTGCCACAAAACTGCACTACATGTTGAGTGGGGATAAGGGCATTCCAGTTGCGGCGGTAGCGGTGTATGCGACGGTCGTAACGGGTGATGGCCACGGTGCTGTCGATGGCATTGACGGTTTTTTCTATGTATATGGTGTCGGTAACGGCCGCCTGAGCCAAACAGGGCATCAGCACACACCCTATAACAAGCAGAACCTTGGCGGCGGAAACGGTGACGGAAACAGATTTAAAAATTGATAATCTCATAACTGTATGTTTCGGGTGTGATGGTAAAAATATAATATTGACGTTTGGGGGCGTTGGCCACCTCATAGTAAACAATGCCGTTGTTAAAGATATCGTTCTGCTCGGTATGATGGCCGTGGCCATAAAGACAGAACTGCAAACGGGGGAAATTGAGGGTGTAATAGTTGAACACCTTGGCCACATTGTTGTTAAACTGCTCTGAATAAGGGGCGGCATGCATACAGATAACGGTGCGATCAAAGCGGTCGGCATCTTTCTTCACCTCTTCTTCCATAAAATCGAAGTTGGGCACAGGGCGCGAGTAGTCGTACTCGATAGCGTTTGTGTTCAAACACACAAACTTAACGCGCCCCGCAATAAAACTGAAGTCGGGATTACCAAAAACCACCTCGTATGCTTGGTTACCCGTGCCCAAACAGTCGTGATTGCCCAGCAAGGTGACAAAGGGTTTATTAAGCGTTTTCAGCAAGTCGCGGCTCCAAAGATATTCTTTCGTGGCACCAAAGTCGGTTATATCGCCACCATGCACCACAAAGTCGATGTCGGTACGACGGTTGATGTCGCGTATCTCGGCCTTGGTATCGTCAAACCACTGATGGGTGTCGCTGATAAAGGCAAAGCGTATGGTTTCTTTGTCGTTTGTACGCTCTTCGATAAGGGCTATTTGTTTTGCGTTGATGTTCTTTTCGCCCTTGATATTTACGTCGTAGGGATGAACGTCAAACACCTTGTCGCAAGCAGTAAGAAGGCTTACGGCGGCTATAACAACGGTTATGTATAGTTTTTTATATAGCATGTGACAGAAATATTTTCTGTACAAAAATAAGGAAAAAACGCCACAGGATAAAAAGAAAAAAAAGAAAAATAAAATAGATACAACTTTTTGACATGTTTTTATGCAAAAAGGAATACTACTGAGATGGGCATATACTAAGTATTGCGGTTCAGATAATATTGTTTATAATCATCTATTTCGCGCTACGCACGTTTTTACTTGGTCACGAATTTCCATGAATTAAACCATAAATTAAACCATGAATTAAACCATAAATTAAACCATGAATTAAACCATGAATTATCCAAGTAGGACGGTGGCCTCTGTGCCACGTCCTCCCGACATTAGAAATGGACAATAAATAAGTGAGGTTATCTATTTAGAAGTGTTGGGTGTTGGAGGACGGGGCACGGAGGACGGGGCACGGAGGCCACCGTCCTACTAAAGTTTGCAATAGAGTAATTAATCCATAGTTAGCAAGGCCATTCACTCCCCTCTCCTACGGGGAGGGGAAAGCCGCGTAAGCGGCGCGGGGGTGGGGCTGCTCGATGGCGCGGGGGAGGGGCTTCTTACTTCACACCTAATTCGGCAATGCCCACTTGGTCGTTATCCACAATCATGCGGTCGGCCTTCAGTTTGAGATAACGCGTTGTGGTGGCAGGGAAGGTGATGGTTTGCAGCACGGGATTGTTCTGTATGTTTGAGAACTCGCCCGAACGTAATACTTTCTCGCCAGTGCCATCGGCATTGCATGTGGCGATGGTGTAGCTGTGTATGAGGCCATGACGTGTTTCGCTGGCGTCGGGCTGATACATCAGCGTGGTGAGTTGGGTGTCGCGTCCAAGGTCGATAATCAGCTCGCGCTTGTCGGTAAACAGCACAGTTGAAAGGTCGCGGTCTACCACCTTGGTGAGCTGGGCCTCGTCGAAGCCTACCAGGGTGAAGGGTTTCGACTTGATAGCATCGGCTGCAGGACTCCAGGTGAGCTGTGCATCGGCACCTCCGTCATATACGCCAATGTTGTTCATACAGATGGGACCACGGGCATCGAGGATGCGCACGCGGATGCCTTTTGACGAAACGGTGCGGAAACGTAACAGGCGCTTGTAACCAATGGTGGTGGTTTCTTCGCCCTGCTCTACAGCCGTCCATTTGCCATTGGGCAGGAGATATTCAACCGCAAACTTCTTCACGCGCTGACCCAGCGGTATATACTCTTGCAGCATGATGCGGTTCATGGTTTGCGGACGCTTAAAGGTGAAGGTGATGTCGGCAGAGGTTACACCATCGCTTGTTGCCCAATAGGTGTCCCATGAGGCATCGGTCAGGGCATGAGCCGAGAATTGTTTGCCACGCTCGTTGCTCACCTTCGGCTTCATGCCAGCCACGAGGTTGTTGCTCAGCTCGCGAGTGATGAGTTTATGAAAGTTGACAGCATTGGCCGAGTCGGTGGGATGGATAAGGCCATCGCGGTTAACAGGGAAGTTGAGCAGCAAGGTGGCATTGTGGCCTACGCTGCGGTAGTAGAGGTCGGCGAGCTGCTCAGGCGACTTCACCTTACCATCTTCTTCAGGGTGATAGAACCATCCTGGACGTATAGACACGTCACACTCGGCTGGGGTCCACTGGTCGCCATCGGGATAGCCATATTGCAGTTCGGGATAATTGGGATAGCCTGGATAAACACGACCTTTGGGAAGGAACGACCAGTTGGTTTCGCCCGCAAAGCCTTTCTCATTGCCCACCCAGCGACAGCCAGGACCACCATCGCTAAACACTACGGCATTGGGCTGTATGCTATCAAGCATCTGGTAGATGTGCGGATAATTGTAGTAGGTTTTGCGGTCGATGGTGCGTTTATCACGAGCGCCACCATAGTAGCCGTCGCCACCATTGGCACCGTCGAACCACACCTCAAACACAGGACCATAATGGGTAAGGAGGTCGCGTAGCTGAGCATAGAAATAGGTAAGATAGGTGGGCGTGCCATAGTCGGTGCGCGAGCGGTCCCACGGCGAGAGATAGACGGCAAACTTAAGGCCGTGCTTTTTACAAGCCTCTGACAACTCTTTCACTACGTTGCCCTTTCCATCGCGCCAGGGCGAGCGGCTCACGTTGTAATCGTTTCCACCAAAAGGCCATAGACAAAAGCCATCGTGATGCTTGGCGGTAAGTATTACGCCCTTCATGCCCGCTGCCACAAGGGTTTTGGCCCACTGCTCGCAATCAAGACGTGTGGGGTTAAATACCTTCGGGTCGGTGTCGCCATATCCCCACTCGCGGTCGCTAAAGGTATTGAGGCCGAAGTGTATAAAGGCGTAGGTCTCCATGCGTTGCCAATCAATTTGCTTCTGTTCAGGCAAAGGCAACAAGGGCTCGGGAGCCTTCACATCGTCTTTCGCAAAAACAGGAGTTGCTGCCATCACTGCACAAGCGATAGCCGCTAACGTTTGTCTTAATTTTCTTGTGTTCATAAGTAGTAATGTCGTAAGTAATATTGTAAACAATATTGCGTTAGTAATTTCGTATGTAATTATGTATATAATTTTGCGTATAATATCGCGTGTATTATCGCGAATAATATCGTATATAATATATTGTTTAATGTATAATATCTTGATATAAAATGTAGTGAGTGGGATGTTGCATACAAAAATACGCATTTTATTCGACTTGACAAACACAACAAGTGTAAATTCTTTGAAAGGCAATAATGTTTAAAGGAAAAGATTGCTGAAGCAAAAGGAGATGTCGTATTTATAACGATAGAAAAAAGAAAGAATGATAGATAGAAAAGAACCATTGCAATAACAAGCATAAACAAGCATAAACAAAAAAAGGACAAACCTCACGGCTTGTCCTTTTTCATTATCTTCTATTGTCTGTTAAATCAAACTTTACTGTCTGATGAAATCAAACGTGTGGTTTGAAAGAGCGACGTAACTTATTCAGCACCCTTCTCGCTTGAGAAGTCGATGACATTCTTGCGGTTGGCCTGAATGCGCTCATACTCTTCTTTCGAACCTACCACGAGGCGTTCCCATTCGCGCAAGCCAGTACCTGCGGGGATAAGGTGACCTGTGATAACGTTCTCCTTCATACCCTCGAGGCGGTCTACCTTTCCACGGATAGCAGCCTCGTTGAGCACCTTCGTTGTCTCCTGGAACGAAGCAGACGAAATGAAGCTCTTGGTTTGAAGAGCGGCACGGGTGATACCCTGCAAGATCTGTGTAGAGGTTGCGGGGATGGTATCGCGCACCTGAACCAGACGCAAGTCGCGGCGCTTGAGGCTTGAGTTCTCATCGCGCAACTTACGAGCAGAAATAATCATACCAGCCTTCAAGGTATCGCTGTCGCCAGCATCGGTGATGTATTTCTTACCCCAGATGCGGTCGTTCTCCTCAGCGAAGTCGAGCTTATCAACAATCTCTTGCTCGAGGAAGATGGTGTCGCCCGGCTCATTAATCTGAACCTTACGCATCATCTGACGCACGATAATCTCGAAGTGCTTATCGTTGATTTTCACACCCTGCAGACGATACACATCCTGTACCTCGTTAACGATATACTCCTGTACGGCAGTGGGGCCCTTGATGGCCAAGATGTCGCTGGGAGTAATTTCGCCAGCAGAGAGCTTGGTACCAGCGCGCACGGCGTCGTGCTCTTGAACCAGGATCTGCTTTGACAGGCTGACGAGATACTTCTTCTGATCGCCAGTCTTGCTGGTAACGATAATCTCGCGGTTACCACGTTTAACCTTACCCATGGTTACCTCACCATCAATCTCAGATACGATAGCGGGGTTGCTGGGGTTACGAGCCTCGAACAGCTCGGTAACACGAGGCAGACCACCGGTGATGTCACCAGCGCTACCAGCAGCACGCGGAATCTTAACGAGGGCAACACCAGTGCTTACGGTCTGACCGTCGTCCACTACTACGTGTCCGCCTACAGGGAAGTTGTAAGTACCGATAACCTCGCCATTGTTGTCGAGAACATCGCAGGTGGGCACCTTCGACTTATCCTTCGAGTCGGTGATAATCTTCTCGGTAAGACCTGTAGCCTCATCGGTCTCGGCACGGTAGGTTACGCCTTCGATCACATCGTTGAAGCGCAAGGTACCAGCATACTCGGTAACGATTACGGCGTTGAACGGGTCCCAACGAGCAATCAAATCGCCCTTCTTCACCTCGTCGCCATCCTTGAAGTAGAGTGAAGAGCCGTAAGGCACGTTCACAGTAGAGAGGACGATATCGGTGTGTGTATCGATGAACTGCAACTCGGTGAGTCGGCTGACAACCATCTTGCAGTTGATATCCTTTTCACCGTCGTTCTCAACGTAGGGAACGACACGTATATCCTCGAAGTGCAGTTTGCAATCGTTCTTTGCAACGATAGAAGCATTGGCAGCGGCGTTACCAGCCACACCACCAGCGTGGAAGGTACGCAGAGTAAGCTGTGTACCAGGCTCACCAATAGCCTGAGCGGCAATCACACCTACAGCCTCGCCCATCTGCACCATGCGCTGAGTAGCGAGGTTGCGGCCGTAACACTTCATGCAGACGCCATGCTTGCTCTCGCAAGTGAGCACTGAACGAATTTCAACGCTCTCGATGGGCGAGTTCTCAATGGCGGCAGCCTTGGGTTCAGTAATCTCTTCGCCAGCAGCTACGATGAGCTCGCCAGTAGAAGGATTGATAATATCGTGTACTGACACACGTCCTAAGATACGCTCGCCGAGTGATGAAACCACCTCGTCGCCATTCTTCAGAGCGGTGCATACCAGTCCGCGCAGTGTACCACAGTCTTCTTCGTTGATGATCACGTCATGCGAAACGTCAACAAGACGACGGGTAAGGTAACCAGCGTCGGCAGTCTTCATAGCGGTATCGGCAAGACCCTTACGAGCACCGTGCGAGGCAATGAAGTACTCGAGCACTGACATACCTTCTTTAAAGTTAGAGATAATTGGGTTCTCAATGATCTGGTGGCCTTCGGCACCTGCCTTCATAGGCTTAGCCATCAAACCACGCATACCCGAGAGCTGCTTAATCTGGTCTTTTGAACCACGGGCTCCTGAGTCAAGCATCATGAATACAGCGTTGAAGCCTTGGTCAGCCTCGGTCATCTCCTTCATCAAGATGGTGGCCAAGTCGTTGTTCACGTGTGTCCATGTATCAATCACCTGGTTGTAACGCTCGTTCTCAGTGATGAAACCCATGTTATAGTTGTCCATAATCTGGCGCACCTCATCATGACCACGATCTACAATCGCCTGCTTTTCTGGCGGGATGATGATGTCGTCAAGGTTGAACGACAGACCTGCAACATAAGCCATACGGTAACCAAGGTTCTTAATGCCATCGAGGAACTCGCAAGCACGAGCCATACCCACAGCCTTAATTACGCTTGAGATGATGCCACGCAGCGTCTTCTTCGAGATGATGTCGTTGAAGAAGCCTACCTCATCGGGGATAATCTTATTGACAATCACACGACCTACAGAGGTCTCTATCATGCGTTTCTGAATGGTGCCGTCAACAAGGTCGTTAACGATAACCTTTACCGGAGCGTGCAAGTCGCACTTGCCTTCGTTGTTGGCAATCAGGGCCTCTTCCGGGCCGTAGAAGGTCAGGCCAGAGCCCTTAGCACCTGGGCGCAACTTGGTGATATAGTAAAGACCGAGCACCATATCCTGTGAAGGCACAGTGATAGGAGCACCGTTGGCAGGGTTCAAAATATTGTGGCTCTGCAACATGAGGATTTGTGCCTCAAGTACAGCCTCGTTGCTCAAGGGAAGGTGAACAGCCATCTGGTCACCGTCGAAGTCGGCGTTGAACGCAGTACAAGCCAGCGGGTGCAACTGAATAGCTTTACCCTCGATAAGCTTGGGCTGGAAAGCCTGGATACCCAAACGGTGCAGTGTAGGAGCACGGTTGAGCAATACAGGATGGCCTTTCATCACGTTCTCAAGGATATCCCAGATAACGGGCTCGCGACGGTCAACAATCTTCTTGGCGCTCTTCACCGTCTTCACGATGCCACGCTCAATCAACTTGCGAATGATGAACGGCTTATACAGCTCGGCAGCCATCAACTTAGGCAGACCACACTCGCCCATCTTCAGTTCAGGACCTACAACGATAACCGAACGTGCTGAATAGTCGACACGCTTACCCAACAGGTTCTGACGGAAGCGACCAGCCTTACCCTTCAACGAGTCAGACAACGATTTCAAGGGGCGGTTGCTCTCGCTCTTCACAGCGCTCGACTTGCGTGAGTTGTCGAAGAGGCTATCAACAGCCTCCTGCAACATACGCTTCTCGTTACGCAGAATTACCTCAGGAGCCTTAATCTCAACCAATCGCTTCAAACGGTTGTTACGAATGATGACGCGACGGTAGAGGTCGTTAAGGTCAGAAGTAGCGAAACGGCCACCATCCAGGGGCACGAGCGGACGGAGCTCAGGCGGAATAACGGGGATAATCTTCATGATCATCCACTCGGGTTTGTTCACGCCCTTGCTGCTACGGAAAGCCTCTACCACCTGCAGACGCTTCAGCGCTTCAGTCTTACGCTGCTGTGACGAGTCGTTGTTAGCGCGGTCGCGTAGCTCGTATGACAGAGCATCGAGGTCGAGGTTTGCCAAGAGGTCGTAAACAGCCTCGGCACCCATCTTAGCGATAAACTTGTTGGGGTCGTTATCCTCAAGATATGCATTGCTGGGATCGAGCTTGTTGTCGAGAATGTCGATATACTCTTCCTCAGACAGCAGGTCCATGCAGTGCGAACCATTCATTTCCTCGCCATCCTCGTTGGTGCGACCAGCAAGAGCACCGGGCTGAACCACTACATACTTCTCATAGTAGATAACAGCGTCGAGCTTCTTGGTGGGCATACCGAGCAGATAGCCAATCTTGTTAGGCAGCGAACGGAAATACCAGATGTGTGCCACGGGCACCACCAGCTCGATATGTCCGCTACGCTCACGGCGTACCTTCTTCTCAGTAACCTCTACACCACAACGGTCGCACACAATACCCTTATAACGAATGCGCTTATACTTGCCGCAGGCGCACTCATAGTCGCGTGTAGGACCGAAGATGCGCTCGCAGAACAAGCCATCGCGCTCAGGCTTATAGGTACGATAGTTGATGGTTTCAGGCTTGGTAACCTCACCAAACGAGTTTTCCAAGATTTCCTCGGGCGATGCAAGGCCGATGGTTATCTTAGTGAAATTATTTTTTACTTTTGTATCTTTCTTGAAAGCCATATCTAATCTTAATATTTAGGGTGTGTGGATTAATCAAGTTTGATGCTCAGACCCAGACCACGAAGCTCGTGCAGCAACACGTTCAACGATTCAGGGATGCCAGGAGTAGGCATAGGATCGCCCTTGACAATAGCCTCGTAAGCCTTCGAGCGGCCCACGGTATCGTCTGACTTGATGGTAAGGATTTCCTGAAGCACGTGGCTGGCACCGAAGGCCTCCAGTGCCCAAACCTCCATCTCACCAAAACGCTGTCCACCAAACTGTGCTTTACCGCCGAGTGGCTGCTGAGTGATGAGTGAGTACGGACCGATAGAACGTGCGTGCATCTTATCCTCAACCATGTGTCCCAGCTTAAGGAAGTAGGTTACACCCACCGTAGCCGGCTGGTCGAAGCGCTCGCCAGTCTCGCCATCATACAAGTGTGTAGAGCACAAGTGTGGCAGTCCAGCCTTGTCAGTCCATTCAGACAGGTCTTCAAGCTTAGCACCATCGAAGATAGGAGTAGCAAACTTCACGCCCAGCTTACGGCCAGCAGCACCGAGGATAGCCTCGAAGATCTGACCCAAGTTCATACGTGAGGGCACACCCAGCGGGTTCAATACCAAGTCGACAGGAGTACCATCCTCAAGGAACGGCATATCTTCTGTACGAACAATCTTAGAAACGATACCCTTGTTACCGTGACGACCAGCCAGCTTATCGCCTACGCCAATCTTACGTTTCTTAGCCACATACACCTTGGCCATCTGCAGGATGCCTGAGGGCAGCTCATCGCCGATGGTGATTGCAAACTTTTTGCGCTTCAGCTCGGCATCGAGCAACTTATACTTGCGTATGTAGTTCATGATAAGTTTCTGGATCAAGCCATTGGTGTGCTCGTCTTCAGTCCATCCGTTCGACTGAACACCGTCATACTCAAGGTTCTTGAGGTTGGTGGCGGTAAACTTGCTACCCTTTGTAATGATCTCAGCATTGCTATAATCCTTCACGCCCATAGAGCTCTTGCCCTTAGTAAGGGTGAGCAACTTGTCAACAAGGATGTCCTTGAGGTCGTTGTTCTTAGCCTCATATTCCTCGTCAATCTTGGCCAGGATAATCTTATCTTGCTTCTTCGACTCACGTGTCTTAACAGCACGCGAGAACAGTTTCTTGTCGATAACCACACCGCTCAGTGAAGGATTGGCTTTCAATGAAGAGTCCTTCACATCGCCAGCCTTATCGCCGAAGATAGCGCGTAGCAGTTTCTCCTCAGGTGAAGGATCGCTCTCACCCTTGGGCGAAATCTTACCGATAAGGATATCGCCGGGCTCAACACGCGCACCGATACGAATGATACCGTTATCGTCGAGGTCCTTAGTAGCCTCTTCGCTTACGTTAGGAATATCGCTGGTGAATTCTTCAACGCCGCGTTTTGTTTCACGTACGTCGAGTGAATATTCGTCAACATGAACAGATGTCAGCACGTCGTCGCGTACCAAACGCTCTGACAATACGATAGCATCCTCATAGTTGTAACCCTTCCAAGGCATGTAAGCAACGAGCAAGTTGCGGCCCAATGCCAGCTCACCATTCTCGGTTGCATAACCCTCAGTGAGGATATCGCCAGCCTTCACACGCTGACCCTTCACACAGATAGGACGAAGGTCGATGGTCATGTTCTGGTTGGTACGACGGAACTTCGGTATGCGATACTCTTTCAGAGCCGGTTCAAAGCTTACAAACTCCTCGTCGTCGGTGCGATCGTAAAGGATGCGGATGGTAGTAGCATCAACATATTCGATTACACCCTCGCCCTCGGCAGTAACCATTGTGCGCGAGTTTTCGCACACCTGCTTCTCAATGCCAGTACCTACGATAGGCGCATCGTTATGCAGCAAAGGAACAGCCTGGCGCATCATGTTACATCCCATCAATGCACGGTGACCGTCGTCATGCTCCAAGAAAGGAATAAGGCCAGCCGAAACAGAGCCAATCTGCTGCGGAGCCACGTCCATCAAGTCAACATCAGTAGGGGGCACAACGGGGAAGTCGGCATCCTGACGACACTTAACGACGTCGCGGATGAAAGTTCCATCGGGACGCAGCGGAGCGTTACCCTGACCGATGATGTGATCTTGCTCTTCCTCAGCGGTAAGATAAACCACATCTTCATTCTTCAGGTCAACAACGCCGTCAACCACCTTACGATACGGTGTCTCGATGAAGCCGAGGTCGTTGATAGTGGCATATACACAGAGCGAAGAAATAAGACCGATGTTCGGACCCTCAGGGCTCTCGATAGGACACAGACGACCATAGTGTGTATAGTGAACGTCACGCACCTCAAAGCCAGCACGCTCACGCGACAGACCGCCAGGACCAAGAGCCGAAAGACGACGCTTGTGAGTAACCTCGGCCAGCGGGTTGGTCTGGTCCATGAACTGCGACAACGGGTTCGTTCCGAAGAACGAGTTGATGACGCTTGAAATAGTCTTAGCGTTAATCAAGTCGGTAGGAGTGAACACCTCATTGTCGCGCACATTCATACGTTCGCGGATGGTGCGGCTCATACGTGCAAGACCAATTGAGAACTGGTTGCTAAGCTGCTCGCCAACGGTGCGAACACGACGGTTTGACAAGTGGTCGATATCATCGACAGAAGCGTTCGAGTTAACCAACTGGATGAGATACTTGATAATCTCGATGATATCATCCTTAGTCAGCACACGCACATCCGAGTCGGTATTCAATCCGAGCTTGCGGTTGATACGGTAGCGGCCTACCTCGCCCAGGTCATAACGCTTGTCAGAGAAGAACAGGTTCTGGAACACCTCGCGAGCGCTGGCGTCATCGGCCGGATCGGCGTTACGCAGCTGGCGATAGATGTACAGCACAGCCTCTTTCTCCGAGTTGCTGGGGTCTTTCTGCAGCGTGTTAAAGATGATAGCATATTTGTTAGCAGCGTCAGCATCCTTGTGCAGCAAGATTGACTGTGCGCCGCTCTCGAGGATATCCTCGATATTGTCTTCGGTAAGTTCAGTCTCGCGCTCCATGATAACCTCATTGCGCTCGATAGATACTACCTCGCCCGTATCCTCATCAACAAAGTCCTCGTTCCAGCTCTTCAGCACACGTGCAGCCAGTTTACGGCCCAGGGCAGCCTTCATGTTCTTCTTGTTGACCTTGATTTCGTCAGCCAAGTTAAAGATCTTCAAGATGTCCTTATCAGTCTCATAACCGATGGCACGCAGAAGGGTTGTTACGGGCAACTTCTTCTTACGGTCGATATAGGCATACATCACATTGTTGATGTCGGTAGCAAACTCAATCCACGAGCCCTTAAACGGGATGATACGTGCTGAATAAAGCACAGTACCGTTAGCATGAACACCTTGTGCGAAGAACACACCAGGTGAACGGTGCAACTGTGATACCACGACACGCTCGGCACCATTGATTACGAAGGTGCCATTGCTCGTCATATAGGGAATAGTACCCAGAAAGACGTCTTGTATAAAGGTACCGAAGTCCTCATGATCAGGATCAGTACAATACAATTTCATTTTGGCCTTCAAAGGAACACTATAGGTCAAGCCACGCTCCAAGCACTCGTCGATAGAATAACGAGGCGGGTCGATATAATAATCGAGGAACTCGAGCACAAAGTTGTTCCTTGTGTCAGTAATGGGGAAATTCTCAGAGAAGACCTTATACAAACCGTCATTCTTGCGTTCCTCAGGAGGCGTATCCAACTGAAGGAAGTCTCTAAACGACTTTAATTGCACGTCGAGGAAATCCGAATAAGGCATCGGATTATGCACGCGGGCAAAATTTACTCTGTTGTCAACAATTTTTGCAGCCATTAGAAGATATTAAAAGGGTGTTATGTTTCTAAAAGTTTTAAAGACACAAAAAGGTTAGAACCCGCCTACTTAGCAGATTCTAACCATAATATCAATAAGCGTCATGTTTTGTGCGACATGAAACGCTTGTCAGCTCAAAATTACTTCAGCTCTACCTTGGCACCAGCGGCCTCGATGGCCTTCTTAAGAGCCTCAGCTTCGTCCTTAGACATGCCTTCCTTAACGGTAGCGGGAGCACCGTCAACGAGATCCTTAGCTTCCTTCAGGCCCAGACCGCAAGCTTCCTTAACGGCCTTAACTACCTGGAGCTTAGCTGAACCAGCCTCAACGAGGACTACGTCGAACGAAGTCTTCTCCTCAGCGGCTGCAGCAGCACCACCAGCAGCGGGACCAGCAGCTACAGCTACAGCTGCAGCAGCGGGCTCAATACCATACTCATCCTTCAGGACTGTTGCCAACTCATTTACTTCCTTTACTGTAAGATTTACTAACTCTTCAGCAATAGCTTTAATATCTGCCATTTTATTTAATTTTTTAATTGTTTTAAATTGAATGATGTTTTTTTAAGATTTACTCAGGACGCTCTCCCAATGTCTTGAGGACGCCATGGATGGTGTTGCCACCAGACTGCAGAGCAGAGATAACGTTCTTTGCGGGCGACTGAAGCAGAGCCACGATCTCGGCAATAACCTCGTTCTTGCTCTTGATAGCTACCAACTCGTCGAGCTTATCAGCACCTACATAGATGCCTTCCTCGGCGTAAGCAGCCTTGAGTGAGGGTACACCAGCCTTAGCATACTCTTTGAGGAGCTTAGCAGGCAAGTTAGCAGTCTGCGAGAACATCACTGCGGTGCTACCCTTGAGTGAGCCATACAGGCCCGAGAAATCAACGTCGGAAGCCTCAAATGCCTGATGCAGCAATTTGTTCTTCACAACGACCATTTTGATGTCGTTCTTGAAGCACTTGCGGCGGAGCTCGCTAGTAGCCTCAGCGTTCAGTCCGTGAACGTCAACGAGGTAGAAGTGAGGAAATTCCTGCAGCTTCTTGCCCAGTTCGACAATGATAGTATCTTTTACTTCTTTCTTCATGATTTAAAAACTGTTAAGTTACTCAACTGTTTTGGGATCAACCTTGATACCCTGACTCATTGTGCTTGAAATAAAGATACTCTTAATGTATGTACCTTTAGCAGCAGCAGGCTTGAGCTTGATGACAGTAGCGATAAACTCCTTAGCGTTCTGATAAATCTGCTCGGGAGTGAAGCTAACCTTACCGATTGAAGTGTGGATAATACCAGCCTTGTCAACCTTGAAGTCAATCTTACCCTGTTTAACCTCCTTAACTGCCTTAGCAACGTCCATAGTAACGGTGCCGCTCTTGGGGTTAGGCATCAATCCGCGGGGGCCGAGGATACGACCGAGGGGACCAAGTTTACCCATGCATGAGGGCATCGTGATGATAACATCAATATCTGTCCAGCCACCTTTGATCTTCTCGATATACTCGTCGAGACCAACATGGTCGGCGCCAGCCTCTTTGGCAGCAGCCTCCTGATCAGGAGTACAAAGACAGAGAACACGCGTAACCTTTCCAGTACCGTTGGGCAGAGAAACCACGCCGCGAACCATTTGGTTAGCCTTGCGAGGGTCAACACCCAGACGTACGTCGATATCAAGAGAAGCATCAAACTTGGTAGTGGTGATTTCCTTTACCAATGCTGCTGCCTCCTCTAAAGAGTATGCTTTCCCTGCTTCAACCTTATCAGCTACTGATTTTTGATTTTTTGTCAGTTTACTCATTTTCTTAATTGAAGTTTAAAAATTATTCAGGGAAGTCCCCTTTAACAGTGATACCCATACTTCTTGCTGTACCGGCAATCAGCTTCATAGCAGAATCAACTGTGAAGCAGTTGAGGTCATTCATTTTGTCCTCTGCGATAGCCTTTACCTGCTCCCAAGTTACACTTGCGACTTTCTTACGGTTAGGCTGAGCAGAACCGCTCTTTACCTTAGCTGCCTCCTTGAGCTGTACGGCTGCGGGAGGAGTCTTGATAACAAAGCTGAATGACTTGTCAGTGTAGTAAGTGATAACGACAGGAAGAATTTTTCCAGCCTTATCTTGGGTTCTGGCGTTGAACTCTTTGCAGAATCCCATGATGTTAATTCCTTTCGAACCCAAAGCAGGTCCTACTGGAGGAGAGGGATTCGCAGCGCCACCTTTAATCTGTAATTTGATTAATCCAGCAACTTCTTTAGCCATTTCTTTTGTTATAATTAAATGATTATTATAAGGATAAGCCCAAGAACACGTAACACTGTTCTATTAGCCTTCCTTTTCGACTTGCATAAAACCTAACTCCAATGGAGTTTTACGTCCAAAGATTTTCACCATCACTTTGAGCTTCTTCTTCTCAGCATTAACTTCCTCAATAACGCCCGAAAAGCCGCTGAAGGGTCCGTCGGTAACTTTGACAGTCTCATCAACAACATAGGGGATATCGATTTCATCTTGCAATTCAGTTTCCTCAACATTACCGAGCATACGGTTGATGTCGGCTTGAGGCACTGGAGAAGGGTTATCGAGTCCGCCAAGGAATCCTAACACGTTAGGCATAAAGCGTAAGGTATGAGCTACGTCGCCAACAAGGCTGGCTTCAATAAACACATATCCGGGGAGAGAAATTTTCTCCTTAATTACACGTTTGCCATTACGCAAAGACGCATGTTTCTCCATGGGCAAAAGCACCTGAAAAACATGTGACGAAAGGAGCGTGTTGTGCTTCATTTCAGCTTCAAGATATTCTTTAACCTTAGCTTCTTTTCCGCTTACAGCACGAAGGACATACCAATTTTTACTTGTAGTAGTCATCTTTCTTTAACGAATTAACCGGGATAAACCATACTCATGACCCATTTAAACAATGAGTCCATTGCGAACACCACAACTGCAATGACAAGGGAAGCAGATAATACAATCACTGCACTGTGAGTAAGTTCGGCACGTGACGGCCAAGTAGTCTTATGCGCAAGTTCATCGTAACAAGTCTTGCAATAATTTACTATCTTCTTAAACATATTATCTTCTTTTTTGCACGGAATGAGAGGCTCGAACTCCCGACACCTGGTTTTGGAGACCAGTGCTCTACCAACTGAGCTAATTCCGTAAAATAGGTTCCCACCCCATTGAGGATGGGAACCTTTATCTTTATGACGTTCACACAAGGTGAACACTCATATTAGTCTTCGAAAATCTCTGTAATCTGGCCAGAACCTACGGTACGACCACCCTCGCGGATAGCGAAACGCAGACCCTTGTTCAGAGCAACAGCGTAAATCAGCTCAACAGTAATCTCTACGTTGTCACCGGGCATTACCATCTCAACGCCCTCGGGCAGTGAAATCTCACCTGTACAGTCCATAGTACGGAGGTAGAACTGGGGACGATACTTGTTACCGAATGGAGTGTGACGTCCACCTTCTTCTTTCTTCAGAACGTAGATAGAAGCCTTGAACTTCTTGAAAGGCTTGATCTGTCCGGGATGGCAGAGCACCATACCACGCTTGATCTCGTTCTTGTCGATACCACGGAGGAGCAGACCAACGTTATCGCCAGCTTCACCCTCGTCAAGGATCTTACGGAACATCTCTACGCCAGTAACAACTGACTTCTTGTCCTCACCAAGGCCGAGCAGCTCAACCTCGTCGCCAACCTTAACACGACCAGTCTCGATACGACCAGTAGCAACAGTACCACGACCAGTGATTGAGAATACGTCCTCAATAGGCATCAGGAAGGGTTTGTCGAGGTCACGGGGAGGCTCCTGGATCCATGTATCAACGGCATCCATCAGCTCCATTACCTTGTCTACCCATTTCTCTACACCGTTGAGTGCACCAAGAGCAGAGCCACGGATGATAGGAGTATCCTCCTCGTATCCGTACTGATCGAGGATCTCACGAACCTCCATCTCAACGAGCTCCAGCATCTCCTCGTCGTCAACCATATCGCACTTGTTCAAGAAAACAACCATGCGGGGAACGTTTACCTGACGAGCGAGCAGAACGTGCTCACGTGTCTGAGGCATAGGACCGTCAGTAGCAGCAACAACAAGGATAGCACCGTCCATCTGAGCAGCACCAGTTACCATGTTCTTTACATAGTCGGCGTGACCCGGGCAGTCTACGTGTGCGTAGTGACGTTTAGCTGTTTCGTACTCGATGTGAGCAGAGTTGATAGTGATACCACGCTCTTTCTCCTCAGGAGCATTGTCAATCTGGTCGAAAGACTTAACTTCCTTGCTACCGAGACCCTTATCGAAAAGAGTCTTAGAAATGGCAGCGGTAAGAGTAGTCTTACCATGGTCAACGTGACCAATAGTACCAATGTTAACGTGCGGTTTGGTGCGCACAAAAGTCTCTTTAGCCATAGCTTATTTTTTATTTATATAAATTTGAATAGTCGTTTTTCTTCAATATCCTTAGGTTTCTAAAGAAAAA